>Ga0187851_10004792_pt1 | contig 10968 bp, 8 predicted proteins | sample June2016WEW_6_10_FD_132997 | JGI IMG/M metagenome (GOLD analysis project Ga0187851, IMG submission 132997) | Peatland microbial communities from SPRUCE experiment site at the Marcell Experimental Forest, Minnesota, USA - June2016WEW_6_10 | ecosystem: Environmental > Terrestrial > Soil > Wetlands... | reverse complement strand
GTGATTTTGAAGACAGTGCCGCAGCCATCGACATTGCACGCTGCGTAGTCACCTCCCGCGTACGTGATGCCGTAGATATCTCCGTCGGTAGCTTGAATGAGCGGGCCGACTGGGTATTGACCGTCGGGGCAACCGCTTTGCGAACAAAAGTTGTACAGGGTAGTCAGCGCGCCGTTGGAGGTGATGGTGAAAAGCGTACCAGCGCCATAGGCGCCCCCCACATTGGCAGTGCCATAGAAGTCGCCGTTCGTGGCCAGTACCAGGGAACCATAGGGTGCGGCTCCGTCAGATCCGGAAAAGCTATGCAACGTGGTGAGCGTGCCGCTGGGCGTGATCTGGAAAACCGTGCCGTAGTTATCGGTTCCACCGGATTGGGCGGTCCCATAGAAATTGCCGTCTGTACCTTCAACCAGTATGGTGACCGGATATTCTCCGTCTGTGCAATTGGGTTGCGAACAAAAATCGTAGAGTGAGGTGACTTTGCCGCCCAGAGTAATCTTGAACACATTGCCGCCGCCGTTGACTCCACCATCGATGGTGGTGCCGTAGAGGTTTCCGTCCGTCCCCTGTACGAGGCCCGCATAGGGATTCGCGCCCTCGGTACCTTTGAAACTGTGCAAGGTGTGAAAGGTCTGCGCGGAGGCAATCGCGGTGAGGCAAAACAGGAAGACACTTATCGTTCTGAGTTTCATGGTTCCGAGTTTCATGGAAGTTCTCCGAAAGGGGGCTCCCAGACGCAAAATCGCTAGGGAAACGGACGACGATCCGTCACAGGGCGGCTGGTATTCTGCCTTGGCGGGGTGGGAGTGTCAAGGCGCACACGACGATGCGGTGCGCGATGAAGAGTGCAGGGGTCCTTCGACTCCGTGGATGCTTCGCGTTCGCGAAGCTTCCACTCCGCTCAGGATGACAGGGACGCGGTGAAGTCGAGACTCCGACTACCCACTACCCTTCTTCAACTGCTGCTTCCATCCCAGCACGCGGGCTTTGTTGCCTTCCGCCTCGGCTTCGGGCACCATTCCCTTTTTCTGATAGAGGATCGAGAGGCTGGTGTGCGCCAGAATGTCGTCGGGATCGATCTCGGAGATTTGTTGGGCAACAACGATCGCTTCGTCGAAGCGGTTGAGGTCCTGCAGCGCCCGGCTCAGGCCATGCAGCGCGTCGGTGAACTTGGGATCGACGGCTAGCGCCTTCCGGTATTCTTCGACCGCTTGCTCGTGATGGCCTTCCAGAACCAGATCTAGCGCGGCGTAGTAATGGTGCTCGGCCTGTTCACGCGCGCTTGCGGGGCTAGCTGGATCGTGGGACATAGTTGGCACTTGGTGTGATTCTAGCAAGAGCAACGCGACAGGCCACGCCTCTGACATGAGGACCAAACAGGCCGCGCCGTCAAAAGCCCAGGAGTGAGAATTCCGTGGAATCCCACCCTTGCGCACAAAACGCGCAAGGATGGGGCACCCGGTTTTTAAACGGCCTTTCCTTCCGGTTTCCAGCGCAGAACGGGTTTGCGCGCGGCCGCGGTTTCGTCCAGACGCGAGATGCGCGTGTTGTGCGGAGCGTCTAGCACGAACTGCGGATCTTCTTCCACTTCTTCGGCGATTGACTTCATGGCTTCGATGAAGAGATCCAGTTCTTCCAGGGGCTCGCTCTCGGTCGGCTCGATCATCAGCGCGCCGGCTACGATCAGCGGAAACGCCGTGGTGTAGGGATGGAATCCGTAATCGATCAGGCGCTTCGCCAAGTCCATCGTCTTCACGCCTTTCTTCGATTGGACCTTGTCGCTGAAGACTACTTCGTGCATTGATGGCGTCTTGTAGGGCAAGTCGTAAACGCCTTCTAGTCCCTTGCGGATGTAGTTGGCGTTGAGCACGGCGTCTTCGGTGGTCTGGCGCAGGCCGTCGGGACCGTTGGCGAAGATGTAGGCCAAGGCGCGGATGAACATTCCGAAGTTGCCGTAGAAGGCGCGCACGCGGCCCACCGACTGCGGACGGTTGTATTCGAAGCCGAGCGTGCCATCGGGCTTGGTAATGACTACGGGCGTGGGCAGAAATGGAGCTAGCATTTTCTTTACTGCTACCGGACCCGAGCCGGGACCGCCTCCGCCATGGGGCGTGGAAAAAGTCTTGTGGAGGTTGAGGTGCATGAGATCTACGCCGAAATCTCCGGGGCGCGCTTTGCCGACCAGCGCGTTCATGTTGGCGCCGTCCATGTAGAGCAGGCCGCCCTTGGCGTGCATGAGTTCGGCGATCTTGTCGATCTCCTGCTCGAACACGCCTAGCGTGTTGGGATTGGTGACCATGAGCGCGGCTACATCTTCATTCATCTGCGCCGCGAGCGCGGCTACGTCTACCATGCCGCGGTCGTTCGATTTCAAATTTTCTACCGCGTAACCTACTGTAGCCGCCGTCGCGGGATTGGTGCCGTGCGCCGAGTCTGGAATCAGAATTTTTTTGCGCGCGTTGCCTTGGGACTGGTGATAGGCGCGCACCAGGAGCAAGCCGGTGAGTTCGCCGTGGGCGCCGGCGGCTGGTTGCAGGGTGATCGCGTCCATGCCGGTGATTTCGAGCAGGCAGTCGCTTAGCGTTTTCATGATGCGCAACGCGCCTTGCGAAATTTTCTCGGCTTGATAGGGATGGCCGTTGGCCAGGCCTTCGACTCGCGCCACAAACTCGTTGACTCGCGGGTTGTACTTCATGGTGCAGGAGCCCAGCGGATACATTCCTAGATCGATGGCGTAGTTCCAAGTTGAGAGGCGGGTGAAGTGGCGGATGATTTCGATTTCGCTGACCTCGGGCATGTTGCCTAGATCTTTTCTTTCTTGCTTGCCGAGGAGCTTTGCCGTGTCGACTTCGGGGACATCGAGCGGCGGCAGTTTCCAGGCGGCTTTGCCGGGCGAGGACTTTTCGAAGATCAGGCCTTCGTTCTGACTGATGTGGCGCGTGGCTTTGCGAGTCGTGTGCTTCATCACTTCCCTCAGCGGCTAAAGCCGCTCCTCCAAACAATGGCTTAATCGCAGCGCTGAAGCGCTGCGCCACCCAAAATCACTGCATCGCCTTTGGCGCGGCTAAGCGTAGACCTTATACAAGAAATATCCGATGAAACAAACACCACCGATGTAACCTATTGCGACCGTCGACCAGAACTGACTTGGTTCCTTGGCGCGGGAGGCCCAACCACCAGCCCGTCCCCCATACGTTTTTCCGGCGCACGTTGAAACCACAGCCGCGACAGGAAAGATCGCCCCTAATACCAGGAAATAATATGGCGAGCTTATCTGGGTATGCCACCAATCCATGAATAACGCCCTTTTCCCTCGCGTCTACATCTGGTTCATCGCGCCACCTCTTCGACTTCCCTCATACTTCGCACTGCGCGTTCGCTGTCGGCGACTAGGCCAACGGCGGTATCGATCATTGACCGTGTCGTGAGTTCAGTGCAGCACCAGAGAGCGGCGTTGCCTAACTCGGGATAGAACTTTTTCATGGGCAGGCCGCCAACCATTTTGTGTCCCAGCAAGCGCGAGTTGATGGCATAGGGATCTTCGCTGGTTTGGACAACGAACTCGTTGAATCTTGGCGCGCCGGCGAACAGTACTTTGGCATGTTTGTTGAACTGGTCTACTGCGTACGCGGTTTTTGCGAGATTCTGTTTCGCCAGTTCGCGCAGGCCGATTTTGCCGTAGACGGTCATGAAGATATTCACCATGAGCGCGACCAGGGCCTGGTTGGTGCAGATGTTCGAGGTCGCCTTCTCGCGGCGGATGTGCTGCTCGCGGGTGGCGAGCGTCAGCACGAAGCCGCGCTTGCCGTTTTTGTCGAAGGCCTGACCGGCTAGGCGTCCGGGCATCTGGCGGACGAATTTTTCTTTGGTAGCTAGCACGCCGCAGTACGGGCCGCCGAATCCCAGCGGCACTCCGAAGGACTGGGCTTCCATGGCCACGATGTCCGCGGCTCGCGGCGGCTCGACTATGCCTAGGGATACGGCTTCGGCGATCGAGACAATCAGTAGCGCTCCGCGTTTGTGCGCGATCTCGGCGATGGCTTCGACGTCTTCGATCGTTCCGAAGAAATTTGGCGATTGGATCAGGACGCAGGCCGTATCGTCCTTTACCGCCTTCTCTAGCTCCTTTAGGTTGATCTGTCCCGAGCCCGTATATGAGACGGTGTGCAGCGGAATCGCCTGATGGGTCGCGTAGGTATTGAGCACTTCGCGATATTCGGGATGCAGGTTGCGGGCGATGACGGCCGCATGTTTTCCGGTGATGCGGACCGCCATCATTACGGCCTCGGCCGCGCCGGTCGAGCCGTCATACATCGAGGCGTTTGCGAGGTCCATGCCGGTGAGTTCGGAGATCATGGTCTGGAACTCGAAGATGGCTTGCAGGGTGCCCTGCGCGAACTCGGCCTGGTAGGGCGTGTAGGAGGTGAGGAACTCGCCGCGCTGGACTAAGGCGTCGATGACCACGGGGCGGTAATGGAAATAGGCGCCGGCTCCTAGAAAACTGGCGTAGCCTTCGCCGTTTTCCTTGGCGCGCTGCTTGAACCAGTCGACGATTTCCGACTCGGCCATTTGGCGCGGGATGGCAAGATCGCGCGTGAGGCGGTACTGGGCGGGGATCGGCGAGAAGAGCTCATCTACGGAGCGGATGCCGATTGCTTTCTGCATCGCGGCGCGGTCGGCGGGAGATTTAGGTAGATATCGCATAGGAACCTTGCTTAGATGTATCCAGTGGTGGATTCGATTGTGGAATGTGGCGGCGTCCGTGCGGTCGACCAAAAGCGGAAACCGCTAAGGACACTAAGGTACACGAAGGGAAAGCCAGAACCACTTAAGGGCACTAAGGTGCACGAAGGGAAGTCAATATTTGTTTGGCTTCTCCCTCGTGTATGTTCGTGCCCTTGGTGGTAAATGGGTTTCAGTGTCCCGCCTCTTCGCTTACAAATTTGTCGTAGTCAGGGGCGGAGAGCAGGCCATTCAGCTCCGCCGCGTCCTTGACTTTGATCTTGACCATCCAGGCGCCGTGGGCATCTTTGTTGACTTGCTCGGGAGCCGTGGCTAGCGCTTCATTCACGCCTGTGACAGTTCCCGAGACGGGAGCGAACAAGTCGGACACGGCTTTCACCGACTCGACCGTGCCGAAGGGCTTGCCGGTGGTAATCTCGGCTCCCACCTTGGGGAGTTCCACGAACACGATGTCGCCTAGCGATTCCTGGGCGTGGTCGGTGATGCCGATGGTGCCATCGGGAGTGATCCACTCATGTTCTTTTGTATATTTGCGGTCGATTGGGTATGGCATAACAGCTCTTGGCTCCTAGCTCTTAGCTTTTCGCTCTTGCTCTTTGTTTCCCTGTGGCCTCTGTTCACGCTTTCTTCGGACGTTTGTAAAATGGCGTCGGCACTACTTTTGCTTTTACTCCTTGTCCTCGGATCTCTACTTTCAGCTCGGTTCCAATCGCGGCTTGGTCGGGCGGGACATAGGCTAGCGCAATATTTTTTTTCAGGAATGGCGCGGGAGAACCGCTGGTTACGTGGCCTACCTCGCTTCCTGCTTCGTCTAGAATCTTGTAGCCATCGCGGGCTATGCCTCGGTCGACCATTTCCAGACCGACCAGCGTTTTCCTTAGGCGTTCCGCTTTCGCTTTCTCCAGCGCGGCTCGGCCGATGAAGTCGGGCTTCTCCATTTTGCAGAAACGATCCAGGCTAGCTTCCCACACGTTGATGGTGTCCGAGATTTCGTGGCCGTAGAGAGACAGGCAACCTTCGAGACGCAGCGTGTTGCGTGCGCCCAGGCCACAGGGGACGATGCCAAACTCTTTTCCCGCTTCTAGAATTCCGTACCAGACTCGGGCGCTGGTCTCCTCGTCTGGAGGGATGTAAATCTCGAAGCCATCTTCGGCGGTGTAGCCGGTGCGGCCCATCAGGATATTTTTCAGGCCGCATACGGTGCCGCGCGTCACCCAGTAGAACTTCACCGCGCTCAGGTTGGCATCGGTTAGCTTTTGCAGGACATCCACGGCCTTCGGACCCTGGATGGCAATCTGGGTGAAGTCGTCGGAGAGATGCTCGACTTTGCAGTCAAACTGGCGCGTGTTTTCGTGCACCCAGTTGAAATCTTTCTCGCGCGTGCCGGCATTGATTACGAGCAGGTATTCGTCTTCGCCCAGGCGGTGAACGATCACGTCGTCGACGAAAGTTCCTTGCGGATAGAGCAACGCGGAGTACTGCGCTTGCCCGATGGCCAGCCGGGAGGCGTCATTCATGGAGATGTGCTGGACGGCGGCTAGCGCTTCATGACCGGCCAGGCGGATGTCGCCCATGTGGCTGACGTCGAAGATGCCAACGCCGGTGCGGACGGCCATGTGTTCGTTGACGATGCCACAGCCGATTGAGGTCGGGTATTCGACGGGCATATCCCAGCCGTTGAACTCGACCATCTTGGCGCCCATCTGGCGATGGACGGCGTTCAGGGCAGTCTTGCGAACGTTGCCTGGGACGACGGGCGGAGTGGCTTCAGCAACCGACACGAAGAACCTCGGTCAGAATCGTCAGACAGTGGCTGGCTGCCGCAATCTTGAACTGATTACGTTATCACAGAGGCAGGTGTCAGGTCTCAGGAAGGCAGGTGTCAGGTGTCAGGTCTCAGGAAAACCAAAAACATTCCGTACCGGGCGGGTTTTGCTCTTCCTGAGACCTGCGACCTGCTCTTGTGACTTCGGTTACGTTTGTTAGCTGCCTGTGGCGGACTAGACTCCAGTTATGTCCTCGAAACCGGGCGCACGCCTTATTGTCTGCGCGCAGTGCGAGCGGCCCGAAGCGCAATGCTGGTGCGAAAAATACTGCGTCTTGTGCCAATCACAACTGGACGTCCACCTGTGCATCGACGGGCTCATGTACTGCGAATCTTGTCGCAGCGCCTGCGACTACAAACTGGCGAACTAGTGTTCTCTACCGTTGCTGAGACGGGGCAAGCCCCGTCTTTACAGTTGATTTCCCAGCAGCTTGCGGGAAAAGTGTTTCCGCCCGCTAATGGCGGCCCTCAGGCGCTAAAGCGCAAACCTATTTTCAGCGACTTAGCGGCACGACCAAGGTCGTGCCCTTCCCTGTTTCCTTCGTTGGCGGCGTTTTTCCGCAGCCTTCTAGATCACCACGGCTTCTTTGTACTCTCCGTAGACTTTCCGCATGGCGTCTGAGATTTCGCCTACGGTGGCATTTGCTTCTACGGCGGCCAGGATCCGCGGCATTAGATTTTCGCCGGAGCGGGCGGTGTCTTCGACGGCGCGAATTGCGGCTTTCCAGGTCTCGGCATTTCGTTTTGCGCGTAAGGCTTGCAGGCGCTCTACTTGCTTTGGTTCGAGGGCGGGATCGATGCGCTGGATGGGCACGGTGTGGTCTTGCTCGATGTGGAAGCGATTCACCCCCACCACTATCGCTTCTGTGCGATCGACGGCGGTCTGATATTCGTAAGCGGCGTTTTGAATTTCCTGTTGCACGTATCCGCGCTCGATGGCTTTTAACATGCCGCCCATGGCTTCGATTTTTTCGAGGTAATCGACGGCTCGTTTTTCGATTTCGCTGGTTAGCGATTCTACGTAATACGAACCGGCCAGCGGATCGACGGTTTGCGGCACGCCTGACTCGAAGGCGATTACCTGCTGCGTGCGCAGCGCGATTCGCGCCGAGGCCTCGGTGGGTAATGCCAGCGCTTCGTCGAATGAATTCGTGTGCAAGGACTGGGTTCCGCCAAGCACGGCGGCCATCGCCTGGATCGCGGTGCGGACGATGTTGTTTTCCGGTTGCTGCGCGGTTAGCGTGGAACCGGCCGTCTGGGTGTGGAAGCGCAGCATCCAGGATTTTGGATTCTTCGCCTTGAAACGGTCTCGCATGATCTTCGCCCACATGCGGCGGGCGGCGCGGTATTTTGATACCTCCTCCAGAAAATTACTGTGCGCGTTGAAAAAGAACGAGAGACGGGGCGCGAATTTGTCGACATCGAGGCCGGCTTTGATCGCGGCTTCCACGTAGGCGATTCCATTGCCTAGCGTGAAGGCTACTTCCTGCACTGCGGTCGATCCGGCCTCGCGCATGTGGTAGCCGGAGATCGAGATGGTGTTCCAATCGGGCACGTTTTCGTTGGTCCAGGCAAATAGGTCGGTGATGATGCGCATCGCCTGCTGCGGCGGGTAGATATAGGTTCCGCGGGCGATGTATTCCTTGAGCACGTCGTTCTGCACGGTGCCCGAGAGCTTGCGGATGTCCATGCCCTGACGGCGGGCGACGGCTACATATAGCGCCAGCAAGATCGACGCCGTGGCATTGATGGTCATCGAGGTGGAAATTTTGGTCAGGTCGATGCCATCGAACAGGCGCTGCATGTCTTCGATGGAATCGATGGCCACGCCGACTTTGCCTACTTCGCCGACGGCCAGCGGATTGTCGGAATCGAGGCCGATCTGGGTGGGCAGATCGAAGGCGACCGACAGGCCGGTGGTTCCGTTTGCCAGCAGATATTTATAGCGCTTGTTCGACTCCTCGGCGTCGCCCATGCCGGCGTACTGGCGCATGGTCCAGAGACGGCCGCGGTACATGGTGGCTTGAACGCCTCGGGTGTAGGGGAATTCGCCGGGATAGCCGACGTCGCGGTCGTAGTCCCAGTTTGCTAGTTCGGGGGGCGTGTAGAGGGGAAGAACGGCGATGTGAGAAGAAGTCTCTTGCAGGTCGGCTTTCAGCTTGGTTGGCGATTCGGGCGTTTTGAGTTCCGTCATGGTGCGCTGCCCTTCTTCACTTTTGTTTTTCGCTGCTCGCTTTTAGCTTTTCGCTCTTCGCTTTACCCGCCAGAATGAGCTCAGTCCGAACCAGGTGAAGGAAACGGTGAAGCATACGGCCAGCAACAAACGCGCGGGTCCAGTGGCGTGGCCGGACTGGTAGCGGCCATACTCGCGCATGGCGGCCATGGCTCCGACGGCGGCCATCGCCAGGAAGGTGAATCCGGTCACCTCCAGCCAGAGTTGGCCGAGCACGCGGGCGAAAGAGGCAGCCGTGGCGCGGAGTCCGGCTAACGCCGCGCGGCCCATGCGGCTGCGCTCGACCACGTGGACGGCGGCCTGGAAAAACAGCCCGATTTTTCTTATGGTTTGGCCGTCGATCATTCCCTGTGTCACTCCACTCCTGACCGCACTCCGTCGGTTGTGTTGCAGTTGAGAATTGTGCCTTCCAGCGGCTAAAGCCGGCACTGAAAATAAGCCGTTTATCGCAGCGGTAAACCGCTCCACCCCATCACGCCAAAACCGGGCGTGCCGGGGGCCCGGCGCTCCACCCCATCACGCCAAAACCGGGCGTGCTGGGGACCCCGGCGCTGCGCCACCCAAAAGCAAGAACAAAATCTGTATTCCGCAGCCTGTGAGGCCGGACCCTTTCAAAGCCGATTCAAACTGCACCACTACCGTTCCGTCACCACGGTCGATTTTAGCAGCGGGCGGGGGTACAATGGCGATGGGTGAGATCACTGATGCCTGTGATGTCGCCGGTGAGCGGCGGCCGACGCCAGGGGGAATCGTGGATCAGCAACTGAAGCAGCTCATGAAAGAACTTGGCGACGCGATCAACGAATCTCTATCGGATTCGGAGCAAATCGCGGAAGTCGTGGCGCGGATTAAAGAAGGCGGCTACGATATTTTTCTTGTGCTCGAAGCCACCATCGGCGTCAGCAAGCAGGGGGAAAACACGACGGATAAGACTTCCCTGGTTTCTACGCTCAGCACCAATGCCGAGCTCAAGATCAGCGATCAGGATCTGAAGTTTCTGAAGTCGCTGCGGATCAAGATCGACGACGAGGACTAGCCCCCTTCGGCAGTGGCTTATTTTGCCGCGAAAACGGCCACCACAAAGGGCACTAAGTGTCCACGAAGGAACGGCTGGGACAAGGGTCCGGACGAAGTTTTGGGCAGGGTAAAATCTTCCGAATTTCCGCCCAATTTTCCCTTCCCTAAATAGGAAAAACGTTGCAGATTGGGATTTTTCGTCTGCTAGAATAGGCTACTCCACCAACAAATTCCCTCTTACCAGCATCTTAAGGGGGCAGTGCTGCGGTCGAAAATGGACTTCGGCGTGCACTTGGAAGGTGGAAGTTCGTCCTACGGCCGGTCTCCCGCGGTCGTCTAACGCGCACTAAGCATGGTCAGGGTATGCTCAGCGGTGGAAGCGCTTCTTTGGTTCGCCTTTGGGCAACTGGTTCGTAGATGAGGTACCGGACATGGATTCCCAGGCTTCACAGTCAGACTTGACGCTCGGCCTTCTTCCCGAGGCTCGCACCCGTTGGGGAAGGTTTGTTCTGAGTTACGGTATGCAATCGCTGGTGATGGGGTTCTTCGTATTGATCGCCATCTTGTACCCGGAGGTGCTGGTGTTGCCGGTGCACGACTATCACTTCGTGAGCCTGGTGAGCACCGCGCCGCCGATTCCGCAGGCTCCGGCGCCGGTTAAACATTTTTCAATTCCCGTTCCAAAGATTACAGAACCTACGGAACCGGTGACGCCACGGCCGCAAGCGCTGCGGGTTCCAACCGAACTGGTGCAGAAGAGACAGCCAGTACCCGAGGAGCAGGCGCCTAAGATCAATTTGGCGGCCAAGAAAGAAGTTCTGCCCGAGCTAAAGCCGGAGATTCCGCGGCCGCCGGTGAAAACGAATGTGTTCTCTAATGGCAGCTCGGCGACACCTACGATGGCAGCCGCGCCGTCAAAAGTACAAACGGGAGGGTTCGGCGACCCGAACGGCGTGCCGGCATCGGACAATCACGGCCGACCGGTAACCATCGCGCAAGCCGGATCGTATGACATGCCCTACGGCGCTGGATCGGGCAATGGCACTGGGGGATCGCGTGGGGCGCGCGGGGTGGTCGCGAGCACCGGTTTTGGGAGCGGCGTGGCCACGGGGAATAGTTCGGGCCCGATTTCGGGCACGCGCGGCACGGT
>Ga0187851_10004790_pt1 | contig 10975 bp, 5 predicted proteins | sample June2016WEW_6_10_FD_132997 | JGI IMG/M metagenome (GOLD analysis project Ga0187851, IMG submission 132997) | Peatland microbial communities from SPRUCE experiment site at the Marcell Experimental Forest, Minnesota, USA - June2016WEW_6_10 | ecosystem: Environmental > Terrestrial > Soil > Wetlands... | reverse complement strand
TTGTCTACACACCGGCAGCGGGTGTAGTGCTCGGTGTTGGACCGCAGACCTTGTCGGTCACCTTTACGCCAACCGACGGCACCGACTACACGCCCGCGACCGCGACTGTGCAGTTGACGGTGAACAATGCCACGCCGGCGATACCATGGGCAACACCAGCGGCGATTCCCTACGGCACGGCGCTGAGTGCGACGCAACTCGACGCCAGCTCGACGGTTGCGGGAACTTATGTCTACACACCGGCAGCGGGAGCTGTTCTTTCGGCTGGTTCGCAGACGCTCTCGGTGACCTTTACGCCGACCGACAGCACCGACTACACGACCGCGACCGCGACTGTGCAGTTGACAGTGAACAAGGCCACACCGGCGATACCATGGGCTACGCCAGCGGCGATCACTTACGGGACGGCGTTGAGCGTGGCGCAACTCAATGCCAGCTCGACGGTGGCGGGAACGTTTGTCTACACGCCGGCGGCGGGAGCCGTGCTGACAGCGGGTTTGCAGACCCTCTCGGTCACATTTACGCCGACTGACAGCACTGACTACAACACGGCAACCAGCACCGTGCAGTTGACGGTGAACAAGGCCACGGCGGCGGTCACGCTGGGCAGCCTGTCGCAGATCTATACCGGGGCCCCTCTGGCGGCGACGGCCAGCACCACGCCCAGCGGCCTGACCGTGAACTTTACCTATAACGGCAGCTCCACGCCGCCGACAGCGGCGGGCAGCTATACCGTCGTGGGAACGATCAGCGACGTAAACTACCAGGGCAGCAGCAGTGGCACGCTGGTGATCAGCAAGGCCACGCCTGCGATCACCTGGGCTACTCCGGCAGCGATTTATTACGGGACGCCGCTGAGCGCCACACAGCTCAACGCCAGCTCGACGGCTGCTGGGACGTTCGCCTACAGCCCGCCAGCCGGAACTGGTCTGACGGTGGGTTCGCAGACTCTGTCGGTGACTTTTACCCCAACCGACTTGGGCGACTACACGGCGGCTACAGCGAACGTCACGCTGACGGTGAACAAGGCAACGCCGGCGATCAGTTGGGCAACCCCGGCGGCGATTCCCTACGGCACGGCGCTGAGCGCGACACAGCTCAACGCCAGCTCGATTGCCGCTGGAACGTTCGTCTACACTCCGGCAGCCGGAGTGGTTCTGGGGATCGGTTCGCAGACATTGTCGGTCACGCTGACCCCAACCGACACCAACGACTACTCGACGGCGACGACGACGGTGCAGTTGACGGTGAACGCGACTACGCAGACGATCAGCTTCACAGCGCCGTCAACCATGACATATGGATGTGTACCCATTACGCTGACGGCGACGGGCGGGGCCTCGGGGAACCCGGTTACATTCAGCGTCCTCTCCGGACCGGGCTCCATCACGGGGAGCATACTGATCCTCAACGGCGCAGGGCCGGTGGTGGTTGCCGCGAACCAGGCAGGCAACGCCACCTACGCAGCGGCGGCGCAGGTGACGCAAAGCATCGTGGTCAATCCGGCTTCTGCTGCAATCGCGGTTGCCAGCAGCAACAGCACGGTGCTGGCGCAGAATGCGGTCACGCTGACGGCCACGGTATCCTCGCCGGCAAGCGTCCCCACGGGTACGGTGAGCTTCCTCGATGGCACGACGCCTCTCGGCCTGGGCACGCTCTCTGGCGGTGTGGCAACGCTGACCACTTCGTCTTTGGCTGTGGGGACGCACTCGATCAGCGCGGTATACAGCGGAGGGACGAACTTTGCTGCAGCGAGCAGTGCCGCGCTGACGCAATGCGTCATGGACATCAGCCTGAGCGACCCATCTTCCGGTGACTCATCGCAGACCGTGACTGCGGGCGGCAGCGCGATCTATTCGCTGGCCATCACGCCCAGCAGCGGCACCACCTTCCCGGTGGCAGTGACTCTAACTGTGAGTGGCCTTCCCGCTACAACGACGGCAAGCCTAACCCCGGCGGCGTGGGCCCTCTCATCGAACAATCCGTGGACATGGACTCTGCCCGCTAACACTCCGCTGACTAGCAATTCGAAGTTGACCATCCAGTTGTCGCAGAGCCTGGCACAGGCACAACCGGATGGCGCGGCAGGCGGCAATGTGGCTTCGCGGCTGGCGCCGTTTATGCTGGCGCTGCTGATCCTGCCCTTCGCGGGCCGGATGCGCCGCGCAGGCAAGCGGCTGGGGCGCGCGGCTTTCGTGCTGCTGTTGCTGATTGCGGGCATGGCGGCCATGGCCGGACTGAGCGGTTGCGGTTCTCCCAGCATCTTCTTCACCCAGCAACTGGAGACCTATCCGGTAACCGTGACGGTCAGCGCGGGCTCGTTATCGCACTCCATGCCAATTACGCTGGTGGTCGAGTAAGAAGGAGAGCTCGCGAGGCGCGGACCGAACGACGCGTTGCATCACAGCGGCGGGAGAAGCGCCGAGGGATTATTTGCGAGATTTTCATGCCGTAGTTCAGGAGCAATTTGGGGGCGGCCTACGGCGTGAGGGTGGAGACGGGAACCTCGATGGCTCCCACATGGTCGGTGGTGAGGTCGTGAACGCCGATGCGCAGAATGTATTCGCCCTTGGCGGGGACTGCGATCTCCTGACGGAGATTGGCGCCGCTGTCCAGCATGGATTGATAGACGGCGGGAGGCAGGCTGGGCTTGGCCGCCATGGTGCTGGAGTTGACCGTCTTGCCGTCGCTATTGTCGTAGACAATCACAGCGTACTCAAATTGGCCATGGTAGTTGCCGTCGGGTGATGAATCGAACTGAATCCCGTTGATGTCGATGTTGTAGTTGAGGGTGAGATGCCGGTACGGTGACTTCATCGCCTTGGGGTCGGGATTGCTGCCCGGGGGAAGCGTGGCATCGGTGGCGGGAGCCGACGCGACATTGACGCGGAAGAGTATCTCGGTGGGTTGCAACGTGCCGGGCAGCATGGCGGACTGAAGCGGAGTCGCTCTTTCCACAGCTTTCCCGTTGACCAGGATGTCCGGCGGCAGTGCGTGGTAGCCGCGGGTATAGTTCAGGGTGAGGTCCGGCTGGTCGACTTTGACGCTGATGGAGCGTCGTCGTGTATCCATGGTCTGGTTGGGCGGCGTGTAGAGGATGGTGTAGTAGTTGGATCCTGCGTCGATCGCCTGCGCGGCGGCGCCCGCCAGGTCGTTGGTATTGTAGATGGCTTTGCCGCCGGTGGATTCGGCGACTTCTTCCATCACCAGGTGTTCCGAGTTTTGCCTCTGGACAATAATGCTGTTGGGAAGATTCTTCGCCAGAATGTCCAACGCGCGGGAATCCACCGGGTACACGGAAACGTGCGAATGCGCCAGCAGGCTTTCGGCAGCGTTCATATCTTGGCGGAAGTCGTAGCAGATTTGGCTATGTTTGTTACTCATCGCAGCAGGGAATAATCCCGTGTACCAGATGAGGTTCTTGCGCCCTGGTACGCCGGACAGATACCGCGCAATCTGATTCATGGCGGTCAGGCTGTACTGGCCACGCGTCGCGGCGTGCATGCATTCGAGGTCCTGGTCGTAATGCACCTGGGGCGGCGCCTGCTGCGGTGGCGCCTGCGTAGCGGATTGGTTTGTCGGCTGACCTTCAAACATGCTCGCTGACATATCGACATGGACATCCTGGCCGGTGTCCTCCAGAGTTGAAATTCCCAGGTTGAGCTTTTTGCTCTTGAGGGCATTCTTCAGCAGCTCCGGGTCCGTGGTGAATCCCTGAACCACGGACAGTTGCCCGATCGGCGACAGGCTGAATACGGCTACGCGAGTGCCGGCGGCCATCTTGTCCACGAAGTCGAGCATGCGCTTTTTTACGATGGACTGGGTCGCGACCGGCGTGTCGAGCGAATCCAGCAGCAGGATGTTAAGAGGGCGGGCAGTCACTGGCGCAACGGTGTTGGTAAATGTGTTGGGCGGAAGAGATGACTTGGCCGCTGACGCAGGCTCTGCCTGCTCCTGGTCGCTGCGGTGCTCTCGAAAGCTGCGCGGGGATATCTGCCTGCCGTCCTCCAGGACGGTGAAGTTGTCCCGGGTGAGACCGTGAACGAAGTTGCCCTTGGCATCGGTGACATTGATGTCCACTTCCACTTCGCGGGCGTTGACCCTGAGGAGCGGGACGGGGGACGGGGACGCGGCTGGAGCACTATTGCCTCCTGCCGGCAAGCCGGTCGGGGACCCTGAACTTTGGGCCGAGAGCTTCGGGCAGCAGAGCAGGGTTGCGCTGAGGACCAGGACAGATGAGGTGAGTACGAGCTTAGAAGGGCGCATTGGGGCGGTTCTCCGTGGGGAATGACATGGGCAGTTATTCTTCGGAATACAAATGGGATGCTTGCTGGGATTATCGGATATCGAGCGGGAATCCGAAACCGGGATTATTGGCGGATGTTTGGGAAGGGTGGCCACGGCTGCCGCCGAGGATGCCGTTGCTGCGAAACCGGTCCGACGAGCGACGTTCGCCATGCTGTCCGTATGTGTGCAGGCAATAGTACAGCAACCACAATCGAGTTCGCCAGATAGAGTATCCATTGGGGCTGAGAAGCCTGGCGCATTCTGCAGCGGGCATTTATAGTTGGTCGCGCGCGAAATACCGGTTACCCATGCCATCGTAACGCCCGGCGCCTCGCGCTAAGGCAAGAGCAGACTGCGAGCGTGAAATAGTTTGGCCATTTTGTAATCGCGCAGGGATTGTGGGGGAGGGATTTGTCTATGTCGAGTTTGCGATGGAGGGTTATATTCCTCTGCGTTTGTCTTACCTCATACTGTTTCGCATCCGGGGCGACGCCGGCCGCGCGTGGATACAAGAACTTTCGCGTTGCGGTCTATGTACCGGAGTATGTAGTGGAGCAGATGAAGGACCCCAGTTATCTGCAGAGCAGCTGGGAGACCATCAGCGGCCAGGTGAAGGTAGACAAGGTCTATCTGGAGACATACCGAAGCGGGCGAACCGCGGACGACCAGTTACTGGAAGCGGTGAAGTCGTTCTTCGCCGGTCACGGAGTGGAAGTGGCCGGAGGCATCGGGTTGACGGTGATGGAGTCGAACAACTTTCAGTCGTTCTGCTATACCGACCCCAAGGACCGTGAAATTGTGAAAAAGCTCTCGCGGAAGACCGCGCGCCACTTCGACGAGATCATTCTGGACGATTTTTATTTCAATAACACGAAAAATGACTCGGATATTGCCGCCAAGGGAAGCAGGAGCTGGGACGGTTTTCGCGTTGAATTAATGGACCAGGCTTCGCGCGAGCTAATTGTCGGCCCAGCCAGACAGGTGAATCCAAAGGTCAAAGTCATCATTAAATTCCCCAACTGGTATGAGCACTTCCAGGGCAACGGATACGACCTTGATAAGGAGCCGCGCATCTTCGACGGCATCTGGGCGGGCAATGAGACGCGCGAGGCGGACGGGACCTCGCAGCACTTGCAGCAGTACCAAAGCTATGAGATTACCCGCTACCTGGAGAACATAGCGCCGGGCCGGAACGGGGGCGGATGGGTCGATACCAGCGGCCTGCGCTATGTCGATCGCTACGCGGAACAGCTATGGGACACGATGCTAGCCAAGGCGCCGGCCATCATGCTCTTCAAGTGGACGGAACTGATGAATCCCGCCACGCCGGGCCAAAGGCAGGCATGGAACGGCATTCACACCAGCTTCGATTATCAGCAGCTTGTGAGTGATTACGATAAGTCCCATCCGGGAAAGCCCTCCACATTTGCCGGTGTTGCCGGCTATGCATTAGACGAGATCGATCCCATTATCGGAAAGATTGGCAATCCGATTGGCATCACAAGCTATAAGCCATATAACTCATCCGGGGAAGACTTCCTGCAAAACTACCTTGGCATGATGGGTGTTCCTATAGAGATGGTCCCCACGTTTCCAACCGAGGCGAAGCTGGTGTTGCTTACCGAAGAGGCTGCCGGCGATCCGCAACTGATCGCGAAGATAAAAACTCATCTTGAGGCCGGAAAAAACGTGATGATGACCTCCGGGTTGGTCCGCGTTCTACAGGACCGGGGACTGAAGGACCTGGTGAGTTTGCGAACTACGTCGCGCAAGGCGATAGTGGCCCACTATTCCGGAGGGGGTCGCGGACCGGCGGGGGAGGGAGAGAACAACGCAGGAATACTGATTCCGGAGATTGACTACTTTACAAACGATGCCATGCCGGTGGTGAGCGCAGACGCCAGCGGAAACAGCTTTCCAATTCTGCTGGCGGACCATTATTCCAAGGGAACGATCTTCGTTCTTACCATTCCGGACAACTTCAATGATCTCTATTCTTATCCGCCCAGCGTTGTATCCGCCGTGAAGGAAGGCGTGCTGGGAGATTTCCCGGTGCGGATGGAGGGCCCGAACAAGGTCAGCCTGTTTGCCTACGACAACCATACGTTCGTGGTGGAGTCCTACCTGGACCATCCGGCGACGGTCACGGTTGCCATCACGGACGGGATTGCGAAGATCGTCAATATGGAGAGCGGCGAGAGCATTGTGGGAGAGGCAGCAGCGGCGCGCCGGGGTCCTGGGGGACGACAGAGCACGGGCCCGGCACGGATGATCTTTCCGATCACGATCCAGCCGCATAGCTATGCGGCCTTCAGCGAAGTGCAGTAGCCTTCCGGAAGTTACGCGCGGAGCCCCGCCGCATGGGCGGCACAGCCCACGGAGTTTTATCGCGCACAGGGTTGGGTCATGGGAGGACCTTCAGGAGGAAGGTGCGGTACTCAATCTTCATGGGCGGACCGACGTGAACCTGGACGCCGATGAGGCCGGAGAATTTGCGGTTGGCGGCATCGTCGTCGATGACCTCGGACATGATGTGGCCGTTGAGGATGTGGATGAGCAGGTTGCCGCGGACGATGAGGTGGTACTGGTTCCAGTCGCCGGGCTTGATGAAGGCCTTGAGGTCGTCGGCGGAACCGAGCGAGGCGATGATGGCGGGCTTCTGTCCGGTGGCGACATAGGTGACGGCGCCGCGCGGGGCGAGGAAGGTGCGGCCGCGCTCTTCGTAGTTCTGGCCGGTGTACTTGTTGGCGCCGTCGATGTCTGCCTGGTATCCGCGCATGAGCCACCTGGTGCCGGGAATCTCGACCGAGCGGTAGTTGATGCCGCTGTTGCCATTGGGAGAGATGCGGAACTCGGCCTTGAGCTCGAAGTTGGCGGGGGAGCCTCCGCGCCAGATGAGGAAGCTGTTCTGCTTGAGCAACGTCTCGCGCGTCACCTCGCCGATGAGGATGTGGTCCTCCACGCGCCAGTAGCGGGGATCGCCGTCCCAGCCATCGAGCGATGTGCCGTTGAAGATGGAGACGAAGCCGTCATCCGAGTCGGTGAGCGGGGTGGGATATATCTGCGGGCCCGCGGGCGGCGCGAGGGGGAAGGACGGAGCGCTGGGAGGCTGGCTGCCGGATGACTGGGCGTGAGCGGCGAGGCTGAAGAGGGCGAGTGCGAGAACGGTTAGGGCGAGTCTGGCAGGGGGGACGAGGCGCATGATCTCTCCGGAGACCGATTCTATCAGGGGAGAGCGATACTTCGGGCTGGAGCGGCTGCGGACCGCCTTGACAACTTCCAAAGCACAAAACTGGGGCGTGTCATCCAATGAGCCAGATGGTTGAAGCGGCGAGGTGGATGGCAGCGAGAAAGTTGCGTGCGGTTTTGTCGTAGCGGGCGGCGATGGCGATGGTCTGTCCTCCCGCTGGGTTATCGACTTGCATTGGCGTCTTTGCTTTTCAACAACGGCTGAATTCTAATTTCTGGTGGCAACACCGATGCAGTTCAACACAATGGCGCAGGCAAGACCACTGACGTTTGCCGTACGAGCGGCGCTGACGCTCATCGGGTTCAGCGCGGTCATCGGGCAGATCGTACTCATGCGGGAGCTCATCGTCGTCTTCAACGGCAACGAGATTTCGCTGGGGATCATGTTGGCCACCTGGCTATTCTGGACCGCTGCCGGCAGCAGCTTGAGCAGCGCTGTTGCGCTGGGCGAAGACAACGCTCGCCGCGCGGTCGCCGCGCTCGAATGCCTGCTCGCCGTCAGCCTGCCGCCGACGATATGGTCGTTGCGCGCCTCGAAGATCATCTTTCAGGCAGTGCCGGGCGAACTGGTCGGGCCGTTGCCGATGCTGCTTGCATCCCTGGCCTGCCTGAGCCTGTTTTGCCTGGTCTCGGGCGCGCTATTTGTGGTTGCGGCGCGGATGGCCGAAGCGGAGTGCGCCGTATCCGCGCGCGCCGCCGCCAGCTCGGCTTACATGCTGGAGGCCGTTGGTTCCGGCCTGGGAGGGGTCCTGGCCAGCATGGTGTTGCTGCGCTTTCTTGACTCCTTCCAGATCGCAACCATCGTGGCCATCCTCAATCTATGCATGGCAGCGGTGCTGTTGCTGCGCGCGAGTCGCAAGCAGTTTGCCGCATTGGCGCTGGCTGCGGCGCTCATCGAAGTTCCTCTGCTTACATTTGTTGCACCGTCGTTGGACAGGTCCTCGCAGGCGCGCCTGTGGCAGGGATTCCATCTGGTGGGATCGCGCAACTCAATCTACGGCAACCTGACGGTGGCCGGAACGGGCAATCTGCGCAGCATCTATCAGAACGGCGTACTTCTGGCCAACGCTCCGGACCAGAACGCCGCCGAAGAGGCGGTGGACTACGCGCTGCTGGAGAGCCCGGCGCCGCGGCGCGTTCTGCTGATCGGCGGCGGAATGAACGGCAGCATCGCCGAGGCGTTGAGGCATCCCACCATCGAGCGGATCGACGCCGTTGAGCTGGACCCCGCGCTCATCGATATGGCGCGCCAGTTCTTCCCGGCGCAGTCTGTTCCCCTGGTCTCGGACCCTCGGGTCCACATGCACACCGCGGATGGCCGGTACTATCTGAGGACGACTGGCGACCGGTTCGACGTGATTATTCTGAATGTTCCCGATCCGCAGACCGCGCAGATCAACCGTTTCTATACCGCCGAGTTCTTCCGTTCCGCCCGCGACCACCTGGCGCCGGGAGGACTGCTCGCCCTGCAACTGCGGTCGTCGGAGGAGACCATCAGCCCCGACCTTGCGGATTTCCTGCGCTGCATTCGGCGCACGCTACAGGAGGTCTTCCCAACCATTGTCGCCATCCCCGGCGATACGATCCACTTCTTCGCCGCCATGCAGCCGGATGTTCTAACCGGCAATCCCCAAACATTGATCGCACGGCTGCGCGAGCGCAACCTGCAACCACAGTATGTCCGGGAGTATTTCATCCCATTTCGCATGATGCCCGATCGCATGGCGCAGGTCCGTGAGCAACTGCGACCGCTGGGTTCGACGCCGGTCAATCGCGATTTCAAACCGATCGCCTACTACTTCGACATTGTGTTGTGGAGCACGCAATTCAAGGAGGGCCATTCCGACTGGTTTCGCAGCGCGGCGCGCATCGCTTTTCCGCGTGTCGTCGTTGCGGTCCTTGTTCCGTTGTTGCTGGTGGCGATTCTTCTGGCTTCGGTCGGCACACGCGAGAGACGCGCCCGGTCCGCCGCGGTCTATTGCGCGGCTACAACCGGCTTCACACTGATCGCGCTGCAGATCGTTCTGCTGTTGGCGTTCCAGTCCATCTATGGTTACGTTTACTACCAGCTCGCGATCCTGATCGGCCTGTGCATGGCGGGCATTGCGTTTGGGAGTTGGCTGAGTATCCGCCGCACATCTGCCGGCAATCGTCCACCCTGCCGTACCATGGCCATGACCCAGTTCCTGCTCGCCCTCTCCGGGCCTGCGCTGATCTTTGTGGTCGCCATGCTGTCAAAGATTTCGGGAGTTGCGACAACATGGCTGGTGGCAGAGCTCGTCTTCCCTGCCCTGGCTGCTCTCACGGGGATTCTGGGGGGCTATCAATTCCCCGTCGCGACCCAGATCTACCTTCATGACCGGAACAGTCGATCCAGCCTGGGTACGCTCTATGCCATCGATCTGCTGGGCGGATGCGCGGGCGCACTCGTCGTGAGCAGTTATCTCATCCCGGTGTTTGGATTCTGGAAGACCGCATGGCTCTCGGCGGCGATCAATCTGGTGGCATCCCTGCTTGCCGCGCGCGTATATCTGGAAGCGAAGAGGTCCGGTGTATAGGCTTACGGGTTGTGTTCGCCGAAGACCACCGCGGTAAATTTAAAGATGTCCGTGTCCGGATCCTTCCAGCAGTCGGGGTGCAACCCCGCCTTGTGGCAGGTCTCTTCCAGAAACGTCTGCCGGTCCCATTTTGGTTCTTGTTCCCCCGGGACCTGCGGAAGCAACAGGCCCTCGTGATCGCCATTCTTCATCAGCAAACCGTCCCGGCCCACCTCGATCTGTTGCACATCCATGACGCGCCGCAGGGGCGAGAGCACGGAGATCTCATACTCGAGCTGCGGCAACTCTGAAGCCTGCACCGCACGGAACCGGGGATCGCGCAGGGCGGCGAGCGTGGCCGTGTCGCGCACCGTCCGGTAGAGGGGCTTGGTCGCGGAGGTATAGCCGATGCACCCGCGCAGTTCGCCCGCTTCGCGCAGGGTCACGAAGGCGCCGCGGTCCTGGTTGAGCGCCTCGCTTGCGGTTGCGCCCGGCTCAACCTGCTTTCTCTGTTCGACCGCCTGCTCGACCGATTTGCGGGCCAGCACGAGCAGTTCGTTCTTGTCGCGGTCGCTCAGCGAGAAGGGCGTTTCCACCGCCTTTTCAGCGGGGGCCTTGACGAAGACGTCCGCGCTGTATCCGACCACACGCGAGCGGTCGCCCGAGGTGTCGCCGGAGTTGGCGTACTTGAGCACTTGAGCCTGATTGGCCCCCATGCGCTCGGCGGCAATCATGGCGGCCACGATGGGCGCGCCGCCGCAGGCCTCCCAAACCCGCGCCTGGAAGTTGCGCGACATGCTGAAGTAGTCCCATGCTGCAAGGGCGTTCAGCGTCTTGTGGTCGATGGTCACGGCTTCGTCGTAAGGGTGATAGTGCGAGAGATCGGAGCTGGCCACGATCAG
>Ga0187851_10004788_pt1 | contig 10977 bp, 8 predicted proteins | sample June2016WEW_6_10_FD_132997 | JGI IMG/M metagenome (GOLD analysis project Ga0187851, IMG submission 132997) | Peatland microbial communities from SPRUCE experiment site at the Marcell Experimental Forest, Minnesota, USA - June2016WEW_6_10 | ecosystem: Environmental > Terrestrial > Soil > Wetlands... | reverse complement strand
GGGGGTGGTCTTGACCAGAATCGTTGCGCTTCTTGTAGTCCTGATTGGTGCGTCCGGCCTTCTGGCGGCGCAGCCCTCGCTCACCATCATCACCTCATCGCTGCCCGAAATCTCAACCGGCATGGAACTCCACTACCTTCTTCGCGCCAGCGGTGGCGCTCCTCCCTATGTCTGGAGCCTCGCCAGCGGCGATCTCCCGGAAGGCCTCAACCTCACACCGGAAGGATGTATCTGTGGACGCCCCAGCAAGAATGGCTCTTTCTCCTTCACCCTGAAGGTAGAGGACTCCAGCCATCCCGCGCATTCCGTCACCAGAAATTTCGAGGGCGCCGTCAGCGAATCCTTGCTGCTCGACTGGCTCGAAACCCCCAAAGTCTCGGACAACCGCATCGACGGCTCCGTCCAGGTCTCCAACGGATCAAAAGAAACCTTCGATCTCACCGTCGTCATCGTTGCCGTCGCGGTTGCAGACCACCGCGCCACGGCCATCGGATACCAGCGCTTCGAACTTAAGCCGGGCGACTCCAACGTGCCCATTCCATTCGGGAACGTGATGGCTCATGGCGACTATGTCATTCACGTCGATGCCATCGCGGAGATCCCGAAGAGTGGCAGCATCCTCCGCCAGCGCCTCCAGACCGAGCACCCGCTGCAGGTGGTTGTTGGTCCGTAAACTGATGCCCAACCCCAAAGTACCGAAGTCATTTGTTCTCCCTGTGCTATCCTTATTATCTTGAGGAAAGTTGAGGGCGAAGGTTCCGGTGGCCTCGCCCAGGCTTTTAGTCTTGAAACCGGATACATTGGATGGAGCTTTTCCTAAATCTTTGCTGGTTGGCTTTGTTGCTGCCCGCGTACACGCTGTGGCGGCAACGGGCTTCGTCTAATCGCTCGGCACGGACCTCTTCCCTGTTCATCTGCACGCTCGTTTGTGTTCTCGTTCTGCTTTTTCCCGTGATCTCCGCCAGTGACGATCTTCATGCCGTCGGACAGGTAATGGAAGAGTCCAAACGCACTCTCCGTCACGGTGGCTTCTGCAATTGCAGCACCCATTCGATCAATTCTTCCGAGCTGGCTTTGGTCGCGCAGGCCGCTCCGAAAGTCGCCTTCGAGAAGGTTGGCAACGTTGCATCGTTTGCCTCTCAGTCCTTCGCCCCGGTCTTCGCTTCCGCTCCCACCGGACGCGCTCCTCCTGCCCAGCCGTCAATCTCTCTTTAGCCTCAGTCAAAAGCTTTGTTAGTCCTGCGATTTTTTGCAGGCTGGGCGCGCATTGGATGATTCCCTTATTCGATACGCACGGAGTACAGGATGTTCCGGTTCCACTATTTCATTATCGTGTTCTCGCTCCTCTGTGCTGGCCCGTTCGCCTCGGCCCAGCAAGCCCTCACCTGGGATGAGGTCCGCCAGCGCTTCGAACAGAACAATCCCACGCTGCTCGCGGACAAGCTGAGCGTCGACGAATCCCGTGCCCAGGAGATCACGGCCTTCTTGCGGCCCAACCCCAGCCTGTCCTTGCTCGTGGATGGCACCCAGGTCGCTCCCAATAATGGTGTCTGGCAGCCCTTTGCCGGCACCTTTGAATCTCCCAGCATCAGTTATCTCCATGAACGCCGCCACAAACGCGAGCTCCGCCTGGAGAGCGCAAAGAAAGGCACCCTGGTGGCCGAATCCCAGTATGCCGACCAGGAAAGAAGTTTGCTTTTCACTCTGCGCAGCGCCTTCGTCTCTGCCCTGCAAGCCAAGTCCGTCCTCCAACTGGCGAAAGATAACCTCGATTATTACGACCATGTGCTCAAAGTGAGCCGCGACCGCTTTAGCGCCGGCGACATCGCGCAAATCGATCTCGACCGCCTGGAACTGAGCCGCGTTCAATACGAATCCGACCTGCAAACCGCCGACGTCAATTTGCGGACTGCAAAAATTCAGCTCCTCACCCTGCTCAACGACCGCGCTCCCCTCGAGCAATTCGATGTGACCGGTCCCTACGACTTCACCGATAAACTCCTGCCCCGCGAAGAATTCCGCAAGATTGCCATGGATACTCGGCCCGACTTGAAAGCAGCCGTCGAAGCCGTGGATAAAGCCCAGACCGATCACAAACTCGCCGTCGCCGATGGCTCCACTGATCCGACTTTCGCCGGCTGGTGGACGCACAACTCATCTACCAACAACCCCTTTGCCAAAGACACTGTGGGCGTGAGCGTCAGCATTCCGCTGCGCATTTTCGACCGCAACCAGGGTGAAAAGCTGCGGACCCACCTCGATATCACCCGCAATGAAAAATTGCGCGACGCCGCCGAAGCCCAGGTGCTCAGCGACGTGGATTCCTCGTACGCCACCGTGGATAGCACGCTGAACCTGCTTCGTCCCTACAAAGCCAAATACCTGCAGCAGTCGGTGCGCGTGCGCGACACAATTTTATTTTCCTATCAACACGGCGGAGCCTCCCTGCTCGACTTCCTCAACGCGGAGAGCGAATACCGGAGCGTCCAGTTGAATTACGTAAATCTGGTGGGCTCGTATTTAACGGCCGCCGCCCAACTCAACGAAGCCGTAGGCCGGGAAGTGATCCAATGAAAACAAGATCGGTAGTAATCCCGAGGGTGCCCCATCCTGACGTCCTGAGGGTGCCCCACCCCAACGTCGCGCCCTTTGCGACGTTAGGGTGGAAGTCTCCCCTCCGTGTCTCATCCTCGCGGCAAGAGTGGGCGTCCACGCCGGCCGGCAAACGAGCCGTTCGCGCCTTCGTAGCAGCCCTGGCGCTGTCTCTCTCCGTGCTGCTCGCCGGTTGCAGCCACAAGGACGACCCCAAGGCCGAAGCGCCGCCCAAGGCCACCGTCGAGGCCGATCTCGACGCCAACAATTTCAAGGTCGATCATCCCGACCAGTTCCCGCTGGCAACCGCCGTCGAATACAAGGCTGTCCCCGCGCTGAATGTGACGGGAACAGTCCAGCCTGACATTGCGCGCGCCGTGCCTGTTATTTCTCTGGCCGCCGGACGCGTTGTCGAAGTTAGAGCCAAACTCGGCGACGTCGTGAAAAAAGGCCAACTGCTCTTGCGGGTCCAGAGCAACGACGTAACCGGCGCCTATCAAAATTATCTGAAAGCGGTTAACGATGAACGACTGGCGCGCCAGCAACTCGAGCGCGCCCAGATCCTATACGAGAAAGGGGCCGTCGCCCAGAGTGTGCTCGAGCAGGCCCAGGCCGCCGAAGCCGACGCCAAGGTTGATCTCAATGCTGCGAACGAACAGTTGCGCCTGCTCGGCGTCGACAAAGACCATCCCTCCGCCATCGTCGATGTCGTCGCTCCCATCTCTGGAGTCATCACCGACCAGCAGGTCACAAACGCCGCCGGCGTCCAGGGCCTTTCCGGTCCCAATCCGTTTACCATCTCCGATCTTTCCTTTGTGTGGATCCTCTGCGACGTTTACGAAAACGATCTTGACGCCGTGCACGTCGGCGAAACCGCGGATATTCGTCTGAACGCCTTTCCCGGCAAGGTTTTCAAGGGACGGATCGATAACATCATGCCGGTGCTCGATCCCGCCCTCCGCACCACCAAAGTTCGCCTCGAAGTCGCCAACCCGGGATTGATGCGCGTCGGTATGTTCGTGACCGCGACCTTCTTCGGCAAACAGCCGGAAGCACACGCCTCCATCCCCGCCGCTGCGATTTTGCACCTGCATGATCGGGAGTGGGTCTACGCTCCCATCGGTTCCGGCCATTTCAAGCGTCTCGAAGTAAACGCCGGAGCCATGCTTCCAGGCAACATGCAGGAAATCGTCTCCGGCCTCAAGCCCGGCGACCAGGTCGTCTCCAACGCGCTTCCGCTGCAGAACACGGTGGAGCAATGATTCCACGGAGCCATCGATGATTCGCCGCGTCGTTGATTTCGCCCTCAACAACCGCCTCCTGGTCGTGGCCCTGACGCTGATCCTTTTCGCCTGGGGAATCGTCTCCTTCAAGCGCTTGCCCATCGAGGCTTATCCAGACGTCGCCGACAATTACGTCGAAATCATCACCCAGTGGCCCGGAATCTCCGCCGAGCAAATCGAGCAGCAGGTCACCATTCCGCTTGAAACCGTCATGAACGGCATCCCGCAGACTGTTCACCTGCGTTCCTTCTCGCTCTTCGGCCTCTCCGACATAAAACTCATCTTTGATGATGAATCCGATAACGCATGGAACCGTGAACGCGTCCTGGAGCGCCTCAGCCAGGTCACGCTCCCGCCCGGCGTCAACCCGCAAATGGGCACCGACTGGAGCCCGGTCGGCCAGATTTATTTCTTTACGCTCCACAGCACCAATCCCAAGTACGACGCCATGGAACTCAAGTCCCTCGAAGACTGGGTCGTGGAAAAAAACTTCAAAGCCGTCCCCGATGTTGTCGACGTCTCCAGCTTCGGCGGTCCCACTCGCGAATACCAGGTGCGCGTCGACCCCAACAAACTCGTTGCTTACGGCCTGAGTCTGGCTCAAGTCGAACAACAGCTCACCAACAACAACGCCAACGCCGGTGGCAGCTTCATCCAGGAAGGCTTGCAGCAGATTAACGTGCGCTCGGTAGGATTGGTCGAACATGTCAAGGACATTGAAGATACCGTCATCCTGACCAAGAACGGCACCCCGATTCGCGTCAAAGACATTGCCGTCGTTTCCCAAGGTCCAAAAATCCGGCTCGGCCAGTTTTCCCGCGCGTGCACGGCTTGCCCGTACGGGCCCAATGGCGCAATCGAGCGCGACGACGGCAAGATCGTCGACAACGACGACGTCGTCTCCGGCATCGTCCTCTTGCGCAAGGACGCCCCCGCTGACGCGGCCCTCGTCGGCATTCATGAAAAAGTCAAAGAGCTCAACGAACATATCCTCCCCCCCGGCGTAAAAATTGTCCCCTTCATTGATCGCAGCACTCTTGTTCATTTCACATCGCACACTGTCCTCCACAACCTCACCGAAGGCATGATCCTGGTCTCGATCATCCTCTTCCTGTTTCTCGGCAACGTCCGGGGAGCGCTGATCGTCGCCGCGACCATCCCATTCTCTTTGCTGTTTGCATCCATCTGTCTGGACCTGCGGCACATCCCCGCCAACCTGCTCTCCCTCGGCGCGCTCGACTTTGGCATGGTCGTGGACGGCGCGGTCGTGATGATCGAAAACATTGTTCGCCACCTGGGCCACGCCGATGGAGTCAAAACCCCGACCGAGCGCATCAGCGAAGCCTCGCATGAAGTGCAGCGACCCGTTTTCTACGCCATCGCCATTATCATCACCGCTTACCTGCCCATTTTCACGTTGCAACGCGTGGAAGGCCGTTTGTTTCATCCCATGGCCTGGACCGTCGCCTTCGCGCTTCTGGGCGCTCTCTTGTTCTCCATCGTGATCGCTCCCGTCCTGGCCAGCTTTGCCTTCGCCAAGGGAGCGAAAGAATGGCACAACCCCGTTTTGCACTTTGTCATCTCGCGCTATCGCATGGCGGTTCGCGCCGCTATCCGTCACCGCTACATCACTGTAGGCTCGTGTCTGTTCGTCGTGCTTATGGGAAATTTCCTGGCTTTCGGCGGCCTCATCGGTTCCGAGTTTCTGCCTCATCTCGATGAAGGCGCGCTCTGGGTCCGCGGCACTCTTGCCCCCAGCACCGGCCCGGATGAGGGAATCCGCGTCGCCAACCAGGCCCGCATCGTGCTCTGCTCGTTTCCCGAAGTTCCGCAATGCACCAGCCAGGTCGGCCGTCCCGACGACGGAACCGACACGACCGGCTTTTTCAACACCGAGTACTTCGTTGACCTCAAGCCCAAGGAAGAATGGCGCCCGGTTTTCCACGAGAACAAGGACGAACTCATCGCCGCCATGCAGCGCGAGCTGGACAAAATCCCCGGCGTCGTCTGGGGATTCTCTCAGCCCATCGAAGACAACATGGAGGAGGCGGTCAGCGGCGTCAAAGGCGAACTCGCGACCAAGATCTATGGCGACGATCTCAAACTTCTCGAAAACACGGCCGATCAGATCGTCGATGTCATGCGCCGCATCAACGGCGTGGAAGACCTCGGCGTCTTCCGTGTGCTGGGCCAGCCCAACCTCAACGTCACAGTAGATCGCGCCGCCGCCGCCCGCTACCAGATCAATGTCGCCGACGTCCAGGATGCTGTCCAGACGGCCGTCGGAGGCAATGCGCTCACGCAAGTCCTTCAGGGCGAGGCGCGATACGACCTGACCTTGCGCTACCTTCCTCAATACCGCAGCACGCAGGAGGCAATCGAAAGCATCCGCCTCCTGTCGCCCTCCGGGGAGCGCGTATCCCTGGCCCAGCTCTGCCACATTCAGGTGGCCGATGGTGGATCTGAGATTTATCGCGAAGGCAACCGTCGCTATATTGCGATCAAGTACAGTGTTCGCGGCCGCGACCTCGGCAGCACGGTCGAAGAGGCCATGAAAAAAGTCGGCGAGCAAGTCAAGCTTCCCGCCGGGTACACCCTCGATTGGGAGGGAGAATACAAGAGCCAGAAACGCGCCAACGCGCGCCTGCTGATCGTTCTCCCCATCACGATTTTCATTATCTTCATCATTCTTTACACCATGTTCAAGTCCTTCAAATGGGCGCTGCTGATTATGGTGAACATTGCCGTCGCGCCCGTAGGCGGTCTGATCGCGCTCTTCATCACGGGCACGCACTTCAGCGTCTCCTCGGGCGTAGGCTTCCTTGCCCTGTTCGGTGTCTGCGTGCAAACCGGAGTCATCATGCTGGAATACATCAATCAGCTTCGCGTGCGCCGCTTCTCCGTTGAAGACGCCGCCGTCGAAGGAGCCGTGCTCCGCTTGCGCCCCATCATGATGACAATGCTCGTAGCCACTCTCGGTCTCTTGCCGGCAGCACTCTCCCATGCAATCGGCTCCGACTCGCAACGCCCCTTCGCCATCGTCATCGTAGGAGGCCTGATCGCCGCCCTCATCATGAGCGTATTCCTGCTTCCGACGTTGTATGTCTGGATCGCCCGCGACACGGATGTTCTGCCTGCCGCCGAAGGCTCCTTCGACGAGGGAGAGCACATCGATTAGAACCGGCTTTAGGCTTTAGGTTCCGGTTCCAGCTTAGAACGGCACACCTAGGTTACAGATGGCGCAATAGCGAGGAACTCGAAAAACGAATGGATCAGAAGATTCGGGAAGGACTTGCCTTGCAGCATGAATCGCGGTCGAGAGCCGAAAGCCGAGAGCCGAGAGCCCAAAGATTAAGAGTCCCGAGGTAATGTTGAACTCATTCCTCTCGGCCAGTAGCTCGCGTTTAGACCCTTGCTGACCTCTCTCGAAAGGCTCTCTTGCGAGTATTCCTTCCGGCGATCCTGCTCGGGCTCCGGGCTCACCGCCAACCGGATAAATCAGTCCAACGCCTCGGGACTCTATCTTGCCTTCGACAAGAGCTCCTGTTCTCCTCGACCAGCGCTTTGCTATAGACCCTTGCTCGCCCTCCCCAACTTACCTCGCGGTTGTCAGGGTGACTACGCTTGAGCCCCGGACGCTGCACCAACCGGAAAAACTTCAGAACGTGTCAAAGAACGATTATGGTTTTACTACTTTCATTTTTTTCGTCAATGAAATTAGTCCACTTTTAACTCGTCATTTATCAATCGGGTGCAGCACGTTCACAGCCGGATGTAGCAAGAATTGTGCAATCGCGACAATCCCTCTCGCAGACCTTCGCTGCAATACCGTATTTTCGCCGCTTTCGCATATTCCAGACTCTTTCACTCTGAAGAGATCATCCCCATTCCCGCTGTGCAAATCGCAGTTCCGTCCGCATGAATCGTGGCGAGCGTAAGACCGCTGGTACCATACTGACGTGCCCCCGTTGCTGGACGTCCGTAACCTGACCATAGAATTCCCCAGCGTAGCGCGGGAACTCCTGTCCGCGTCCGCCGCCTCCATCCCCAACGCGTCACCCCAAGGATCCAGAACTGTCGCAGCGGTGCGCAACCTGACGTTCTCCATCAACCCAGGCGAAGTTTTGGGATTGGTCGGCGAATCCGGGTCAGGCAAATCCATCACCTCGCTGGCCATCATGGGCCTGCTTCCTCCCGTAGCAAGAGTGACCGGCAACATTAGCTTCCAGAGTGGCGACGCCCAGCCCGCCAATCTCACGACGCTCCCGCCCGACCAACTCCGCCATCTGCGCGGATCCCGCATCGCCATGATCTTCCAGGAGCCCATGACTGCGCTGAATCCAGTCATGCGCGTGGGCGATCAGATCGCCGAAGCCGTCCTCGCCCACCATCAGGTCTCAAGTTCGGAAGCCTGGCGCCGCGCCGTCGAAGGCATGCGCGAGGTCGCCATTCCCGATCCCGAGCAGCGCGCCCGCAGCTACCCGCACCAGCTCTCCGGAGGCATGCGCCAGCGCATCATGATCGCCATGGCCATCGTCAACCGCCCGCAACTGCTCATCGCCGACGAACCCACCACCGCGCTCGACGTGACCATCCAGCAGCAGATCCTCGACCTGCTCGGCGAACTGCGAAAGAAGTTCGCGCTCTCCATGCTCTTCATCTCGCACGACCTCGCGGTCGTCTCACACGTAGCCGATCGCGTTGCGGTCATGTACGCGGGCAACCTCGTCGAACTGGCTCCGAAATCCGCGATCTTCAATGCTCCCGCGCATCCCTACACCCGAGGCCTGCTGCAGTCGATCCCAACCCTGGAAACCAACCGCGCGCAGCCGCTGGCCACCATCGAAGGCACCGTCCCACCTATCGCCAATCTTCCGCCCGGATGCCCTTTCGAACCGCGCTGCTCGCACCGCATCCAGTCCTGCACGGCCGAACTCCCACCTCTGGTCGAAGTCGCACCCGGACACTTCGCCCGCTGTCCGGTAGTAAACAAAAAGTCGTAGGTCGTGCGTCTCGATATCAAGCCCCAGGTCATAGAAGATTCGAGGAAAAAAGGCGTTCGTGAGACCAGTAGCTGAAAGCTGCATCCCGAGATGAATTCCACCTCGGAATCTGGTAAAGATGTAACACCCATGCCCACCAACCGCCTCGAAGCCTTCAGCGACGGAGTCATCGCCGTCATCATCACCATCATGGTGCTGGAGCTGAAGGTTCCGCGCGACACCACCCTAACATCCCTGCGCAGCCTGGCTCCGCAGTTTCTCAGCTACCTGCTCAGCTTTCTGGTAGTCGCCATCATGTGGGTCAACCATCACCACATGATGCATTCGGCCCGGCGCGCCGACGCCCGTCTGCTCTGGACGAACAACACCCTTCTTTTCTGGATGTCGCTTGTGCCCTTCGTCACCGCCTACATGGGAAATAATTTTCGCGACCCGCGCGCCGTGGCTCTCTATGGAGTCGTGCTGTCGTTATGCTCGATTTCTTTCGCGTTGCTGCGTTCCGCGATTATCCAGCACCACCGCGATAATCCCGACGTCGTTCGCTACCACCGTCGCGTCCAGTTCAAGAATCTCAATTCGTTACTCCTTTATATGGCCTCGGTTCCGCTGGCGTTCATCGATGTCCGTATCGCCTTCTTCATCTTCGTGTTCGTAGCGCTCTCCTACTTCCTCCCCGAACGCAAACTAGCCGAAACCGAGAGCTCGACCTGACCCCCTCCGAAATTGTGATCAGCGACACAGCTAAGCCCCAGCATCGAAGGCGAAAAGGGGAAGTGGGAGAGCACGTCGCTCTTAACTTATGCAATCTGACTTCTGCCTTCTGACTTGCCTTCCCACTTGCCCTCCCGACTTTAGATATAATCGTCCCTTTGCCGTGCGTATCCTTCTCCTCAGCGACATTCACAGCAATCTCGAAGCGCTCGACGCCTGTCTGGACGCTGCGCCAGCCCACGATCTCGTCGTCAACCTGGGGGACACCGTCGGCTACGGCGGCAATCCCAACGAAGTCATCGCCCGCGCCCAGTCCCTTGGACATGTGTTCGTTCGCGGCAATCACGACAAAGCCGTCAGCGGCCTCATGGACCTCGAAGACTTCAATCCCGTTGCCGGACTAGCCACGCTCTGGACCCGCGACCATCTCACCCGCGCCAACCTCGACTGGCTGCGCAAACTCCCCCAGGGCCCGGTCCATCTCGATGAACTCCCCGGCATTCATTTCGTCCACGGTTCCGCCCTTGATGAAGACGAATATATGGTCAGCGTAAGCGACGCCATCCAGCCTCTCATCACGAATCCCGTTCCCATCACTTTCTTCGGGCACACTCACCTGCAAGGCGGATTCATGTTGCAGGGAGAAGTCAGCGAAGCCTATCGTCCCGGATACCGCACCGTAGGCCAGCCCGAGAGCTCCGATTGGCCGCTTCGCAAGGAACTCCGATACCTGATCAACCCCGGCTCGGTAGGCCAGCCCCGCGATGGAGACTGGCGAGCCGCCTTCGCCATATTCGACAGCGACGCCTGGATCGTCAGCTTCCATCGTGTCCCCTACAACCTGCGCGTAGCCCAGGAAAAAATCCTCGCCGCAAATCTGCCGCCCAGACTCGCCTCGCGCCTCGCTACCGGACGGTAGGAACCAGCTAGTCCCCGGTTGCCGGTCTCAATTCTCGGCTCTCAGTTGCCAGTACACAGCCACCAGCTCCAAGAAGTAGCGCACGTACTCAGTGTCATTCCGACCGAAGGGAGGAATCTGCATTTTGCTTCTCATCTAATACAACCATTCGAGCAAGTTGCGGATCTCGTGCAAACTCGAAACTCGAAACTCGAAACTCGAAACTCGAAACTCGAGCGCCGAGAGCCCGGAGCCGCACTTTTCCATTAAACTCTTCCCATGTCCGCGCCCGCACCCCACACTGCCCACGTCGACGGAGGCGCCCGTGGCAATCCCGGCCCCGCCGGCTACGGTCTCGTCATTCACGATCCGGAGGGAAAGAAAGTCGCCGAACTCAGCCAGTACCTCGGCCATCGCACCAACAACTTCGCCGAGTACAACGGACTCCTCGCCGCTCTTCGCTATGCCATTTCACAAAACATTCAGGCCC
>Ga0187851_10004786_pt1 | contig 10982 bp, 7 predicted proteins | sample June2016WEW_6_10_FD_132997 | JGI IMG/M metagenome (GOLD analysis project Ga0187851, IMG submission 132997) | Peatland microbial communities from SPRUCE experiment site at the Marcell Experimental Forest, Minnesota, USA - June2016WEW_6_10 | ecosystem: Environmental > Terrestrial > Soil > Wetlands... | reverse complement strand
CCATAGCCGAGCGCGGCCAGGTAGCTGGCCGCGAGCACGATGAGCACGGGCACGAACCAGCTTCTCGCCACCGGTATCCACGCCAGCACCCGGTCGCCGAGGACACGGCCGGCCAGCACCGCGCCGAGCGGAAGCACCTCGACCATCTCACGCGCGCCAAGCAGGTCGTGTGCCTGCGCGCTGACCAGGTAAGCGCCCACGTTCAGCAGCACGGCGGCGGCGAAGACGGGCACGATCTCCGCGCCAGCGCGGAAGAACCGCGCGACGGCCAGGCCCAGCGCCCAGACCACGGCGATCACCCCGGCTAGGTGCAGCGCCACGAAGACGACCTCGATCACGGGTGTCGCGCCGTCAAAGCTCGCGCCGAAGATGTTCGCGCCGAAGATCTCAAGGAAAGCCTGGAGCGTCACCCAGGATCCGTGCGGCAGCTGGCCGAGGGCCGTGTCGGTGCCCACCGTCGCCTGCTGGTACCCGCCCAGGGCGGTGATGACCCGCGGCGCGAACTCCCCGGCCACGCCGCCCGCCGCGGCCGCGGCCGCGAGGGCAAGCTCGTACCACCGGGCGGCGGTCCTGGCCGCGGGCCGGACGAGCATCGGGACGGCCCGCAGCACGCCCGCCAGCACCAGCGGGATGACGCCGGTCAGCAGCACGATCGAGTCGGCCGCCGTCACCCAGGTAAACAGCAGCCCGACAAGAACGGGCACCATCCACCGCGGGCTGAGCCGGTCGATCAGCAGCCAGATCAGCAGCAGTGGGACCGCCGTGCCGGTGTGGTCAGGGGACAGCAGCACGATCCCGGTAGCGCTCAGCTGAGGCGCCAGCATGAGACCCGCGGCGAGCAGCGCGCGGGCCAGGCCCGCCCGTCCGCGGGCCTGGCCTTGGGCGAGCAGGGCGGCGAGCAGCACGAGCAGCGTATAGGTCATGGCGGCGGCCACGTGCACCACCCAGACCCCCAGGCCGCCGCCCACGGCCTCGACCAGCATGTACTGAGGCAGTTCTGTGGTGTAGAAGGACACGTCCGAGACCTGCCAGTGCGACAGCAGCAGGTTTCCGTGCAGCATGTCCCATGCCTGCAGCACGTTGCTCGAGCCGTCCGAGGACAGCGACACCGACAGAGACTGGCGCCAGTAGCAGAAGAAGAGGATCGCGGCCACGCCCGCGATCAGGCCCGCCCGTCCCGTTCGCCGGCCCCTGGGCGGCGGTGCTGTCGCAGTGACCGGGACCGTGACCTGATGCTCGCGCCCGCCCACGGTCATCTGCGGCTCATCCCGACGCGGGCGCCACCGCGACATGGCTGAAGCGCAGGATGACACGAGCGCCGGGCGGGATGCTCTGCGGCAGGTAGAACCAGTAACCCCGGCCGCTGGCGACCTGCGCGGGCGTGCAGATGAACTGCCCGGTCATCAGGAACTCCAGCCGCGGGTAGTCCAGGCATACCTTGACCCCTGTGCGTTCGGCCTGGACGAGAAACCCGGTCGTCTCGACCCAGGCATCGTGCTGGATATGCAGCACGATCAGCTGACCTGGCGCCCGCGCGGCCAGCGTCGCCACTACCCGCGGCAGCGACTCGTCAATGTCGTTGGTGCTGCGGGTTAGCGTGCCCGGGTTGACCGCGAACACGACGAGGGTGGCCACTGCGGCCAGCACCGCCACGCAGGCACCCAGCCGCGCGCGCATGGCCCCGACCGTGCCCAGTACCACCACCAGCACCGTGACCAAGGGAGCTGACCAGTAGAAATAGCCGATGTAGTACTCGGTCAGGTCGTCGATCCCGACTGCGGCGTAGAACAGGAAGGCCAGCGACGAGAGCACGTTGACGGCGAGCAGCGCGAGCAGGAGCCGGCGCAGCGGACCGCGGCTCAGCCCGACGGTGACAGCGAGCGCGAGCGCGTAACCCGCCACCGGCACAAGCCCGGCCACCCAGGCGTGCCCGTGCGGCCACCAGAACCACAGCGCGTACCGCGTCACCTGCCGCAGGCCATGGCCGCCGGCCCGTCCCGAACTGCTGTAGGACAGGTACTTGCCGAAGTCCCCCGGCCAGTGCAGCACCAGGTTGACGACGATCGGCAGCGCGAAGACCGCGCTGATGACCGCGACCGGAATCCAGACTCCACGCCGCTCGCGGAAGAACGAGCGGACCGACGCCCGCAGCGTGCGCCGGTGCGGCCACAGCACGGCCGCGAGCACGGCCAGGGTGATGACCGGCACGAAGAACAGGAAGCAGGCATGCCCGTGGATGAGGAACCAGCCGGTCAGGGCGAAGATCCACGCGTCCTGAGCGCGCCCGGCCACGAGCGATCCGGCCGCGATCACGAACACCATGTACGCCAGCACGTACATGTACGGCATCCAGTCGGAATTGATGATCGGGGGGTAGGCGATCGCGAAGCCGGTGAAGACGGCGAAGCAGGCCGCCGGGCCGGCCACCGAGCGCGTCCAGCCGTAGACCACCGCGACGGCCAGCGCGACGAAGAAGCAGTCCAGCGCGAACACGGCCAGCATGTGCGCGTTCCACGCGGTCGGTACCACGTGCAAGGCGTCGGCGAACAGGTATTCGCCGAAGGCCTGCACGTACATGTAGGCGGGCCCAGGGTGGTGGAAGCCCTCGCGCGAGTAGTTGCCGATGAGCAGGGTGAAGTGCTTGGCCTGCGCGATCAGGATCGAGTTGGCGCCCGCATCACCCTGCTCGTACAGGCGGGTGCTGAAAAGGAAGCGGTTCCGCACGCTGAGCAGGGCGAACAAGGCGGTGAAAGGAATCGCCCAGACCCACCACGGCCGTCGCCCGGAAGAACCCGACGAACCCGACCCCGCCGACCCGGGCACGCCCCCCGCCGCCGGGCCGCCGGCCGCCTCGCCGGGGCCGGCGGTAGCGCGGTCCTGGACATCCGGGTTCACCGCCCCGGCCCCCGGCGCCGCCGTTATCCGATCACCGCCAGCCGCCATGCTCAGATGGTTCCGGCCTTGATCGCCGCGTCGATCCAGCGAATGACTTCGTCCAGCATGGTGTCCAACGTGGTGGTCGCCTCGAAGCCGAGCACCCGCTTCGCCTTGTCGGTGGCCGGGACGCGCCGGTGCACGTCGTACTCGAACGGCTCGTCGTGGACCAGCCGCAGCGGCACCCCGGTTCCGCGCACCTTGCGCCAGATGACTTCGGCCAGCTCCCGGACGGTGGTGCTCTCCACGGTGGAGAGGTTGAAATCTTCGTTCCTGGCCTCTTGGCGCTCCATCGCCGTCACCACGCCCACCGCTAGGTCACCGCCATAGGTGTAGTGCCGTATTTGGTCCCCCGAACCGAGGATGTGCAAAGGGTCCTGACCCTTGAGTACCTTCTGCACCAGGTCAGGCACGACGTGGCTCATGGCCAGCCGGATATTCCCGGACAGGATCTCCTCGTCGCCCAGGGCCCGGCCCTCGCCGGTGCCCACGCAGTTAAACGGCCGGATCACCGTGTAGGGAAGGCGGTACTGGTCCCACGCGGCCCGGGCGAAGTACTCCACCGCCAGCTTCTGGAATCCGTAGGACGACCGCGGCGGCGGGATCTCCCGCTGCTGGCCCTCGTAGGACGGCCATTCGTCCGCGCTCTCGAAGACCATGGAGGAGGACAGGTAGGTGACCTTGCGCAGCCGGCCATCCCGGTGCGCGGCGATCGCCGCGTCACAGGACGCCGCGCTGATGCGCTCGTTGGTGGCGAGCAGGTCATAGGCGTAGGTGTGGAAGTAGGAGATGCCGCCGATCATCGCGGCCCCCGCGATGAAGTGATCGCAGTCGGTCAGCAGCCCGGTTATCAGGCCGACATCTCTGGCATCGCCTTCGACGAGCCGGTAACGGGGATGATCGTCGTAGGACTTCTTGACCTTCCCGTACTTGGAGAAGTTGTCGACGCCTATCACCGCGTAGCCACGTTTCAGCAGTTCTTCGACCACGTACCCGCCGATGAAACCCGCGGACCCGCTGACCAGAACCTGCTCCATGATGTCTCCTGCCGTTTCTACTGCGCTCGTTGCTGGCTCTGAGAACCGGGCCCGCGCTGACGGACCTGCTCGGCCGTCAGCTGCGGTCCGAAGGCGAAACGATACCAGCGCACGTAACTCGGCACCCATTTAGCAACTTTGAAGTTCGACACCCCAGCCTGCCGGTCCAGCCAGATGGTCGGGATTTCCGCCACCGGCCTGCGCAGTCGCTTGGCCTTGGCGGTCAGCTCGATGCCGATCTCGAAGCCATCCCTTGAGTCGATGCCGACCTCCCTGACGAATTCGGTGGAGTAGGCCTTGAACGAGTTGGTCGCGTCCCTGGTCCCGACGTGAGCAAGGGCCCGCAGCGACCGGCCCGCCAGGCGGGACAACGTGCCCTTGATGACCGGTCCGCCGACTTGCTGGCCGCCGGGCATGTAGCGGGACGCGGCGGCCACCGCCACCCCGCGCTCCACCAGCCGGACGAGATCGTCGATCTGCCTGGCGTCGTCGCATCCGTCGGCCATGGTGACCACGGCGACCGGGGCGTCCGCCGCGTCGATGCCGTACCTGATCGCGTTGGCGGGACCGGGGCCATAGGTGTTGACCAGGTACTTCAGCCGCGGTTCCTTCAGCGCGTACTCCTCGGCCACGGGAATGGTCGTGTCGTCGGCGGAGTCGACGACCACCAGCACCTCACACGGCAGACGCACCGACTCGAACAGCCGGTCCAGCACGCTGAGGACGTCCTCGCCTTCGTTGTAGGCGGGCACGACCACTGAAACCCGGGGACGTTCGGTCATATCCGGACACCGCCGCCGAGCACATCCCAGATGTCGGCGGCTGGCTTGTCGATCACCAGGCCCCGGTATTCCGGGTGCGGCGCGCCGACCACGAGCAGGTCCGACCGGGCGATGACCTCGTCGAGCGGCAGCAGGTGAGGATCGACGGTGACGTACGGGTCGGTACAAAGGACCGCACCCGCCTTGAACTCCAAGATCCGCTTGAGCTTGTACGACAGGCTCGACCTGATGTCATCCGAGCTCGCCTTGAACGCCATGCCCAGGATCCCGACGGTCATCGAACCAAGCTCGAATTGCTGCTCCAGCCGGCGCACCACGTAGAGCGGCAGTCCCTCGTTGATCGCCATCGCCGAGTGGCCAAGGGGGAAGTTGTTGTCGTTATAGGCGGCGAGCTGCATGGTGTCCTTGAACAGGCACGGTCCGGCGGCGAAGCCCGCCGCGGGCATGTCCGCCGCCCGCGGGTAATCCGCGACCAGCCCCTGCCGGATCCGCTCGAAGTCCAGCCCCCGCTCGTTAGCCATCATGTACAGCTGGTTGGCGGTGGCGAACTTGATATACCGCCAGACGTTAGTGAACAGCTTCGCCAGCTCCGCCTCCTCGGGCGACATCACCACCAGCTTGCTGGTCAGCCGCGCGAACAGCCGGGACGCTCGTTCCGTCCCTGCCGCGGTGCGGGCCGAGACGATCTGCGGCAGCTCGAAAAGCTCGGTCATGGCCTTGCCTTCGGCGATCCGCTCCGGGCAGAACGCGACCTCTATCTCCAGCCCGAGTCCGGCCACCATCTTCTCCACCAGGGCCGTCACCCCGGGAAACACGGTGCTGCGCAGGACGAGCAGCTGACCGTCGTGCAGGTAGCCGGCACAGCCGCCGAGGGCCTTGGGGATCGCCGTCTGGTCGGGGTTCAGGTGCTCGTCGACCGGCGTTCCGATGACCACCACCACGTGCTCCGCCGTGGCCACGATCGCGGGATCACAGGACGCCTCCAGATGCCCGTTGCCGAGCACCCGTTTCAGCACCTCGTCCGCACCTGGCTCGGCGAACGGCATCCGGCCCGAGTTCACCATGGCGACCGCGGACTCGCTCAGGTCGTAGATGGCCACCTTGGCGCCGCGATCCGCGAACGCGAGCGCGAGCGGCAGTCCCACGTGCCCGCATCCCCCGATGACGATCACATCTCGGTCGATCTGGTCAGGCAACTTCGTCACGTGCATACCTCCGGCTGGGATAGCAGGCCTCCGGCGGCCTCGGGAGCACCGTACGAGCGCAACTGCGTCACAATCTCTGGCGCCTTACCTTACCGCTGTGCACATCCTGCGCATGGTCTTGTTATCCCGCTGTCGCCACATGCCCACATGCCTGTCACCTAGCAGGCCGGCGGCCCTTCCCTCGACGGCAACGGGTTAGGTACTTTTTGTCAGCGAGTCGCTGACACCTACGGTAAGATCTCGCAGCACGGCTGGCCTGGCCCGCACTCGTCAAGGATGGCACCATGCCTGGTCAGGAGCACGTGATACCCCAGTATGCAGGTCGCGAAGCCGGTTATGCCTGACGGCCAGGAAGCCGTCACGTCCGCCGACCGTGCGACCGCCGGTATCGGCAGCTCTTCCGGCGGAACGGACCCGCGGGCCTCCCGGGCGCAGGCGGGCCGGACGGACCGGCCCGCTGTGGCCGGCCTGATCGCCTTGCTCGCCGCGCTCGGCTTCGTGCTGACCCGCTGGCAGACCTGGGCGCACGGCAACATCGGCTGGTTCATCCTGGCCGGGCATCACTTCACGGTCGCCGCCCAGCTGCCGCACGGGATACCTATCGCACCGGCCTACGGTTATGACGGCCAGTTCTTCTACCGGCTGGCGCTCAATCCGGTTAACTTCCACCACACGGCGTACGGCATCATCATGGACCGGTCCTACCGGTACATGCGGATCGGCTATCCCGTCGTGACCTGGCTATTGTCCGCGGGCCAGCACGCCGCGGTCCCGGTCGTGCTGGTCGCCGTCAACATCGCCGCGATCGGCGCCATGGGCTATCTGGGCGCCGTCTACGCCCAGGCCGGCGGCAGGCACGCGCTGGCCGGCCTGCTGCTGCCGTGCTATTTCGGCCTCCTCACCAGCCTGTCCCGTGATACCGCGGAGCCGCTCGCCGCCGCCTTGCTGCTGGCCGCTTTGCTGGCCGTACGGGCCCGGCGGCCCGTCCTAGCCGCCGTGCTGCTGGCTTACGGCGTGCTGACCAGGGAGACGGTCATGGTCGCGGTCGCGGCCATCGCCCTCGTCCGCGTCATCGGCATGCTGCGCCGAAGGCAGCGTCCCGGCCGTGATGATCTCGCCTGGGTGCTGCCCACCGTGGTGTTCGTGGCCTGGCAGGCGGTGGTGAAGGCCGCGACGGGGAACATCCCCCTGCTGGCCGACGGCGGCCGTAACGCGGGCGCACCGTTCATTGCCCCGTTCCAGGCGCTGAGGAACAACCTCGCCCACCTCAACACGCATCAGCTCGATCAGTACGACATGTGGCTCCTGGAGCTAGCGATCCTGGTCCTGTTCTCGATCGTGGCACTGCTGTCCCTGCGGTCCACCAGCGCACCGGTCCAGGAACGGGTGGCTCTGGTCCTCTACCTGGCAGAAATCTGCATCGTCACGCCGAGCACCTGGAGCAGCCTCGATGCGGACCTGCGATCCTTCATCGAGGTCTACCTGCTGGCCGTGATCATCCTGCTGGGCACTGGCCGGCGAAGCGCCGGGGCCCGGCTGCTCCCCGGGCTCGCCGCCCTCACCGTGCCCGCCCTGATCCTCGTGTCGCAGCGCAGGTTCGGCGGGTCCTGACCACGGGCGGACCGGTCCCGCCGCTCAGCCGAGGTCGGTGAGCAAGTTACGGTTCCAGACCAGGATGGTGTAGGAACCGACATGGTAGGTTCGCGCGGGCTCACCGAAGGTGGCCAGCGCCGCCCCCTTGTCGGTAAAGCCGGGATACCCGCCTCCGCCCGGGGAGAGCACGACGAAGTTCGCTGTGCTCAGCTTCGGGTCATACCAATCCGACTTCGACTCAAAGCCGGGCGGTACCAGCCGTCCGCCTGACAGGGCCACGAGCCGGATCTGAACCCGGTTACCGCTGGTCAGGGTGACGATGTTCGACTCCCAGTAACCAGAAAGGCCGGTCTGCAGATGCTGCGCGAGCAGCCAGGAGGTGAGCTGTGAGTTCTGCGCGGGCACCGGCGGCTGGCTGATCTCGCGGGCGAAGCCGGCCAGGTAGCCAAGCAGCACCACGAGCAGGACAGGGATGAGCTTGGAGGCCTGAAGCCGGCCACCCAGGAGACGTCCGGCCAGGGCCGCGCTGAACGGCAGCACGGCCACGATCTCACGGGTCTGCGAGATCACACTGGCCTCGGTGCTGAACACGTAACCGATCACGTTGATGACCAGGCCGGTGATCAGCAGCTGAGCGACCAAATCCCGGTCCCGCAGGAAATGCCGCGCCGCCAGCCATATCCCGCAGGCCGCCAGCAACACGCCGACCACGTGCAGCGCGATGAAGTCGGTACTGGCTCCTGGGCGGAGCCCGAGAAAGTCGGCGCCGGCCAGCAGCAGTAGCCCCTGGCCGGTCATGCCCAGGTTGCGAGCCACGGTCGTGCCGTTGCTTGTGAACTGGTCGACGATCGCAGGCATGTAGTACCCGCCGTGGGCGGAGATGACGCGCACGGCCAGGACGCCCGCGGCCGCCGCGACGAGGGCCGCCGCGCCGAGAGCCAGGTCATACCACTGCGCCGCCAGTGGCTTGCGTTCGATGGCCACGGCCTGGCCGACGCGGATCGCGCAGACGAGCGCGAGCGGCAGCGCGCCGATGAAGAGCACCAGCTTGTCCGCCACCTCGACCCAGCCGAGCAGGGCCCCGACGATGACCGGGATGTACCAGCGGGGGCGGGCCCGGTCCAGGATCAGCCAGACCGCCATGACCAGCATGGAGGTGCCGATGTGGTCCGGTGAGGAGATGAGGATGTTCACCCCGGAGGCCAGCTGGGGCGCGAGCATGATGCCGACGGCGATGAGCACTCGCACCAGCGCCTGACGCCCCGTGGTAGTACCCTTGGCCAGCAGCGCGGCCACGAGTGTCGCGAGCGTGTACGTCATGGCCGCGGCCACGTGCACGACGTCGGAGTTCAGTCCGCGCCAGGACTCCACCAGCATGTACTGCGGAAGTTCTGTGGTGTAGTACGAGACATCCCCCAGCCGCCAGTCATGCAGCAGAAGGTTGCCGTGCAGCATGTCCCAGGCCTGCAGGGCCTGGGACGCCGCATCGGAATTGACCGCCCGCGTCCGCGCCAGGAGCAGGTAACACGCGAAAGCGGCCAGGGTACCGATCACCCACGCGGCTGCTGCCAGCCACCGGCGGGGGCGCGGTACGCCACGCCCGGTGCGGCCCGGCGTGCCTGCTGCCTGCTCATCCCCGGCCGGCCAGGCCAGCGCCTCGCCGGCGCTCATCCGGCGGTCACGACGGCCTGCCGGAGCCGGCCGATGACGGGTTTGCCCTGCGGGGCGGTGGGGGTGAACCAGAAGACCTGGCCCGCGGCGACCTGCTGGCTCGTGCAGATGAACTGGGCGGTCATCATGTACGTCCAGGCGGGATTGGGCACGCAGGCCCGGACCCCGGTCCGCTCCGCCTGCACCAGGAAGCCGGTGACGTCGGGCCAGGAACCGTGGTCGAATCGCAGCACGATCATCCGGCCGCCCGAGCGCGCGGCGAGCGCGGACACCATTCCGGGCAGCCCGGGATCGGTGTTAGGGCCGCTGCCGGCTACCGCCGGATCGCTGCTGTTCGTGCTGGTCCGCGTCTCCGGTGCGATCGCCAGTGCGGTGACCGCGAGCGCCACCGCGGCCAGGGCGGTCAGGGCACCCAGCCGCGACGGCACCGCCTCGACCACGCCGAGCACCACGACCAGCAGCATAATGACCGGCGCTGACCAGTAGAAATAGCCAATGTAGTGCGCGTTGATGTCGTCGATGCCGGTCGCGGCGTAGTACAGGAACGCCAGCGTCGACACCGCGTTGACGGCCAGCAACGCGGTGAGGAACCGGCGCAGCCGGACGGGGGCAACCCACCTGGCGACCGCGACGGCGGCCGCGCATCCCGCGACCGGGATGATCCACGCGTCCCGGTACGGCCACCAGTACCACAGCGCATACCGCACCGTCACCGCCAGGCTGTGCCCGCCTACCTTCTTGGAGGAGGTGTACGCCAGGTAGTAACCGAACTGACCGGGCCAGTGCAGCACCAGGTTGAGCACGATCGGGAAGGCGAAGACGGCGCTGATGACCAGCACAGGAATCCACACCCGCCGCTGGGTGGCGAAGAAGGACCGTACCGAAGCGCCGAGGTCGTGCCGCCTGGGCCATAGCACCGCCGCCAGGACGGCGCACATGATCACCGGCACGAAGAGGAGGAAGCACACGTGCCCGTGCATCAGGAACCAGCCGGTCAGGGCCAGGATCCACGTGTCCCTGGCCCGCCCCGCCGCCACCGACGCGGCCGCGACGAGGAAGACGATGTACATCGGCACGTACAAGTACGGCATCCAGTCCGTGCTGAGCATGGCCGGATGCACGGCCGCGAAGGCGACCACAGCCGCGAAGCAGGCCCCGGCGGCCCGCGGCGACCCGGTCCAGCCGTAGCCGATCCCGGCGACAAGCGCCACCAACGTCGCGTTCAGGACGTAGACCGAGAGCAACTGGCCGTTCCAGGCGGTCGGGACGACGTGCAACCCGGCCCAGAACAGCGATTCGCCGGCCGCCTGGACGTACATGTACGCGGGGCCCGGATGGTGGAAGTGTTCCCGGGAGTAGTTTCCGACCAGCAGGGTGAAGTGCCTGGCCTGCTCGATCAGGATGGAGTTCGCGCCCATGTCCGCGTCCTCATACAGCCGCGTGCCGAACAGGAACCGGTTACGGACGCAGAGCAGCACGACCAGGACGGCCGTCGCCGCCGTTATCACCCACCATCGACCAGGCCGGCCCGCGCCCTCCGCCGCCGGCCCGGTTCTGTCCGCCGGGGCCGAGATAACCGACTCGTGCTCCTCGCTCACGCTCACGTTGGCGATCTCCCCTATCGTGGGATGCTGTTGAGCAGGTTCCTCTCCCATACCAAAATGGTGTAGGGGCCCGTGTGATACGTCCGGTCAGGACGGCCGAAATACTTCTGCACCAGTGCCCGCGGCTCCCAGTGATTCATGAAGCCTGGCCTGCTG
>Ga0187851_10004783_pt1 | contig 10985 bp, 5 predicted proteins | sample June2016WEW_6_10_FD_132997 | JGI IMG/M metagenome (GOLD analysis project Ga0187851, IMG submission 132997) | Peatland microbial communities from SPRUCE experiment site at the Marcell Experimental Forest, Minnesota, USA - June2016WEW_6_10 | ecosystem: Environmental > Terrestrial > Soil > Wetlands... | reverse complement strand
GTTCAGCACCAGCGTTCCCCCGCCGGCAACAAATGCCTTCAGGCGGTCCACTGTTTTGTCGTCAATCAGACGGAGATTGGACGCAACCACGACTTTGTACCCGGAAAGCTCTCTGCCGGGCGGGATGATGTCGATATCGCAGTGCAGAGATTTGAGCCCCGTGTAATAACTCTGGATTTCCCCATAATGCGGAGTCCTCTCGCCGCCGATGCCGCCAAGGCCTTGCGCCCATGAGTTTACGTAGTCGTAGATCAGCGCGACATTCGCGCGTGTGGTTGCGTTTGCCAACTTCGGACCGATGCGAGCCATCTCTTTGCAGATGATAGCCAGCGTGTCCTTGTCCGGATTGATTGCGCCATCGAAGCCCTTGATGAACGACGGCCGATGCTCTTCGCCCCCGGCGGCAGGCCGGCGCCATTCAAAGTAAAGCTGCCCGTGGCTGCCGTGCGCCAGGTCGCAATAGGCCTGCAAACGCAAGCCCTCGGGATCCGCATTGGGCGGAACGTAGGCATTTTGCTCTGCGCAGATGAATCTCTGATGCGGACCTGCGTTGCGCGTTACATCGCTCAAGTAACCGGAAGTGTATTGCCGCTGGAACCGGCTCAGACCGGGCGCGCTCACGTAGTTATCCCACGCCGACGCGTCCAGGAATTCCGCCGCCGCATACGCATCCACCGCTCCGGTCGGACTCGACCAGTTAGTGAGAACGAATTGGTTCTCCGTTCTCGCATGAAGAATCTCCGCCTGCTGGCGAAGATGATTGAGGAACGATTCCGAGAAGAATCTGCGGTAGTCGAGCGAGATTGCAGGCTGCCAACCTCCTTCCGCGGAGTTCGACGGAAAACGGATCTGCGACCAATCGGTGAATTCATTACTCCAGAAGGCGCCGTTATACACGCGGTTTAACTCGCCCAGAGTACCGTAGCGATTTTTGAGCCATTGCTCAAAAGCGCGCTCAGAAACCGCATCGAAGGTCTGCTGCGGATTGCCAGGTTCGTTGTCGAGTTGCCAACCGATCACCGTGGGATTCTTGCCATAGTGATCGGCGAGCGCGGTGACGACGCGCGCGCAGGCCTCAAGATAGTGCGGGCTGTTGGTGTTGTATCCCTTGCGCCCGCCATAGGTGTATGGCCCTTCCGCACTTCCGCTCAGGACATCGGAGTACTGCTGATAGAGCCACGGAGGAATGGACGCACTCGGCGTTCCCATCACGGCGCCGATGCCATTGCGTCCGGCAATCGCAAGCGCGCGATCCATCCAGTCGAAGTCAAATTTTCCCGGCGCGGGCTCATAGAGCGCCCACGCGAATTCTCCCATGCGCACCGCATTAATACCGAGCTCCCGCATCTCGCGGAAATCGATCTCCCACTCGCTCGACGGCCACCATTCCGGATAGTAGGCCGCCCCCACAAGATAACCATCGCCCATTCCGCGGCCGCGTGGTCCGGATTGATTCACGCTCTGAGAGGAAATTGCTGAAGAAACTGCCTTGCGCCCCACCAGAGCGCCTAGCCCGGCCATGCCGGCAAGCTGATTAAACTTACGCCGATTCACACTCTCTCCTGCCAATTCAAGTTTGCTCGGTCTTGCTCAGTCTATCTCGCATACGCACTGAGGCCGCCCGGTTAGGGGCGGCCTCAATGGTTGTTTGCTCAAACAAATGAGGCAATCAATTTAGAACACGTACTTCCCCGACAACTGGAAGAAGCGTGCGTCGATGGTGAGGCTCTGTTCGGACCCCGTCCCGGTAATCTGGACTACGTTTGCGCCTATATTCGTACTCGTGCTTCCAGGGTTGCCGAGGGTCGGGTGGTTCAGAAGGTTGAAAGCGTCGGCGCGGAACTCCAGGTACTGTTCGCGCCATGTCTTGAAGTCCTTGAACATTGACGCGTTCAGCTTCCAGTTGCCCGGGCCGGAAACATTGTTCCTCGGGCTGCCGAAGAAAGGCGCCACGGCCGCGTAACCCGTGACGTACGGCACAGGCCCGAGGGAGTTTGTCGACCCGTTGGTGTTGTATTGTCCGTCGGCAAGCGCGTTATCGACGCCCACTGCTGGCGAGTAGTAGCTGAAGGTGCCGGTTTGGTAAGGCGCCAGGGCGGAAATGGCAGCCGCATTGCTCGAACTGACGACGCCCAGTGGGTCGGCAAAGGCGCACGGGTTAAACCAGCGCTGCCTGGTTTTGGTCTGGGCCGCGCAAACATTCGCGGCCGAATTCGACGCCGCTCCTCCGGTCTGGCCGCTGGCGGTGAGCTCGCCTTGGTAATTCGCCGGAGGCGTCAGGTTGTTCGCGTACGCATTGGCGACCTTGATGGCGGTGTTGTTCTCGCCGCCATTGGCGTTCCCCATGCTTTGCGTGCCCGAGAAACCTGGGACCGGCTCCCCAACTCTGCTGATGGTGACCGTGAATGGCTGGCCGGTCTGGCCCCACCACTCCATATCGGACTTCCAACCGCCGATGATGCGATCCAACACGCCCGGGTGATTGACGAATTGCCGGCCGACTCCGAACGGAAGGTCGTAATCGACGTTGATCACGGCGCGCTGCCGAATATCGTAGCCGGACTGTCCCCACTCGTGATTAATGGGAATGAGATAGGACTGCCTGTAGCCGCCGTAGTCGCCGCCCAGGATGTCGTTTGTGTTATCGAACGCGTGCGCCCAGGTATAGGTGCTCAGGAAGCTCAAGCCGCGGCTATAGTGCTTCTGCACCGTAACCTGTAGCGAGTTGTACGAGCTTTGGCCCGTCCACCCCATCCACTGGGACCCGCTGAAATGCGGAAATGGCGTGAACCCGTTGCCCGACTGGCCGCCAATGGTAATCGCCAGCGGCTGGTTGGGGTTGTTGTAGAGGGTCACCAGGTGGCGTCCCACGCTGCCCACGTAGCCCACCGTTGCCGTCGTCCCTCCCCAGAAGGCGTGTTCCACGCTCAGGTTGTATTGCATGTTGTATGGCATGGCCATGTAGGGGTTCGGTCCAGTGCCCGCTTCCTGGACGTTCGGGAAGGTGGCAAAGTGCTGGATTCCACCGGAAGACAGGAACCCTGAGAAACCATTCTCCAGCGTGTTGCCGAAGGCATTTTGCGATCCGCAATAAGTTCCCTGCGTGCAGGAGGGCAGGCTCGCCAGGTTTGCGCTAATAACGTAAGGCGCATTCTGCGTGAGGGCCGAGTTACCGCCCGGCTCAAAGCCGCCCATGAAAACGCCAAATCCCATGCGCATGACGGTCTTGTCGTTGAACTGGTAAGCGCCGCCAACGCGCGGCGAAAAATTGAGCTTCGCGAAGTTCAGCAGGTGCCGGTTTGTAGTGTAGACGACCGACACGTTGTCCGCGGTGAGCAGCGCCTGGAGGTTCGGATCGAGCTTCTGGCCGGACTGGCTTTGCGGCATCACCAGCTTCGCCGTCCCGGTTCCGCCGTTGGACGTCATCGCTTCGGTCTCCTGGACAAAGTTCGCCCACTGATCGCCCTGCTCCAGCTGGGGCGTGAAGTACTCGTAGCGGAGCCCCAGGTTCAGGGTGAACTTCTGCGTCACCTTCCAATCGTCCTGCCCATAGCCGGCGAAATATTGATGCACATAGTGTTGGTACACGTAGGTACTGATGCTGCCGCTATTCATGTTGTCAGTTTGCGGAGAAATATACGTAAACGGGCCGCTGGGGTTGGTTGGCGTGCCTTGCGTCCCCGCCGTGGCTTTCGCGAGGAAGTCCGCGCTGCCATATCCGCCGGGGCCGCCTAATCCCGTCGCACTGGTAAATGTGCCGCTGTAGCTGTAGCTTCCGCGTGGGGTTCCGTCGGCGATGGTGTAAAAGCGCAATGGCATCCACTCGACGCCCATCTTCAGCGAATGGTTGCCAATCACCTTGGTCACGTTGTCGATCACCTGGTAGTCGTTCTGGCCTTCATCGGCCGGATCGTTACCGTGGGCTCCAAAAGCGGTCCAGCTGGTGCTCACCGCGGGCAGGCCGCCGTTCAGCGGGCCGGCGTTGAACGGAACGCCGTTCAATCCGTAAGTAGCCGAGATGTTGTTGCCGGCGTTGAACTGCAGGTTCTTGTCGCTGCCCCAATTGAAGACGAAACGGAATTCGTTGATCAGCGTGGGCGAGAAGGTGTGCGTCTCGCTGATGTTGTAGTTCGCGCTTATGTAGGACTGGAAAGTGCCCTGGTTACTTCCCACTCCGTCGAGGGGGTTGCCCAGCGGCACAACAAAGTGATTGATGATGTGCTGGTAGTCGACTCGGAAGGTGGCCAGGTCTTTGGAGCTGACGTCCCAGTCCAGCTTGCCATCCCAATTGATCGGATCCGAGGTCTCGTTCAGGTCCGTCGCGTAGTTGGTGGTTGCCGGTCCTGAATCCGTGTCGCTCGAAGCGTTGCAGCCCTGGCCTGCGGCTACGATTTGTCCGGGGGTGGTGGTCCAGCCGCCATTCTTTACTCCGAAATTGGGTTGGCCAGCGGCGGCGTAGTTGGGGCAGGGATATGCCTGAGCAAGCGCCAGTGCAACCGTATCGAGTTGGGCGGCGCTGAAGACGTTCTGGCCGGGGGCAAACGCAAGACCGTCATATGTATATTGGCTGGAGCCGGACTGCTGCAGCGTGCCAGTCGGCACCTTCCCGGTCCCCGATGAGTTGTTGCTGGCGCACGTGTAGGTGCCGGTGTTGGTGTTGGGGATGTACAGCACCTGCGGACAGTTGCCACCGTTCCAGACCGGATTCAGAATCTCAGAAAAGTCGCCCTGCCGCTCGCGCGGCGTAGGCACCGAATAGGTGCTCGGAGTCGCTCCAGCTACGAAGCGCCCCTCCTGGATGTCGCCAAAGAAAAACAGTTTGTTCTTGATGATCGGCCCGCCCAGGGTAGCGCCAAATTGATTCATGTGGAACACCGCCGGCGTCGAGCCTACCGGCTGGGTCCAAACCAGCGCGTCCAGTTTCGTATTTCTGACGTACTCCCAGAGATCCCCGTGAATTGCGTTAGTTCCGGACTTGGTGGTGGCATTCAGCACAGCTGCGTGGCCGCGCCCGATCTCCGCGCTGTAGTTGTTGGTTTCCACCTTGAACTCCGCGATGGCATCCGGCGGAGGCAAAACGCTGTAGGTCGAGCCATTGATGTAGTCGTTGTTCGCGGTATTGTTGTCGGCGCCGTCGAGCATGTAGTTGTTCTGCTCATCTTGCTGGCCGTTGGACGAGAAACCGCCAGTGCTGGAGCTGCGCCCCACGTAAGGCGTCATGCCCGGCGCTTCCTGGGCAATAAAGGTCCAGTTGCGATTGGCCAGCGGCGCGTCGTTGAGAAATTTGGAGTCAACATCCGTAGCCGATTCCGCTGTCTGTGTCTGCATCAGCGGCGCCACAGACGTTACCGTAATCGTCTCCGATGTCTTGCCCGGCTTGAGTGCCAGGGGAATGTTGAGGCGGTCGGTCACGTGCACCACGATGTTCTGCTCGACCGTGGTCTCGAAGCCCGCCGCCGACGCGCTGACCGTATAATTTCCGATCTTGATCGGCGCAAAGAAGTAGTTGCCGCTCTCGTTCGACTTGGCCTTCAACACCAGTCCGGTATCGACATCAGTCAGCGTTACATCGGCGTTCGGGATGACCGCGCCCGTCGAGTCCGTCACCACGCCGATGATGGCGCCCTGGTCGATCTGGGCGGATGCCCGGGTACCCGTGAAAACCGTGACCAAAAGCCCAATCAGGCAGAGCGCCTGTAAACCGCGCCACAGTCCCGATCGACGATTCGTCTCCATGCGTTTGTTCATGTCACTTGTCTCCTAGGTTCAAAGTTGCGTTGCAGTTCTGGTTATGACGGTTTTTTCCGGAGCAGATGTCCGCCGGTTTCGCCCGGTGCCTGCTATGACCTTTGCCTTGAAAGAACCGTCTGCCCGACCTCTTTTTCCCGCTACCCATTGATTACCATCAATAGAAGGCACTCTCAATAGATCGTTTGAGAGAACGGTCTCTCAGGGTCGAACTGAATGATAGTTCCTAATCAATAAGATTCGTCAACGTTAGGAAACCGGCTAACGCTCCCTTACCAGATTGAAACTAAGCGTGTTAGTCAAACACCTAATTCTTAACGGTAGCCACTAGCGTTAGCGGAAACCAGATTCGGTCCATCCCAACCGTGCTAAAATTTGGTTTGCGAAAGCACGGCAGAGACCATGAACTCAACCAGCGAACGGGCAGCGATTGCGCAAATTGCGGAATCCGAGACATGTGTCGCGGCATTGCGTGCCCATCTCCGCGAGATCGTGGAAGGTGAAGCCTTCAGGGGAAGCCACCGAAGTGCGCAATTCTTAACATACATCATCGATCAGGCGCTTGCTGCTCACTTTGATTCTCTTAAAGAGCGCATGATTGGCCTCGAATTGTTCGGCCGATCCCCCTCCTATGACACCAGCGAAGACGCCATTGTTCGGGTCACCGCCAGCGACGTTCGCAAGCGCCTGCTGCAGCACTACGGCAAGTATGGTTCCAGCTCGGAATTCCGCATCACGCTTCCCCTCGGCACCTATATTCCCGATATCAGCTACGAGCCAGCGGCAAAGCCGGCAGCTCCCGTCGATGAAAAAGTGCACATCGAAGCCCCGGCCGCGTTTCCCGGCTCTCTGCAGCATCCGGATTCCTCGTCGGCCGCAACGCCGGTGCCGCGTGCGATAGCGCAGGATCCCGCCGTTCCCGATCGCGATTTCGAGGTCGCGCGCGGCGCAGCGCGCAGATGGCTTGCCCTTGCAGCTTTCTTGCTCGTCGTCAATCTCTCGCTCTGGGCCTTCTTTGTAAGGCGTGCGTCAACCCCTGCGGCCGCGCCGCCATCGGTACTGCCCTGGTCGGTGCTCTTCAGTTCTGCCCATCCCACGCACGTCATCACCAGCGATCCTGATATAGTCGCAATTCAGGTTCTCACTCACAACACGATCTCGGTCTCCGATTACGCCAATCGCCGTTACCTGCCAGAGCACACCACGCTTTCTGCCGAGCTCCAGGATCTCTGCACAAAACTTTTGTCGGGCGACAAAGCGTCCAACGCCGATGCGCAGATTACCGCCGAAATTGGGCAACTGGCGCAGACCTATTCGCGCAAGATCAATGTGGAAGGCGCGCGCAATCTCCAGTTTTCCGACCTCAAGACCGACGACAACTTCATCTTTCTCGGGAGCCCGGCCTCCAATCCATGGTCTTCCATCTTCGAGAGCCAATTGGATTTCCGCTTCGTCAGCGCACCGGTTCCCGGCGGCGGCCTCATCCGCGATATTCATCCCGCCGCCAATGAACAGGAAACCTATGTCCCCACGGCGCGTGGCGGAGCGACCGGAGACTCCTTCGCCCTGGTCGCGTTTGTCGCCAACCCCGATCAGAGCGGCCAGATTCTGCTCCTCGCTGGCTTGAACCGCGAAGGCACGCAGGCGGCCGGAAATCTCGTCACCGATCCCGCGCGCCTTGCCGCGGCAATTCGCGCCTGCGGCATCTCGCCCGCCGGCCCACTCAAGCATTTCCAAATCCTGCTGCACGTGTACACAATGGCTGGCTCTCCCAGCCAGTTCGACGTGACGGCTTGCCACGTCCTGGCCAGTTAGAAGCACCGCTCCGAGCCGTGCAATCCATCGTCCCTTGGTCGCATAGAACGTCGCTCCTAACGTAGCTCCAAGTGATCGGTTCCCGCGCGACCTGCAATCGCCCTCCATCGTTCTAAGGTTCCGCGGGCAGTATATAAGATACGCAGAATCAGGGGCGAATCGTGGGCCCTCTCCATGGCTTCCCTAATCGCTTGACTGTGACCGCGCCGCCATTGTAAGGTCTTTGCGACGAGTTTGTGAGACCGGTTGCTGGCGGAATCCACCTTCATCACCATCAAGAGCCCCGATCGAGCAGCCGCATACAAGCAAAACGGAGAGACAAATGAGCACGTCCCCTGCTGTAAACACATCAACCCGCCAGGCTCTTGAAGCCGGCGAGGGCATTCTCAGGCTTGCTCCCACATGGGTGCCGCGGGTCTATACGCAACCCGGCCGCAGGCTCAAGCTCGATGCCCGTGACTTGTACGCTTACGGAGCCCACCGCGGTGGCATCGACGAGCGCTGGTTCGCTTCAACCACTCCGGCCATGAATGACAACCGCACACCCGACGAGGGTCTGAGCTATGTGGTCTCAAACGGCGACCGCTTTACCCTGAAAGAAGCCGTCGAATCCGAGGGACCGCGTCTCGTGGGCAGCGCGATCTGGGAGAAGTACCATCGCTGGCCCGTCTACAGCAAGTTCTTCGACAACATGGGCCCCATCATGCATCATCTGCACCAAAGCGACGACCAGGCTCAGCTCGTGGGTCGTCAAGGCAAACCGGAAGGCTACTATTTTCCTCCGCAGCAGAACGCAACCGACGGCTATTTTCCTCATACCTACTTCGGACTCGAGCCGGGCACGACACGCGAAGACATCCGCGCCTGCCTTGAGGCATGGGACAAAGGCGACAACGGAATTCTCGACTACTCCAAGGCCTACCGGCTCAAGCCGGGCACAGGCTGGCTGGTGCCGCCGCGCATCCTGCACGCTCCAGGTTCCCTGTTGACCTATGAACCGCAGTGGGGCAGCGATGTGCTGGCCATGTTCCAGTCGATGGTCGAAGCGCGGCCGGTGCCGCGCAGCCTGCTCACCCAGGACGTCCCCGAAGACATGCACTGGGACTTCGATTTCCTCGCCGATCTGGTCGATTACCCGGCCAACCTCGTCGACGATTTCAAGAACCAGCATTACATTGAGCCGATTCCGGTGGCCGATTCCGCCAGCGAGGGCTATGTCGATCGCTGGATCGTTTACGGCACCATCGCCGGTGCGCAGAAATTCAGCGCCCGCGAACTGACCGTTGAGCCGGGCGCGCGCTGCACCCTCCGCGACCCCGGAGCCAGCGGCGTCATCGTCACCCAGGGCCACGGCCGCATCGGCAAGCTCGATGTGGATTGCCCGTCGATCATCCGCTTCGAGCAGATGACGCAGGACGAGGTATTCATCTCGCACGAAGCAGCCGTCGCGGGCGTGACCTTCGAAAATCACTCGAAGACCGACCCACTGGTAACGCTGCGTTACTTCGGGCCGGACGTGCACGCCAAGATGCCCGCAGTGGGAGATCATGCGCGCCTCTAGCAAGAGAATGTAGCGCCGGTCAGAAATGTAGCGCCGGTCTTCAGACCGGCTGTCGTGCGGGCCTCCGGGCTCGCGCGTTTCCAGGGAGAAAGAACCATGCGTCAGCAACACTTTGAAGAAACCAACAGCAAAATCCAGCAGCGCTTCCACGAGCTCAAGCCCGATCAGCTCAAGCCGCGCCTCAAACTCTCCTGGAGCAACTGGGGATTCGGAAGAGAGACCCTGGCCGACTCGGCAGCAAGGCTCGCCAAGTCCAAGGTCCCTTATATCGAACTACACGGCAACCACTACGGTCCCGATCTCGGCTACAAAGTAGATGAGACGCTGAAGATTCTCGGTGATCACGGGCTCAAAGTCTCCGGCGTGTGCGGCATGTTTTCCGCCGACAACGATCTGGCCTGCAATCGCGCCGTCTGCCGCCAGGCCGCTCTGGATTACCTCGACCGCGAAGTCCCCTTCACGCGCGCCGTTGGTGGCAGCTATTTGCTTGTCGTTCCGGGCGCGGTCGGCCGGCCCAAGGCATACGACGACGTCGAATTCGAGCGCTCCGCTGAGACTCTCGCGATGCGCGGCGACTTATTTCAAAAGCACGGCATCAAGGCCGCCATCGAGCCCATTCGCTCCGCCGAAGTGAGCCTCGTGCATACCGTGGCCGATGCCAAACGCTACCTCGCCCAGGTGAATCATCCGGGTATTGGCCACATCAACGGCGATGCCTACCACATGCAGTCGGAAGAACGGCACATCGGCGACGCCATTCTCGACGCCTGCGATCAGCTCGTGAATCTGCACATGGCCGACAGCAACCGCTCCGCCATGGGCGAAGGATCGATGGACCTGGCGACCATCATCCGTGCGCTTTACGTCATCGGCTTCAACCAGGGCGACCGCTTCGTCACCTTCGAACCCCTCGGCCCCGGCGGCGATCCCTATCCCGCGATGCACGGCAAACCCAACAAACCCAAACTGGATGCCCTGGTCGAAACCAGCATCCGCTATTTCCGTGAAGTCGAGGATCTGGTACTGGCTGACTAGCCGGGCCTACCGATGAACTCGGCGCCCCGGTTCACTCATTCACTTTTTTCGCCCGTTAACTTTTTCACTGATCACTAACCACTCGTCATGAAGACCTACTGCTTCGCGCTCGACTTGCACGACGATCCTGACCTGATTGAGGAATATAAGCGCTATCACAGGCAGGAAAACATCTGGCCCGAAGTGCTCCAATGCATTCGGGCCAAAGGTGTCGTGAGCCAGAAGATTTATCTCGCGGGCAACCGGTTGGTCTTGATCCTTGAAACCACCGACGACTTCGATCTCAATGCCAAAGCGGCTGCTGACAGCGCGAGCCCGCAGATGCGAAAGTGGGAAGAACTCATGTGGAAGTTTCAGAAGCCTCTACCTCATGCCCGTCCCGGCGAAAAATGGGTGCGCATGGAGAAGATCTTCGAGGTCACGTAACACAAGTCCGACAAGAAGTTTCCCCCGTTTTCCGTCTCCCGCGAAGCATTCAGTTCTTGCCGCTCAAGGAAGGTTCGATGATTTTTCCGAACACCCTCGCCGCCGTGATTCTTTGGCAATCGCCCAGCAAGCTTGTCTCCCTCGCGCCTTCCGATGTCCTCATCATCGCTATTTATTTCGTCATGGTGTTAGGCATCGGCGTCTACCTCCGGCGCTACGCCAACACCTCCAACGATTTCTTCATGGCCGGCCGCGAAATGACCGCATGGGTCGCGGGCCTCAGCTTTCTCTCCGCCAACCTCGGCGCCATCGAACTCATGGGCTGGGCCGCATCCACTTATCAGTACGGAATTCTCGCCGCGCACTTCTACTGGATCGCCGCCTTCCCGTCCATGGTCTT
>Ga0187851_10004780_pt1 | contig 10988 bp, 11 predicted proteins | sample June2016WEW_6_10_FD_132997 | JGI IMG/M metagenome (GOLD analysis project Ga0187851, IMG submission 132997) | Peatland microbial communities from SPRUCE experiment site at the Marcell Experimental Forest, Minnesota, USA - June2016WEW_6_10 | ecosystem: Environmental > Terrestrial > Soil >... | reverse complement strand
TTGCGGGCGTTCCGCACTTGGGGTTTGTCGGGCGGCTCGGAATGGGAGTTCAACCGCTTCTGGAGACTGGGGGACGAATTCAAACCCACGCGACAGGATCTGCCCGTTGATTGGGACAATCTGCAGCAGCCCGGCTACAGCCCCGACTACATCGACCGCACTTACGCCCGCTTCGACGTGGCTTATGACCGGTCCAACTGGGTCGCCTCGGCCACGGCCAATTCGCTCTACCGAAACAACATGCCGTTGTTGGGCTGGATTGCCGGCAAACCGGAACATTTTACGGCCAAGGACCACATCTTTTATCCGGGCGAAACCGTCGAGAAACAGCTAATCGTCATCAACAACTCGCGCGTCAGCGTGACCTGCGAGGCATCATGGTCAGCCGACTTTGGCCAGTCGATTGGCGGCGGCAAGCGGGTCGTCGTGGCGACGGGGGACCAAACGCGCATCCCGATCCACGTCAAACTTCCCGCCGATTTGGCCCCGGGCAACCATCTGATCAACGCGTCCTTCAAATTCGGCACGGGGGAGAGGCAGGAAGATTACCTATCGTTACAGATCATTGCGCATCCGGCGGCTCCGCGACCGGTTTCGAGAATCGCGCTTTTCGACCCGCCCGGCCAGACGGCCAAGCTGTTGGCCGGATTGGGCCTGACCAACCAGCCGGTGGACGCGGCGGCGGACCTTTCGGGCTTCGACGTGCTGCTGATCGGGAAAGGGGCGCTGACGGTGGATGGTCCGGCACCCGTCATCAAGCGGGCGCGCGACGGCTTAAAGGTGGTGGTGTTCGAGCAAACGGCCGAGGCGCTTGAGAAACGGCTGGGCTTCAGGGTCGAGGCCTATGGCCTGCGCCAGGCCTGGCCACGCATCCCGGACAGTCCGCTCCTGGCCGGGCTCAACAGCGAAAACCTGCGCGACTGGCGCGGCTCCTCGACCTTGCTGCCGCCCACCTTGGATTACAAATTGAGTCCGCGCTACGACGGCGCGCCCGCAGTGCGCTGGTGTGGCTTGGAGGTTCCTCGTTTGTGGCGTTGCGGCAACTGGGGCAACGTGGCGTCGGTGTTGATCGAGAAGCCGCCCAAGGGCGATTTCCTGCCGATTATTGACGGCGGCTACGCCCTCCAATACAGCCCGCTTCTTGAATATCGCGAGGGCCGCGGGATGGTGCTCTTCTGCCAGATGGACGTGACTGGGCGGACTGAATCCGACCCGGCGGCCCGGACATTGGCGGGCAACATCCTGCGTTATGTTGATGCCTGGCACCCAGCCCCCCGGCGCGGCGCAATTTATGCCGGAGAATCCATCGGTATGGCCTGGCTGGTCACGTGCGGGGTCGAGGCCACGGCCTACAAAGGCGAGGCGCCGGCGACGAATGAAGTGCTGGTCGTTGGTCCGGGCGGAGGGCGCGAGATGGCGGCCCAAGGCGCGTCGGTCGGCTCATGGGTGAAGGCAGGTGGCCGCGTCCTGGCCCTCGGCCTGGATCAAGTCGAGGCCAAATCGTTCCTGCCGGAGAAAGTGGCGATCCAGTCCGGCGAGCATATCGCCGCATGGTTCCCTCCTTTCAGCGCCGATTCGCTGCTAGCCGGAGTGTCGCCGGCGGACATCCACAACCGCGATCCGCGCGCGCTGCCACTCGTGAAAGATGGCGCGACGATTTATGGCGACGGCGTGCTGGCTGTGTCAGGAAATGTCGTCTTTTGCCAGCTTCCGCCATTCGAGGTGAACAAAGCGATGGGAACGTGGCGCGTGAATCACGGCCAGGACCAATTCAACTTGCGCCGCACTTTTGGGCGCACTTCCTTCGCGGTGAGCCGGCTGCTGGCCAACCTCGGGGTGTCCGGTACAACGCCACTTTTGGAGAGATTCGGCGATCCGGCGGGCGGCATTGATCGCTGTCAAGAGGGCCTTTACATCACCCGGCCCACCGAGTGGGATGACCCCTATCGATTCTTCGGGTGGTGAGCCACCGTCACCGCGTGTAAAGGGGCTTCCATAACTCCGGGGAAGCACGAAAATTGGTTTTGCGAAGGAGTTCGAGAGAAGCAGGAAGTTTGAGGAGTCCGGCTTGGGCTGCATCGTATAGGAAACCCAGTGTGCCTGAAATTCTTAGTCCGCGTTGAATCGCAAATGCGCGAGCGGCAGCTTCATCGAGCAAAACCACGTCAGAATGGAGTTGCCTGGCCAGACGCAACGCGGTGCGCTCGCCGGGGTCGAGGGCAGCCATTGTTGTGTCAGTCTCTTCCGGGTCGGAATGAATCTTTAACCAGTCGGGCGGAGTAGTTGCCAGGCTACGAACTTCCGCCGGCGCAGCGGGATGTCGAAACTCCTCCGCGACTGTTTGTGTGGTGTGGATATCGCCGTAAAGCTTCGCCAGTATATCCTCATGGCCGATGAGCGTCAGATAGCAAAGTGGCGTGGCGTTGCTGACGACAATCATCAGCCACGGGCGGCGCGCAAGGCCGCGAGGTCGCGTTCAAGGTCATCCTCGCCATAATGCAAATATGCTTGAACTTCCTTGAGAAACGATTCGGTCTCCCAACGCGAGTCGTAGCCGAGCAACTCACCCACTTGATGCGCCGTGAGAGCGCCGGAACGATAAGCTTCAGCCGCAACGGCTTCGAGTACGCGCCGGGGAACATCCTTCCAACGCGAGCGCAACGTTGCGGACACATTTTCAGGAATTTCAATTGCGACGTTCATTGCATTAAAACAATAAAGCAAAATTGACGCCGTTGCAAGACAGTGTTTAGCCCCGGGCTTCTTCAGGTGGCGTTTTTCAGCTTACAATCGATCAGTGGGGATTGTAAGAGCCGCCGTAGCCTGGTTTGTATAGGCGCAGGCCGAGCACGTCGCGCATGATCTCGAAATGTTGGTCCCTGGCATAGACGCGACACTCCCAGCGCAGGCCAAGGCTGCCGATCAGGATGTCGTTCCAGGGGATGATTTGGCCTTTGTCACGCAAGCGCCAGGAGCATTCCCCGGCGAATTCCCAGGCGTTGGCATCGACAGCCTTGCTGGGGATGCAATCCATGTAGGTTGAAAGGCTTTTGCGGTCCGCGGCGCGCGCGCCGCCAAGGAATTCAAGCCTGACCGGACTGCAATACATGGCCTCGGCCGCTTCCAGCAGGCCTTCCAATCCGACCTTGCAAGCCAGGTCGCCTTCGCGCCGCGCCGCTTCGATCCAAATCGAGGAATCCACCAGAACCATAAAGCACTGTTCCGCCAAAAACGACAAACCCCTCTCCTGGTCTCCCCCGCAGAGCGGTGAGAGCGCAGCCGCAAGCTAGGAGAGGGGTTTGTACAAATTCTTCATCACGCTAGCCTTGCGACTTTTCGATTTCGTCGTTGGTGGCGGGATAATCGAAGCCCCCTTCCCGCAACAACTTGCCGAATCGCCGGGCCTTTTCCCGCTTGATGAATTCGCGCACGGCCAAAGCCACCGCCGGGCTTTTCTTCTTCTCGCCCGTGATCCTGCTCAACTCGTTGAGCGTCGCGGAATCCACATCAACCGTGATCCTCATTTGAGGAGATTTGCATCTTTTAAAATATAACACAACATCTTTTTGCATCTTTTTTGGATGGGAGGTGGCGGGCAAGGGCCCCCTGAAAAGATTTGGTTTTTTGCTCGCGCTCCGGGGCTGGATTAAATAATTTAGAGCCACACGAGGGGAGAGGGCTTTAAAATTAGCATTTATAATATTGAAAATACATATATGAACACACCCAGAGTAAAAGAAATCCTCAGTTGGTACGGCAGTGATAATCCCGGCACGTTGGCCAATCTGGCCCGGTTGCTCAACCACGGCAAGCTGGCCGGAACCGGAAAGCTGGTCATCCTGCCGGTGGACCAGGGCTTCGAGCACGGGCCGGCGCGCAGTTTCGCCGTCAACCCGCCCGGCTACGATCCGCACTATCATTTTCAACTGGCCCTCGAGGCCGGCTGCAACGCTTACGCCGCCCCGCTTGGGTTCATCGAGGCCGGCGCGCGCGAGTTTGCGGGCGAATTGCCCTTGATCCTCAAGATCAACAATCACGATGTTCTGTTCGACGAAAAGGACCCCCTCTCCGCCCTGACCAGCGGGGTGCACGATGCCTTGCGGTTGGGCTGCGCCGCCATTGGCTTCACCATTTACCCCGGCTCAGCCGCGCGCCTCGTAATGTATGAGCAACTCCGCGCCGCCGCCGCGCTGGCCAAGGAAAACGGATTGGCCGTGGTGGTCTGGTCGTATCCGCGCGGATCGTCCTTGAGTAAGGAAGGCGAGACCGCGATGGACGTCGCCGGGTATGCCGCGCAGATTGCGGCGCAATTGGGCGCGCACATCATCAAGGTCAAATTGCCGAGCGCTCATTTGGAACAAGAGGCGGCGCGCAAGGTCTATGAGAAGGAAAAGGTCCCGATTGCGACGCTGACCGAGCGTGTGCGCAACGTCGTACAATGCGCCTTTAATGGCCGCCGCATCCTTATTTTCTCCGGCGGCGCCACTGCCAGCGATGACGCGGTGTTCAAGGAAGTGACCGCCATTCGCGACGGCGGCGGATTCGGCTCGATCATCGGCCGCAATTCGTTCCAGAGGAAGAAAGAGCAGGCGCTGCAGTTCCTGGACAAGATCATTACAATTTACAAGCAGTAGTCGCTGCCGGGCGCGAAAAGGGTCTCGGGGTTGAACGGGAATAGCTTGCAAGTGATTGCAGGCGAATGGCTTGTGTTTGCCTCCGCGGGGCTGGTTTTCAGGGGAAACTGCTGGAATGCAGCGCGCCTGATGCGGCTCAAGTTCCGTCGTTGTGTGCCGATGTAAAGCATACGACGATGAAATTTGACAACATGGCCTTTCCGCAGGAGTTCCTGTGGGCGGCTTTGCTGGTCTCATTGCTGAGCGTATGGCTGCTGACGGGGCTTTTCCACCATCTCAACCGGCACACTCGGCGGGAGTATTTCAGCATCTGGACGTGCGCGTGGGTGTTTTACGCGGTGTGGATGACGTTAAGCCTGGGCATGGGCGACGCGGAGCCGGGGAGCCTGCTTTTCACCATCAACCAGTTTTGCGTATCCATCTCGGCCGCCCTGCTGTTGTGGGGCAGCCTGCGTTTTCTCGGCATTCAGGCCCCGCAAAGGGTGTCCCCGATGCTGGGGGCGTTTTTGGCGGTGTGGATTCTGGTCAGCCCGCAGTTGGTGAGCGATTCGCTGGAAATCCACCTGCCCGTGTTCATTCTGCTTGGCTTGAGCAGCCCTTTTGTTGCGGTTTGTTTCCTGCGCTTACGGAAACGGAAGGAATTTGTCGGCATGGGTATGTTGTCGCTGGGCTTTTTGCTGTGGGTCATCTACCTGGGCAGCTATCCCTTCCCCAGCGATTATGGAAATCTTTACAGCGTCGGATTCTTTGTGGCGGCGGGGCTGCAACTCTTCATCGCCACCAGCATGATCATCCTGCTCTTCCAGAAGGCCCACAGCGACGCGCAGCAGGTGCGCGCGGAAATTGAGGCCGTGCGGATCGAAAAGGAAGCCCTCAAGACCAAGGTCATCTCGACCAAGGAGGAATGCCAGAATCTCTACAATCGGATGCGCGCTACTGAAGAGACCGAAAGAATTCTCTCTGAACAGCAGCACAAACAGAAAGCCTCCGCCGAGCAGGAACAACTTCAGGCCCTGGGCCAGATGGCGGGCAACGTGGCCCACGATATCAATAACGCACTTTCCCCCATTACCGCCTATTCGGAATTGCTGCTAAGCACACTGAAGGACCTGCCCGCTGTCCCGCGACATAGGTTGCAGCGCATCAGCCAAGCCGCGGAGGAAGTGGCCCAGATCGTCGCGCACATGCGCGAGTTTTATCGTCCCGACCCAGACCCCAGCGCGGCGGACAACAACAACCTGTCCGCGGCAGGGCGCTCCGGCCCGCAGTTGGACCCCGACCTTCCCAGCGACGGAGAGCCTTGCCGGCCTTTGCGCATCCTCTGCATCGACGACGAAGCCGACATCAGGGACATCATGCATGATGTGCTTGAACTGGGCCACCACCAAGTCGCCATCGCCAAAGGCGGAAGGGAAGGGCTTGAGCTCTTCCTTTCCGCTCTCCGCGCGGGCAAGCCCTATGAAGTGGTCATCACGGATTTGACCATGCCGGAGTTTGACGGGCGGCGTGTGGCGCGCGCCATCAAGGCGGAATCGCCGCGCACGCCGATTATTATGTTGACTGGATGGGGTGGCCTGCCGAAAGCCGGCGGGCAGCCGGATCCGGCCGTGGATGCCGTGATCGGCAAGCCGCCGCGCATGCAGGAATTGAGCAATCTTCTCTTTCAAATCACCGCAAGGAGCGCCGCATGAAGATGATTATGGCGCAGAATTTATGGTCGCCGGTTAGTTATGACCCGTTCCACGTGGTCCTCCCCGTTCCACGTGGCGTCCTTCCATCCCGCCCCCTGTCGGGATAATGAACGGGCATCACTTCCGGCGGCCAGTGTATTCGCCCGCCCCCGCTGCCAGCGGGCGCGCGCATATCAAATCTCACATCTGGGTTCTCAAATGAAGGCCCTTTGCCGCACGCCTTCCCTGAGATCGAGGTTGACAGAAAGGCCGGGCTGACGCTTTTTGTGAGCGCCATGAACAGTAACGGCCAAGTTGATTGAAAGAGCCATCCGACATGAAAAGGAGGAAGGCCGCGCCATCGCCAGTGGTTTTTTTGTTTGACGTGGATAACACGCTGCTGGACAACGACCAGGTCCAGGTGGATTTGCAGAAGCACCTGTCGGAAGAGGTGGAGGCCCGCGGCGCGAAGGTGTACTGGGCGTTTTTCGAGGACCTGCGCCGCCGGCTGGGCTATGCCGATTATCTGGGCGCGTTGCAGCGGTTTCGCCGGGAATATCCCCATGATTTGCGGCTGTTGGCGGTCTCGCGCTTCTTGATCGATTATCCATTTGCCAACCGGCTCTACGCCAATTCCCTGGACGTCCTCAAACACGTCGGGCGGTGGGGGCCTGTCGCGTTGTTGAGCGATGGCGACGTCGTGTTCCAGCCGCGCAAGGTGGATCGCTCCGGCTTGGGTGAGGCAGTTGGCGGCCATGTGATGGTGTATGTTCACAAGGAACATGAACTGGCCGACGTGGCCCGCCGCCTTCCGGCGCGGCATTATGTGATGGTCGATGACAAATTGCGGATACTGACCGCGATAAAAAAGATTTGGCGCAATCGAGTTACAACGGTTTTTGTGCGTCAGGGCCACTACGCCCTGAATGCGGACGTGGTGAAGCGCTTTCCTGTCGCAGACATCACGGTCGAGCGCATCGGCGATTTGCTCCATCACAATCTGCGCGACTTCCTGCGGGGCGCACAGTCCCCCGCAGCATGAAGCCGATGGGAAACATGACAGCCTGTTATGCCGTCGGATGGAATTTTTTCCGCGCCTATTTCTCCATCTACCACCGCTACAGGGTGTTTAACGTGGAACGGGTGCCCTTGCAGGGGCCGGTCATCCTGGCGTCCAATCACGCCAGTTATATTGATCCGCCGCTGGTGGGCACGGGCGTGAGACGGCAGATAAACTACTTGGCCCGCGATTCCATCTTTCGCGTGCCAATTCTTTCCTCCATATTGCGCTCCTGGGAAGTGGTGCCGGTGGACCGGGACGGGGGCACCGGGCGGGGCCTGAAGGCGATATTGGATCGATTGGAGCGGGGAGGGGCCATTATTCTTTTCCCGGAAGGGACGCGCTCGCGGCATGGGGAGTTGAACCCGGCGCGTTCCGGCATAGGGTTGGCGGTAATCAAGTCCGCCGCGCCCGTCGTGCCGGTGCGGGCTTTTGGGACATTTCAGGCCTTCGGGGCGCAAATGCTCGTGCCGCGGCCGCGACGGCTGACTGTCAAGTATGGCCGGCCACTGCTGTTTGAGGCGGCGCGGGCGGAGGCGCAAACTTGCGCCAAACCCCGCTTGAAAGAGATTTACCAGCAAGTGGCCGACGAGATCATGGCCGCCATCGCCGGCCTCGAAGCGAAGGAAGATTGATGATGAAAGCTGTGATTCTGGCCGCAGGCAAAGGAACGCGCATGGGCGGGTTGACCGGCGAATTGCCAAAACCGATGTTGCGCGTGCAGGGCAAACCGATCCTGGAATTGATTTTGCAAGGGTTGATGGAAGCCGGGGTGCGGGATTTTTTTATTGTCACCGGCTTTCGCGCGGAGGTGATTGAAGGCCATTTCGGCGATGGAACAAAATGGGGCGCGCGCATCCATTATGGCCGGCAGGCGGTGCAGGACGGAACGGGCAAAGCGCCGGAAGTGGCAAAGGAATTCGCCGCGGGCGGCGATTTTGTCCTGACTTATGGCGATATACTCGTCCGGCCACAAACTTACCGCGACATGCTCCGGCGCTATGCGGAGGGGGCTTTTTCGGGACTGGTCACCTGCACGGGAAGCAAGGATGTGACTAAAGGCGGACTCTTCTTTTTCGACAAGGCCTTCTGCCTGCGCCGGCTGATTGAAAAGCCCGGCCCGGCGCAATTGGAACAACTCCGCCGCGAAGGTGAATTGCCGGCGGGCAGGCCCGCTTGGTACAACGCGGGCATCTACATCTTCAAGCCGCTATTGTTCGACTTTACAGCACGGCTGCAAAAATCCCCGCGCGGCGAATATGAATTGACCGACACCATCAGCGCAATGCTGGCGGCGGGCCATCGTCTGGCGGGTTTGGAAATTCAGGGGCGATGGGTGGACGTGCGCGATCCGCAAGTCCTCGCGGCTCTGCAAAGAGAAAGGTGAGGTCAATCTTCGTAGCGTGACCAGTAATAAATCCCCACCATAATGCCGATGGCGGCCACGCTCATCCAGAAGGCGGAGCTGATCAGGCAAGAAACTACAATAAGAGCAACGCCTCCCACCATGGGAGGAAGCGAACGCTGCCTCTTTCCGTAAACCCAGTAACCGAACCCGATGCCGCTCCACAACACCGAAGCAAGCAAGAAGCTGGCGTCGAGTTTAAACGGGAGGACGTGTTCCAAATCCATCGCGGCATTTCCGCAGGGGATACGTCAAAAGTCAATTCAACAAATCCTTGACCGTCCGGTCGGGGTTTGACCCCGCACCGCTGCTCGTCGAGTATCCGCGCGCGAGGCCGCTAGTTTGTGGCTGGCGCGTTGGTCGGGACCGCGTTGGTGGATGGCTGATTTGTCGCACCCGATGTCGTGCCGGTGTCTCCGCTCTGATTGCACCCGCTGGTGAGATTCATGAGCAACAGCCCCAATGCCAAAGATAATATAATTCTTTTCATTGCGCAGCCTAGGCTTTCCCGCGTCCGGCGTCTATGGGGTGTAATCCCCATGCCGGCTTGAAATGCTCCCTGACCAAGTTCCGGGCGCCCTCGACCAACGCCCCGTCCCGCGCCAGATCGCCAAAGCGCAACGGCGGCGCGCCGCTTTGCTGCCGTCCCAGCAGTTCGCCCGGGCCGCGCAGCCTCAAATCCTCCTCGGCAATGCGAAATCCATCCGTCGTCTCTTCCAGGACCTTTAGCCGCCTCGCCGCATCCTCCGTCTTGACGCCGGCGATCAGAATGCAATAGGACTCTGCCGCGCCCCGGCCGATCCTGCCTCGCAATTGATGCAATTGCGCCAGACCGAATTGTTCCGCGTTTTCGATCAGCATCAGGGTCGCATTGGCCACGTCCACCCCGACCTCGACGATGGAGGTTGCCAGCAGCAATTGCGTTTCATTGGCGCGAAAGGCGGCCATGACCCGGTCTTTCTCTTCGTCCTTCAGCCGCCCGTGCAGAAGGCCGATTTTCCAGGGAGCGAAAGTTTTTTGCAAATTTTCATACTCCTTCGTCACGGCTTTGATGCCGGCCGCCGAATCCTCCTCCTCCAGGCGGGAATAAACAATGTATCCCTGTCGGCCCAGGGCCAGTTGCTCGCGCATGAATTTCCAAACCTTCGGCAGGCTTGCGCTTTCGCGCACAAACGTTTTGATCCGGCCGCGCCCGGGCGGGCTTTGGTCGATCACCGACATGTCCAGATCACCGTAGAGCGTCAGCCCCAACGTGCGCGGGATCGGCGTGGCCGTCATGACCAGCAGATGAGGATGGGCCCCTTTGCGAACCAATTCCTCGCGTTGGCCGACGCCAAATTTGTGCTGTTCATCAATGATGACCAAACCGAGTTTTTCCGGCGAGAATGAATCCTGCAACAGCGCGTGCGTGCCGATGAACAGAGTCGGGGCAGGAAAGAGGCCAGCCAGGCCCGTTGCGCCAGGCGTCCGCGTGCCGCCGGTGCGTAATTCGACCCGCACCCCCAGCGGTTCCAGCCAGTGCCGAAAAGTCCGGTCATGCTGCGCGGCCAGAATCTCCGTCGGCGCCATCAGGGCCGCGTTGGCCCCGCTTTCCAGCGCCATCAGCGCCGTGCAGGCCGCGACCACCGTTTTGCCCGAACCGACGTCGCCTTGCAGCAGCCGGCGCATCGGCGGCGGGCCGCCCATGTCCCGCCGGATTTCCCGCAGGACACGGGATTGGGCATCTGTCAAGTGGAATCCCAGTCCGGCCAGCAGCGGCTTGATCCAGTGATTGTCGCCTGCGCAAGGCATTGCCCTGGCGTTTTTCTCCAGGTTTTTGCGCCGCCGGTGCATGGCCTCCTGCAAGGCAACGAATTCATCGAGGGCCAGCCGCGCGCGCCCGGTTTCAATGTCGCCCATCTCCTCCGGAAAATGAATCAGCCTCAGCGCGTCGGCCCGCGCGGGCGCAAGGGCCAGTTCCGGATGCGGCTCGGCGGCGGCGGGCGCGAAATCCTCCACCAACCGCCAAAGCAACGATCTCAACCAGCTCTGGGGCAATCCTTCCGTCAATGGATAAATCGGCGCAATCCGGTTCAGATGAATCGACGTTTCCTCCAACACTTCCGCTTCCGGATGGTCGATGGTGCGGGGGCGCAGGGAAACCGGCTTGCCGAACACGACCACCTCATCGCCGGCCTTGAAATACTTTTCCATGAAGGGCAGGTTCCACCTCCGGCAAT
>Ga0187851_10004779_pt1 | contig 10989 bp, 7 predicted proteins | sample June2016WEW_6_10_FD_132997 | JGI IMG/M metagenome (GOLD analysis project Ga0187851, IMG submission 132997) | Peatland microbial communities from SPRUCE experiment site at the Marcell Experimental Forest, Minnesota, USA - June2016WEW_6_10 | ecosystem: Environmental > Terrestrial > Soil > Wetlands... | reverse complement strand
GCGTGCCCGTCTTCAACTTGTGAACGTAGGGCGGAGTATGCACGAGCAGCACGTCCTCGTCAGCAGCGGGACGAGGAACTACGAAATCGGCGGGTGCGGCCACTCCGCGCGAGAGCAGGCGGTCATGAATATTCTTGTATTTTTCGGCTGGAAAAACATGGGAACCGATGGGGAGATAGTAGTCGTCGCTGTAGACGAGCTTGAAGGGCAGCATTCGGGACTCAGCATTCAGCACCCGGCGGGCCAGGGCTGAAAACTTTCTATCATACGCTGCTGGGGGCTGCGGCGACCTTTCGCGGCCGTCCGCTACCTGGAACCTTCTCACAGGGGACACAGAGGAACAGGGGAGAAACTTGGGCTTCGAGAGCTTTTCTAATGCGCCTCGAAAGTTTTAAGATGCACGAAGAACGAGGATGAACTCCTCTGTGCTCTTCTCTGTTCGCTGTGGTGAAGAATTCGTTAGCTGCTAAACTTGGCTTATTGCCTGCGAAGAAGAGATCTACGCCGCAAGTGACTGCCGCGCCTTCGGCAGTGACTTCCCCTGAGAGTTCGGGGCGGATTTTCCTGATCGACACGATGTCCTTCATTTTTCGCGCCTATCACGCCATGGCGCGGCAACGGCCCATGTCCACGAAGACCGGGGTTCCGACCGCGGCCACTTACGTTTTTGTCAACATGCTGCGCAAGCTGCGGGACGACTTCTCGCCAGAGTATCTGGCGGCGGTGTTCGATGTAGGTGCACCGACCATCCGCAATCAGCAGGCGGAGGCGATCACCTCGATCCGCAAGTTCGATATCAAGACGCAGACCTTCAAGGAAGCGGAGTATGGCGGCTATAAGGCTAATCGCGCCGAGATGCCGGGAGATCTGGTGCAGCAGATTCCCTACATTCGGAGGGCGCTGGAGGCGTATCGCATCCCAATTTTGCAGTTGGATGGTTATGAAGCGGACGATGTGATCGGAACGCTGGCACGGAAAGCGGCGGCGCAATCGTATTCCGTGTTTGTGGTGTCGAGCGATAAAGACATGCTGCAACTGGTTAACGACAAAGTGAGTGTGCTGAATCCTCCGAAGGACAACCTGATTTGCGATGCGGCGAAGGTCGAGGAGATTCTGGGAGTGCCTCCGTCGAGGGTAATCGATGTGATGGCGTTGCGTGGCGATTCGGTGGACAACATTCCGGGAGCTCCGGGGATCGGCGACAAGGGATCGGTGGATCTGATTCAGCGCTTTGGCAGCGTGGAACAGGCGCTGGAGCATGCAGCGGAAGTGGAGAAGAAAACCTATCGCGAATCGCTGCAAAACAACCGCGACAATATTCTGTACAGCAAACAGCTGGTGACGATCGATTGCGACGTGGCGGTCGAGCTTGACGTTGCCGGGATGAAAGCGGGCGAACCGGATGTTGCGTCGTTGCGCGCGTTGTTCTCCGAGCTTGAATTCACTTCTTTACTGAAGGAACTGCTTCCTGTGGTTGAAGTGAAAGACGGCGACTACGGGGAGATCAAGTCGGCCGCCGACTTTGAACAATATTTGCGAGGCTTGGGCGATGGTGTTCCATTCGCGCTGGCGATTGCAACCGACCACACTGAGAGCACTTCCTCTGAAGGCGCTGCCGACGAGGACGAGCCGCAGCCAGCACAGTCAGGGTTCCTGGCTCTGCAGCCCGCGGATGCCGGCGATCACATCGAGCCCAATGATGCGGTAAGCCCCATCGCCGTTTCCAATGCGCCGGGAGCGGGAGCGATGGTTGCCCTGGAAGACACGGCGCTGGCCGAGGACGTGAAAGCCATGCTCGAAGATGCCGCTCGGCCCAAGAGCATTCACGATCTGAAATCCGCGCTCCACTATTTTTCTGAGCGGGGAATTCGGTTGGCGGGAGTGAAACATGATCCGATGCTCTATTCCTATCTGCTCGATCCGACTTATTCTTCGCATTCGCTGGCGGAGGTTGCGCTGCGCCGGCTCAATTTGAAGCTGAGCGGTAACCTGGCGGAGGCGGCGGATGTCACCGGAAGGCTGGCGACTGCGCTTTGCAAAGAAGTCGACGACGAGGGGCTGACTTCGGTGTACGACGAGATCGACGCTCCGCTTGTGCCGGTGCTGGCGCGCATGGAAGACGCGGGAGTGAAGATCGATCTGGCGGCGCTGGAGCAGATGTCGGGAAAGTTGCAGCGCGAGGCCGCGGCTAAGGCGCGCGACATTTATGAGCGTTGCGGGGTGGATTTCAACATCAATTCGCCGAAGCAACTGGGAGATGTGCTGTTCAACAAATTGGCGCTGCCGATGCCCGTGAAATATGGGAAAGGAAAAAAGATTTCTACGGCGGTGGATGTGCTGGAGGGACTGGCGGCAGAGCATGAAGTCCCGCGGCTGGTGCTGGAGTACAGGCAGCTGACCAAGTTGAAATCAACTTATGTGGATGCGCTTCCGGTGCTGATTCGCAGCCAGAGCGGCCGCGTGCATACCACCTTTGGGCAGACGGGAACAGCGACGGGGAGGCTGTCTTCGGCGAATCCGAACCTGCAGAATATTCCGATCCGCACGGAACTGGGGCGGGAGATTCGCGCCGCGTTCATCGCCGAGCCGGGGCACGTGCTGCTGGCTGCGGATTATTCGCAGATCGAATTGCGGCTGTTGGCCCATTATTCAAAAGACAAATTGCTGGTGGAGGCTTTCCGGCGCGGGGATGACATTCACACGCTCACCGCCTCGCAGGTGTTCGGCGTGCCGCCGCTGATGGTTACTCCCGAACATCGCCGGGCGGCGAAGGTGGTGAATTTCGGGATTGTCTATGGCTTGTCGGCATTTGGCCTGTCACAGCAGCTGGGCATCGAGCCGGCAGAAGCGCGCAAATTCATCGATGCCTATTTTGAGAAATACGCGGGAGTGCGTGCGTTCATCGATGCCACGCTCGAGCAGACGCGGCGCGACCAGAAGGTGAAAACGCTTTTCGGGCGTGTCCGTCCGATTCCCGATATCAACAGCAAGAACGCGACGCAGCGCGGCTTTGCCGAGCGCACGGCGGTCAACACTCCGCTGCAGGGGACGGCGGCCGATCTGATTAAGCTGGCCATGATCGGGATCGACGATGAAATCCGGAAGCGGGGGCTGCGGTCGCGCATGACTTTGCAGGTGCACGATGAACTCGTGTTCGAGGTGCCGGAGAGCGAAGTAGAGACAATGAAGCCGATGGTGCGGGAACACATGGAGAACGCCCATTCGCTTGAAGTTCCGTTGCTGGTAGGGATGGGAGTGGGCCTGAACTGGCGGGACATGAAGTAGAGACAACGCATGGCGTACTGGCCAGAACCGTCGAGGCTGAGGAAAACTATTCGGGCGTTTCCGCTATACTTGCGGGAGATCTGTTAACGCCGCATTCGTCAGTTCATTCCAGCCGTAGGAACTGGGTATCTCGAAGCCGTGGAGGCAATCGGATGAGTGCAGCTCCATCGATGGCGTTAGAAAAGGCGCAACGGCGGATGGCGTCCCGGAAGCCCATCCAGGTGCAACTGGATTTGATTGCCTTACGATCCGGGGTTCCAGAAAATTTGCCCGGGCGCTGCACCGACCTCAGCGAGACCGGTTTAGGCGCGGTGGTGGCGGGAGAACTTTCCGCGGGCCAGCAGGTCGCGCTTGAACTGCGGCTTCCGAACGTGGGCGTGCCCGTACGGGCGCGGGCTTTGGTTCGTTATCAATACCGGCTTCGTTGCGGGTTTGAGTTTGTCGGGTTGCCGGCAGAGCAGCAGGAGATGATTCGATATTGGACTTACCTCTCGGCTCCCGAAGCGGTGGATTCAAGCCAACAGAACCTTCCAGGTATCGTGCGGAAATTACCTGCGGCCGCACTGCAACAGGCTGCGAAGCGGAGGCGCAGATTTCGCGTAGGGCGTAGAAAAGTATATGCGCTGATGATCGGCCTGCTGGCACTGGCCAGCCTGGCGTGGTGGCAGTGGCAAAGATCGTGGAACGAACTGGAAAAGCGCGCGCCGGTAGTGAATTCAGAGTTGAGGATTCTCCCAAATCCAGCTTCCGAGACTCTCGCGGAGCGCGCCCCATCGGGTCCGCGAGCATAACCTCTACCACAAAGGGCGCAGAGGTTCACGAAGGAAACAGGCCGAACCTATTCAAACTTTTCCGCTTGATCGAACGGCACACCGAGATGGTCTTTTGCCGAGACTGTGGCTTCGCCTTCCAGGCGCCAATCGATATTCAACGCAGGATCATTCCACAACACGGTGCGTTCGTGCTCGGGCGCGTAAAAATCCGTTGCCTTGTAGAGGACATCGGCGCTTGGGGAGGTCACTCGAAAACCGTGAGCGAATCCGCGCGGAATCCATAGAATGCGTTTGTTATCGCGGGAAAGTCTGAACGCCTCCCACTTCCCAAAGGTGGGTGACGCGCGACGGAGGTCCAGTGCGACGTCGAGAATCTCACCCGTGACGGCGCGGACCAGTTTTCCCTGGGGCTGTTGAATCTGGTAATGCAATCCACGGATTACATTCTTTTCGGAGTAGGAATGATTGTCCTGCACGAACGGTTCTGAAATCCCGAGTCCGGTGAATGTGTGGTGATTGTAGCTTTCGAGAAAGAATCCCCGTTCGTCGCCGAACACATGAGGTTCGAGGAGCAGTAGTCCGGCGAGGCTGGTCGCGAATTTTTTCATTGGAAGGTCACGCGCTGACGAGCATTATCTGAATCTGACGGTCATTATCTGACGATCATTATTTTACGGTCATTATCTTACGGGCATTGGAACTATGGAACTATAGCGTTCTCGAGTTGCCTTGACCATCGACCACTGCCGAACTGCGATCGGCTGGGGAGCGCTCTACACAAGACGGAAGATTAGAAGACGCGCCGCTCGCGCAGCAATTGCAGCAAGTAGCCTCCATATCCATTGTTGCGCATGGGCTCAGCCAGCGCTTCGAGTTGGGCGGCCGTGATGTAGCCGGAGCGGTAGGCGATTTCCTCGGGACAGGCGACCATGAGGCCCTGGCGTTTCTCGAGAGTCTGAATAAATAACGAGGCTTCCATCAAGGCTTCATGCGTGCCCGTGTCGAGCCAGGCCATGCCTCGGCCCATCACGCAGACATTCAGTTGCTTGCGCTCGAGATAGACGCGGTTGACGTCGGTGATCTCCAGTTCGCCGCGTTTCGAAGGCTTAAGGCTGGCTGCGATTTCGATTACCTGATGGTCGTAAAAATAGAGTCCGGTGACGGCGTAACGCGATTTCGGGTGCTTCGGTTTTTCCTCAATGCTGAGCGCCTTGCCGCGCGCATCGAACTCGACTACACCGTAGCGCTCGGGATCGTTGACGGGGTAAGCAAAGACCCGGGCCCCTTTGGGTTGGAGCGTGGCCTCGCGCAATTCTTTGACGAGATCGTGTCCGTAGAAAATGTTGTCGCCGAGCACCAGAGCGCAAGCGCTGGAGCCGATGAATTTCTTGCCGATCACGAAAGCCTGGGCGATGCCTTCGGGCTTCGGTTGCGCCGCGTAATGGAATTCGACGCCATAGCGCGAGCCATCGCCGAGCAGGTGCTGAAAGCGGGCCAGATCGCCGGGAGTAGAGATGACCAGAATTTCGCGGATGCCGGCCAGCATCAGGGTGGAGAGCGGGTAGTAGACCATCGGCTTGTCGTACACCGGCAGCAGGCTCTTCGGAAGCGCGTGAGTCACGGGATAGAGGCGAGTGCCCGATCCTCCCGCAAGAATGATGCCTTTGTAGTGCGGTTGCGCGGTCTTGGCCATGTCGAGTTTCGGTCCCGGTCTCCGTCCGGCTTCGGTCTTTGCTTGTTATTCTTTGATGGTTATTCTTCAATCATTATTCTTTGATCATTATTCTTCGCTGGCGTAATGTTTTGCCATCCACTGACGATAAGCGCCGCTGGTTACGTCGCGGATCCACTCTTCGTGTTCAAGATACCAGCGCACGGTTTTGCGGATGCCGCTTTCGAATGTTTCCAGCGGATGCCAGTGCAATTCGCGTTCGATTTTGCGCGCATCCATAGCGTAGCGGCGGTCGTGACCGGGACGGTCTTTGACGAAGGTGACGAGTTTGTTGTGCGGCACAACGGGATCATTCGGGCGTAACTCATCGAGCAGTTCGCAGATGGCACCGACAATCTCCAGATTCGTTTTTTCGCTGCGCCCGCCGATGTTGAAAGTTTCTCCGACGCGGCCGTGGGAGAGAACGGTGCGAATGGCGCGGCAGTGATCCTCTACATAGAGCCAGTCCCGCACATTCTTGCCGTCGCCATAGACCGGGAGCGGCTTGCCGGCGCAGGCATTGAGGATCATGAGCGGGATCAGTTTTTCGGGAAACTGGTAGGGTCCGTAATTGTTGGAGCAGTTGGTAGTAAGAACTGGAAGGCCGTAAGTGTGGTAATAGGCGCGGACCAGATGATCGGAAGCAGCCTTGGACGCGGAGTATGGGCTATTGGGCGCGTACGGCGCCGCCTCGCTGAAAGCGGGGTCGCTGGGGCCGAGCGATCCGTAGACTTCGTCAGTGGAGATGTGGAGAAAACGGAACGACCCGCGGTCGGCTTCGGGCAGCGCAGACCAGTAGGCGCGCGCTTCTTCGAGCAGGTTGAAGGTGCCGTTGACATTGGTGCGAACGAAATCATCGGGGCCATGGATGGAGCGATCAACGTGGCTTTCAGCGGCGAAATGAACGATGGCGGAAGGCTGTTCACGCTGGAGCAATTCACGCACGAAGTCTCGATCGACGATGTCTCCCTGCTGGTAACGATAACGCGTGTGGGTTCCGACGGCGCGCAGATTGTTGAGATTGCCCGCGTAGGTTAGTTTGTCGACGTTCACGATAGCCGCGCTCTCAGAAGCCATCCACTGGAGAATGAAGTTTGACCCGATGAAGCCCGCGCCGCCGGTCACGAAAACAATATTGTTCATCCTGAGAAATACGATATCGCGCAAAATCCCCACCCAAGCGGAGCTTGGATGGGGCACCCGGTTATGATTCTAATTGTATTCATAGCCGGACGTTTTAGTTCTGGGAGTCGGATCAGATGACCGCGGCTCGATCGGCTGGTCCGGTGGGTTCAGCAGTAAGGGCATTGATATTTGGCACATCCCCGCTCCAGCCCAGGACTTTGTAGTAAGTCGTTTCGATGGAGCGCGCGACTTCAGGCCAGAGATATTGGATCTGGATGCGCTCGCGTTCCCGAGCTGCAGCTTGGTGGCGAAGTGCGGGCGTGTTGATCAGCAAGTCGAGCATCAGCTCGAGGTCCGCCTGGTCGCCATGACGGAAGGTGAACCCGGCGCCCTCGACCACTTCGTTGTTCTCCGGAATGTCGCTAGCCAGCACGCACACGCCCGCGGCCATCGCATCGAGCAGGGCCAGGGAGAGACCCTCGAGGTCAGATGGCAACACGAATAAAGCGGCGTTGGAGAGAAGCTCTTCGAGATCGCATCCGGAAACCCAGGGAAGGAAATGGATGCGGTTCGATTCGTGGCGGCGGAGGCTCTTGACATAGGTATCGGAGTGACTCGATCCTCCGGCAAGGACCAGTTCCATGCTGGTGTGGAGAGTTTCAAAGGCTTTGATCAGGAGATGGCAGTTTTTTTCAGGCGAAAACCTGCCCAGGAAAAGTACGTAGTTATCCGGCTGAAGATTCCACTCGGCCAGCTGACGCGGCATACGCCGGGATGCCAATGCGGCTCCGTTCGGGACATAAATGGTATCGCGGCCGTATTGCTGGCGGTAGTAACGCTGCAGGGTTCGGGAAACCACCATCGTGGCATGGGGCGAGAAAATGGCTGCCGCTTCCCCCCAGCGCAGCACGCGGGCTGCGATTCGTCCCCACTTGCGGCGCTGCCAGTCGAGACCCTGCACGGTGACGACGGTCTTCTTGCCGGCGAGGCGCGGCAGAAAGGAAAAAAGCGCAGGCCCCAGACAGTGGTAATGGACGACATCGTAATCCGATACCATGGCGTGCACGGTGCTCAATAGAGTGTGGATGAAAGTCTCCAGATGTTTGGAGCGGATCGTCGGCAGGCGACGCACACCCATGCCGTTATGGGTCTTCACGGGAGGAGTGAAATAGCTGCGGCAATAGATAGTGACTTGGTGGCCGAGGCGCGCCAGTTCGTGGCCTGCCTGCTCGTAATAGGATTCGATGCCGCTATACTTCGACACCACGCCGCGACCCCCTATAAAGGCGACGCGGACGCTGCGGCGTTGGCGAGGATGCTCTGGGCCGACGGGGAAGGACAAAAAGCTTTTGTTGGCAGATGTCACACGGTAATAGAGTTCGAGTAGCTTCTCCAGATGCTGATCGGGGGAGTGTTTTGCCCGTGCGCGACTGCGAGCGGCGGCACCCATTTTCTCGACGAGATCGGGACGGTCGAACAGAAATTCGATGGAGTGGGCGAGCTGTTCCCGATCTCCATCGGCATAAAGAAGTCCCGTGACGCCATGTTCGACGAATTCCCGGCGCGACCCCAGATCGGTGGCGATGACGGGGCGTCCCCAGGCGTAGGATTCGAGAATGGATTTTCCCAGGGTCTCGTAGGCATGGGACGGAAACAACGAGAAGCTGCAACCGGCGATCAGTTTCTGGAGCTTCTCGCCATGGACCATGCCGGCAAACAAGACGTGTTTCAGGTTCAACTCTTTTGCCAGTGACTGCAGCGCGCGACGCTCGGGGCCCTCCCCCGCAATGACCAGGGGAATATGCGGTAGCTGCGCCATGGCGTGCAGGAGTTCCTTCGCGCCTTTCTCTGGAGAGAGGCGGCCAAAGTAGAGCAAATAGCCCTCGTCGGCGGCGAGTTGTTCGTCGCCGGGAAGAGCCTGAAAGTGGGGCAGAACTTCGATACGCTGGGCGTCGAAACCTCCCGCGATCAACTTGTCGCGCACGAATTGGCTCGGAGCCAGGAACAGATCCACGCAACGTTCGTAGGTTCGCAGCCATTTGTGGAAGTAGGCTTCCGCGGCGAGGACGACGGCGCTCGAACGCGGGCCGGTGTAGCAGCCCTTCGTAACGGCGTGGCGGAAAGCGCCGTGGCTGCAAAGTTCACAGGGATGGCCATCGGCTACAAAGTTGTAGGTTGGGCAGAGAATCTTGAAGTCGTTGAGGTGGTAGAGCACGGGGACGCCTTGCCGCTTCAGTTCCCAGAGAATCGACGGCGACAAGTGGTGATAAATGCCGCGGACGTGCGCCAGATCGGGCAAAAAATCAGCCAGGCAACCGCGCATCGCGCGCCGGGCCGATGGCGAATACACGGCGTGTGCCGCCATCCGTATCTTCTTGAAGAAATCTGCGCAGGGATCCTTGAAATTAAGCTGTGGGATGCGATAGCTGCGCCCGCTGAAAGCCGGAGTTTGGCCGTGGTCCATGCTGAACAGAGCGGTCTCGTGGCCGCGTTCATCCATGCGTTGTATGAGGTCGAAAAGGTAAGTTTCCGTGCCGCTAAACGGATAGTCGTACTTGTTGCAATACAGGATGCGCATAATCACCGTCCGAGGGTTGAAGGCGGGCCATAAACTGCTCTGCGAAAGAGTGCAGATTTCGCTCGCGATTATAGGAAGCGGCGACAGTTGCCGCGGCAGCATGCTTGATTCCGATTAGGGTGGCAATATTGGCCTGAATCCATCGGACGGCGCTGACAAAATCTGGCAAAGAGCCAGGTTCATAAAGAAATCCGGTGCGCTGGTGCTCGACTAGTTCAGGAATGCCGGTGATCGCAGGGGCCAGCACAAGCTTTCCGTGAGCCATGGCTTCCATTAGAACCACTGGGATCCCTTCGCTCTGGCTGGTCATGACGACCAAGTCCGCATAGCGGTAGTAGCCGGAAAGATCCCTGCGAGGCACATGGCCGATCAGATAGACATGTGCTCGGAGTTCCAGCGCCGCGATCTGCCGTTCGAGAGCCGAGCGCTCCTGCCCCTCGCCTACAATCCAGCAAATAAAGTTGAGCCCCTGGTCGCGCAGCGCGGCGCAGGCTCGAATGAGGAAGCGATGGTCCTTGACAGGATGGAGGCGTCCGACGGAGAGGAGACAAAACCTGCGACCGTTGCCCTCGGCCATGGCAGTTGCTGGCCAGGAGAGGACACCATCGACTGCCGGATCGACCCCCAGGCGCTGCACGATGACCTTCTCCGGCGGCGTGGAAGGGTAGTTGCTAAGAATGTACCGGCGGTTGAAGTCGGAGATGGTTACACAGAACGCACAAGCGCGCAGCTTGGCGGAGAGCAGATCGGCGCGCCGCAGCAGATCGGAACCGTGCAGGGTGAAGCTGTAGCCGATGTCGAGGAGTTGAGCGGCAGTGAAAGCCATCCAGGCGGCGAAGTATCCGTGATGAGCGTGGATGTGGTGCACATCAAGGGATGCCAGTTCTTTAGCGAGCGCCGCGCCCATCAGGGTGTGCCCCAGGGCACGAAGGCGGAGAGCCGGAGAAGCGTCGCGCTCCCAAAGCAGAGGCCGCAAGATGGGCCAGAGATGGAGACCAGTGGAGGCGAGACGGCCTGCCGCACGCAGGAGTTGATCGTCAGAGAGGGGCTGAAAATATCGCGTCTCCTTCCAAAAAGCGCGCTCCGCCAGGCTGAGATTGGCCGGCGAAACCCGCTTGCCGCTGCAGCAGATCACTTGCATCCCTCGCCGCCGCAATTCCGTGACCTCATCGATGACATAAGGTTCGAACGGCGAAGGAAATTCGTTGGCAATGTAGGCGACGGTGGTCATAAGGTGGAGAGCTCGGACGCGCAGAGCATGCCGGCAACGGTGAACACCAGCCCAATCACAAACTGGTAGGCCATGTCGACGAAGAAGGCGTTAAAGAGATAAACGCCGAGCAAGATCGGCCAGACTTTGCGCAGGGAGGCGACGGTACTATGCTCCCCGGGCCGAGCGCGCCAGGAGAGGCGGAAGAGGTTGAAGAAAAGAAGGCCATACAAGGCCAATCCGGTTATGCCGAACTCAACCAGCAAGGCCAGGTAAGTGTTGTGGACATAGAACGTGCGGAGGCGAT
>Ga0187851_10004777_pt1 | contig 10991 bp, 8 predicted proteins | sample June2016WEW_6_10_FD_132997 | JGI IMG/M metagenome (GOLD analysis project Ga0187851, IMG submission 132997) | Peatland microbial communities from SPRUCE experiment site at the Marcell Experimental Forest, Minnesota, USA - June2016WEW_6_10 | ecosystem: Environmental > Terrestrial > Soil > Wetlands... | reverse complement strand
TTACTAAAGTTTTAATAGTATATTCTTGTTATATTATCAGTTAATGAATTTGATCTCTATAGTTATTTATTCCAATTTTTAAACAATGATGGCGGATGAGTGTTTTTTATGGGTTATTTGGTTTGTACGAATTGTAAAGGGTATTATGAGCTTAATAAGGGTGAATCAGCTAAGGATTTTTCTAAATGTCAGTGCGATGGTGATTTAAAGTATTATAATGATGTTGTTGATTTTATACAAGAGAATTTATCTTTACATCAGAAGACTTCTGCTTTGAAACTTAAAGTTGATGATTTGAGTAGTAATCATTCTAAGTTAATGTCTGAACATAAGAGTTTGAAAGCGAATTATTCTAATTTGCATACTGAATATAAGAGTTTGAAAACAAGTTTTGATGAGTCTTCTCAAAGGAAAGTTGATGGTTCTCCTATAGTTAATGTGAATAAATCTTTGAAATTGGAAAATAGGAAATTGAAGAAGGTTCTTTCAGAGTTGAATGATGATTATACTAAATTTGAATCTAATTATAATAATTTAAGTAAGAGTAATTCTGATTTATTATTGGCGAAAGAGAAGTTAGTTGGTGAGAATTCTAAGCTTAATAATGAAATGAATCGTTTAAAAGCTGATTATTCTAATTTTGAAGATAATTCAGATGCATATGTTAAGTTAGAGTCTGATTATGAGAGTTTGAAGAGTAATTATAGTATTTTGAAGGATACTTATAAGAATTTAAGGAATAGTTATGGTGAATTATCTAAGGAGAAAGATGGTTTACAAGTGAAGTATTCCAGTATTAGTGAAGATAAATCTAAGTTAAAATATGAGAATTCTAATTTAAAATCATTGAATTATGATTTGGAAGATAAGTATTCTAAATTGGAATCTGATAATAGGATTTTGAAGAAGAATAATTCTGATCTGGTTAATAGTAATGAAAAGTTAGTTGAACTTAATTCTACGCTTGAAAATGAGAAGGATAGTTTAGAGGAGAGTTTCCTTTCAATTAAAGGAGTTAATTTAGGGTTAAAAGAGGAGAATCGGAAGTTAAAGGAGGTTAATTCTGAATTTGAATCTGAAAATCAGAATTTGAAGGATGAAAAAAGTCAGTTGAAAGAAGATTTTACTACTTGGGAGAACTCTCATTTGGACGTTAACTCTAAATTGGAGTCTGAGAATAAGAATTTAAAAGAGAATTATACTTTTTTGAATTCTATTTTGGAAGATAAATTCAAGAATTTAGGAAATAATAATAGTGAAGTATCTTCTGAAGTAGCTTATTCGTCTATTAAAGATGATAATATTAGTTTAAAGGATAAGTATAGGCCGTTTAGGAGTAAGAAATTGGATTTGAAGGATAAGCCCCTTAAATTGGAACCTAAGGATAAGAAGTTGAAGAAGAATTATTCTTTTTTGAATTCTATTATTAAAAATAAGTTTAAGAATTTAGGTAATAATAGTGATGATTCATCAACAGGTGAGGTTTATTCTTCTGTTAAGGGGGATTATTCTAGTTTAGAGGATGAGAATAATAAGTTAAAATTGATTAATTCTGATTTGAATAAAAAGAATTCTACATTTGAAATTGAATATAGTAATTTAAAGAAGAATTATTCTGATTTAACTAAAGTTAAAGAAAAATTATTTAAAGAAAATATGATACTTAAAAAAGTTAATAAAGCATTGAAAAATGAGTATTCCATTTCGGATGACATTGATTCTGGTGAAGGATCTTTAAATAAAAAAGAGCCTGTTGAACATTTAGATAATTCTAAGTTTAAGACGGGGGAGATTATTAATAGTGTTGTTGATTTAAATACTCCAGAAAAAAAGATTACTAAAGGGAATGTTGATGGGTTTAAAGCGGATTCTTTGGCATCTTGTTTATCTAAGTTATTGGAATATATTGAATTGGATGTTCCCTTCACATTAGATGATCTGAAAGAGAAATTTGATCATGATTCCTTTACTCGGTTTGAAAATTATTTATGGGAGTTACAAGAACGTGACTTGTTGATTTATCGGGATTCTAATGGTTATATTTTAAAGTCATCTAAGGAATTTATAGAATTTTGTAGTAAATATGACATATCAATAAATTAAAAAAAAATATATTCATCTTTTCATCTATTTTTCTATTTTTTTTATCTTAAAATAGTTAATACACTAAAAAAAAAATTAATTAGTGCTGTTATAAGAATTATTTGATAAATTTTTTATATTAAGGAATTTATTAGTTTATTTTCTATAATGCTTTTTTTTAAAGATTATTTAGAAAAATTTAAGTATTAAAATATGATAAATTTAGTAAGTCGTGAGGGAATGGCTCTGAATTTTTGAATATTTTTTAGAAAAAAAATTTATGGAGAAATTATAATATGAAAAAATGGATTATAATAATTGCAGTTATCTAGGTTTTTGAAATTATACAAAATAATCTGGGATCATTTGTACTCTTCACCTTATTAGCTATTTTCTTTACATGATTAGTTAAATTCAGAAAAAGTAGTCTTCCAGGATATTTAAATTGAGGAAAGAATTTTTATTAGATTAATTATTTAAATTTAGTTACAATTTTACACTTTTAGAATGTTTAATAATCAATCAGATAATTATACATGATGGAGTAATGCTTGGAAGTGATGGGAAAAGAATATTGGTATGAGAATAGAGTATTTCTTTGTAAGTAATGGCTTTAAAGAACATGTTACATCTGTTTATATTTGTCATGATATTTATGGGTTGAATCATTGTCCCATTGGGATAGATGTTTCATATAAAATCTAATAGTTTCATAAAAAATTTAAGCATAAAATTTCTTATATAAAATTAATTTTTTATCTTAATTGGAATAAAACTCTATTGGAGGAGGTTTGATTAATTATGAATTCGTTATCTTTTGAGGATTTAAATTTAAGTGCTCGAATATTTATTAATCGATTGTTGCGGAGAGATTATAGGGGTGCGGTTAGTCAGTTTGATTATAAGATGACTACTGTTATGAGTAAAAATAAATTAGAGGAGTCTTGGCAAGGTTTGGTGGCTGATGCTGGTAAATTATTGCATTTAACTTTGGTTCGCACTGCGAAGATGGAGAGTTATAAGATTGTGGTCATCAAAGTGGAATTTCAACGGGTTATTATTGATATACAATTTGTTTTCAATGATCAAGGGGAGATCAGCGGGTTAAACGTTATGCCCCAGCTTATTGCCTACAATCCACCAAAGTATATAAATAAATCCAGCTTTCATGAAGTTGATGTTACAGTGGGTGAGGGTGAATGGATGTTACCGGGGACATTAACTATTCCTAATGATGGTGAATCTTTCCCTGGGGTGATTTTGGTTCATGGTTCCGGTCCTAATGATAGGGATGAAACTATTGGTCCTAACAAAATATTCCAAGATCTCGCGTGGGGTCTTGCTTCACAAGGGGTTGCTGTGTTACGGTATGATAAACGGACATTGGAATATGCTAAAAAGTTAACTCCAGACTTGGTGGCGGAGATGACTGTGAAAGAGGAGGTTATTGATGATGCACTACTTGCAATTAAAGTAATGCATCAAACAGATGGTATTGACCCGAAAAGAGTGTTCTTGTTGGGTCACAGTTTGGGTGCGACTGTTGCTCCGCGTATAGCTTTACAAGATCCTGATTTAGCTGGGTTAATCATCATGGCGGGGATTACTCGTCCATTTGAAGATACTATTCTAGATCAATTCACTTACCTTTATAATTTGGAGGGTGAGACAACTAAGCAGCAGAAGACGGATCTTGAAAGTTTGAAGGTGAAAGTGGATCGTGTCAAGGAATTAAAATTTTCGGATAATATTCCACCTGAGGATTTGCCATTGGGGATTCCGTTAGATTATTGGGTAGATTTGAATAATAATAAAACCTCGGATGCTGTGAAAAATTTAACTATACCAATATTGGTTCTTCAAGGTGAGCGTGATTATCAGGTTTCATCTACTAAGGATTTTGAAGGCTGGAAAACTGCTCTTAAATTGAATGAAAAAGCTTCTTTCAAACTTTTCCCGAATTTGAATCACTTGTTTATTGCAAGTAAAAGTAAATCAACTCCACAGGAGTATGCTGTTGAAGGTCATGTTGATGAAGATGTGATAAATGTAATCATTCAGTGGATTGAAGAAATATAAACAAAGAAATTTTTTGGATAGATATTTTAAAAATGCAGTTTAAAACCTTATAATAGTTATTAAAGAAAATTAAAATTAATCTTAAATAAAAAAAAAGTTATTGAAAATATTTCAACAAATAATTATTTAAGGTTTTTTTTATTTATTATTAAATAATGAAATATTTTCTTATAAAAATTAAATAAAAAAAAACGTGCTAAATGCGTAAACTCTTGTATTTTGAATATATGGGGTTTTTAATATTTGTTGAAAAATAATCCTTTAATACGCATTCTTTTAATAGAAAATAATATTAATTATGTTAATTTATTTGTTGAAATTTTAAATGATCAGGATAATTTTGAATTAATTATCGCTGAAACTCTTATAGAAGCTTTTACTAATTTTACTGAAATTGAATTTAATATAATAATTTTTGATTTACACCTTCCAGATAATAATGGTTTAGAATCGTTCAGTTTATTAAATGAAAAATATCCTAATACGCCTATTATCACATTAACAACGGTTTTTGATGAAGAACTGGGAATGCAAACTGTGGAACGTGGAGCAGATGATTATTTGGTTCATAGTGAATTCAATGAAAAGATTTTAATCCGTACAATTAAAAATACCATCAATAGAAATTCACCTTATTTTAAATCGAAATATTATAATGTTAAATTAATGAAGGAATATGAACAGGGTTTATCTGAGATTATTGAGTTTTTACCAGATGCAACCTTTGTTATTGATAGATTTAGCCGAGTTATTGCTTGGAATCGAGCTATTGAGGATATGACTGGAGTCAATGCAGATGAAATATTAGGTAAAGGGAATTATGCATACTCTGTCCCATTTTATGATACAAGAAAACCAATATTAATTGACCTAGTGTTAAATTATGATAAAGAAGTTGAAAAGGATTATGAGTTCATTAAAAGAGAGGGTAATGCTCTTTTAGCTGAGGTTAATGTTTTTTTAATGGGTGATACTCATATACTCGGAATTAAAGCTGTACCATTATATGATAATAATTATAATATTACTGGAGCAATTGAGTCAATCCGTGATATCACTGCATCTAAAAAGGCACAGGAGAAAATTAGTAAGGCTTTAGAGGAAAAAAATATTTTATTAAAGGAAATTCATCACCGGGTTAAAAATAATTTGCAAATTATCTCATCATTGTTAAGTCTTCAAGAAATTTACGTCCAAGAAGATGTAAAAGCTGTTAATGTTTTAAAGGAAAGCCAGAATAGAGTATTATCTATGGCTACGGTTCATGAAATGCTTTATCAATCCAATGATATAAGCCGAATCAACTTCTCTTATTACATAAAAAAACTAACTGCTAATATATTTCACTCTTATCACATCAACAGTATGCCCCAAATAAATGTTGACCAGATTTACTTAAATATTGAAACATCCATTCCACTTGGTTTAATAATAAGCGAATTAGTATCTAACAGTTTGAAATATGCATTTCCTGATGATAAAATTGGTAATATAACGGTGAAACTCTATTCTCATAATGAAGATTATGAACTGATAATTAGTGATGATGGAATTGGATTTCCTAATAACATTGATTTTAGAAATGTAAAATCAACTTTAGGACTTCAATTAATTAATTCACTTGTAAGTCAACTTGATGGATCAATACAATTGGATAGGAGTAATGGAACTAAATATATTATCAGATTCAAAGAATTAAAATACACTCAAAGAATCTAATTATAATATTTAATCAAAGATAAATATCTGTTTAGGTTCGTAACCCATTTTTTTAAATTTGGAATACAAGAATTCGATTTTTATTATCTTAATTTTAATAATATTCATATTCACTACCATATTATTGATAAAATTTAAGTTTAAACCTTTCCTAGTTATTACATCTTTATATTCATTCTCATTTTTTCCAATTAATGATGCAATACCAGTTATTTGCATCCCTGCTAAATTATTCATTCCAATGTAATCCTCATATACGGCAATAGAAACATTATTGTTCAGTAATAAATTAGCAAATTTTTCCCCACCTTCACTTATCAAATAAATATAACAGTTATTATAAGTGTATTCTATTGGTGTTGATCTAACTCTTTCTTTGTAGGATGTAGATAATGTGCAAGTATTATGACTATCTAAAAATTCTTCTATTAGATTTTTGAGTTGTAATGATGGCATTAATGGTATTAAATCATCTTTTAAGGATTTAAGTTCAAGTCCATAATTGATAATATCTTCTAAATTAAAATTATCTGTATCATCAAAAGTGAATCCTATTTTCTCACTGAATTCTTTTAAGGCTTGAGAATCCTCTTCATCTAACTTATTATGTTTTAATATTCCACCTAATGCTCTTTTGGTGATAACTTTTCCTAATATTTTCTCAAGTTTAGTTAAATTTTCATTTCCATCTTTAGTACTTATGCAGGTGCAGAATAGGGCAATTTTCTTTGTTTTCAACCAATTAATATTTTTTTCAATAAAATCAATTATTTTAGGCACGATTTTTCCACTGTAGATGGGAGATCCTAGTAGGATTAAGTCAAAATCTTTAAATTCATCTTTAAATTCTGATGTTTTACAATATTTTGCAGGTCCTAAAACTAGAGATAAATATTTAGCAATTTTTTCAGTAGTTCCATATTTACTTTCATAAATTATTAAAGTTTTTTGCATTTGAACTTACACCTCATCTATTTTTAAATTCTTCTGCACGGCCTTTAAGTCTTAATGATAATATGAACATTATAAATGCAACAATGGCTAAAAAGGTATAAGATGTGTAGTATCCACTGATATTTGACCCTTGAGATGTTATAATAGCACCTAATAATGCTGCACCGATGATCTGCCCGAAACTTGTGTTAATAGATAATAAACCTTGAGATGCCGCCCTATCCTTGATTGGTGCTTCATTTAAAACAATATATCTTAACGGAGCTCCTAAAATACCTGATAAACCGAAACCAATAATTGCACCACTAATTAGGAACATTATTAAGTTGTTGGCTGAGAAAAAGGATAATAAAAACAATCCAATGGTTAAAAAGATGGATGCTATGATTATTACGAATCTGGATCCCCGTTTATCTAATATAAATCCAAATAAAGGTGCACCTATAACAGTGGTCACCACTAAGGGTAATAGAGTGAAGCTGGCTATGGAAATTCCGAAATTGAATTCTAATATAGCTAAGGTGGGAATGAAAATTATACCTGCTTGTGCTAGTCCAATGCCCAATGCTAAGATCATAGATAAAAAGAATTGTCTACTTTTGAAGAGGTTAACATGAATTATAGGGTCTTTTACTCTTTGTTCAACAAAGTAGAGAATTATTAGTAGGATTAATCCGATTGCTATAATGATTGGAACTTCTAATGCCTTTAAACCTAGCAATAAATTGTTTATATTTATAGAATTTAAGCCATAGGCTAATGCAGTTAAAGCTACTGCTAATATACCCATACCAGCGTAATCAAATGGTGCGGGTTTTTTTAATTTAGTTTGAGGTAATATTAATAAGCTGAGGGCTATCAGAATTATCGCTATGGGGATGTTTATTATAAATAACCATCTCCAACTGAAAAGTAATAATATACCTGCTAATATTGGTCCAATTATGAAAGCCAAACCAAAAACTGATCCTATCGTTCCAAAAGCTGCTCCCCTCTTTTCCGGTGCAATAGTATCTCCTATAAATGCACTGGCTACTGGGAAAATACCTCCAGCACCAAATCCTTGGATAATTCTCCCTAAAAGTAAAACATTAAAATTAAATGAAAATGCAGTAATCAAAGATCCTAAACCAAATAAAACAATATTGAATATGTAAATTCTCCGTCGGCCGGAACGATCTGAAAGTTTAGCCATAAAAGGCGCTCCAATCAGATAACTTATAAGATAAACATTAAAAACCCATATCAAAATTCTAGTATTTACTTGGAAAAAACTTTTAATTGCTGGTAAAGCAGGGCTCACGATAGAAATATCCAAAGCACCCATCAGCACCCCTATAAAAAGTACTAATAATATTCTATTCCCTTTACCATCCATTCCAATATTGAAGGCCATTTAAAAACTCCATATTGACAACTAAGCTATACATATAATCAAAGTGAATCTTTAACAATAATTATAAGGCATGAATTGTTTTTACCGGCGATCTACTAGACGTTTTGTTCTTCCTTTTATTTTATAGAATTCCAGTTCTTCTGGTCCTGTAAAATTAAATAATATATTAAAATCTTCATTTTGATATGCTTCGCATAAATGTGGATTAATTAAGAAGGTCTTCAAAAAGTTTTCTTTTATAATCTCTTTTTCACATTTTTCACCGTTTTTAGATTCCACGGTTAGCTTTAGAGTTACTTCATTATCGTCTCCATATAGGAAGGCTTCGTATTCACCGGTTAAATACTCCATATTTTCCTTTTGGAATACTCCTCTTTCTATATCAACCCGGTTGAATGGTGTTCCCTTAACCCAAACAGTTTCTGCTTCGCGCTGGGGATTTGAGATTCTTAAATGACTCCTTCCACAAACACATCTTTCACGACTCAGAATTACTGAAGTATCCTCGGTATCATAATTTAAAAGTAATGTACCAGTTTTTGCTTTTTCAGGTAAAAGAGTGGTTAATACTATTCTACCACATTCACCATCTTCTACGAAGTTTTCCATCTGTGGATTGTAAAGATCTAAATGCACTAGATCTTCTGGAACATGTAAACCGGTTTTTGCATAACATTCACCACACATAGTCCCTTCAGTACTGCCATAAGTATTGTAAACTGGCACATCCCATAACTTTTCAAGATAAACCCGTGATTCTTCTGCAAAGCTTTCACCACCAGTTACAAGTTTTTGGATGCTGGATTCTTGAGGATTAAGGCCTTCCGCTTGCATTCTATGTGCTAATCTGATTAGTTTGAATATGCTTCCTACAATTCCTGTGGGTTGGTAATTTCTTATTATACGCACGGGAAATGTGCATTTACCTTCAGGTATAATGGCCATACCTATTTTTTGGGCAGCTAATGTCATAGTATTGGCTCCTATATTCATACCATAAGAAGCGCAGACTACAACTCTATCTCTGGATCCGAAATTCTGTGATACAAATGCTCGGGCGTATTTCTCTGCGTAGCGATTCCAATCGTCCCAGGTTAAAAAAAAAGATTTAGGCGTTCCACTAGTTCCACTGGTCTCATGGATTGTGAATATGTTATCCCATCCTGAGCATTTGAATTCAAATTCTTCAATCTCTGGCGGTTGTCTTTCACGCATGATCTTACTTGAGATTATTGGTAATTCCATTAAATCTTCATGTGATCTAATTTGGGAGGCTTTTATATTATTATCAAAGAACCATTTACGATAAAATGGGGAATTATCCTGAGCATACTTTACTGTATAACGAATACGTTCATCTACTAAAGCATCTAATTCATCCCGTTGTAAAGTCTCAGTTTCTTTATTGAAATATGCCATATTTCCTACCAAAAAATTTTTAATTTCTGAGTTGATTGTATAATTCTATTTTGAATTGGATAACTATGTTAAATAAATGAATGTCCACTAAGGATTTTAAACTATGCAATTAAACAATAATAAACAATCTAGGTTGGTGTGCAGTCATTAAAGAAGCATCTGATAATAGAAAAAACAAAAATGACAATTATTAATCCAGTTTTTTTAGAATTCATTCTTCATCACAGTTATATTTATTATTTAAATAAATTAAAAATTTGTGAATAGAATTTATATAAATAAATGTTTCAGGAGAAATTTTATTCTTGTATTATTTCATTATAAACTAAAATAATACTATAAATTTCATATTTTTTTTATTATTACCCAATTATATTTTATAAATATTTTTCATCCCCTTAAAAAATAGGAAGAAAATATTTTTTTTAGGTTGGTGCGAATATTCCGATGAATAATATCCAAGCTAGCATTGTTTTAGCGATGAAACTTAGTAATATATAAACTCTTTCACCGTAGAGGTAGTCTTTCCATCTTCCTACCTGAAATTAATAGAAATGAAGATAGTATAGCACCTAAATGGGTCAATGTATAAACTACTTGTGGATTGGGTAATACCTGAAATGACGGTGAAATTAGACTGACTACTTTGAATTTAAGATAGAAAGTGTAGATATCTCTATTCCAAGTGAGTAGATATCCTAATGCAATCATTACAATACCTTGGACAAAAAGAAAAACACCAGCACCGGCATTAAGTTTTTTAAGACCTGAAAAACTAATCGGCGATTTAGCTATAAGATCTCTACGCAAATCATTATCCATAAAATATCAAACTTCCCCCCCATTTATAATATAATATATGTATGTCTATACATAATGTATAAATTTTACGGATAAATTTATAAAAAATGATATAATTTTTATAAATATTTTTTGGGGAATTAAAATTTTAATTAAATTTTTTTTTATAATGATTTCAAATAATTTTTTTTGAAAAAAATTTTTTAACGATTATCAATATATAAAATTATAGGAGGTTTTTTTATGGCAATTGAAAGTCCAAATTATAATGTTGAGAGTAAGGATGAAAATATTGAGATTAGAAAATATGATGATTATATAGTGGCTCAGATAGATTTAACATCCGATTATAATTCTGCCTTGAATAAAGGCTTTCGAATACTAGCTAATTACATCTTCGGAAGTAATCATCAGAAATCTAAGATTCCCTGACCGCACCGGTAACTGGAGAGAATTTATCAGATAGTGAGAAAATCCCTATGACAGTTCCGGTAACCGAAGAATCCATTGATGAGAATGTATCTGAAAAGATTGCTATGAC
>Ga0187851_10004776_pt1 | contig 10991 bp, 8 predicted proteins | sample June2016WEW_6_10_FD_132997 | JGI IMG/M metagenome (GOLD analysis project Ga0187851, IMG submission 132997) | Peatland microbial communities from SPRUCE experiment site at the Marcell Experimental Forest, Minnesota, USA - June2016WEW_6_10 | ecosystem: Environmental > Terrestrial > Soil > Wetlands... | reverse complement strand
GCGTGGATTCCAGCACGCGGCGAAACTCCTGACGAAGCTCTTCCACGGGTACGGTGTAGTCGCAATAGAGGTAGATGTAGCTCAGCAGGTCGGCGGTCTGCCGCGTCCAGTTTTGAAATGTGTTCTCGATGAAGTACGACAGCGGCACAACCAGCCGTCGCAAATCCCAGGTGCGCACAACCACATAGGTAGTCCGAATATCCTCGATCCATCCATACTCGCCGGCGACGATCACCACATCCTCGATACGTATCGGTTCGGTGAGAGCGATTTGCACACCTGCGAGAAGATTCGAGAGCGTGGGCTTCATGGCCATGCCAACAACCAAACCCGCGAGTCCCGCCGACGCCAGTACGCTTGTGCCAAGCTGTCTCACGCTGGAAAACGTCATCAGCATGATGCCGAGCGCGACAACGATGACGACGATATTGAAGATTCGCCGCAGCACCGCGATCTGAGTGCGGATGCGGCGCGCGCTGAGATTGTCGCTGATGTCCACGCGGTATCGCGCGTAGGCCGCATCGCTCAAAACCTCGGTCAAAAAAATGATCGCCCATGCGATCGCACCGATAACACCAAGGCCGACCAGTTCCCGCAAACCCTGCACCAGTTCCCACCGCACCGGCAGGAGAGGCAGAGCCAGGATGATTCCGATGAGCGGAAATATCCAGCGCGTGGGCCCCTCGGCGTGTTGCACCAGGGAATTGTAGATGACGCCGCCCGAACGGCCGGCGATGCGTTTCCCGGCGGCGAAAACCACGTAGTGAACTAACAGAGCCAGGACAATCGACCCGGCGAGCACGCTAATCGGCAACAACCAGGCTCCCCACGTATTCCAAAGAGTCACCATTCAATTCCTCCCGAGCGGCTGGCGTAACCGCCCATGTAACTGCTGGTGGGACGCCATGATTGCCGCTTCCGATACACTCCGGAAAGACTTACAGGACATGAGAAGAAATGCCCGTACGTTCCGTTGGGGTTCGCCGATTTCGCGCGTGTGTGCACTCCGGCTTAATCTGGCCGGAGCGTTGCACATCAAGACACGCACGGGCGAGACCCGCTGACAAAGTAACACCAGCACGCGCGGCAAACAGCGCCTGCACAAGAAACCGCGCAATTCTGAGGTTCAGGCTTGTAGTCCATGGCTGGAAGCCGAATTTGCGTTGATCAAGCCTGAGACTGTGGTTTGCCTTGGCGCTACTGCGGCCCAGGCACTTCTCGGCAATGCTTTCCGGTTAACGCGCGAGCGCGGGAAAGTCTTTCTTTGAGCACTCCTGCGCGCGCGAGGTCATGGCAACCATACATCCTTCTGCGATCCTGCGCGCACCGACCATCGAACGGCGCCACAGCATGCATGAGGAATTCGTTGCCGGATCTTCGGCATGTCCGCGAACTTCTGGCCGCGCCAGTTCCGCGCTGAACTACGCCGCCTTGCGACGGCCTGATGGTTTCTTCCCGTTACCGCGGGCGCGATGAGGCTTCGCTTCGCCAGTGTGAGGGGCCGCGGACTTCAAACTACGCTGCAGCGCCTCCATCAGGTCGATCACGGGAGCTTTACGTGGCTGACTAATTGTGGTGATCTTCTTTCCCTTCTGCTTCTCTCTCACCAGGCGCTCGACATTTTCGCGGTAGGTATCGTGAAACTGCTCGGGCTTGAAAGGCGCGGTGAGTTGTCGAACCAGCGTGCCGGCCATATCGAGCTCCTTCGCGGTGAACTTGTCCTTTGGCGCGGCGCTCTTGTTCGCGTTGTGCAACTCGTCCGCGTAGTACAAAGTGTGCAGCACCAGCCCGTCCTGCGACGGCCTGATCAGCACCACGTGCTCGCGGTTGTGCATTACCACCTTCGCAATCGCGTTATGCGAGGTTTTGGTGAGGGCGGCGAGGAAGAGTGTGTACGGCTTGGTGGCCTTATCTTCGGGCGCAACGTAATACGAGCTTTCGAAGTAAAGAGGATCGACATCTTCATTGCCGACAAACTGCAGCACATCCATCGTGCTCGCGGAAGCGGGCGCAACCTGCTTTAGCTCCTCGTCTTCCACCACTACGTACTCACCCTCGCCCGCTTCGTAGCCCTTCACGATCTCCGATCGCTCGATGGGCTTGTTCTCCTGGGCGCAATACCATGCCTCCTTCACGCGCGAAAGGTCTTTTCGGTGGAGCATGTGAAAGTGCACGCCCTCGGGCCGCGCCGCTGAATACAGCCGCACGGGAAACGTGACCAGACCGAAATTGATGTAGCCCTTCCAGACTGTTGCCGGCATAAATCCCCCGCGATTGGACTCGCGAGCCGGTGCCGCTGTTACAGACGGCTTAGACCTTTCCGAAACCTGAGCCGGCGCGCGCGTGTCTCATGATAGACGAAACTCGCGATCAATTCCGGCGTTGTCTCCGTTGGCTCGCGAAAACTGCGGCTGACGAATCTCGACAAGCTGTTCTGGCCCGAGCGCGGGATCACTAAAGGCGATCTGCTCCGCTATTACGCCGACGTCTCACCTTACCTGCTGCCTCATCTCAAAGAGCGCGCAATGGTGATGAAGCGCTATCCAAACGGCGCTTCAGGCGAGTTCTTCTTCATGAAGCGAGCACCATCCCAGCGGCCCGATTGGATCCGAACCTGCGCCATCGAGCATGCGTCAGCCAGTGTGATCGACTTCCCGATCGTCAACGACCTTGCTTCTCTTCTATGGGTGGTCAACCTGGGTTGTATCGATCTCAACCCGTGGTACGCTCGCTGCGACGAGGTCACGCGTCCGGATTACCTGCACTTCGATCTCGATCCCACCCCCGGCGCCACGTTCGAACAGGTGTTGCAAACCGCGCTGGTTGTTCGCGACGCGCTAAGTGCGATGAAGATCCCGTGTTATTCCAAGACCACCGGATCGCGGGGGATTCACGTCTACGTACCCATCCGCCGCGGACCACTTCAGAAAGAAGTATGGGCTTTCGCGAAGGCGCTCGCACTACGGCTGGCGTCGGAACACCCCACGCTCATAACCAGCGAGTATCGCCTGAAAAACCGGCCCGAGAAGCGCGTACTTGTCGATTACAACCAGAATGCATGGGGACGCACATTGGCGTCGGTGTACTCGGTTCGCCCCCAACCGAACGCCACAGTGTCGGCGCCGGTAACGTGGGATGAAGTCACCAGCGGATTTCAGATGGAGGATTTTCGGATCGACAACATGAGAACCCGTCTTCGGGAAATGGGCGACCTATGGCGTCCCATGGCGTTACAGCGCGGCAGAATCGAGCTGGAGCGGGTCCTGTGAAGATTGCGCCAATGGAAGCTCTGGCCGCCACGGGGTTGCCGGAAGGTGAGGAATGGCAGTACGAGCCGAAGTGGGATGGCTTTCGGGCAATTGCATCGCGCGACGGCGGCGACATTGAAATCCAGTCGAAGTCGGGGCAGCCGCTTGCGCGTTACTTCCCCGATATGGTGGAGGCTCTGCGCGGGATACTGGCGAAACGTTTCGTGCTGGATGGAGAACTGGTGATCCCCGTAGATGGCGACCTCTCGTTCAATGAACTACAGTTGCGCCTGCATCCGGCGGCAAGCCGCGTGAACATGCTCGCGGCGAAGCATCCGGCGCTGTACCTGGTGTTCGATTTTCTCTTCGACGAAAAGGGGCACAGCCTGATGGAGCGCTCTCTCGAGGAACGCCGCCGACGGCTGGAAGCGTTCGCGTTGAGATACTTCACGTGCGAGGGCGTTCGCCTGTCACCGGCAACGCAACATCTGAAAGACGCGCGCAAATGGCTGCGCACGATGGGCGGCGGCCTGGACGGCATCATCGCGAAGAATCGTCATGCGGCCTACGAAGCAGGTGAGCGCAGCGGCGCGATGCGGAAGATCAAAGATCTGCGTACGGCGGATTGTGTCGTCGGCGGATTCCGCTACGCATCGGCGAGAAAACTAGTCGGATCGCTGCTTCTTGGCTTGTATGGCGACGATGGCTTGCTGCATCACGTGGGTTTCACCTCGGCGATTCCCGCCGGCCAGCGCGTCGCGTTGACGAAACAACTGGAAGACTTACGCCAGCCGCCTGGATTTACCGGCCGGGCGCCGGGCGCGCCAAGCCGCTGGAGCACGGAACGGTCCGGCGAATTTGAACCGCTCGCACCGAAGCTGGTGGTAGAGGTACAGTTCGACCATTTCACCGGCGGCCGTTTTCGTCACGGCACGAAGTTTCTGCGCTGGCGGCCGGACAAATCGCCGCGTCAATGCACGATGTCGCAGGTGGAACACGAGAGCCACTCGCCGCTCGGCTTGCTGAAGGGTTAGCGCAAGGCCTGCTCGGCCGCGCGTTCTCCCGATGCGATAGCGCCGTGTACCGTTCCCCTGTGGCCTTCAGCGTCCGTCGCTTTACCGGCGATGAAGATTGTGCTCTCGATGGTCCGAGTACGTTGTTCCATGGCCGGCATTGCGCTCGCCGCAACCACGTGTATGCGCCACGGGCGAACTGGTCGGCATGCCAGTCATGAAAATAGCATGCGGGGCTTTGGCCGCGGGCGTTTTCTGTCGGGAGACTTCAGCGAACAGCAAGTGTGCCCATAGCGGTTTGTCTCGCGACGCAGAGGAGAGAGCAAATGCTGGCTCCACCGCTCCCTGGCGTCTCTTGCGATTTCGGGTAACGATAACAAGCGTATTTGGTTTGAAGGTAGTGTGATGTGCCTGAGCGAAGATCCTTAAAGAACAGCATCAACTGGGCAAGACGCGTCCGGAGTGTGGCCGATAAGTCATGTCCGAAAATTGCTAGCCAGGAACGCCCGCCTGACCTAGAATCGACGTGTGGGCGCCATCGCCGAGCCAGAGTACGGGTGCGGGCGTGACCTGGAGCCGGAGGTGTGCTGGCAGGCCGCGTACAGCCGCGACGTGCGATTTGACGGACGATTCTTTGCGGGTGCGGTAAAAACACGAGTTTATTGCCGCTCCATCTGCCCGGTGCCGTTCGCCAGACCGAGCAACATTATCTGGTTTGCCTCGGCGGCAGCCGCCGAAGCAGCGGGATTTCGTCCCTGCCGGCGATGCCGGCCTGCCGTATCGCCGGGTACGCCCGCCTGGGCCGGTACATCGGCGGTGGTATCGCGGGCGATGCGATTGATTGCCGAAGGCGCTCTCGACGGTGGCAACGTCGAGGACCTTGCCGGCCGCGTGGGCCTGGGATCGCGGCAACTGCGCCGGCTGTTTGTGGAGCACCTGGGGGCTTCACCCGGCCGAATCGCGACCACACGCCGCGTGCACTTCGCGCGCAAGCTCATCGAAGAGACTGAACTGCCTATTACCCGGTTGGCGGCTTATGCGGGATTCCGGAGCATCCGTCAGTTCAATCACGCGGTGCTTACCACGGCTGGCGAGTCACCCACCAAACTTCGCCGCCTTCGCAGCGTCGCTCAGTCTCCCACTCCGCGGCCCGGCCTGCTCATTCGATTGGCGTACCGTCCCCCTTTTCACTGGTCCGGGCTGCTGGCCTTCCTGGCTGCGCGCGCCGTCGCTGGAGTCGAATCGGTCCAATCCAACGCTTATCGCCGAACCATCGAAATCGACGATGTGACCGGCACGATTGAAGTCCGTCATGACGCCGCGGAGCGCCAACTACTGGTGAACATCAAATTGCCCGGTTACGAGTCCCTGATGAAAGTAGTGGAACGGGTTCGGCGCATCTTTGACCTGGCCGCCGATCCGTTTCAGATCGCGAGCCAGCTCTCACGCGACTGGATGTTGAAGCCGCTCCTGGCCGCCGCCCCGGGACTCCGGGTTCCCGGGATTTGGGACGGTTTTGAAGCTGCCGTTAGAGCCGTCCTCGGTGAGCGCCTGCCGGGCGAGGCTCCAGGAGCGGCGCTGGCAAGGCTCGCGCGGACATTTGGCAGGCCGATCCAGACGTGCACGCCGGGGCTCACACACTTGTTTCCTCGCCCCCGGGATCTGGCGGAATCGGACATAGGAGCCGCGAACATCGGCGATAAGCCTGCTTCCACCATCCGCGCACTGGCCCGCGCGGTCATACAGGGAGACTTGACCTTTGCGGCATCCATGAACCTGCAGGATGCAATCGCGCGTGTGCGGTTGGTGCCGGGGATCAGCCAGGCCATGGCGGACTACATCGCGATGCGCGCGTTTGGCGAACCCGATGCATTCCCGGTTTCAACACGGCGGTTTCCCCGCTCCACCGAGTGCTGGCGTCCCTGGCGCGCATATGCAGCGATGTATTTGTTCGGCGCGGGCCTGCCTGGTTGTCGAGGCACTGATGCTGCCAGCGGCGTTTTGAGCAGGCGCTTACCAGCTTCGCGTGTAGCCGATGCTGGCCGTCGTGTACCACGGAATTGACGCGATTTTGTTGTAAGTCTCCTGAATCCAGATGGAATGGCGATCGTTGAAGTGGACGATCAGACCCAACGACTCGCCGTCATAGAAACGGTTCTGGACGAACGCATTTCCGGTCATGCTGGTAATCCCGCCCTGAATCCACGTGTAGCCAGTAACGCGTTTGGTTTTGGGGATTGCGAAGTTCTTCATGAGCCCCAGCGCTTCGGTGTGCGATCCGAAGTCGGTGTGAAGAAACCCATGGGAACCGGCGTTCTCGTACGTGTATCCGAACGTGATCTCATCGCCGAACAGGTCCTTCTTCAGAAACGCGAACGTGTGACCCAGACCGATGTTGTAATTTGCCTTCGGCTCGAGGCCGGGCCGCACGAGGTCCGAACCGAACATGACAAACAGATCGTTGGATGTGCCGGCATCCCCGGATTCCGAGGAAGCCTGCTCGCTCTGGCCGAAGGCGACAGCAGCCGCGAGAAACGCGAGAAAGGCGAAGCGCATGGGTGTTTTCACGTTATCCAGGATAGACCCGTCCGCCACGTTTGGCTGGCAAGAATCGGACATCACGGCCGCGCCTCGCCGATTGGCGGAACTGACTCGGAACAAGAAACCCTGATAACCCTTATCACGAGAACCGATAGCGTGCTGCCCTGGACTTTACGCCGTATTCACGGGTCTGACGCCATACTCGGTTACGAGGAAGGTATCCGACGCATGACACGTGAATTGGCGGCAGTGTTCTTTGCGGCGTGCTCGCTGGGATTGGCGCCCTTGCTGTCTGGCGATGAAGCAGCCAGCCAGCCGGGAGAAGTGAGCCACACGGAGACGGTGAGTTTTGCGCCGGGTGGAACGATTCGCTTCGACAAATCCTTTGGCGATCTCTACGTGGAAGGCTGGGATCGTCCCGAGGTTGAGATGAAGCTCATCAAAGTGCTTTCAAAGGTCGAGGAGGATCTCATCAGGGCGCCCGAAGACAGCTACAAGCCTCCGGAGGATACCACCAAACGCCTGGAGGGCGTCCGCTTCACCACCGCACATCCATCCGCGAAAGAACTGACTATCGCGACTGTCAATCCTTCGGACGGCTTCTTCCGTCATCCTTTGGGCGGCAAAGGCCCGGTGACGGTCCGTTACGAACTTCGGGTGCCACGCGATTCAAGTTTGATCATCCATCACGGAGGCGGCAATATCCTGGTGGGTAACGTAACCGGAGGCGTGGAGGCAAGAAACCGCAACGGCGACATCGTGTTGATGCTGCCAGGCCCCGGACCTTACTTGATCGACGCCAGGAGCAAAATGGGTTCGGTGTCCTGCGATTTCGCTGGTAAGGCGCATGTCCGGCATTTTGTCGGCGAGAGCTTCGCGAGCGCTGGTGGCAATTCGCCGCGCCGGATCTTCCTGCGCGTCGGATTCGGTGGCATAACAATCAAGGACGTCCCGCACGAAGCATTCCAGTGACTCGGCTCCCTGGTCGCGCCTGGCGCAACGTCGGCGGCTGCGCATGTTGTGCCTGCAAAAAAAGAAACCGGTAGTCACCGGCCGGTTTTTGCTCGTTGGACATCGGTAGCTTTCTCAACTTTATGCCGTATTCATGTCCGCGCCTGCATAATGGCGTATGATGCGTGTACCTTAACTTCGCAATGAGCTCACTAACCAGTGGCAAGCTGCTGATTGTGGATGACGAGCCTACCATTCGCTGGGCGTTACACCAGACCTTACAGGCGATGGGGTTTGATGTCGGGGAAGCCACATCAGGGGAGGAGGCGATCGCGCTGGCGCGAACCATCCGCTACGATGCCGTGTTGTTGGACAACCATATGCCTGGCATGAACGGCGTGCAGACGTGTCGGGAAATTCGCAAGTTGATTCCGCTGCTGGGCATCCTGATGGTCACCGTCAAGGACGCCGAACAAGATAAGATCGAAGCGCTTGACGCGGGCGCCGATGACTACGTTACGAAACCGTTTAATGTCGGGGAGCTTGCGGCAAGAATCCGCGCCACCATCCGGCGCTCCCAGTCTCACCAGACAGTGGCCGCCGCGATAATCAGCATCGGCGAGATTGAGCTTGATCCCCCGCGCCGTATCGTCCGCAAAGCGGGCCAGCCGGTTCATCTCACCCGCACGGAGTACAACCTTCTCTATTATCTGATGGCGCATGCCGGATCGTCGCTGACCCACGCCCGCCTTCTCTCCGCGGTGTGGGGACCGGAATACAGCGATGAGGTCGAGTATCTGCGAACCTTTATGGGGCAGTTGCGAAAAAAGCTCGGTGATGACGCCGCGCATCCTAAGTATCTGGTTACCGATTCGCACGTCGGCTACCGCTTCAACGGGAGCGATCAACTGCCTGCTTCAAGCGAAGGGCATTCCTCCTGAGTCCGCGCCCGTCAAGATGCCGCCGGCGTGCTCTCACTTCGATCACGATTCGTTATCGACGCGAATCAAAAAACCTTTCGGTTCTTCGAGCGTTCCTTATGCGTTCTTTAGTTTCGGGCCGGTAGACTTGACCATAGTTTTCCACCTTTGTACTGAGACTAGTTAGTAAGTCGCTGGACATTGTCTGTCACACGGCAAGCCGACAGGACGAGGTGGCCCAATTCAGGGAGGGAACCATTACATGAAGTCCCGCGCTATGCGTGTATTCGTTGGATCGTTGCTGTCTTTTTCGAGCGTTTTTGTTCTCGGCGAGCGAGATCTTCGTGCTCAGTCCGGCTACGGCAGCGTCGCCGGAACCGTCCACGACGCTTCAGGCGCAGCGATCGCAGAGGTCTCGCTGCGCATCATCAATCTTCAGGACAACACCGTGCAGTCAACGGTGTCGGGTGCCGCGGGGGAGTATCAGGTACCTAACCTGAAACCAGGTTCATACGAAATCGTGGCCACCAAGGCCGGTCTTAGTTTTTCCCAGGTTTTCACGCATACACTCGGCGCCGGTGAGCAGTTTCGTGCCGACTTTGTGCCCGCCGATCCGGGACTAATTCCCGCCATGGCGCAGGAGCTCGAAGCCATGAAGAAACGGATCGAGCTGCTCGAGGCGGAACTACAGAACACCCAAAACCAGACCGCTAACGCCGCCGTAAGACAGTCGCACGGGCCACTTCTCGCCATGAACTCGGAGAGCCCGAACCTTCCGGTTTTTCCAGGAACGGTAGTGGTCGCTACCGACGCGACAGCGGGACCGCAAGCCCCGGCCACTCCGGCGGGCCCGCCCCCGGACGTTCTCCCGAAAGCTCTCGCTGCTCCGGATGCCGGCCCCGCGGTTGACAACTTCACCCCGTTCGCTTTCGCCGACTTTACGTGGCTCAACGGCAACTCGCGCGACAAAGACACGGTGCTCGACACCAAGTTCTTCACTCCTGAGGTTCGCTTCGATACGCATTACATGGAAGATATGAACCAGCCACTCGACCACACTATTGTCGGCGCCACCGAATCGTTCCGTTCCGGCGAAGTCCAGATTGAGCAGGCCAGCGTCGGCGGTGACTTCCACTGGGACAATGTCCGCGGCCGAATTCTGTTTATGCAGGGATTGTTCGCCACTACCACGCCGCGCAACGATGCAAGCTCGGCGACGGGCAGCGAGCCGGGGAATACCGGCGGAGTTGGCCAGTGGGACCTTCAGGGTGCGTATAAGTATATCTCGGAAGCGTGGGGCGGGTACCATTTCAACGTGAAACACGGCCTGAACGTAGACGCGGGCATTTTTGTGTCGTACATTGGCCTGTTCAGTTACTACAATTACGACAACTGGACTTATCAGCCATCGTATGTGTCGTCAAACACTCCGTGGTTTTTCAACGGCGTTCGTATTCAGTATTTCCCCACCAACAAGCTGAAGTTAGAGCCGTGGATCATCAATGGGTGGCAGTCCTACGCCAAATACAACGGCCACCCCGGACTCGGCGGACAGCTTCTCTGGCAGCCGACGGAGTGGTTCAAGCTTGTCGCGAACCAGTATGGGTTTGGAGAGGATAATCTGGGCCTTCCCCAGACCGAACGTATTCACACCGACGACAGCATTCTGATCAGGTTCTACAACAATCCGAACAGCCTGGGCCTCTCCAAGATAGCCATGTCGCTCACGGCCGACGCCGGGTGCCAGTTTGGCGGTGGAATCACTTGCCTGGGCGCGCCAAGCCATAACAAGGACACGTTCATCGGGTGGATGGCCTATAACCGGTATTGGTTCCACAAGGACCTGTGGGCAATAACGCTTGGCGGCGGAGAGATGAGCAACTGGGGCCGCTATTTGACGCTGCTGCCGCCTATCGATGGAGCCTGGGCCGCAGTGGGCTCGGTTTACTTCCCGGAGCTTCCCGGCCAAAGGGCCCATATGTGGGATAGCACGGTCACCTTGCAGTACATGCCAAAGGAGTATCTCACCTGGTGGACAGAGGCTGGATATCGTCACTCGGACATCCCATACTTCGCGGGCCGCGGCGGCGTCACTCCTCCGGGAGGTGATAACGGCTTACCTCAGTACTATACGTGTGGTAACGGCGCCACATCTGACACGTCTAATCTGGCGGCCGCCCAGGTTACCTGCGGCGGTGCGGGCATTTGGTACCCGGACCTTCGCCGCAGCGAGTTTAAGCTGTCCGCTGGTGTAATGGTCCGGTTCTGACCGTTGTGTCGGCGCGAACGAGTGGCATAGAAGGGTCTGTTTCGGCACG
>Ga0187851_10004773_pt1 | contig 10993 bp, 9 predicted proteins | sample June2016WEW_6_10_FD_132997 | JGI IMG/M metagenome (GOLD analysis project Ga0187851, IMG submission 132997) | Peatland microbial communities from SPRUCE experiment site at the Marcell Experimental Forest, Minnesota, USA - June2016WEW_6_10 | ecosystem: Environmental > Terrestrial > Soil > Wetlands... | reverse complement strand
GACGCCGAGGGTATCGCCGTCTGCGCGGGGCGGATTGAAGTGGGCGGCGACTTTCTCGATGGCGCGGGCGACGTACATCAACTCTTCCGTCCGGTCGGTGCGCAGGGCCTTGGCCTGGGCAGCGGTGCGGATGGGGGCGAGGATTCGGGGGCCCTCGTCGGCGACGAACTCGAAGTCGAGGCCCATGGGAGTGAAGGGGAGGAGGAGGTCGGCGAAGATGATGGCGGCGTCGATGCCGAGGCGCTCGGCGGCGGTGATGGTGACCTCGGCGGCGAGCGCGGGGGTGCGGCAGATGTCGAGCAGGGAATGGCGCTTGCGGACGGCGCGATACTCCGGCATGTAGCGGCCGGCCTGGCGAAGGAACCAGACGGGGGTGCGGTCGGTGGGGAGGCGGAGGCAGGCGCGAAGGAAACGGCTGCCACCAGAGGCGGCAGCCGTTCCAGGTTGGAGAACCGCGGGGGGGGCCGCGGTCTGAGCCGCTGGGTTGGCTGCCCGATGGGTTGCAACGGGGTCAGCATCTGGGTCCGCCGCTCGATTTTGACCATCGAGTCGAGCGGACCCGGCCAGCGGCGCAGCTTCGACGCAATCGGACCCAGGGGCGGCGGATGTACGGTCCAGAGGTTTGTTCTGAAGTTGACTCAAAGGGTTTGGTCTCCCAACACTTCGAGCGTAGCATCCTCCGGGGGGCCCGGCGTTAATCTCCTGTGCGCGGAGTGGCAGTGAGCCACAACTCCGCGAATGATGGCGGCGGCTTGTTGCGCCGGCCGCCTGGTGCATGGAATTACTTTGCTCCCGCAGGAGCGCACTCCGTTATTCCCTATCGGTGGCATGGGGATACAACTTTAGGAGGCAAGGTTCGAGGTACGCGGTTCGAGGTTTGAGAATCAGACCAGGTTCGCGGATCAGGGTTCGAGGCGGAGGGAGAACTCTTCGATGACGGGGTTGGTGAGGACCTCGCGGGCGATGCGCTCGACCTCGAGCTGGGCCGCGGCGGGGTTGGATGCGAGCGAGTCCTCGAGGGTGAGGAGGAAGTACTTCCCCTGGCGGACATCGGCGACCCCGTTCAGGCCCATGCGGCGGAGCGCTCCGGCGACTGTCTGGCCCTGGGCATCGAGGACGGTGCGCTTCAACGTGACATAGACATGGGCTTTCATGGCTCTGATTATAGACTTGCGGCGATGTGGATGGAGTGGCGAGAGGCGAGAGCTTGCGCAGGCGGGGATGGATTCGGCCGCACACGCGAGGAGACGCGTGGGGAGTCCGAGAGAGGCACTCAAGCGGAAGGGATGCCTCTGGAAATCGAAAGGGCCGCCTCTGGGGGCGGCCCTTTGCATTGGTTGAAGATTCCGGCGTCTACGGAAGATTTGCTCTAATTGATGGTGATGTAGGCGGTGGCGGTAGTGGTTGGGAGGGAGTGGGCGGCCAAGACGACACAGACGAAGCCGGGTGGAACGAAGGACGGAGCTGTGAAGAGGCCAGTGTTGGTGATGGTCCCGAATGAGGTGGAACCGCCAGCCACGGCCGTGGAAGGACAGGACGCAGCCGTACCTGCGTCACCAACCTCCCAGACGGCTACGTTGTCGATGCCATGATTGGGCAATCCGTTGGAGCAGGGGGCGCTAGCGGAGGGGGCGGCGCAGGGCGGAGTGCCGGTCACACCGCCGTAGAACTGATAGGAGGTGCCATGGGGAACGGTCAAGACGCTGTCTGTGAGGCCCGAGGGGACGGTGGGGGTCTGGGGTGTCAGGTAGAGGGTGGGCGTAGCGCTGTTTTCGTTGAACCACTCAAACAACTGGTAGGCGGCGGCCACCGAGGAGGGGTTGGCGGGATCGTTGGGCACCGAGGCCTCCAGCAAGACGTCGCCCTGGGGAATGCCCGTTGTGGGCACATTGACGGTTTGGAGCGAGGTGACTCCGGCACCCGACACAACCTGCTTGGTGTAGGTGATGACGTATTGCATGTTCTGCGCTTGCGTCAGTGCCGCGCCGTAATAGATTGGGATGCTGACAGTAATATTGGTGGTAGCCACCGATGCACCGCTATTTGAGTATGTGGCGGTGTTGCCGCTCTGCGCAATGAAATAGCCAATGGCGCCAGCGGGGGACTTCTCGCCGACCGGCAGACTGGTGCCGTTAGCAGGCGGATTGGGATCGACGAGGTTACTCTGCGGCCAGAGGGACCAGGTGACGTTTGACGGAGCATTGGTGACGGTGGCGGTGAAGGTAATGGTGCCGCCCTGTCCGGAGTTGGGAAACTCCATCACACCTGGTTGTTGTGGATCAAACTGAATGTTGACGCCAGCAACTGCGCCGCCCACGCAGTCGGCGCACGTTTGCGACAACGTGATGCCTACATTGGAATAGCTGAAAGTGGCGGGGGCCGCGCAACCGGTCAGGGAATAGGCGGTGGCGGCGATGACGGCGATGGCAAGAACCTTCAAGCAAAGTTTCATTGGGGAAATCCTTTGTAATGCGGAACCAGAAGAAGCATATCTAAAATTTCGCGTTCACGAAAGTGTTTTTTTACTCCCGACAGGATCCACGCCGTACCCGGCTGCCTGCGACCGATTTGCATTGAGAGGGGAACTGTACCACCATGACAGCACAACGCGCCAGAGTTATCTTGCCGATACGGTTGGGGGCTGGGATTGACGGGACGAGGCGCGGCGGGCCATGCGGTAGAGGAGTGGGCCGGCGACGGCCACCAGCGCGGCAAAGACGAGGGCTGGGAGCGGACCGACGCGCTGGGAGCGGGCTGCAACCAGGGCGAAGGCGAGCAGCAGGGCCGGGCCGACGCCGGCCAGTATTGCCGTGATTAACCCTCCGGGGATGCGGAAGGGGCGGACGAGGGCGGGTTCCCGCAGGCGGAGGACGACCAGGGCGACGAACTCCAGCAACAGGGAGGCGCCGTAGAGGACGAGATCGATGGAGATGAGGCGCTCGAAGGAGAGGCCAAGCGCCAATGCCCAGGCAGCGGCACAGACCAGGACCGAGGCCCAGGGGACTGGGGCGCGGGTAGGGCGCGCAGAGGTAGTGCGGGCGAGGAAGCGCGGGAGCAGCCCGTCTTTGGCGAGGGCATAGGGCACGCGCGCGTAGCTGAGCATGAGGGCGTTGAACATTCCCGCGCCGTTGAGCATTCCGCCGAGCACGACGGCGAGGGCAAGGATGGTCCCGAAGAGACCGGGGCCGGCGATGGAGCGCGCGGCGTCGGACCACGCGCCGGTAGTGAACTGGCCGGCGGGGACGCCGCTGATGGCGACGGCGGCCAGCGGGACGATGTAGGTGAGGGCGACCAGCGCGGTGGAGAGCAGCATGGCCCGCGGGTAGTTGCGCTGCGGCGATTCCACCTCCTGGGCGACGGTGGAGGCGTTGTCCCATCCCATGTAGTTCCACAGCGCGATGGAGACGGCGCCGGCCAGCGAGGGCGCGGCGACCGGAGCGCGCAGCAGGGCGAACGAGCGGCGGAGATGGTCATGCAGCGTGAGCAGGCCGGCGGCGTGGGCGAAGAGTCCCCTCCACAGGCCGACGGCGACGAGGACGGCGAAGGGCGCGAGCAGGAGGGCGAAGAAGCCAATGGAGCCCTCGCCGACTGATTTGGCTCCGCGCAGGTTCCATGCGGCGCAGCCCAGGACGACGGCCAGCTCCCAGAGCGTGGCGCGCGGGCCAGCGGTGAGCGCGGGTGCGACGCGTGAGAGATAGAGGACGAAGAGGACGGGGTAGATGGCCATGTCGAAGACGCTGGCTGCGAGCGAGAGCCAGGCCTCCTGAAATCCCCAGAAGGGGCCGAGAGCGCGGCGCACCCAGCAGTAGTAGCCGCCTTCCTGGGGCAGGGCGGAGGCGAGCTCGCCGACCATCAGCGCGGTGGGCAGGCTCCAGACCAGCGGGATGAGGAGCAGCAGGAGGAGAGCGCGTCCGTAGCCGGCGTCGCTCAGGATGTCTTCCAGGCCGTAGGGGCCGCCGGCGACCATGAAGTAGGTGGCCGCGATGAGCGGGAGCAGACGCATCTTGCTGTGGGGTTTGCTCAGGCGACGGCCTCCGGGGAGAATTTGCTGTTGAGGAGAATTTACCTGAAGCAGGAGGCGAGGCGCAGACAGGCTGACGACATTTTCAGGGCAGGGGCGGAACGAAGCTCGCCGGGGTTGCTTCGGCTGCGCGCAGAGTGACAAGCGTAAAAAGAACAACGGCGGAGGACGTTTCAGAACAGGTCCTGAAGAAAAATTGCCTGGAACACTCGCCGCGAGGCACAATGAATGGGAACTGCTTTATAATCGTGGTTCATCCCGGCGCCCGCTCACGAGCGAGTTGCGGGGAGGGTTGGAGAGATGGCCGAGTGGCTGAAGGCGGCGGTTTGCTAAACCGTTGTAGGGTCAAAAGCTCTACCGGGGGTTCGAATCCCCCTCTCTCCGCCATGAAGTTTAAGCTATTCATTATAAATAACATGCATCGAGATTATCCCCGCGTTTCGGGCCGTTTCTGCGTGTTTCTTCCACCAGAGAATTTCTCCAGTTAACAGAATCAAGCTCGAAATATGACCTTTTCTCTGATCGGACCATTGGAAGTCCGGTTTCTTGCAATTCACCCCAAAACACAGGCATTGCCTTGCTATGGCAAGTCGAGTCAGGATCCGGACCAGACACGCTGCGCAGACTTAGCCTGTGGAGAATTCAGCATAACGAGTGATCTGTTTGCCTACCATAAGGGCGTTTCCGGGTACTTCTCCGGTCGATTCCGCGGTTGCGGCGCCCAGTTCGGATGAATTCATGCCTTGGGTTGTTCGCGCCAGGCGAGCTTGGCCGGGCGGAGTCATCCAGTTGAAGGGCCGTTCGGCCCGCAATTTCCTCCGCTCATCATCTATCTACAGCTCCCTGCGGATTTGGAGGTAGGGTGAATCGCAGGAGGAATCCATGCACTCTCAATCGACAAAACTCGGAACTATCCACAAAGCTCTATCTCGACTTTCCGTCACCCTTTCAGCAGCATTTCTGCTGAGCGCCGCGGCTCTTGCGCAGCCAGCGGGCGCCGCCCACAACGCAGCCGATGCGGAGCACACCTACCCCGCATTTCAGGTGAGGGCGGAAGGCCATGGCCCTGCCATCATCATGATCCCGGGGCTTGCCTCGTCCGGCGCAACGTGGGATGCCACCGTCGCCCATCTAAGCGATCGCTACCGTTGTATCCAGCTCACGCTTGCCGGCTTCGTCGGCGTGCCTCCGGTCCCGGCGCCGCTGCTCACCACGGCGCGGGACCAGATTGCGCAGTACATCCTCGACAATCACCTCGAACGGCCGGTCATCATGGGCCATAGCCTGGGCGGGTCCATCGCTCTCGATCTTGCCGCGCACTATCCGCAGCTTGTCGGCCCTGTCGTCATCGTGGACTCCCTGCCATTTTTCGCGGGTGAATGGTTTCATGTAGACAATGTGGCCGCGGCGCAGCCGATCATTGAAAGCATGAAGGCCGGCATGCAGAACAGGACGCCGGAGCAGCGGCAAGCGATGATCCGGTCGGGCGTAAATACAAATTCGATGGCCACGAGCGAAAAGGACCAGAAGACCCTGATCGACTGGGGGCTTGCCTCCGACCAGAAGACCGTGACCGATGCCATGATCGAGCTGGTAAGCACGGACCTCCGCCCGGAGCTGAGCAAAATCGAGACTCCCGTACTGGTGATCGGCACGTGGGTGGGGCTGAAGAACTACGGCATGACTGAAGATTCCACGACCGAGGTCTTCCATCGACAGTATGCAGGCGTCAAGCACTTGCAGTTTGTGATGGCGCACCAGGCCCGTCACTTTGTCATGTGGGACAATCCATCGTGGTTCAATAGTCAGGTAGACGAATTTCTCGCAAACGGAACGCACCCTGCGGCCGCAAGGCAGTAGGTGCGGGGGCAACGGCAAAATGCATGTGCATGAGAACAGGCCGGACGGGTCCGGTGGACAAAGCAGCGCCTACTGGACCTGCCAGGTGCTCGGCTGGGGCGGTTATGGGGTGGGATATTACCTAGCCGTGCTTGTGCCCTTCCGCGCAGCCGGGCCAAAGCAGGCTGCGGCAGACCTGGCCTATTGCGTCGCGGGCCTGCTGGGCACACACCTGCTGCGGTCGCGAATCAAGCTGCACGGCTGGAACGAGATTCCGTACCGGGCACTGATTCCGCGCCTGCTTGCGGGGGCATTGCTGGTCGGCGCGCTACAGGTGTTGGCGCTCGATGGCGCCCTGATGCTGGGAAACCAATTCGACTGGAACCGTACCGGGCAGGGAGCTGCGGTATTCGGCGTCACCGTCTTCTTCAGCGCACTCCTGATCGGGCTTTGGCTGGCGATATACCTCGGGGTGCAGGCGTCGCGGCGGCGGCGCACCGCGGAGCTGGATGCCCTCCGGGCCCAGGTGCTGATCCGGGAAGCCCGGCTGCGCTTCCTGCAGCAGCAGTTGAATCCCCACTTTCTTTTCAACTGCCTGAACGGTCTTCGCGGCATGATCGACGAAGACAGCCGGCGCGCCCAAGTGATGGTCACGCGCCTGGCTGAACTGCTGCGCTCTTCCCTCCGCCAGGACGAGCACAGCGTTGTCTCCCTCGCAGAGGAACTTTCCACCGTGAGCGCCTATCTCGAACTGGAATCGATGCGGTTCGAAGAGCGCCTTCGTATCCGGCGAGACCTCGATCCGCAGGCATTGCCGGCCCTGGTTCCGCCCATGCTCCTGCAAGGCCTGGTTGAGAATGCAATCAAGCACGGGATAGCTCAACTGCCTTGCGGAGGCGAGCTCGATATCCGCATACGCCGAAATGGGGAGCAGCTGCGGGTCGATATCTGCAACACGGGCACGCTCCGCAACCAGGACGGCACAGGCATCGGCCTGGCCAATGCGCGTGAGCGGCTGCGGCTGCTATACGGAAAGCACGCAGAGCTGAGCCTGACCGAGGACCCGGCTGGATGGGTCCACGCTACGCTCGTCCTGCCGTTCCAGAACGTGGAGGTCCTGTGCGAGCAATCATCGTAGACGACGAGCGCCTCGCCCGGCAGGAGCTGCGCCGCCTGCTCCATGCGCATGAGGACGTGGAGATCGCAGGCGAAGCCCGCAACGCCGACGATGCCGAAAACATGCTGGAGCGGTACGATCCCGACCTGCTCTTCCTCGATATCCAGATGCCGGGCCGTAGCGGCCTCGAGATGCTGGAAGGCTGCCCCAACCCTCCCCAGACAATTCTGACCACCGCGTTCGATCGATACGCCCTTCGCGGCTTCGAAGTGAATGCGGTCGACTACCTGCTCAAGCCGATTGCACCGGAGCGCCTCTCCGAAGCCTTGCGTCGCGTGCGCCAGCGGCTACAGCCACAAGCCTCATCGAACAACGTCGAAGCCCGTCTTGACGGTCCAGCCCGGGAAACTCCATGCGGTTTGCGCAGCAGGCCCCTCCGGCAGGTTTTTGTACGGGATGGAGATCGATGCTGGCTGGTGCGCACAGAAGAGATCGTCCTGCTGCGCTCCGAAGGGAACTATACGCGCGTTGTATTCGCGGGCAATCAGCCACTGATTCCTCGCTCACTGGCGCAGATCGAGCCGCGGCTGGACCCGATGACCTTCTTCCGTGCCAATCGGGCTGAGATCGTCAACTTGCGCCGGGTCACATCCGTCACCCCTGAGGCGGACGGCTATAGCATTGCGCTTCGCGACGGTGCGAATGTGTCCGTCTCCCGAAGGCAGGCGAAGGTGCTACGCAACATCCTGGCGCTTTGAGGAGTGGCTTTCTTCCGGTTGTCGAACTGAACAGAAGAATCACAGTCACTTGCGAGGGCTCGAGCACTTGCCTTTCCGTTGATTCGTCCTCGCCGAGTCACTCATCCAGGACCGTTCGGCACCGGAGAGTCGGCCAGCGTTCATCGATTTGTCCATACAAAAGTCTCCATTGGCGCCAACAGGGCGTCTCAGCCGTCCGGGTTGTTCCATATGCTTAGTTAAAGTCCCGAACGACACCTGCCAGTCTCTGAGAACTACAGACGAAAAAGTTCTACTGAGAGTTCAAATGACTCTTCCCCCGCCATGAAGTCTTAAGTAATTTATTTTCTCCAGCCTATATCGCAGAAGCTGCGCGTTTTCGGGCAAGTTCTGCGAGTTTCTTCCGCCAGGGAATTTCAACTACTGCCGGAATGCCGCGCGAGAAAGGGTCGTTTCTCTGGTCGGACTCTTGAAGGTCCGTTTAAATAAGGGCTGTCCTAGATAACTACTTTCAATGAAGTTGGAATAGGATGGTCTTGCAATACCCATCCGGAGCGGTACAATTCAAGCGAATCGGCGCAGAAAAAGGAGATTCCGGTTATCCTCGCGGGCAAGGACGGAAAGTTTGTCCCGGCATCTACGGCACGCGCCCCTGAGCGATCCAGGGCGAAGGATCCTCTGTTAAGAACGATGCCACGGTCGTGGACGACGCAGTCAACCCGCCGCGCGGCCTCGGCCAAAACTTGAGTTTATCCGCGATGAGTCCGGGCTGGCAGTCACCATAACAGATGCCGCTGCCTCCGATTCCGCGAACGCATTGAAGATCAGCAAAGCCTGATAGTCAGGCTGGCAATCAGTTCATCCTGCCAGGAAAGGGTCCAATGAAAAGACTTGTACTTCGCGCCAGCTCCACTTTAGCGTTGCTCGTTCTTGCTGTTGCTGCCTCCGTCGCCTGGGCGCAGGCACCCATGGTTACCGATGACGGCGCGGCCGCGCGCATTGCCTGGTGGCGCGATGCCAAGTTTGGCCTCTTCATCCATTGGGGACTCTATGCCATTCCCGGCCGCGGCGAATGGGTGCAATGGAACGAGCAGATTCCTGTGGACGAGTATGCCAAGCTGGCCACCCAGTTCACCGCCGACAAGTTTGACGCCGATGCATGGGCTGCCACCGCCAAAGCAGCCGGCATGAAGTACACCGTGATGGTGACGCGTCACCACGATGGCTTCGCCATGTTCGACGATCCGGGCAACGATTATACGGCCATGAAGTCGGCGGCCCACCGCGACTTCGTGGCCGCATACGTCACGGCCGCGCGCAAGGCGGGACTGCGCATTGGGCTGTATTATTCCCCGCTCGACTGGAGGTTCCCGGGCTACTACTTTCCGGACCTGTATCGGCCCAGCGCCATCCAGATGCGCGATCAGTATCATCGCCAACTCAACGAATTGGCCTCCAACTACGGCAAGATCGATATTCTCTGGTTCGACGGCGGCGGCGAGAGCTGGCTGGGCTTCGGCGGAGTCCAATTCAAAGGCGGACAATGGTCGGGCAGGCCCAGGGGGCAGATCTACTCCGGGTCCTTCTCCTGGCAGGACGACCAGGCGATAGCCAACCTCAAAAAACTTCAGCCGTCGGTCATTATCAACAACCGCACCGACGCCCCGGCCGACTTTCGCGACCGCGAGGGAGACAAGGCGCTGGGCGACTTCGACAACCAGCACCCATGGGAACTTTGCACCACAATGGCCGGCGGCGTGTGGGGCTACAAGCCGAATGGCAAAGTGAAGACGCGGGATGAGACGATCCGCCTGCTGGTCTCCGTGGTGGGACGCGACGGGAACCTTCTGCTCAATGTCGGTCCACGCCCCGATGGCCAAATCGATCCGGAGCAGGTCCAGGTTTTGCGCGATGTTGGCGACTGGCTGAAGCTGTATGGCCAGAGCATCTACGCCACGCGTGGCGGTCCTTACCTGCCGGGAGACTACGGCGTCTCAACCTTCCACGATAAGACGGTCTATCTGCACATCCTGCACGCCACCGGCAAGACCCTCTCGCTTCCCGCTCTTCCGGCAAAGATTCTTTCGTGTTCCAGCCTCACCGGCGGTGACGCCAATTGCACGCAGACCGGCAGCAGCGTGGAAGTCACACTGAGCGGCAATCCGGAGACAGTGGACACGATCGTCGCTCTGACTCTCGCATCTCCTGCAACGGGGATCAACCCGATCGCGACGCCCCTGGCCACCAAGCCAGTCTCCGCCGCAGTTGGCAGCGGACTGTAAGGCATGGGTCACAACCAGGCTTGGCAACAGGCGGGTAACTGTAGATGGTCAAGACGTTGTACCGGCGTCGGAGCGGCTGATGGGCGGCTTGTAGCTGAGGCTACCATGAGGCCGCTGGTGGTTGTAGTAGTGGGTCCAAGGCTGCAAGTGAGCGTTTCTTTCCTCCGAGTCGGTCCAGTGTTTTGCATAGGCCCACTCTCGCAGCGCGGTCTGGATAAAGCGTTCGGCCTTGCCGTTGGTTCTCGGGGTGTAGGGTCGAGTGCGCTGGTGTCGGATCTGCATATTCTGGCAGGCCTGACGAAATTGCTGTGAACGGTAGCTTGATCCGTTGTCGGTGAGCAGGGCGCGTATGCCGATGCCGTGGGTGGCGAAGTACTCAACGGCAGAGTTCAAAAAGTCGATGGTGGTATCGGCTTTCTGATCGGGCAGCATCTGGGTAAAGGCCAGCCGGGAGTGATCGTCGACAGCCACATGCAAGGCCAGGAAGCCGGGATGTTTCTGTTTGCCACGGAGTCGCCCATCGCCGCGCAGGCTGACCTCGGAGAAGCGCGTCATTCCTTTGATATCGAGATGTACCAGATCGCCTGGCGCGGCGTGCTCGTAGCGTTGGATGGGCGGCGGCGGATTGAGGTCGCGCCATCGGCTCAGCCGTGCGCGGCGCAGGATGCGGCTGACCGAGGCCGGGCTCGCGCCTGTACGGCGCGCGATCTCGTAACCGGGCATGTGCCCGCGGCGCAGCTCGACGACGCGCTCGGCCAGAGTTTCGGACAAGCGGCGGGGACTGCGGTGCGGTCGCGAACTGCGATCCAGCAACCCATCGATTCCGGTCTGACGGAATCGCGCCACCCATTTGGCGACGGTCTTGGCGCTCACGCGGAAGGCGGCTGCAGCCGCCTTCCGCGTCCCTCCCTGCTCAACCACGAATCTGGCTAAATCCTCTCGACTGCGAAAGCTAAGTCGGGCATTCTTATGAATGTCCATTCGTTCCCTCCGAAGG
>Ga0187851_10004771_pt1 | contig 10995 bp, 8 predicted proteins | sample June2016WEW_6_10_FD_132997 | JGI IMG/M metagenome (GOLD analysis project Ga0187851, IMG submission 132997) | Peatland microbial communities from SPRUCE experiment site at the Marcell Experimental Forest, Minnesota, USA - June2016WEW_6_10 | ecosystem: Environmental > Terrestrial > Soil > Wetlands... | reverse complement strand
ATGGCGGAGAGAGTGGGATTCGAACCCACGTTACCCTTTCGAGTAAACACGCTTTCCAAGCGTGCGCCTTCAGCCACTCGGCCATCTCTCCCGCGACGAATCTGCCGCAGCCCTGCGCGTTGGTGGGAAGCTACTGCAGGAGTCTCTCGATCGGCAGCCGAAATATAGCGCCATCGAGTCCCTTTTGATTCTATGGCCCGAGCTGCTGAAACCGCAAGGCGCAGACGGGAAACTCATGTGAAAGAATTGTCGTGCTGAGAAGGCGGACTCCTCGCGAATACCCGGGTTCCCCAACGAAGTATCTGTGAAGGTGCCGGACCGGAATGATAGGTAGATGATGGTCGCGTCTCGTGCTCTCCGCTGGCTCTGTGGTAAATTTGAATTTTCCCCATGAAAGATATTGCCTCTTGGGCTCTGAACGTCGCCGCACAACGCGGTGCTTCCTACGCGGACGCGCGGATTGCCGACGATCGCAGCCGCGCGCTCTCGACTAAAAACGGCAAAGTCGGCGGCGCTTCCGACTCCGAGTCATTCGGTGTCGGCATCCGCGTCATTGCTGACGGCGCCTGGGGATTTGCCGCCTCTGACGATTTGAGCCACGCCGCCGTCGAAGCCACGGCCGCGCGCGCCGTCGATATCGCCAAAGCGTCCGCTCGGGTAAAGCAGTGCGACATTCAGCTTGCTCCCGAAAAACCTGTTACCGCGGAGTGGACCACTCCTTTTCAGATCGATCCTTTTACTACTTCGGTCGAGCAGAACATTGATCTACTGCTGAAGATCGACGCTGAACTGCGCTCGGTTGCGGGAGTTACGTTGGCCGAAACCAACATGAATTTCCGCCGCGAGGAACAATGGTTCGTTTCTTCTCAAGACACAAACATTCATCAGACAAAATACACCACCGGTGTCGGCTACGCGGCTTATGCGTTTGCGGGAAGCGAGATTCAGAAGCGCTCCTATCCCAACTCCTACGGCGGACAATGGCAGAATAAAGGATACGAATTGATTGGCGAACTGAGGCTATTGGAAAACGCCCGCCGCGTGGGCGAAGAAGCCGTCGCGCTCCTCAAAGCAGAGCAGTGTCCCGAGGGCGTGTTCGATATCATTCTGGACGGCTCGCAACTCGGACTCCAAATTCACGAATCCGTGGGCCACCCTATCGAGCTCGACCGCGTTCTGGGAATGGAAGCGAACTTCGCGGGGACGTCGTTTCTTACTCTGGACAAACTGCGCACCCTGCGCTATGGCAGCGACCTGGTGAACGTCGTCGCCGATGCCCGCCAGGAGCACGGGCCGGGGCTGGGAACTTTCGGTTTCGACGAGGAGGGCGTGCCCGCACAATGCACGCCCATCATCACCAACGGCCTGTTCACCGGATATCTGAGTTCGCGCGAAACCGCGCACAATATCGGCATGAATCGATCCGGAGGAACCCTGCGCGCTGAATGCTGGAACCGGTTGCCCATCATTCGCATGACCAACATCAGCATTCTGCCTGGCGAAAAGCCGATGACTCGCGAGCAACTCGTTGCAGATACGGATGACGGCATTTATCTGGAGACTAACAAGTCCTGGTCGATTGATGACAAGCGATACAACTTCCAGTTCAGTTGCGAAATGGGATGGGAGATCAAGAAAGGCAAGCGCACGCGCATGTTGAAGAACCCGTCGTATTCAGGAATCACGACGGAATTCTGGAACGCCATGGACGCAATCTGCTCCCGCGACGAGTGGATAGTGTGGGGCACCCCGCACTGCGGCAAAGGTCAGCCCCAGCAAGTCATGGGAACGGGACACGGCGCGGCCCCGGCCAGGTTCCGCAATACTAAGGTAGGAAGCGCATATAAGGGAACGTGATCTGAGAAAAGCAGTCAGCGTTCAGCAATCAGCATTCAGTCCCGAAGCGTTGTTCAACTCCGAGTTTCTGGCTGAATGCTGAATGCTGAGTGCCGAATGCTTACTACAAACCAAGCCGCCGACATCTTCGAACGCATCAAGAAGCACTCGACCGCCGACGAGGTCGAAGTTTTTTTCTCTGGCGGAAAGAGCGCCCTTACTCGCTTTGCCAACAACGTAATCCATCAGAATGTAGCGGAAGAAAACTACGTCGTCTCCGTGCGAACCGTGTTTGGCGGACGCACCGCCCGCTCGACGACGAACAAACTTGACGATGAAAGTCTCAAGCGAGTCGTGCAATCATCGGAGAATCTGGCAAAAGTTCAGCACCCCGATTCCGATCTGCTGCCCGTGCCAGACTCATGTGGCGCGAGCGCCCGCGAAGGGTCGCCCAGCCGTCGCTTTGAGGAAACCGCCGCGGTCACGCCCCAGCAACGCGCGGAAACCGTTCGGAAAATTGTTTTAATCGCGGACAAGCATAAACTCACGACCGCCGGCATCGTCTCCACTTCCGAATCGGTCGAAGCAGTTTTTAACTCTCGCGGGTTGAACGACTGGCACATGCAAACTTCCTCGGAAATTTCCATCACCATGCTGGCCCCCGATTCCTCGGGATGGCAGAAGGCCAACTCTCCCAACGTGGCGAATCTCGACGCCACTGCCCTCGCAGAAATCGCTGCCCGCAAAGCCATCGAATCAGCCAACCCGCGCGAGACTCCCGCCGGGAAGTACACTGTCATTCTCGAACCCGCCGCCGTGCTCGACATCGTCGGATTTATGTTCTTCGATTTTGGCGGACTCGCCGTCCTCGACCAACGCTCGTTCCTGAATAACCGCGTCGGCACAAAACTTTTCGGCGATAACATCAATATCTGGGACGATGTGGCCCACCCTTTGCAATCCGGCGTTCCCTTCGACGGCGAGGGAGTGCGCCGTCAGAAAGTGCAACTGGTCGAGAACGGCGTCATTAAACGCCTGGTCTATGCCCGTGCCACCGCCGAAAAGATGAAGCACTCGGAACACAAAGACAAAGTCGGGCTCGTCGCGCCCACCGGACACGGCTTCCCCCTTCCCAACGAAATGGGCGAAGCCCCCATGAATATCGTGTTCAGTGAAACCCCCAAGCCGAACTCCGTCGACCAGATGATTTCCTCCACCGAACGCGGCGTCCTGGTCACCCGCCTCTGGTACATTCGCGAAGTCGATCCTTACGAAAAAATCCTTACTGGCATGACCCGTGACGGCACCTTCTATGTAGAAGACGGAAAGATCCGCCACGGAGTTCGCAATTTTCGTTTCAACCAAAGCCTGATTCACATGTTGTCCAACGTCGAAGCCATGGGCACTCCAGTCCGCGCCAGCGGCGAAGAATCGTTTGACATGGTCGTGCCAGCCATGAAGGTGCGGGATTTTAATTTCACGGAAGTGACAAAATTCTAGGACCAGCAGTTGGCAACAGCCCGCCTAGCCTTCTGCTTCGACCTTGTATGCCATCGCTCGGATATCGCATCACCCTCAGATGACGCGCAAGTTCATGACCCAAAAGAATTTAGCTCTAATGGTTCCATGACTTCGGTAACTTTGCGTCGCTGGTTCCGGGGTGTAGTCTTCGCTCGTAATGCATAACATTGGCCCATTCGTCAAGAACGGGGATTCCAGCAGTCTCCCGGAAGAAAAAGACGCCTCGCCCAACCCGCAGGCTTCGACTCTGGAAACCGCTGACCCCAAGACCAGCCGCGCGCCCTATGAGGAAGTGCAGAGTGCGAAGCGTTTTCCGATCAAGCTGCCGATTTCTGTAAAATCGAAATCGGGTGAGAGTCTTACAGAAACGCAGAATATCTCCGCCAATGGCGTTTTGTTTCAGATGGTCGATTCCGAAATGCCGATCGGTTCCATGGTAGACTTCACCATTTCCCTGCCCGCCGATGTCGTGGGCTCGGACGCGGATGTTCGGCTCGATTGCCGCGGCCGCGTAGTTCGCAGTTTTGAAGACAGTGGCCGCCGCGGAGTTGGCGTGGTCATTGATGAATACCGTTTCGATCGCGCCCAGCACCGAGGAGACTGATGGCAAGCACTCCAGTGACAGCGAGAATCGTCGAGCAGCCTCACGAGGGGGACGGCAACGGCCAGTTCATCCGCGTGATCTTGGCTGATACGCAGGCGATCTTTCGCGCTGGACTGCGTAAGATTTTTGCTTTGGAAGACGACGTCCGCGTCGTGGGACAGGCCGAAACCCTGGCCCAAACCCTGACCGCGGCTAAGAAGTTTACCGCCGATGTGCTTCTTTTCGAAGCCGCCATCGCCCCCAATCCCATCGAAGCGGTTGCCGACCTGTTGCGGCAGAACCCCGCGCTCCGCATGGTGGTCGTGACTACTGAGCCCGATCAAGATCTGACGCTGGAACTGTTCCGCCGTGGCGTGCACGCCATCGTCTCGCGCGAAGTCGAGCCTGAGTTGCTGATCGACTGTTTGCGCAAAGTATCAAAGGGTGAGCCATGGTTAGACGGTCGCGCCACCCAGTGGGTGCTCGAAGCCTATCGCACCCAGGGCTCGCGCGCCGGCGCACCTCGCCCAAGGGTGCAGTTAACCCCCAAAGAAACCCTGATCGTCTCCTGCGTGACTCAGGGCATGAAGAACAAGGAAATTGCGACTCGCGTCGGAACCACCGAACAGGTGGTCAAGAACTACCTTCGCAAAGTCTATGACAAACTAGGCGTCGCCGATCGTCTCGAGCTTGCGCTCTATTGCCTGAATAGCCGCATTCTCGATACTTCGGCCAAAGATATTCCACTAAAGGATGGCCCACCCAAGCCACCGGCCATCTCCCAGCCCATCAATGGCAACGCCGCAGCCCTCGCACCCCTAGTCCCAGGCACCCCAGAAAACCTCTAAGTGTAGGCGAGAGCGTTCCCGGTCGTGCTCTTCCGCATACATCCCTACGTTCGCGAAGGACCGCCGTCAGCCAAAAACGAAAAGGGGCGGCAAGCGCCGCCCCTAGCGTCCTGAAGCCTAAAGCCCGAAGCCTAGGCCTACGTCCCTTCGCTCCAGCCGGCCAGATACTCTTCCTGCTCCGGTGTCAGCTTGTCGATCTTGATGCCCATGGACTCGAGCTTCAATTTGGCTACGCGCTTGTCCAAATCGTCGGGAACGCGGTAGACCTTCTTCTCTAGCGATTTGTGGTTCTTCACTACGTAATCGACCGAAAGCGCCTGGTCGGCAAAGCTCATATCCATCACCGACGCGGGATGCCCCTCGGCCGCGGCCAAATTAATTAAACGGCCCTCGCCCAGCAAATTAATCTTCCGTCCATCTTTCAGGGAATATTCTTCGACCGAAGTGCGGGTGGTGCGTTTCGACGAGGACAGTTTCTCCAACGCCGGAATATCAATCTCGACATTGAAGTGTCCGGAGTTTGAAATAATCGCGCCGTCTTTCATCAATTCGAAGTGCTCTTTGACCAGTACGCTCTTGTTCCCGGTCACAGTGCAGAACACGTCGCCGATTTTGGCCGCTTCCGGCATCGACATCACGCGAAAGCCGTCCATCACCGCTTCCAGAGCCTTCGTGGGGTCGACTTCCGTGATAATCACTTCAGCTCCGTTGCCGCGAGCCCGGCTGGCCAGCCCGCGTCCGCACCAGCCGTAGCCGGCGACCACGAACTTCGATCCTGCCAGCAGGAAGTTGGTGGCACGAATAATGCCATCAATGGTCGACTGTCCGGTTCCATAACGATTGTCGAAAAGATGCTTGGTGTCGGCGTCGTTCACCGCGACGATGGGGAAGCGCAGCACGCCTTCCTTCGCCATGGCTCGCAGCCGGATCACGCCAGTCGTAGTCTCTTCAGTGCCTCCGATCACGTCTTCGAGCGCGTCCTGCCGCTTGGTATGCAGAATGGTTACCAGGTCAGCGCCGTCATCCATAGTGATGTGTGGCCGGTGATCGATGGCCGCCAGAATATGGCTGTAGTAAGTGTCGTTGTCCTCGCCTTTGATGGCGAAGACCGGAATATTGTGGTCTCGCACCAGGCTGGCAGCGACATCGTCCTGCGTGGATAGCGGGTTCGAGGCGCACAGCACCACGTCGGCGCCGCCGTCGCGAAGGGTAATGGCCAGGTTCGCCGTCTCCGCGGTGACGTGCAGGCAGGCGGAGATGCGAATGCCTTGCAGCGGCTGGTTCTTGATGAATTCCTTGCGAATGATCTGTAGAACTTTCATCGACTGGTTCGCCCACTCGATGCGTTTCTTGCCTAGATCGGCAAACTCAATACCCTTAATATCAGAATGCACTTGCGTTGGTGTGGTCGACATACTTCTCCTGTGGCGCTGAATAGATCTTGATTCTAAACCTTGGGGAAATGTTAATCCGGATGCCCCACCCTTTTCGCGTCCTCCGCGAAAGGGCGGGATCACCCAAAATTTACTTATGCGCCGCGACCGGCTGTCGCAAGCCGGCATCGCTGGCCAGCTTCGCCGCCTTGTCGGTCGACTCCCATGTGAAATCGGGATCGCTGCGCCCGAAGTGTCCATAAGCCGCCGTCTTGCAGTAGATCGGCCGCCGCAGATTCAGAGATTCGATGATTCCCTTGGGAGTCAGCTTGAAGTGAGCCCGAACCAGATCCGAAATTGTCGCCGGATCCACCTTGCTGGTCCCAAACGTATCCACCAGCACGCTCACTGGATCGGCCACGCCGATGGCGTACGCAAGTTGGACTTCGCAACGATCCGCCAGCCCAGCCGCCACAATGTTCTTCGCAATGTGTCGCGCCATATACGCAGCCGAGCGGTCTACCTTGGTCGGATCCTTACCGCTAAACGCGCCCCCGCCGTGCCTTCCCATGCCGCCGTAGGTGTCGACGATAATCTTGCGCCCGGTCAGCCCGGTATCGCCCATGGGCCCGCCAATCACAAAGCGTCCGGTGGGATTGATGTGGTACTTGGTGTCTTCGTCGAGGAGATGAGCCGGAATCGTGGCCTGAATTACGTGCTTAAGAATGTCGCTGCGGAGTTCGTCGTTGCCAACTGTCTCGGAATGCTGCGTTGAAACCACGACCGCGTCGACCCGCATGGGCTTGTGATGCGCATCGTATTCCACGGTAACTTGCGACTTCCCGTCCGGCCGCAAATACGGAAGCTTCCCGTGCTTGCGAACTTCCGACAACCGCATGGTGAGCTTGTGCGCAAAAGAAATAGGGGCCGGCATCAGCTCCGGAGTTTCGTTGCAAGCGAACCCAAACATCATTCCCTGGTCGCCGGCGCCGCCGGTGTCTACGCCCATGGCGATGTCGCCGGATTGTTTGTTGATGCTGGAGATGACGGCGCAGGTGTTGGAATCGAAACCATAGAGGGCGTTATTGTAGCCGATGGAAGCGATGGTGCCGCGCACCAGATTTTGGAAATCAACGTAGGCTTTGGTAGTGATCTCGCCGGCGATGACTACCAGGCCGGTTGCGGTCAGGGTCTCGCAGGCGACGCGGCTGGAGGGGTCGTCGGTTAAGCAGGCATCTAAGATTGCGTCGGAAACCTGGTCGGCGATTTTATCGGGATGCCCTTCAGTTACAGATTCACTGGTAAATAAATGGCGGTTCTTGGACAAGCTTGTTCTCCTTGCAAACTATGGGCGTTACGTCTGGCGGGGGATCGATCAGCACGCATCAATGAGCATGCCTTAATCAGCACACAACGGCCACACGAAATGCATATCTTTGCGGTCCGTAAAAGGCTAACAGAGAACTTGGGGAGGCGCAATCTTTTTGGGCGGGATTGCAGATACGGGCAGTAAGCGGAGTTTGTTAAGGTTTGGAGGGTCACGGGCGAGGATTCAATAGGCATCGCGGGGAGTTTGTGGGCGCCGCATGATTTTCGCGGGATCTATTAGGATTTTGTCCGGGTTTGTTCTGGTATCGCGGGCTGATCTGTTAACGATTTACAGTTGCACCATCGAGCCCCAGCGGCTAAAGCCGAACCCATTTTTCATCGAGTTACGATATGCCTGAAGGCATACCCTGATACGAATCGAGAGTTTTCCTGCATGTTGTGAAGCACTGCGCCCCAAAACTTGGATTCATTAAGACTGACCAATTCTGCTTGGCGTATTACTGGGGCGATGGAGCGGGAACTTCTGGTTTTGGGACTTCTGGTTGCGAGGCTTCTGATTTGGGGGCAGCGGGTTGCAGGCCGCGGGCGTCGAAGGTCAGAGTTTTCGCTTCGCCGTAGTCGCCTTGCGTGGGCAGTTTCTTGCCGTTGAATTCGAAATCCAACGCGCCCACGTTCCCTGCCCGAACAACGATTTCATTCTGGGCTCGAATCACCTTCTGCGACGGTGCAGTCAGGAGAGTGCGCGTAACGATTTCGCCATCGACGGAAACGGAGAGCCAGGAGTCTTCGCGCGCCTTGACTATTAGTTGAAGCGGCGGGTTGGTGCTGGCGATGAGTTGGGACTTAGCGCCGGGTGGCGTTGAAGCAGGTACGCTGTTGACTGCCGCCGTCGTCTCAACCAGGGATTTGGTTGCGACTGGCTGCTGGTCGGGCTGCGGCGTAGTGGCGGAGGAATCCGCCGGCTCAGCCTGCCTTTGCGCGGAGGTTTCCGCACCCGCGGCGGGCGTGGCGCTGGCGGCGGGTGAAGTCGCGTCCTGAGCCGTCCGCTCTGATTCGCGTGAATAGAATCCCCAAGCCGCAAATCCCAAGGCAATAATCAGGAGCACGACTGCGAAGGCACCCCAGGGAAGGCCTGCGGCGGAGTTGTCCTCTCGCGGCGGGGGCTCCAGGATGGGAGCCGGATCGTCGGTCTCAGATTTCTTGGACAGAGGGTTGGCTCCGGTGGCAGCGAGGTAGTCGGCGACCGCCTGGTCTTCGTCCATGCCGATGCAGCGCGCATAGGCGCGGATAAAACCCTTGTTGAAGATGCCACCGGGGAGTTGATCGAAATGTTCTTCTTCGAGTGCGCGCAACATGCGCGTGCCAATTTTCGTGGACAGGGAGATTTCCTCGAGAGTGACTCCTTGCTTCTCTCGTTCCAGTTTGAGTTGGGCTCCGAACGTTGCCACGCGTTTATTCTCTCTGTTCACCTATATGTTATGCGAGTGTTGAGGGCGGCGCAATTTTCCCGGTAGGAACTTCGGCCACCGATTTGCGCGGATTGGCACGAAATAAAAGTCCTCTTGACATTGGGCGCTTCCGGGGTAGGATTTACGGGTTTCGCGGAGGTGGTGACTTGCCAGCATGCAGAAGATTCGCGATTGGCTTGGTCGTAATGCTGATTTTCGGTGCGATGACGACGGTTTTTGTGGGCAGCGCCTGGGCGGGCGATAAGGAAAAGATACTTCACAATTTCGGGGTAGCGCGCGGCGACGGCGACCTTCCTGAGGCTGGGCTGACCTTCGACGCGGCGGGCAACCTCTACGGCACCGCCGGGGGAGGCGCTGACGAACTGGGAGTCGTGTTTGAACTCTCGCCTATGTCTGGGGGCAAGTGGAAGGAAAGCATTCTCCACACTTTCACGGGAGGCAGCGACGGAGGGTATCCGTTTGACGCCGTGACCCTGGATGCGTCAGGCAATGTCTACGGCACCGCTTCTTATGGGGGCCTCAGCGGCTGCAACGCAGGTTACCAGGGATGCGGAACGGTGTTCAAGTTAACGCCCACCTCCGATGGCAAATGGAAATACAGCGTGCTCCACAGTTTCACTGGCGGCAAAGATGGAGGGAATCCGTACGGTAACGTCATTTTCGATCCGGCGGGTAATCTCTACGGTACGAGCATGACGGGCGGCGGCGGCTGTGGCACGGTTTTCAGACTGGCTCCAGGCTCCGATGGAAAATGGGACGAGATCGTGCTCCATGCGTTCTCCTGCGGCGAGTTAATAACCGCTCCGGAAGGTCTGGTCTTCGATACCGCTGGCAATCTTTACGGCGCAACTTACGGACAGACTTGGGTCGTGTACAAACTGACGCCAGGCTCTGGAGGCAAATGGAAGGAGACAGTGATCCACAACTTTCGGGCAGGTGGGACGACTGAAAGCTACGCGGTAGGACACCTGATCTTCGACACTGCGGGGAACTTGTATGGTATGGCGAATTTCGGAGGCACTCGCGGTTACGGCGGCGTCTACAAACTCACGCCGACGTCCAACGGTCCCTGGAAGGCGAGTGTGATCCACGCGTTCGGCGGACCGAAGGACGGAGCGAGTCCGGAAGGTAGCCTGATCTTCGATGCGGCAGGGAATCTCTATGGAACTACCGCATCGGGCGGTACTCATGAAAATGGTGCAGCGTTCGAGCTGTCGCCCCCTACCGGGAAGCACTGGAAGGAGACCTTGCTGTATAACTTTACCGGAGGGAACGACGGCGGTGGACCGGAGGGCGGCGTCATCTTCGACAACGCCGGCAATCTCTACGGTACGACGTTCAGAGGTGGCACAGACTCGTCGGGCGTGGTGTTCGAGCTTTCGCCCTAGTTGGCTTCGACTGGGGTCGTCAGTGCTGGTAGGCGCCGATGTTGATTTTGTTGTTTTGGGTGCGGGGGTTACCGGCGAAATCTGTCGCGCCCACGACGCTCTCGCCCAGATTCTTTCCGGCGTTGACGGCGGGTGAGGTCGGCTTGATGTCGAGGTTGGGCGGATTGCCGATGCTGAGGAATTGGGGGTTGGAAAACGGCGGAGAATTGGCGTCGAGGCCAGTCTTCTCGCGGTAATTGTCGTATCCGGTATAGTTCTTGCCTTCCCAGGTCCAATTGCCGTTCGAGGCACCTACTTTGGAGTAATAAAGGTTGTAATCGATGGCGGCCGGATTTAGCGGTGTGGCGGTGAAGTTGTTCAGGAACAGCGCCAGCGTGTTGGCGTAGACGATGTTGTTATAGAAAATGTTGTTGGTGGCGTGGAACTGGATCTGGAACTCGCCACTGTTGTTATTGGTTCCCTTGGTGCCGTCGGCAAAGAGCGTGTTGTTGACGATGGTGCAGTGATCGGTTCCTCCTACCTTGTTGGCGTATCCGCCGATGGAGATGCCGTTGCTGTTATCCATGTAAATTACATTGTTGCGGGCGATGACCTGGCTGGTGACGTGGTGCAGATGCTCACTGGCCATCTCGATGCCGAGATCGACGT
>Ga0187851_10004769_pt1 | contig 10996 bp, 9 predicted proteins | sample June2016WEW_6_10_FD_132997 | JGI IMG/M metagenome (GOLD analysis project Ga0187851, IMG submission 132997) | Peatland microbial communities from SPRUCE experiment site at the Marcell Experimental Forest, Minnesota, USA - June2016WEW_6_10 | ecosystem: Environmental > Terrestrial > Soil > Wetlands... | reverse complement strand
CTCAGGACATGATAGATCGCCCCGGGATACTCAATGCGCAATTGCCGTGGCATCACTCAATCCTGCCCCAAAAAACACCCAGAGGCAAGTGCTAAATCGCGCAACTGTACGGTTTGACCCCTTAGACCTTAGATGTTCCCCATCACATCCACATACCCCGGCACGTCCCGGCTCGTGATCTCGTTCACCGTGTTGTTCGTGTAATGGGCCACCCGCAAATTGGCCCCCGTCTGACCGCCCCCCGCCTCCGTCTGCGTCCGGTTCCCGATCGTGTCGAAAGCGTAGCCAAACTGCTGCCCCGCCACCGGCGTCATGTCGCTCCAATACTTGTAGCCCGAAACCACCTGCCCCAGCGCGTCATACCCGTAACGCCAATAACTCCCGTCCCAAACCCGGTCCAGCGTCCGCTGGTTGGCCTGGTTGTATTGGTAGGTGAAGGAATTGGACGGCGACGAGGCAATCGAACCCAGCCGGTTCAGGTAATCATACTGCTTGGTCGTGGTCATGCGCGTCGCGCCGTTCTGGCTGAAGGTAATCTGCCCCGCCAGCGGCGAATTGGCAAGATACGAATACGCCGCCGCCTCCCCGTTCCCGTCCGACACCGTCGCCAGCCGCGAGGCGTTGTCGTAACCATAAACAGCCTGGCACAGCGTGCTCGATCCATTGCCCAGCGCCACGCTTGTCCGGCGCAAATCCGCGTCGAATTGGCTGGTGATGGCAAGACCCGCCAGGGTCCCGCCAGAATACGACTCGCTCAAAACATCATTGGCCAGGTCATAGACGAAGCTGGTGGTCGTCCCGCCGCACACCACCGAACTTTTCCGCCCCAGCCGGTCATTCGCCCCGGCTGCCGTCGTAAATACTTGAATTGCGTGAGTCAACCAGGGGGTCGTTTTCTCAAAAGTGAGTGCATGGATTTCGCCTCCGTGTCATGTCCAACCCAGTGTCCCGACTGAACAACTATCAGACACTTTATCCGGCCTCCGCCCTACCTCGTCCGACCATCCGGGGCATGCGCTGAAAAGGGCGCGACATGGCCAAAACCATTGATAATACAGGGTTTTGCGAGGGTATGACGCCGGGTTGCGCTTGGGTGGAAGGACGGGCAGGGGGTCCTTTGAGGCAGTGGCACGGTAGCTGCAACCCCCTGAGTATGATGAACAGATGGACACGTATTCAGATCTTGTTTGCCGCAGTCTGGTTCGTCGTTGGCGCGACCGGATTCGCCATGACAAACTCGGCGCCGCATCTTTACCCCAGCGGCATCAAGGTGGCCCTCCAAATAGAGGCCGATCTTTACAACACTCTGGATGCAAAATATCGGGTCAGGGTGCCTGCACCGCCGACAAGCGGGGCAGCTCTGAATGCGACGGCGACGGCGCTGATGGGAAGGGACGGAGAGACCAACGCATTGCACGAGACTCCCGTCTCCCCAGGTTTCGTGGATTTGATCAACCACATCGCCCACGCCAAGGCCATTGATAGAAGCGAGCCGGGCTACTTTGACCAATATATGTCTGGATTGGCGCGAGAGACGGCGATAGGACACCTGCCGCAGGCGCCCGATATAACGGAGGACTGCTATTGGACCGATCAAGTCATGACTGATCAGGCCAGCTACTTCAACCAGATGATCGGCATGACCATGGCCATGAACCTTTCCCACCATTATCTTGGGCAGTTCGACAAATATGCCGGCGTAATGCAGTCCGGGAGGTTTATTCCCATCAACAATCTTCTCACCCGCAGCGAGTGGGAAAAGGGCGTCAGAGCGGCCGCCGCGAATGCGCTCAATTGCGCGCTTGGCACCGAAGGGTCCAAGGCGCTGTTTGATGCGATCGACAAAATGCCTCTGCGACCGGCTTGGACGGCCTATATCGTGCCGCAGAGCATCAACATCAAGGGACTTAACCAACAACTGGGCATGTACGAGATCGCCTTTTTCCGCGGCGGATTGAACTAAGTGCCTCTGCTCCAATCCCTTGCAGCGGCAGGCGCCCTGCTTATGGTCGAGATTGTTTCGGATTTTTCGCGGTAATTGGCGGAATCCAAAAAGATTCCGCCAAAACGGACAAATCATTGGAACACAGTTTCCTCGTTTTCGAGGAACCCTTGCAAATGGCGGAGGCGGGTGGGGTGCCGCATCTTGCGCAACGCCTTGGCTTCAATCTGGCGAATGCGCTCGCGGGTTACGTTGTATTGCCGGCCGATTTCTTCCAGGGTGCGTTCGTATCCGTCCACCAAACCGAAGCGCATTTCGACAATTTTGCGCTCGCGTTCGGTCAAGGTGGCCAAGACATCGCTCAAGGTATCCTTCAGCAAACTGTAACTGGTCACATCCGAAGGATTGGCCGCTTTTTTGTCTTCGATGAAATCTCCCACGCTGGCGTCATCGCCGTCGCCGACGGGTGCCTGAAGGGAAACGGATTGCTGGGCCATCTTGAGGATGGCTCGAACGCGTTCCACGGGAAGATTCAGTTCGTCAGCGATCTCCTCCGGCTCGGCTTCGCGGCCCAATTCCTGCATGAGGCGTTTCTGCACGCGCATGAGACGGTTAATGACCTCGATCATGTGGACCGGGATGCGGACGGTGCGGGCCTGGTCGGCCACGGCGCGGGTAATGGCCTGGCGAATCCACCAGATGGCATAGGTGGAGAATTTGTAGCCGCGCTGATATTCAAATTTCTCAACCCCTTTCATCAGGCCCATATTTCCTTCCTGAATCAGGTCGAGAAAGGAGAGGCCGCGATTGGTGTGCTTTTTGGCGATGGAAATGACCAGGCGCAAATTGGCGGCGGCCATTTCGCATTTGGCGTCATCTGCCCGGGTGGCGGCCTTCTTCATGGCGCTGTGTTCGGCCAGAAACTGGCCTTGCGGCATCCGGACAAATTTCTCCAGCGCGGTCAGTTTGGCGTGTTCGGCGGCCAGCTGGGAGGTGCGGGAAGCAGATTTGCGGCGCTTATCCAGTTCCTCGATGGAGCGAAGGGTGGTTTGGATCTGGTCGGCGGCATTGTCCGAAACGAGCATGATTTCCTCGGCCACTTTCGGCTTGTAATAGAATTTTGGATAACAGGCCTGGAGCGCGCCGTGTAGGCGCTGAAAATTCTTCACGAACCGCGGGGCGGCGGGCTTGCCGCCAGTTGGGCGACATTGTTCGTAGGCCCTGTCGAGTTTCTGATCCAGCTCGCGCGCCCGGCGGACCAACCGCCGCAGTATGGTCAAATGAGTAGCGCGGCTTTCCACTTTCTTATCGACGATCACGCGGTCAAAACGTTCGCGGGGCGGGTCGGAAAGCAGCTTCTCGGCCAGCGCGATGTGTTCCTTGCCCGTAAAACCGAACCCGAACAAGATGCGGCGGGCCTCGGTTTCGCCTTCCTCGATACGTTTGCAAATCTCCACTTCCTGCTCGCGGGTGAGCAGGGGGACTTTGCCCATCTGGCGCAAATACATCTGAACGGGGTCGTCGAGGATGTCCAGCCGGCTTTCCTCCACTTCTTCTTCCGGTTCGGGCGGTTTGGGGCGCTCCAAGTCGGGCGCTTCAACGATCTCAACTTCAAAGCCGCGCAGCTTGGAATAGACGGTGTCCAAAAGCTCCGGCGAAACAACTTCATCCGGGATGGCGTCGTTGATGTCGTCATAGGTGAGATACCCCTGGTCCTGCGCGAGACGGAGCAGTTCCTTGATCTTTTCAACGATAATGGGGGAATCGCTGGTTATAGCCTCGGGGGACTTGGCGACAACTGGGACCACAGGTTGTGGCGGCTGAAGGCCCCCATTGGCAGGATGACTGCCGCCGTTTTTTGGCTTGGCTTCGTCTTTAATAGGGGTTTGCAGGGTAAAACGCGCCTCCTTCAGCCCCTTTTTCTTGGGCAAGGAATTAGGAACGTTTCTCCTCCCATTCACCCGAATGATACGCTTTCTCAACATAATAATCGGACACCGAATTGGTGTTAAGGTTCATTAAAACCGCGGGAAAATTGGCCGCGGCAATTTTAACAAACGGATGCGGACATTTTTCTCCTGTTTTGGTTACTCGTTTGAGTCAAAAACTCCAAGAACCGGAATACCGCCTCGATGTAGGATACATATTCATTGGATTTGTGTCAAAGGAAAGACGATGAACGGCTCGAAAATAACATGTTTTTTGCAGTATAACGCATTAGTATTAAGCATGTTATGCAAAAATCAAATAATTGAAGATTATTTGTGCCTTGGGGGGTGTCCAAAGCGCAAAAAACCGCAAATCAGGTGATTGGCAACCCTGTTTTTGGGCCTTATTCTGTTAGGTTCAATACAAAACCAACCTACTCCAAGACAACTGGATGAATCCTGGCAGCCCGTTGTTTGCCACGAACACGAGTTTGGCGGTGTCGGACACCAATGTCGTCCTTTGTCCGCAAAGGTTTTACCGTTTGATGGCATCGCCCTGACCTTCACCACCCGGACTAATTCAAGCTTTCAGCGGGAAACACCGCGCAAGGGGCGTAGGCGGGCGCCGCCAATGGGAATTCAGTGACACTGGCCAGTTCCGCGCCGGGTTTGTCTTCTTTCAAAAGGCCGTATATGGCGTGATCGGCGAAGTGGTCATGCAGCCATTCCGCTCCGCGAACGACGCCTTCAAATTTGAAGCCGAGCCGCTCCGGAACCCTGCGACTGCGGGCGTTCTTACTCGCGCACTCGATGGTGACGCGGTTCAAATTAAGCGCGAGGAAGGCGTGCGAGACAAGAGCCCGGCAGGAGGCGGTCATGATGCCCCGGCCCTGGCGGGCTTCATCCAGCCAGTAGCTCAAAACAGTCGAGCGGTTCAACCAGTCAATATTCAGATGGTTGATTACGCCGCAGAGCGCCCCTTCATGCCAGATGCCCGCGTGAAATCCGCGGTTTTTGGAAAGTTGCTGCAGCCATCCGGTGATGAAGCGGTCCAAATCAGCGGTGGAATTGATGAGGTCAATCCAAGGATGCCATGGTCGCAGGTGGTTGCGGTTGGCGTCCATGACCTTGAACAGGTCGCGGCAATGCAGGTGCTGAATCAACCGCAATTCGATTTGACTGTTAACATTACAGGTAAACACGGGTTTAATGGAGAGTGTCGTCAGGCTGCGGCATAGAGGAGGGTATCAGGACTGCCGGAGGGAGCGGACGTGGCCACGGTTTCATCATCGGCGCCGCACGGATGATGGCGGTGGGACTTGCCGGTTCCCTGGAGGTCATTTTGCAAACCAGCGTAGGCCTGCCTTGCCACCGCGAGATTTCCGGCGTTTAGTGCGCCAGCCAGTTTCTGATAATCCGTATTGGCCTGCGTGTCGTTGCCGAACGGTTGATTGGGTGTCTGCGACTGGCCTGGCAGGTCTTGTTGGAACTCTGCCAGGGTGCTTTGGGCATCAGCGAGATTGCCGGATTGGAGGGCGCTGCCGATGGCATTAAAATCGTTGACGAACTGGGTAAAGGCGTTGAGGTTCATGGCCTGGTACGGGTTGGTTGCCGGGAATGTGTTGTATATGCTGCTCATGTCAACTCCTCAAACTTTCAGGTTCAGGATACGGCCAACGGATTGCGCTGTGGCGCCGCCCAAGGCCGGAGTGTTGGGGACGTCCACGCCATTATTCGCGATTTCGGCATGGGTGAAAGGACGATGGGCGCGGACCGTGGGAGGGTTGTTGCCCCCCGCGGCTTGAATATCCCCCTGCAAAGTGGCAAACGCCCTTTGCGCGCCAGCCAGATTGGCGGATTTGAGAGCGCCACCCAAGGTTTCCAAGTCCCTGGCCGCCGGAGTGCCCGGGCCAAACAGGCTGGCCGGTCCTGCCGTCTGCGAAGTTTTTTGGACATCTTGCAGTAAGGCCGCGAACGCAGTCTGTGCGCCCGCGAGGTTGCCTGTCTGAAGGGCGGTTTGCAGCGTGGTGAAATCCTGGCTGCGCTGGGTTACGGAGGAAACAGGGGTCACATTCATAAATACTCTTCCAACATTAACATCGCCAGAAGAGATCGGCTGTTTGAACGCAAAACTTTAGCCGGCCGTTGGAAAACGGGTGCGGGCCTGGTTGCCCGTCAATTGGCCATCCGGCAATTGGTTCGTGCGCCGGGTTAAATCGCGCAGAGCCGCTTCGACTTGCGCGATCACCCCTGGCCAATCGCCAGGCTTGGGCTGGCGAAACAGGGTCATGGTGGGATACCAGGGGCTGTCCGGGCGCCCGAGCATCCAGCGCCAGCATGGGGCAAAGGCCAGAACTCCCCACACCGGACGAGCCAGCGCGCCAGCCAGGTGCAAGGTCGAGGTGCAGACGGAAATGACCAAATCCATTTGTCCCACCACCGCCGCCGTATCGCTAAAATCCCGCACCCGAGTCCCGAGGTCCTCGATCTGAACGTCAGCCGGTAATTTCCTCAGGTCAGCCGCGCGCGGACCGCACTGAAGGCTGAAAAAGCGAATACCCGGCAGACGCAATAGCGGAAGAAATTGATCCAGCGGAGCCGAACGAATGCGATTCTTGCGGTAATTTTCGCCGCCAGCCCAAATGAGGCCGACTTTTAAAACTCCGGCGGGCTTTGCGCTCAAGGGAAACGCATCGGCGGACGGGATGGGAAGATATGGAACTGTGGCCGGCACATTTTCCAGCGTCGTTTTGAACAAATGCGGCAAGCTCATCAAAGCGGCGTGTGTGTCAAAAGGCGGGAGCGGGTCGCCTGGACCCAGCACTTGATCGAGTCCCTTAACATGACGCGCCAGAGATTGCAGGGCGGCGGGACAAACCAAGAGAACCCGCGCTCCGCGCTCCGCGAGCAACGGAATATAGCGGATGAAATGAATGGCATCGCCCGCACCTTGCTCGGCGTAGAGCAAAATCGCGCGTCCTCGAATGTCCTGGCCATCCCAAGCGGGCTGTTTGAATTTGGGTTGTATGGCGGGGGCGTCGGGCCTTTTCCAACGCCACTCATATTCCGCCCATCCACGAAGAAAATCGCCGCTGGCCAACAGCGCCAGGGATCTGTCGTAGCAGATGGCGGCGTCGTCGCCGTTGAGGGCCAAAGCCTGGTCGTAGACCTGAACAGCTTCCTCAAGTCTGGTCTGGCCCATGAGGGCATTGCCCAGATTATTTAAGACCTCTTTGGACTGCGGCTGCAGTTGCAAGGCGCGGCGCGCGAACTCTTCGGCGCGGACAAAGTCACAACGCTGTTCTAAAGCTGCGGCTACGGCGTTGAGCAACTCGGCATCGGGATGAGGTTCCAGGCGGAGCGCTATGTCAAAACTGGCCATCGCTTCATCGCACCGTTCCAGCTTGGTCAAAGCCATGCCGAGCTGCACATGAACTCCGCGCAAATTGGGCTGGAGCGCCGCGGCTTGGCGGGTCGCAGCAACGGCTTCGGCATATCTGCCCAAGGCCAGGAGGACGCATCCGGCGGAGCGTTGCGCTTCGGCGTTCGTCGGGGAGAATCTGAGCGCGCGCTGAATCCAGGAGAGAGCCTGTTCTTGGCGGCCCCGCTGCAATTCGACCAAGGCAAGAAAATTCAACGCGAGAATGTTGCGGGGCTCGCGCTGGATCACCTTCTCGCACAGCGCAACGGCTTCAGCGGTTTTTCCGGCCTCCAGTTCTTTCGCCGCTTGCTGGAGAAGTAGGGCGGGTTTAATCATTTTAAAAATGGATAATGGACAATTGATAATTGATAATCCGGAGCCTGCTGTCGAGATTCTTTACAACCCCAGCCGCCAACCACATGGAATTAACATCACTTTGAGTCACTTTGAATAGCAAGACCGGCTTAAACGTAAGTTGATCTGTAAGGTGTTCCTGTATAGATCTTTGCATACAATTTGGCCACCACAGCACTGGTTCGATTCGATTTTACGGTTCTTTCGAAAAAAATGTTTCAAAATGGTGCGATTAAGCCGGATCAAGTGCGAGCAGGTGCCATTTAGTGCGATTTTTTGGGCCTGAATCCCGAGAAACGCGCAGTGGCAAGGCGCGTCCGCCGGCACCAAGGCTGAGGCGGACAGGAAAGGCGCAAGCCGAGCGCTGAGTCTGAATTGAAAATTGGCCATTGAGAATCTCTAATTTTTCATTTGTTTTTTGACGCGATTTAGCACGAATTGACACGAAGCAGCTTTGAATTCGTGGGGCAATTCAGGGTCGGGGGGAATATCCACGAAAAGAGCTGTGGGCAAAGGAATGATTGGCAAGGGAATTGGAACAGTGGACCAAGGAAGCCGAGGAAACCACGGAATACCGCGGTTACGCGAACTTTGACGGTTCTGAGGGAAACAGGATTGGCCACGGAGCAATCCCCGTTCCTCACGTCTGCATTCTGCCTTCATAATTCAGACTTTCAATTCTATGGCCATAATTGGTCATTCATTAAATGAATACTACAGTTAACACATTCTTTAGTCCACAGATTTCTTAAAGAATTATCCAACTATGATTTGCAATGGAAAGCACTGCGCATCAAAGGCTTGAGAAAGTTTGAGATCGTGGAGGCGAAGAAAGGGGTTGTTCACCAAACACCGTCAACCGCGAAGTGCATCATGACCGGCAACCGGCCGGTGGAGGAATGGGGGGCAAACTATCAGGCAATGTGCCCAGGGCTGGCGCGATTTCGTGGCAGCAGACTTGGGAGGACCGTGTTACGCCGCGCGAATTCATTATAATGAGTGCGCTCATATTTCTGTTGACGCCGCCAAAAATCATGAGTAAACTCATTTTCATAATGAGAAATATCACAAGCAAAAGAGGGACAGCCCGATGAAACGCGGCTATACAGAGACGGGTCTTCATCGCGGCTTTCGCCTCGGTAAGCTGGGATTCAGCCTCACAGGAAGTTATCTCGGATATCAAGTGCAAAACCTTTTTTTGAACGCTGAAACCCGGGAGGAGCGCCGAAAATCCTTCCAGGCCAAAACTTCACGGAAACTCCGCGAAGAGCTGCAATCCCTCAAGGGTCCGGCGATGAAAATCGGCCAGGCTTTGAGCATGCAATCTCATGTATTGCCGGAAGAGGTGATCAAGGAGTTGGCCAATCTCCAAATGCGGGCGCCGGCCATGCACCCGAGTCTGGCGCGCGCCCAGTTCAAAGCGTCGTTTGGCAAATATCCCGAGGACGTTTACCGCGACTTCACCCCCGAACCCTTCGCCGCGGCCTCGCTGGGCCAGGTCCACCGAGCCGTGACGAAAGCGGGTGAAGAAGTGGCCGTAAAAATTCAGTATCCGGCCATTCGTTCCGCGATTGAGAATGACTTCAAGATGCTTCGTTCCACGGCGTTTCTGGGGCGGCTTACCGGACACATTCCAGGTTCAGTTATTACCGAACTGGAACAAGGCATTTTGCAGGAAACGGATTATCTCGCTGAAGCGGATAACATCGATTTCTTTCGCGAGCGCTTGAAACCGCTCCGCTATGTTAAAGTCCCGGGTGTGTTCCGGCAATTGAGCACCGATCGTGTTTTAACCATGTCGCATCTCGACGGGGAACCGTTGATGGAGTTCCTGGCCAGAAAACCAACTTGCGAAGTACGGAACCTGGTTGGCGCCCGCCTCATGGCTCTCTTTATTTACCAGTTTCATACGGTGAACGCGATTCATGCCGATCCCCATCCCGGCAACTACCTGATTGATGCCAATGGCGCCATCGGTCTGGTGGACTTTGGATGTGTAAAAAAGTTTCCGCCCCGCATTATCGAACTGAATCATTGTTTTCGGGATCACGTCTGGACCCAAGGCGAGGAACAGTCGCGCCGAATGTTGACGTTGGCGTGCGGGCCAAAGATTTTCAAAAGGCCGCGCGTCGCCAGAAGGCTTCTTAGGGACGTGATCGATCTTTACGCGATGCTTTCACCGGGGGAGTCGGGCGCTCGCAATGTGGTCGATTTCAGTGACGGAAACGTGCTCAAGAAATGCGCCGAAATTGGGAATCGAAACCTTCGGGACAAATTGGCCTATCCAGAATTCGTGTTTAGTTCGCGCGCTGAACTCGGGCTTTACAACGTGTTGCATCTGTTGGGTGCGAAACTGGACCTTACCGCCATTGATGCCGAACTCAACAGCCTGGGCACCCCGGAAACCGCCAAATAATTATGAAACAAAGAACAAACGAAACAGACAAACAAAAGACGCGCGGCAAACGCAGCGCGAACAAGGAAAAGACGAAGAAGTCCATTCTGGGCGCGGCCCTGGAATTATTCGCCGAGAAGGGCTTTTATCAAACAACCACCAAAGCCATTTCCCGGAAAGCCGGGATCGCCGAAGGCACACTGTTCAATTACTTCGAAACCAAAGAGGATTTGGCGCTCTACTTCTTTGAGCTGGAGCTGGTCGAAGTGATGGAGTGGTATGGGCAAGACCGCCGCATCAAGCGCGCAGCGCTGGCGGAGAAAATTTTTGCCATCATCCATCATTTTCTGGAGCGCCTGGCGCCTTACGAGGACTTTATAGGAGCAGTCTATTTGCGGGCGCTGGTGCCTGCCTCGAAACTCAGCCCCTGGAGTCTTCAGAATCAGGAACGCAATTTGCGTTATCTGCGTTTTATACAGGGAATCCTGGGGGAAGCGGAAGCAGCAGGCGAACTGCCCCCGGTGGGGGACTTTGGCGCCTACGCATTCGGCCTCTTTAATTTGGCAATCATTACGTACTGGCTGCAGGACCGATCTCGCGGCAAGGAAGAAACGCTGGCGCTGCTGGATCGTTGTCTGAAACTGTCAACACACTTTCTCAAAAAAGGAGGGTGGGACTGGTGAAAAAAGAAAAAGCGAGCGGTGCGATAGTGCGAGGTTTTCAGTTGGGAAAACTCGACTTAGTGGTGCAGGGGCCTCCCGCTCTTCCAATCGCCATACCGCTCCATTACGATTAGCGAGTTCTGGAGCATACGCTGGAATCGCGCGGCAGGGGAGTTTCTGCGCAGGTGTTGTTTTGCGCCACCAGCGCGGCGTGGCGCCGTGTTCGCGATGTTCGCAACTTTCGCCATCAGCGCGGCGGGTCACGCACTCATGGCTTTTTTCGTACTTGGACGG
>Ga0187851_10004767_pt1 | contig 10998 bp, 7 predicted proteins | sample June2016WEW_6_10_FD_132997 | JGI IMG/M metagenome (GOLD analysis project Ga0187851, IMG submission 132997) | Peatland microbial communities from SPRUCE experiment site at the Marcell Experimental Forest, Minnesota, USA - June2016WEW_6_10 | ecosystem: Environmental > Terrestrial > Soil > Wetlands... | reverse complement strand
GAAAGACCACGCTGCTTGATGCGCTCCAGCTCGTGTTGTACGGCAAGCGCGCGCGTTGCTCCAACCGAGGAACCACGAGTTATGACGAGTTCCTGCGGCAAAGCGTGAACCGGCACGCCGACCCGAATGGTGGTGCAAGCATCGAGCTCGTCTTTCACCACGTCAACGATGGACAAGAACAGTCGTATCGCGTCGTACGGCACTGGCACGCCAACGGGAACGGCATGAAGGAAACCGTCGGGGTGGACGTGGACGGCGTGCACGACCAGACCGTGAGTGACTCGTGGGCAGAGTACGCGGAAGAATTCATGCCATCGCGATTAGCGCACCTGTTCTTCTTCGACGGGGAGAAGATCGAGACCCTCGCGGACCTCAGTAACGCGGCGGACGTGCTGCGAACAGGCATTCACTCCTTGCTGGGGCTTGATCTCGTGGACCGCCTCCACGAGGATTTGGACGTGGTCGCGAATCGCAAGGAGAAGCTCCTCCAGGTGGACGACAACAAGACCGTCGCGCTGCGGACCGCGGAGGGTGACGTGCGCGACTTGCGCTCGCGTCGCGAAGAACTCCTCCAATCTATCGCCGGCGTCCAGTCCCAGCTCGACCAGGCGGCGTACCGGCTGGAGCGCGTGCTGGAACGGTTGCACGCGGAAGGCGGTGATCTCTTCGCGCAGAAGGACCTCCTGGAGAACAACCGCCTGGCATTGGTGACCGACCTTGAGAACGTTGATGCGTCCTTGCGAGACGTCGCGAATGGGAGCGCGCCGCTCCTCCTGGTACCCGATCTCCTCGGTGCGGTGCAGGACCAGGCGCGTCGCGAACAACAGAGCGTGCAGGCCGCCATGTTGGACGACATCCTGCGCGAACGCGACGATCTCCTCCTCAAGACCATGAGCGGGCTGGGGACGAGTGCAACCGTCCAGGAGCGGTTGACAGCGTTTCTCGCCACGGACCGACGCGAGCGCACCGCGACCAGAGACCTGCCACGCTACCTGCAAGTCTCCGAAGAAGCAACGAGCCTGTTGCAGGACCTCAGCACGGTCACGCTCCCGAGCACCCGACAAAAGATTACCGCGCTCCTGGCGCGGCGCAATGACGTAGCGCACGCGCTCGCGAGCGTTGAGCGCAAGCTGAGCACGGTGCCTGAGGAGGACGCGATCGCCCCATTCGAACGGGAACGCGAGGAGCTCACCACCAAGCGTGTCACGTTGGAGAAGACCATGCTGGAGCTCAAAGAGGAGCGCCAGCGCATCGAGCATGAGCTCTCCCGCAAGGAGGGAGGGCTCAAGCGTTTGCAGGAGGAAGCAGCGCGACTCGCGCTGGAGCAGGAGGATCTTGCGCGCATGATGGACCACGCGCAACGATCACAGCGCACCCTGCGATTGTTCCGTGACCGGGTCGTCGAGCAGCACCTCGCACGGATTGAGGCGAGCGTGCAGGAGAGCTTCCGACGCCTCTTGCGCAAGCAGACCCTTGTGTCAACGTTGCATATCGACCAAGGAACGTATGCGCTGGAACTCCGTGATGCTGATGGCATGGTGCTGCGCCCGGACCGCCTCAGCGCGGGGGAGCGACAGTTGCTCGCCGTGTCCTTGGTGTGGGGCTTGGCGAAAGCATCACGCCGTCCCCTCCCCGCCGTCATCGATACGCCACTGGGCCGGCTCGATTCGTCCCATCGTCGGCACCTCGTGGAGCGGTATTTTCCCAGTGCGAGCCACCAAGTCCTTCTCCTCTCCACTGATGAGGAGATCCGGGGGGAGTACCTCGATGCGCTCCAACGAAGCATCGGTCACGCGTACCTCCTCCAGTACGACGAGAACGCACAATCGAGCACGGTCGAACCAGGGTATTTCGTGAAGGAGGACGGTCATGCCGCTTGACCACATCAGAGTCTCCGAGAAAGCGAAGGACCAGCTCGTGAAGCTCAAGCGCAGCACGGGCATCCAGCACTGGAACGTGCTTTGTCGTTGGGCGTTTTGCACCTCGCTTGCGGAGCCCACCATTCCGAGCCCGAACAAGATCCCGGCTGATAGCAGCGTGGAGATGACCTGGAAGGTCTTTGGCGGCGCGCATGAGGAAGTCTACCTCGCCCTCCTGCGTCAGCGTTGCGAGCAGGACGGACTTGGCGCCAATGACGAGGTGCTCGCGACGCAGTTCCGCTTGCACCTCCACCGTGGGATCGCGCACCTCGCTGCGGAGAAGCGGCTCAAAACCATCGCTGACCTCGTGCGTCGCGCTGAACCCTTATGATCCTGCGGGACCGTACGGCCATCCGGCGGACTGAGCTCTCGCGTCCGGTCCGGTCGGCGGTCAAGGACGGCATTGTCAGCAATGGCACGGCGGTCCTTGACTACGGTTGCGGTCTTGGGGATGACGTGCGCCGGTTGCAGGGCCAGGGGATCACGGCGTTTGGTTGGGACCCCGCACACCATCCTGGCGGGGAGAAGCGTTTTGCCGATGTGGTGAACCTCGGGTACGTCGTGAACGTTGTGGAGCGACCGGATGAGCGTGCCGCATCACTGCAGGACGCGTGGGGGTATGCGCGTAGCGTGCTCATCGTCGCCGCGCGGCTCAAAGAGGAGTATGACGCGCGCTTCAGCACCTACGAGGATGGTTGCGTCACGCGTCTGCAGACGTTTCAGAAGTTTTACGAGCAGCAGGAACTGCGTGACTGGATCACGGCGACGCTGGGTGAGGTCCCGGTTGCTGCCGCCCCCGGCGTGTTCTACGTGTTCCGTGATGCTGCGGCGCGGGAGTCGTTCATCGCGTCACGGTACCATCGACGGGTCGCGGCACCACGCGTTCGGTTAAGCGACCAGCTCTTTGAGGAACACCAAGGAATCCTGCAGGACCTCATGGTGTTTGTCACGGAGCGTGGGCGTTTGCCCGAACAGGACGAGTTTCCCGTTGGGGCGGACCTGGTGGGGGTTTTCGGGAGCGTGAAGCGGGCCTTCCAGGTCGTTCGCCGTGTGACCGGGCCGGAGCACTGGGAGTCCATTACTACCGAACGGCGGAATGATCTCCTCGTGTATCTCGCGTTGGGGCGCTTCCCCAGGCGACCGAAGCTCTCCAGCATTCCGACGGTGCTGCAGCGGGACATCAAGGCGCTCTTCTCGACGTACAAGAACGCGTGCACCGAGGGGGACGCGCTCCTTTTTGCTGCCGGTGATATGACGAAGGTGGACGATGCGTGCAAGGATGCGCCGTTTGGGAAGCTCATGCCGACCACACTGTACGTTCACGCGGAGAGCCTGAACCGCTTGCCCGGACTCTTGCGCGTGTACGAAGGTTGCGCTCGTGTCCTCTCGGGCACGATCGAGGGGACCACGATCATCAAGCTCCGGCGGCACGAGCCGAAGATCTCGTACCTCTCGTACCCAGCATTCGACGATGACCCGCACCCGAGCTTATCATCCTCCGTCCGGGTTGACCTGCGGTCCTTTCACCTCAAGTACCGTGAGTACGCCTCGTCTGATGATCCGCCGGTGCTGCACCGGAAAGAAGCATTCATTCCAAGCGACGCGCCGCTGCGAGCAGTTTTTGCGACGCTGACGCACGAAGAAGAAGCGTGGGGGCTCTTGGACGATCCGTCGGTGATTGGCACGAAGAAAGCGTGGGAAGAGCGCCTGGCGCGCAAGGGCGCGCGGTTGGTGGGGCATCATGTCGTGGCGCGAGAACCAAGCGGCCCCTTGCCCTGGAACCGGCCGCAAGAGCATCCCTGATGCCGATAGGGCGGTGGGGGTGCCAGGACGAGTTGTTGGTGCGTTGTAGCGATTCTTGCTTCCTCGCGCAACGTTGCTTCTCAAAGCCAGGTGGTTCTTCCCTTACTCCGGTACCGGTTTTTGTAAGGCGGTTGTTGGTGGTTGGTTCCATGTCGGGCCGTCGTTGGCGGCGATACGCAAGAGCTTTACGTAGGTTTGCAGGAATTCCTCCACGTGGTATGGCTTGGCGTCGATGTGTTCGGTGAGGTAGTCGAAGCCGCCGCTTGCGTACTCATTGAGCTTCGTCATGCCTAGCTCGGTCAGATTGGTCGGTGCGACAGGGTCCACGAGTTCGAGGAGTTTCTTTCGCACGTAGTCGCTCTCGTTGATGCTCACGCCAAGCGAGGAGAGCTCGGCGGTGAGGAGCAGGCTGACGATGAGGCGCTGGTAGGGCCGGTACGCGATCACGAAGTTGTCCACGAATCCTTCAGAGATCGTGTTGCATCGTGATGATGGCGGGCTGCTGCGGCCGCTCGCCAGTCCGAGCATGAGGCAGCAGTAGTACAGGTCGAATTTGGTCTCAATGGGTTTCTGTTTGCTGATTTGTGAAAACCAGTCTTCAGTGTCTTGTCGCAGGCGGAATGCCATTTTCTTACCCTTCTTCCTCGATGTCAAAGTCCTCGAAGTACTCTCTCCCCACGACGAGGACGCCGGTTTCCGTCTGGGTGACACCGCTTGTTGGGAGGCTGGTGAGCAGGCCGGCCGTGCCGGGTGTTTTTCGGAACATCGTGAAGTACGACGTGTTCCCACCGCTGGTCTCGTCGAGCGGTCGCACGAACCCGGCCCGTTCAGAGGAAATCGTGAAGCCGACGAACTGCTTGCAAAGCTGTGGGATAAGCTTGCCGACTTCCCGTCGCACCTCGATGCTGAGCGGGTTGGCCGGGCTGTCGATCACGAGTGGTACTTGGTGTTGGCCACGGTTGAGCAGCGTCGTGAGGAAGACGTAACCCACAGAGAGCGTTTGTCCAACGCTTGCGCCTTCTTGTGCTTTGAGACGCACGCAGGTCTCGATGCTCGCTACCTCCAACGGGTCGCGGTACAGGACGGTCTGCAATCGCTCATTGACCTCTTGGAGGATGACGGAACGCAGTCGTTCTCGTGCTTTCTGCAGCGCGCTGTTGAGGATGTTTTGGATGATCGTCGCTTTCTGCCGTAGTTCTATCGTGCCGGTGATTTCCGCGACCTTTTTCTGCGCGTCCGTGAGTTGGTTCTTGAGCGACCTGAGGCATTTGGTGCTCTCATCGTCGTTCGCGTTCGGGGTTCTGGTGATCTCCTCGATGAGGTTCCCGAGGAGTTCTTTGTCCCGGAGTTGGCGCTCCAGCTCCTCTTCGTCCTTTCGTAGTTGTTCGTCGCCTTGGTCGATGAGTCGTTGCCGGATGGCGCGCACCGCCGTGCTAGCCGTTCCGCGTTCGGCCAGTGCAGTCGTGAGGGCGTCGAGTGATGCCGTGAGATCACCGGCGTTGGCCGCGCCCGGCTGGATGACGTGGTGGTCGATGTCCCCTTTGAGAATGTTGAGCACGCCAGACGTATCCTCTGCGAGGTAAAGCTGTGCTCGCTCTTGCAGGATGCTCCGGGTCTTGTCATCCAGGGGCCGGCCGCAGATGCAGTTCTCCTCTTGGAGGAGCTCGATGAAGAACTGGCTTGACGTGCTTGCGGGGAGCTTGAGCCGGTCGAGCTGGTCTTTCATTTGTACCAGGGCCATCGCGAATCCTTCGTAGAGCACGTGTGGTTGTCGGATCATGGTCATAGCACCCTGGACCTTGGTTGCCACGTCTGCCTCAGCTTTATTCTCTCGATCGCGCGCGTCGTCGAGTTTCTTGCGGAGCTCCTCTTGTGCGCCGATGCGGTCATGGATCTTCTGTTCGAGCTCCTTGATCGCGACCCCTGCGGTCTTAGCGCGGGTCGTGGCGTCAGCAAGGGCCTTGTTGGCTTGTGCGATGCGCGTCGCGAGTTTGGATGCCTTGTTCGTCCACATCGAGAGGCCGGCTTCGGTCTTTGCGCTGCGTTGGCTTGCGGCCTTTTCCCAGATCTCCTGTGTTTTGGCGCGGACCTCATCGAGGAGGTAGAGTTGAAAGAGCGCGTCGATTGCCTGCTGGGCTTCTGAGTAGCCGGGTTGGAGGAGTCGGTCCGCGAACTCGCCGTCAAAAACGAAGAGCCGGACGAACCGCTCGTCAAAGAATCGCTCGACGTTTTGTGGTGGCTTCCAGCCTTGCACGACACCCCCGAGCCCCGGTGATGAGGTCCGATACGCCGCGGTGCCCGCGTCGAAGTCCAGGCGTACCTCAAGCGTGAGTGGTTTGCCGTCGATGGTGAGGTGGAGCGCGAAGCGACCGTTGTCGGTGGTTTCTCCGGGTCGTCGCATGCTGCGGATCTTTTCCTGCGACCAGTTCGTGGCTTCTCCCGTCATTGCGGCGCGCAGCATGGTGAGCGTCGTCGTCTTGCCGGTGCCGTTGGGCATCTGCAGGAGGGACACGACGGGTATACTGCCGTCTTTCTCCAGTCGGACCTCCATGTCGGGGCTGCGGAGTCCTTCGCTTGACCAGCCGGCGAGTTGAATGATCATAGGTCTTCCGCCAGGGTGGAGGGGTCCACGGCATCAGCGAGCGCGCTGAACAGCTCAGTCTCTTTGTCTCGTGAGACGGTTGAGCCACTGATCGCGTTGAGCCAGGCGAGCAGGCGCTTGGCGACTGCAGGATTCTGGTGGTGTTCCTTGACGGCATCTTCGATGGATTGGGTTACTTCAGGGTCAAGTGGCATGGCTTTTTTCTTGTCCGTTCTTTTTCAGACGGTTGCTCGTATGCGGGAGAGTTCCTCAAGCCACTCCTGTCGTTCTGCGTCAGGAGTGTCGTTATCATTGTCGGTTCCAGAGAGGACGAAATCGATGACGAGTGAGCGTTTGTAGGGTGCGCTCGGGTCGGTTCGGAGGCAGCGCCCAATGCGTTGAATGGTCTCCAATCGTGATCGTGAAGAGGAAAAAAGGACGACCGTGCGCAGGCCCCGGATGTCGATGCCCTGTGAGATGCGGTGGCACGTAAGTAAGCAGTCGATCTCGTTTCTTGCGAATCGCAACAGGTTTTCTCGATCGTCGTCGGCGTAGTACGTGCGGTAACGGTACGTGTGCTTGGCGATGAGGTCAACGATCTGTTGGCCGAAGGCGCGATCCTCGACGAAGATGATGCAGGACTTCAGGAGGGCGTCGCGTTGTTGGAGATACCCGGCAAAGACGGAGGGTTTCATCTCAGCGGTCTTGTAGACTTTGGCAAGTTCGATCCAGACTTCTTCGGGGGACATGGGGTTGCCTGCTGCTTTGCGCGCGGCTTCCCGAGCGTACACTTGTTTGAGTCGCTGTTTGTCGTTCTCCGTGAGTTGGTAGGGCAGTGGCACGTAGTCGAACTCGCAAAGGATGCCCTTCTGGATCGCGTCTTTGATATCGAAGCGGAAGATGACCGGGCCGATCTCCTCGGTGATGAATGCTGTGCCGTCTTGATCGTATTCCCGCTCGGGGGTGGCGCTCAGCCCGAGGCAGTACGCGAAGCGGTGGTGTTCGCCGCGCAGGTCCCGTTGGTTTGCGGGGCTGCCAAGGCCGTGCACTTCATCATGGATGATGATCACTCCTTCTCGGTCACTTGTCGTGAGACGGGCGAAGAGGTGGGCCAGCTGGCCTCGGGAGATGCAGATGATCGCTTGGCGCGGGTTATTGGCGAAGCTGGCGAGTTCGTGATGCTCGCCGTAATGGCGGAACACCCGAAACGGGATCTTGCTGGTGAGTGACCAATCATCAAGTTCTTTGACCCATTGGTCCAAGAGGTCGATACCGTCGGTGGTGAGAATGACGCCGGTGATGGCGTTCTGCGTCATGAGGCGGTCGAGGGCTTTGATGGCGGTTCTGGTCTTGCCGGTTCCGGTCGCCATCTCCAGCACGCCACGCCGTTGCTTCAGGAACTCCGCTACTGCGAGGTCCTGGTGGACCCACTTTTCCGGGACCGGCTCTGGTGCGTGCGATGTTGTTGGTCGTTGTTGGTTGGTTGCGGCGTATTGTCGGACGCGTTCGAGCACGTCTGGTGACGGGCGGAGGACGAGGAGGCCCGTGGCATTCCCCTCCCATGCTTCAACGAATTGGTCGATTTTGACCGTGACGCGTTCGGAGTCGCTTGGTACCCAGCTTCGGTACACGTCGATGGATTCGTAGTTCTTTGCGTGGCCGTGGATTGTCTCGTTGGCTGATCCACTGAACGCGACGGTCACGTTGTTGGGGAAGTCGAAGATCCCGATTTTTTCGTGGAAGATGCCCGCATCATCAAGGTGCTCGGGAATGGCGAAGCGGATCGTGAGGTGTTCGGTGGCGACGAGCCACGCAATGATTTGTGCCTGGAGGCGGATGGCTTGTTCGGTATCCTTGGTGCTGAGCAGTTGGAGGATGTCGATCACGATTTGGTCTGCGGCTCGCTGCAGGAGCGTCTTGCGCTCCTCGGGGTTGGTGGCCTGGCCTATGGCGTCGAGATCATTTGGTCGCAGGATGGGGGAGATGAGCAGGTCGATGTGGAGGTCTGCGATTCGGTTTGGCAGGGTGAGGGCGTCGGCCCAGGAGAGGAGGGCGGAGCTGGAGAAGTACCCGGCGGCCCGGCGATACCTGGTGCAGGCCGCAAGGCATGGGGCGAAGAAATCGTGGCGCAGGTCGTCTTTTCCTGTTCGGTAGTGTGCTTTGAGTTCCGTTATCGTCATTGTTGGTCGCTCATGCTCTTCGCGCCGGGCTCGTCGGTGAGGACCGCGAAGAGGTCGTCAAGGAGTCGTTGTTCGTCTTGTGTTTCTTGTTCGTCGATGTACACGTCGATGAGTGGGGCGAGTCCGTCGTCGGAGCGTTGGCGTGCGGTGCACGCTGTGCTGGTGTGCCAGCCGCGGTCGGTGAGGCAGAATGTTCCGTTGTCGGAACGGGTGAGGGCACCGAGCTGCAGGAGCAGGCTGAGGCGGTTGGGCGTGTCATAGGGTGCGAGGTCGTGATATTGTGCGAACTGCCGGGCGAGGTCGGCGGTGCTCACGGGCTGGAGTCGCTCAAGCAGTGTCCAGAGTGCTGGCATGCCCTCGACGCGGTCATTGAGTGATTGGAGGCATTGGTCCATGCTTGCACGCGGGTGGTCGATGGGTTGTTTGCGCAATGGTCGCGAGCCGTCGTGCTGGAGGAACACGTAAGGCGCGAGTCCGAGCACGTAGAGGAGATTCGCAATGTTTTGGCGGTACCAGGATGGGGCGTCCGTATTGCCGGTAAGGCCGGCAATGACCATGCCGACCAATCGGTCGTGGCTGATCCCCTCCGGCGCTCGTGCGTGCGCATCCAGGATGTCTTGGAGGCCGTCCACGGTGATGATGGCCTCCGCGCGAATGCTGGGACAGTACGGGAGCACCCTGGCGTCGTTGCGGGCTGGTGGTCCTTTGCGATCGGCGCGTGCGAAGACGCCGGCCCCGAGGAGGAGAAACACGTCGGGGTTGCCGATCATAACGGAGTACAGCGTCGTCTCCTGATGATCCTCCAGGGAATTCGTGGTTCGGAGTCGCTCTAAGAGCTTGCTGGTATGCACAGGGCGCGTGCTATTCCCGAACACCGTGATCAGCTGGCCCTTGATGGTGAGGTCCTGACGGACGTTCGTTTGTCTGCTGCCGAACGCCTCATTGAGTGCGGCTTCGATGGCGAAATCGTCGGTCCGCTCGTAGGGGTGCGCGTCGGTCCACTCGCCGGAGAGCAAGGCTTGGTGCAGCGCGGTTGCCAGCTTGGCTCGTCGTCGGTCGGCTTGGGAATTGCTTCGGTGTGGGGCGTGGCGCGACACCTGCCGGAGCCTTTTTTGGTTGGCGGGATGCCGGAGGATGTCGAGGGCTTTTTTTTCGATTTGTCGAATGCGCTCTCTGGTGAGGTGCATTCCTTGCCCGATCTCTTCTAGGGTTTGTTCCGCGCCGTTAAAACCGAACCGGCGCAGGAGTACCTCTCGTTGTATGTTGGACAATGATCTCAGCGCCTGGTTGAAGCGGGAAGAGCAGAGCGGCTCCTCCAGGTCGTCGAGCCCGATACCGTCAGTGGTGTCGAGGTAGTACACGAGTGTCCGCGGCAGGGGTAGTATGCGGTCGGTGAACCGTAGTGGTGCGCTGCTGATCCCCAGGAGGTGGAGGGTAGCTTGTTCATCGTATCCGGTATCCTTGACTAGGGCGACGAGTGATGGTTCGGCCGCGTCCTGTTGTTGTCGCAGTGCTTGTTGTGCGGCGAGTGCCTTGCGTGTTGCCGCGAGCTTGTCAACGAGGTGGACGGGTAAGCGCACGAGTCTGCTGTCGTTCGCGAGTGCGCGATTCATGTATTGCCACATCCAGGTGGTGGCGAACGTTGCGAATCGTTTGTGCTCCAGGTAGTTGAATTTCTCCGTGGCGGTAAGGAGTCCCATGGCGCCCTCTTGGACCAGGTCTTCGTATTCGAGGCCGCGGTTGACGTACTTTCGTGCGAGGCGCAGGGCGTACCGGAGGTACCCGGTGGTGAGCGCGTTTCTTGCGGCGTCTGCGGTTGTGGCGATCTCGCGTTCGAGCGAGTATTGTTGGACGACCTCGCAGAGTTGGAGAAAGAGGTGGTCGGTCGTGGGGTGCGATTGATGCTCGTTGTGATACGCAATCCAATACCGGAGTAATGGTGCCGGTAGCGCACTGAGGGATTGTGCGAGACGGAATGCGTGTTCCGCGATGACGGGTTGTTCATCGGTGCCGGGCCGACTGAGGAACTGTACGACCCTGCTTGATCGCAGATAGTGAATGCGCGTCTTCGCTTCCAGGGCTTCGAGCACGAATTGTGAGAGCGGCGGGGCCTGGTCAGCGAGCCCAGTACACTGACGGCACAGCTCGTCGTGGGCGACCGCACACGCCTGGTACAGCCGGAGCAACGGTAGCGTGCCGCGTCGTTCATCACCGAAGGAGCGTGCTGCCCCAACGTCGTTCGGCAGGGCCATCGCGGCGGCGAGCCAGAACTCCTGATCTTGGCTGGCAATGATGCGAAGCTGTCGAATGTTCCCGATGAGGAACTCCACCATCGTGAGTGTCACGATTCCGTTCCGTCGGAGAGTGCGAGGTCGAGCGCGAGGCTGTAGAGCGGCAGCTCCTCTCGTTCAACACCGAATTGCTTTTCGATCATGATGTCGATGATCGTCGGCCCGTCGACGAGGATGATGGAGACCGCACCGGGCTTGAAGGAGGATCTTTTCGCCTCCTCGCT
>Ga0187851_10004766_pt1 | contig 10999 bp, 12 predicted proteins | sample June2016WEW_6_10_FD_132997 | JGI IMG/M metagenome (GOLD analysis project Ga0187851, IMG submission 132997) | Peatland microbial communities from SPRUCE experiment site at the Marcell Experimental Forest, Minnesota, USA - June2016WEW_6_10 | ecosystem: Environmental > Terrestrial > Soil >... | reverse complement strand
GTCGCGCTTCTCTCGATTCAGTGCTGGAGGCGATTAAGGAAGATGGGGTCCAGGCTCGGAGAGACACCGATCAGGTAAAGCAGCGTCTCAACGATTACCGGCGCGAACACTTGCTGCCGGATGAACGGACACTTGAGAAGGTGATGCGCTACGAAACCCACCTGTCGCGGCTCCTGCATCGTGATCTGCGCGAACTGCAACGGCTTCAGGAAATGCGCCAGGGACGATTTGCGCCAGCCCCGGTTGCGATTGACATTGACGGAGCCAGCAGCCCAAAAACAGGCTCAGAAAACGGCGTCTAAGTGGCTTTGCTTTGCAGAAATTGCCCTTGAATCATGGCCAAACAGGGCCGAAATGACCTCGAAAGAGTTCAAGCCGCACACCGGCATCAAAAATGGTCAAGCCTGCTAAAGCACTTAATTTCAATGAGTTCCAATTCAACCGGGCTACCGATGCACTAAATCGTGCTGATCCCACAACGCCATAGCTCCCCCGGTCAGATGCCACTCAACTGGCCGTCCAGCGACATCCTCCAATCACCATCCGTCAGAAGTCGTCATATTCGCAAGTCGTTGAATTGCAAGACCATTCGATGAAAGACGTCCATGAACCCAAGCTCAAACCTATGGCTCGTGCCGGGGTTGCGCGCACGTGAGCAATGTATTTTTTCCGTCGAGCACGCCAAATGCCCGCGCCGCCGCTTGACTTTGACTGCTGGCGACGACACCCTTTCTGGCAAGATGGTTGGTGGTTTGACAGTTCGGATTCCGCGTATCGCGCCGACCGTGGCCAGAGAGTTGAAGTACTACGTGTATCTTTACATAAACCCGCTGATAAACCCACCGGACGGGTCTGTATTCTACGTCGGCAAGGGTAAGAACGGACGGGCACTGGCCCATCTGCGCGCGGGCGAGAGGAAAGCCATGACCAAGACTCTCAAAGCGATTCGTGCGGGGGGTAAACAGCCTCGGATTGAGATTCTTGCTCACGGACTGCCGACCACTGATGCCGCCTTCAAAGTTGAGGCGGCAGCCATCGACCTTCTTGGCCTCAAGAATTTGGTCAACCAAGTGCGTGGCCATGGGGCAAAGTATGGTCGAACGCCCCTTCGAGAACTCATCGCCCGCTATACGCAACTCAAGGCCAACATCCGAGACCCGGTGATCCTCATTCGCATCAACAAGCTGTATCGGTACGGCATGACCGATGCGGAACTCTACGACGCCACTCGGGGCGTCTGGCGCGTTGGCCCCAAGCGCGAGAAGGCTGAATTCGCTTTGGCGGTCTTCGAGGGTGTGGTGAGGGAAGTGTATAAGATCAAACATCCGTGGCTTCCGGCAGGCTCAACTTTCAGCACCCGCGACAGGCGCGGCATCACGGCACCTCGCCGCTGGGAGTTTGTCGGCACAGTCGCCGAAGACCGCATCCGCAAGAGATACGTCAATCGTTACGTTGGTGATCTGTTCCCCCACGGTGCGCAGAATCCGATCTCCTATTTCATTCCAGAGCCTTGATGCTTACATGACACCAAAAGCGGTAAAAAGCGGCCTGTTTTAACCCACTTCAAACGCAGTTTGCTTACATCTCCGCGCCATCCGCGATACATCTCCGATCAGGTTTCCGAACCGGACATTAAAATCGTAAGTTGTTGCAAATCAAGAGGTTTATTAAAACGTCGAGTCGCCGAAACGGCTGAATGGGTCTCCCGCGCTGGCTCCGCGTGCGCGTGCGTGCGAGCCATGTACCGGTCGCCAGCCGCCGAAACGGCTACATGGCGGCCATTATGGTGAAATCAACGGTTAAAACAGCACGACACAGCCACGGCACACGCTGCGACAACGCACGACACACGCTATCGCTAACGCCAGTTGCAAGGGGGTCAATTTGGGGTTTCTACGAGGGTGGAAGACTTGAGAGAGCTTGAGATTTCCGCGTGCGCGTGCGTGTGTGCGCGAGCCATGTGAAGGTATCGGTCAGTCTGCCGCCACTCGACGCCGTAAAATTCCCGGAAAACCCGGTGAATCTCTGATTTTTCGTAGCCGCAGTGGAGAAGCAACCTGGCGCATTCGATCCGCTGTGCGATTACCGCCTTCGTCGCTTTGGTGTAGCCCTTTTTTTGGCCGGGGCGGACGATAGGTTGTTCATTCTCGTTTCGCATGATTTTCATCGTTGAATTTCATCCCGGCCATCTCCGGCCAAGCGGATGGTATGGTGCTATGGTCTGTCATGGTGTTTGTCCGCAGTAACGGCAGTTACCCCCCCTAAATCCTGAAAAACACCCCCCATTTTTCAGAATCTATAGCCCCTTGCTGCGGTAGCTGCGTAACTGCGGAATTATGGGTCATTGTTTGATTGTGATGGTGTAGATTTTGGATTTAAAATTCCCGCCCTCAGAGACTTTATCTCGGGAAATGTATCGTTCTTCCCTTGTCACGATATAACCGTCCACTTCGAGCGTATCCTGGTCCCGAAAAAGCTTCCCCATAATGCTGCCAATGATCTTTCTGCCCTTTTCCTCATCAGCCCCAGCCCGGAGGCCGGGAATTTGTATGTCGGCTCCTTCGCACAGCCCATAAATGTCCGTCGCCGTCAGCCCCCGCGTCATTTCCCCGGCATTAGCCACCGCCAGCACCAGGTGGCGCACCCAAACCAACGACGGGTTACTCACCCGCTCTTGCGCCTGCTGGTGCCCGTCCATCACCGGAACCGTCTTGAAAGTATTCTGCGCGATCCAATCCACCACCTGTACCCATTCCCGAAAATCATGCCGTGTTTCCTCAGTTTGCAGTTTTCCGCGCCTATGCCATTCCCAAATCACTGCGAAAAGGCAGCCCAGGTAATAAGTTTGCGAATGCCGCACATGAGCCAGTAAATCACCTGCCGTGAATTTTCGGAACTTATACCCAGGCGGTTGCTTCCGATTCCGAATGATATTGCTCCGGTTTGCAAAGTCCCGCGTCGTATCCACCCCGTTTGAACTCAAGCAAATGAAATAATTCTCCGGCGACACGGTGACATCCGGGCGGTAGGGGACGCGACAGGGGAAAGACCCTTCCGCTGTCATGAACGCTTCCAAGTGTGCGCTCGCGAATCGACCACGAAAATTGTCGAACTGGATGAACGGACGCCCAGCCACCAATTGCTGATTCAAACTTTCATCCACCGATCCGACGCCGCCTTCCCGATTCGTCACCAAAGAAAGCCGCTCATTGTAAAGCGCGGCCAACACCTTTTGCCGGTAAGTCTTGCCCGATTGCGAATGGTCAGCTTCTGCCACATCAGCCGGCACACGCCCTTTGATGAAGCCGCCCACTTTCAACGCCGGCCCGATTATGCTGGCCACAGCCCTCGCCTTGTCTCCCTCAGTCTGAAAATCAAATTCAGTCAGCAAATCCAACAAGGCTTTCACCGCTTCATCCAGCGGCACGATAGGAGGCGTTTTTCCACCCGTGACCAGCATCAGCGAGCCTGGATCGTATCCAGGTCCGGCCACCACAAGCTGCCCTTCAACCTCGCGCATGAAAGGGCAGTTGATCAGCCCATTCACACGCGGCAGAAACCCGCCTGCCTCTTCGCTTTGGAGCAGCGCATCCGCCATCTCATGTGGGCAGGTGGTCGGTTTCAACACCGGCCCGGTTTCTCCGCCAACGCGCCAGGCGAAAAGCCGCCCGAACTTTTCGAATAACGACCGTGCCGATGCGGGCCGCAAAACATCCAAAGCCAGCAACCCATCATCCCGTTTAACCAAGCCAACCACCGCTCCGCCTCGCATGAAGAGCTTTTGCGTCGGCGCTATCAGCTTGAACAATTGCGTCGCGCATTCGGTAATCGTGACGGTCCCGCTCGGAAGAACCACATGCGGCAGTTCGTTCGTGTCGTTCGCGCCCGGCCGCAATTCTGGCGGGTGTCCATCCGCGCCGATCCCAGCTCCGTCCGTTAGGTAATTCTCAAAATCCCTCATCTATGCGCCTCCATGCTTTGGTTCCATCGGGGACATACGCGCCGCCAGCGGTGCAATGCTTCGGCGCGCGACCGCAAGGCGGGCAACTCGATCAATGGCGAAAGCGACGGATTCGGATTCAAATAGAGCAGCTTTTGGAAATTCTGCTTTTCCGGTCGCCAGCATCCGGGAAGGCGACTCAAACGCACGGCGGAGAGTGCGCCAGAATCGCCTCCCAGTTTTTTCAGTGGCCGTTTCAACGGCGCGATGCTGCCATCCCATTCGGCTTTCGTGGCGGCATCGACCCGGAGAAGAGTATGGATGCTGCGGCCTCCACTGGTGTAAATCGCCGATACGCGGGCCGGCAGTTGGGCAACGAAGGCAATCCAGACATCTGCCGGTGCTTGATCCGATTCGAGGACTGCATAGCGGAAACTGGTAACAGACTCTTCGCTCCGGCAGGAGACCTCGTTGTTTTGGCGGGGATTCGGATGCCATTGCCCGTCTGTGGGGTTCGATAAAAACCAGATACCATTTCCGTATCTTCCGCCGGCTTCGATCATTGGAGGAACGCGGCAGTCCATTGGTTCTGTGACCCTCACAACTGCCACAGGGCTCTTTGTCTCAAAAACATCGAAGACAAGAACCTGCTCGCCGGGTTCGTAAAGATTTGAAATAAAGCTGTAGGCATTCATCGCATCTGGCAGTTTTGGACTGCGCTCCCAGAAAAAATGCCGCCAGTTTTTCGGCGCGCGGATTTTCTCAACCATCGCTTTGAGTTTCGAGGGATCAAACTTTATCTCGGCCATCGAAACAGGATGGGGTCGGAACGACTTGCCCGATTGCGGGGGTTGCCAGGTTGAACGGTATGCTTTCTGCACGGCGGTTATGACTTCGTTCGATGGCGACGGTTGGCGCGTCATTCCCCCGGTGATGCGACGCACGGCCTCTGTCTCGGGGAGTTTAGCCCAGCGACAGCGGTTGGCCATGCTGAGAATCCAGGAGTGAACGCCGGCGCCAGCGGTCGGGCATGGGGACGGGGCTAAAATCGGTGAGGGCATGTTTCGACTGCGTGTGCTTGAAAATTCATTGTTGGGCAATTTTCGCAGCGGCGTTTTTTGTTCCGTCACTTCGCCGCTTTTTGCTGGAACGGCCTGAAATTCCAAAGCGGGCAGGCATAAGAGGTGCATTGAGCGATTGTCGGCACGTCGAACCCACAGCATTCCAAACAGAAAGCACGAATCGCACGGCGAGGTGAACAGGCCGCTCGACCGGAGGCTTTCGACGACCAAGCAGCCACGAAATGGCCCTTCCACCTGTCCGGCGTTGTGGCAAGCCTCCCAGCGCGTTTCAGGGCGATTTTTTGCTCCAAATCGTCGATGGGAATATCGGCGGGATTAGGTGTCATGGTGGGGTGCGGCGATTCTTGCGGTTTCATTGCTCACCCCCGCGTTGCTGACGCAGTAGCCAAGCTTGGACCGAGGGGGGATGCCAAAACAGTCGCCTGCCCAAGACGATAGTGGGAAGCCCTTTTTTGCGCAGATTGTGGATGCTGCGGCGGCAAACCGGAACGTGAGCCATTAGCTGCTCGATGTCCCAAAGTCCAGGAAGGGTCGGAGATTGTTGGGCCTCTGCCGCTTTTAGCACCTGCTCGGCTGCGCTCAAGGCGGCTTTCTTTACCGGCTTTGGTGTGCCAGCGACGGCAACCTGTGGGCCGCAGTTGGTGTTCTGTCTTACTGCCAGCTTCGATTTGCCCGTGGCAGCTTCGGGCGTTTCGGTAGATTGAACGTATTCCATGCTCCGATTTTTGCACGGAGCGGTAAGGGCCACATCCTTTTGATTAATTGCTGAAATTCAGCAGGGAGATTTCAGCAGGTTCCGGTCGCTAGGACAGGGGCTACGGTCCTTAGTGCAGACACTATGTCATCGAGAATCGCATTCTGAATCTCTCCTTTGGTGTCCGCCTCGTTAAGCTTGCACGAGTTGCGTTGGTACTCCCATTCGGGTAGTAAATGGAAATCGGGCGTCTGTTCGCGTATCATCTTGCGGATGACCTTCGCCCATTTTGCCAGCGTGTCCTTTTGGTTAGAGAAATCTGGTAAATCTTTTGCCTCTGACGCCCATTGCGGCGCGATTCCTCGCTTCCAGCATCCTGGCCACAAAGTCTCCCCGACACTAACTTTGGATTCGTACAAAGCGATCTGCCTTTGCAACAGCCGGGTGAGGTTGACACAATAGACCGCTGCCTTCGCCCACCGGCGAGCCGGATAATTCTGATCAGCACCGTGCGCTTTACGGAAAGGGGTGTCAAGTTGGTGCAAATCCTGGCTTAGACCAAGTTTGGTCAATCGAGCCTGTGCATCGCGTGCCAAATTTGGGTGAGTGGTGCTGGCAACGATGGGCCAAAGATTCATTTTTCGAGCAATCTTACCCATCATCTGAGGGTGTGCCCCTTCCAATGCGGCGACTGACAATGCCGCTCCGACTGTAATGTCCACAAGAGACTTCGCGGCATCCCTGTTTCCACTGTAAGCAATGTCAAACAGCGGTTTCAGACTCGGCGGAAGAAAGCCGCATTTTCCCGTAAAGAATCCCAAGGCCAAAATCATGTCCTTCAAATTCTCAGAATTATCGCCGTCGGGCCGAAAGCGCATAAACGGTTTCAGAGTAAGGGTAACCACTGAATGGTTTGGGCAAGATTCTGCCGTCGCAGCTTGTTTGATGCATTTTCCTTGTTTCTGCCGTTTACGCTTTGCTTTGCTCATGGCGTCGTGGCGTTTATGGCCATTGGAATGACATTCGCGGCCCGGTTCGGTTGCACATTGAACCAGTTTTCTGCCTCAGCCTTGGTCGCCAGACCTTTGTAATGGGCGTGAATCATGGCAGGGGAGTTCATTGTTCTCGGATTTTGCGGTGCTTTGCAACCGGATTTTTATCTTCCGGGCGCGTATGAAAACCGATTTGGCGGCGCGGTGGTTCCGGCGGTGTCATCAGTTCCCGTATGGCGGCAACGATCTTTTTTATCTGTTCGCTGTTCTCGCTGGTGGCGCGGCCCAGTTCCTCAACCCGGCGCGCCAGGGCATCCATTGACACGGCCATGCGTGACAGACGGACAAATGTTTGCACGATGACGACGCTCATCTGAATGGCGCGCGGACTACGCAGAACGTTTGCGGCCATCAATGCCCCATGCTCGGTGAAGGCATAGGGCAGATACTTCAAATGCTTCCCACGCCGTGAATCTGGAACCGCTTCGTTTAAGGTCACAATTTGTGACCGGTTCGGGTCGGGCTCGTTTAAGGTCACAGATTGTGACCTTAAAGAGTCGGCTTCCTCCTTGGCCACCTGGAATACGAATTCATCGGGAAACCGTTGAATGTTGCGTTTGACCGCCTGATTCAGTGCCTTGGTTGACACGCCGTAGAGTTCGGCCAGGTCGCGGTCAAGAATGACTTTGCGCCCGCGAACAAGATGAATTCTTCCCTCGACGGTGGTAACGGGAAGCATCGTTCGGAGTTTCTTCGATTTCATGGCGAGCATCAGGGGTTAGCGGCGGTTTTTGCGGTCAACGGCACGATGTTGGCCGCGCGGTGCGGCTGGACGTTGAACCATTTTTCCGCCTCGGCCCGCGTTACCATCCCCTTGTAACACTTGTGAATCATGGCGGGCGAGTTGCCCGCTTCCTTGGCGGTAAGTCCCTCGTCAGCGTGCAAAGCATAATGGTAGGTGCAGAAGCCGTGCCTCAGACCATTGCGCCGTGCGGCCGTGTGGAGCGAGTCTCTGAGCGCGTTGAAATCCGAATGAAACTTGTCGAGGCACACGGTCCAAATCGGGCCGGACTGGTTGCGGTATGGATCGAGCCAACCCGCCAGAGCCGGGCAGATAGTGACCAGTCGGCGTGAGCGGGTCTTGCTCTTGCCGCTGGAAATCTCAACGTGTCCTTCCACATGAAATATATCTTCCCAGGTCAAACGCACAGCCTCTTGCAGTCGCACGCCCCCCAAGGCGATAAGGGCTATCACCGGGCGCAATTGAGCGTGCGCGTTTTCGAGCATGGCGCGTAACTCTGTGGGGGTGTAAAAGGCGATTTCCTCCGGCTCGGCAACCTCTCGCGCCATGCAGTCCGCTTCCAGCAGGCGGTTGTCTGCCCGCAAGTAGTCTTGCCGGACGCACCATTTCAGGAACATGCGGACCACGTTGCGCCGCTCATTCCGGGTCTTGGGGGAAACCTTGCTGTGTTTTCCGAAGTAGAGGTCCAGATGCTCGCGGGTGAGATCACACACCGCATTGCCAGGGAAGGTCTTGGCGAACTCCCTGAGCCACATGGCCACGTTGTAGGCGTACCCGGGCGACAATTGCGGACGTTTCCCGTCTCTCGCCTCTGTCCTGGGCTTGCGGGCGTCAATGAACTGGTCGGCAGCTTCGGAAATGTCCTTCCGCTTCACAATCGCCAGCGTGCGGCCAAACTCCCTCACGGATTCAGTCAAGCCGCATCCTTGGGGCAATTGCTTCATGGCGTCAAGAAAGCCCGTGACCGCCTCCAGGGCCGTGAAACTGCGCCCGGTGTCGCGTCTGAATGCGTCCAGGGAATCACGGATGGAAAGGGCGGCGGTCGCTTCCTTGGCGGTCAAGGCGATGGACTGACTGCCGCTTGCAAGTTCCCTAACCTTGGCGTCAGCCTTGGCTTTTGCCTCTGTGTAAGTGGCGAACGACTGAATGCGGCGCTTCCCGGCAGCGTAGTAGCAGAGCCGATAAAACGGGTAAGCGGCACTCTTGCCGTAGATTTTCACCTCGGCCTTGCGGTAAGTGACCTTGACCGGAAACTTCATTTTGCCAGAGCCGGAGGCGGCATCAGCCAACCCCCCTTGATTCTGTGCGGAATCTGTGCGGGCGTTGCCATCGTTCTCGGCTTGATAATCGCCTGAATCCTCATTTTCACTCGGTAAAGAGTGGTCGGAGCGACAGGATTTGAACCTGCGACGTCTTGGTCCCAAACCAAGTGCTCTAGCCAGGCTGAGCTACGCTCCGAACCAGTTTCTACAGAGGCAAGCTGGCAGCATTGCAGACCGCCGCTTGACAATTTGATGCTGAAGCCATGCACGGTCGCGATTGGCCAGGAAGTGGACCAGGTCTGCCCCCGGCAGAAAACGCACTTCGCAAACTCGATTCGTTACAAGCCTTCACCGGTTTATTTTGCCCGGTTTAGAGTGAAGCGCAAGCTCATTCGGCGCAGTCTTAAAACTGGTCAAATCACGGTCGCCAGGCTGCGGCTGGGTGAACTGGAAAAGACCGGGCGGCAGAGAAGCCCAAAGTGCCCGTGCGGTCGTGGATGGGGAAATGACTTTCGGGGAGGCTTTGGCTGTATTCAAAACGAGCGTGCAGGCCAGTCCCTTCATTAAACCCCGCGCCAAAACACTCCGGGCATTGGGAATTCATCTGGCCAAGGCGGTGATCGGGCTCAAAAGATACCTCACGATAGTTGTTGCTATCCCGTCGGAACCGGTCATGGTTCATTTGTCCGTTAGATGGCTTGTCTCTTTGAAGGCATGGTGAATCTTCAATTGAACTTAGTTCAGTGATGATTTTAGACCCGGTGTTCGGGAACAGTCAGCAGAAAGCAACGGCTGGCGGATTGTAAAACATCAAATGAGCACAAAATTATACGTCGGGAATCTTTCCTTCGACATCACTGAACAAGACCTTCGTGACATGATGGCCACACACGGCCCCGTCAACGAAGTCAAGGTCATCATGGACCAAGTGACCGGCCGCCCCCGTGGCTTCGCTTTCGTTACCATGAACACCCAGGAAGGGGCCACCGCCGCTATCGCCGCCTTGAACGGCAAGGAATTCCAGGGCCGGGCGCTGACCGTCAATGAAGCCCGCCCGCGCGAGGAACGCCCTCCAGGCGGTGGCGGCGGTCGTCGGGAATACGGTGGTGGCGGCGGCGGCGGTCGTCGCAATTAGGCGGTTTGGATAGTGAATAGACTGGGAATATTGCCGGCCGATGGCCATAACGGGCTGCCGGGACCGGGAAATCTCTCCGCACAACGACTGAAAAAAACCTAAAAAGAAAAACTCATGAATTTAAAGCAAAACATTCGGCAATTTATTATGCTCAGCGCTGTTCCACTGGCTGTTGCCATTGGGACGGAAGGCGTCCACGCGGGAGGAGTGACGGCAAAGTTGGCCATCACCATCAATGGTCGTGGCAGTGTGAGCCCAAATGACAAGGGCAAAAACTTGATCATCGGCCAAAGTTACACCATAAAGGCCGTCCCCGCCGCCGGGTTTGGGTTCTTGGATTGGATCATAACCGGCTCCACCAACACCGTTACGAACACCGCCGCCAAAATGACGTTCCAAATGGTTTCGAACTTGCAATTGACTGCAAACTTTTTGGATGTCCAGCCGCCCACCGTAAAAATCACCACCAAGGCCGCCCAAGGCAGTAATTCGGTCGTTACAATTAGCGGAACCGCCAGGGATAACGTTGGCGTGTCGGGTCTTTGGTATCAGGTCGGGACCAGCGGCTGGAACCTTGCGGCCACAGAAAACGATTATACAAATTGGACCGCCGTCGTCGTTCTTGTGCCGGGCCAGAACACGATCAAGGTTTATGCGGAGGACGCCGCTGGAAACACCTCACTGACCAACACGGTAGCGTTGACTGACGATTCAATCGGGCTTGCTCCGGAATCCATCGCTGGAACAACCCTGCAACTTACCGCGACCAACACCAACAGCGCCGTGCTTAGTTTTGATTGGAGCACGTTTAGCCAGATCGGCGGCAGTAACACGAGCACCGGCGTTGGCACTTACACGTATGTTCCGATCGGCGCCAGCGCGGGGCAGTTGGCAACAATGCTCCTGGCGCCGCCCGCTGTGAGTTCTAATGACGAAGTTTTTACCCTCTTCTTTACCAATGGCACGAGCGGGACATGGACAAACATTGATACCAATTCCGGCACGTTCACCTTGGGCGACGCGTCGAGCTCGGCGCCCGGGTCGCTTTCCGGCCTGACATTGATGAATGCCGCTTCCGGCAGCAATATTTAT
>Ga0187851_10004765_pt1 | contig 11000 bp, 5 predicted proteins | sample June2016WEW_6_10_FD_132997 | JGI IMG/M metagenome (GOLD analysis project Ga0187851, IMG submission 132997) | Peatland microbial communities from SPRUCE experiment site at the Marcell Experimental Forest, Minnesota, USA - June2016WEW_6_10 | ecosystem: Environmental > Terrestrial > Soil > Wetlands... | reverse complement strand
CAGGTGTAGTGCAGCACGGTCTCGATGCCGACCTTCTGCTGGATCTGGATGCAGAGGCTCTGCGCGCTCATGCGCGCGCTGGCCCGCGGCGAGTCCGGAACGTTGATGGCGTGGACGCCCAGCCGGTGCAGCAGCGCCGCGCCCTCGATCTCCTTCGAGCAGTCGATGCCCTTGGGCGGAACGATCTCCACCAGGGTGCAGAACTCGCCGCTGGCGATCAACGCGCCGACTCTGGAGCGCTCGGCCAGCGGCAGCGGCTCGACCTGGCTGACGATGGGTTTGGGCCGATAGCTTGGCCCGGCAGCCTCCGCGGCGGCCTCGGAGTCTGCCTGCAACGAACTCTGGCCTGTCCCATCCGTTCCGTGTCCAGCCGAGCCTTGGCCAGCCGCGCCCACTCCAGCCGCATCCCTCCGGGCCGACGCCTCCTGCGCCAGCAGGGCGCGCATCGTCGACCGCATGGCGCGGATGTGGTTGGGCGTGGTTCCGCAGCAACCGCCGATCAGGCTCGCCCCCGCGTGGATGAACTTGCGCGCGAAGCTGGCCATGTACTCCGGCGAAGCCATGTAGATGTTGCGGCCCTCGACGGCGCGGGGCAGTCCGGCGTTGGGCATGGCGGCCAGCGGCAGGCGGGTCGCCAGGCGCATCCGCTCGACAACTGTGAGTACGGTGGCGGGGCCGTCCGAGCAGTTGCATCCGATCGCGTCCGCGCCCCACTTGGTCAGCCGCTCGGCGGCAATCTCGGGGGTGGCGCCGTCCAGGCAGTTGCCGTCCTCATCGACCGTCATCATCACGACCAGGCGCAGGCCGGGTGCAACCTCGCGCGCGGCACGGATGGCCTCACCCGCCTCGGCCAGCGAAGTCATGGTCTCCAGGATGAGCAGGTCCGCGCCAACGCCGGGCCCACCCTCGGCCAGCGCGGCAATCTGTTCGGCAAACGCTGCGCGCGCCTGCTCGAGCGAGAGCTCGCCATGCGGCGCCAGAGGAACCCCGAGCGGGCCGATGGCCCCGGCGACGAACGCCTCGGAGGCCTGCTTCTCGGAGATCTGCGCGACGCACTGGCGGGCGATGCGCACTCCGGCGAGGTTGATCTCGCGCACTCTATCGCGCAGGCCGTAGCGCTCCAGGCGGCAGGCGTTGGCGCCGAAGGTGTTGGTCTCGATGATCTCCGCCCCGGCCTGCAGGTACTCCGCATGGACACCGGCGACGGTCTCCGGCTGCGAGAGGTTCAGTTCATCGAAGCAGCGGTTGATGAAGATGCCGCGGGCATAGAGCATGGTGCCCATGGCACCGTCGGAGAGCACGCGCCCGCCGGTGAAGAGCCGGTCGATCGCAGTTCCTGCCGCATGTTCTTTCGCGCTGCCTTTCGCGTCTGTCGCCGTGGTCTCTGCCGCACCCAATCCCGCACCTGCCATGGCATGTCCTCGAAGCCTGTTCCCTGAAACGTCTGGAAGTCGATTCTCTAAAACGTATTGCTCCATCCTAAGCCACGTTCGGAGCCAGCACCAAACCGCCGCCCGGCGAGCTTCGCAGCCCGCTTCCTTTGGTATACTCAGTGGGTAAGCTCAGGCGAAACCCTTGCACGACGAAGGTTGGAGTTGTCCACGTTGAAGAATCGAAGTCTCTTTGTCCGCGGGGTTGGTGCTCAGCCGTTCCCCAGCCCGTCGCAGGAAGCTCCCTTGATCCAATCCTCGAACCCTGCGGGGAAGACCTCTGGCGGCATCTTCGGGTTCCGGCTGCTCTGCGGGCTATTGCTTGCGCTGTCTTCGCTTGCGCTTTGCTCCTGCCACTCGGCGTCCTACTACTACTACAAGTTTCCCGAGTACAACTATGCGGGTCGTCCAGTGCCGCCCAGCAAGCTGGCGCAGCGGGTGATGATCGGCGTGAGCACGAACGGCAGCTCCGGAGCCCTGCAGATCGTCGATGCCTCGCGCGACATTCGCAGCAACGTCGAAGACACGATTCCGTTCTATTCGATAGGAGGCTATTCGTCTGGCTATCCCGGCACCATCATTAACTTCCCCTCGGAGATGCGCGGATACGTCTATTCCAACAGCGATGGCACCCTTACCAACATCAATTACTCGACCGAAACGTCTTCCGGTTCGGTCGGCACCTTCCAGTCGGGATCGAGTGCCGTCGCGGTCTCCCCGACCTTCGAGCACTACTACGGGGCCGAGGAGGCAGCCGGCGTACTGGAGATCATCGACAACCTCACGGGACAGAGTTACGTGCTCAACCTGCCCAATGTCTTCAAGGTCGTCGTGAATAAGGGGGACACGGTTGCGCTTGCCATGGTGCGCAACTCCAACGTGCTCTACCGGGTCTTCAAGTTGAACCAGAGCCAGTACCCAACCCAGCAGGCGGCCATTACGGCAACCGGCTCGGCCGACTGCGAACCGGCCCTGCTCCCCGTCTACTGCGCGGTCTCCGTGCCGGGAACCTATGACGAGCCGTCGGGCGCCTACTTCTCGCTCGATGGAACCACCGCGTACGTGCTTAACTGCGGCCCGGAGTGCGGCGGAAAGACGGCCAGCGTCACGCTGCTACAGCAAGGCCCGCTGAACGAAAATGTGATCCCCGCGTCGCCCGTGCAGCCGAACCCGCAGATCGCCAACGTCCCCGTTCCGGGCGGCGTCACCGATGCGCTCTCAGACGGGACGACGCTCTACCTGGCCGGCCAGCAACTCCAGCCGGACGGCCTCTTCGCCGGCTTCCTCTCCACCATGAACCAGGCGACCAACACCATCACAGGCAAGTACTCCATCTCCGATGGCAACCACTCTAAATTGCTCTTTGCCGATAACAACACGTTGTGGATCGGATCGCAGTTCTGCGCCACCGGCGAACGCGCCAAGCTGGGGCAGAACTACAACTGCCTTACCGTGGCCCAGCTCAGTACAACAACGCCTGCTCAGGTCCTTTCCGTTCAGATCGCGCCGAACGTGACGCCGGGATCGCCGACCGCAGTGGTTCCCTATCCCAACCAGAACGACAACCAGTACTACTACGGCAGCCTCACTGGTCTTTGCTGGGTGCAGAACTTCAACAAGGTCTACACCGCATATGGCGGACAGGTGCATGTCTTCAGCACCGTCCTGTCCGCGACCGGCAATGCCACCGAGATCGACAACGAGTACGTCACCGTGCAGGGTACTGCGCTCGACGTCGCCTACATGGACGCGCTGACCGACGACGCCAACTAGAGCAGTTCCACCGTTACTTTAATCCAGTAAAATTCTGTCCTTCTGAGCGCAGCGAAGAATCCCCGCATTTTGCTCGTATCACAATACCTCACACCATTGAACGAAGGTCAGCCGCGGCTGAGACGCGCCAGATCGCGCAGATACTGCTTCAGCGGACGCGCCGGCCGGCCCCAGAAGACCTGGCCTGGACCACGCACCTTCTTGTGGCTCAACACGCCTGCGCCTCCGCCAAGGATCACTCCTGGCCCGATGTGGGCGTGCTCTCCCAGCCCAACCTGACCGCCCAGAACCGCGCCATCCTCGATGACGCACGAGCCGGAGATCCCCGTCTGCGACGCGATAACGACATTGCGCCCGACCACGCAGTTGTGGGCGATGTGCACCAGGTTGTCGATCTTCGTTCCCGCGCCTATGCGCGTCTCGCCCAGCGCACCGCGGTCGATGGTGGAGTTGGCGCCGATCTCGACGTCGTCCTCGATCGTGAGCGTTCCCTGCTGCGGGAAGGCAATGTACTCGCCGGTTGCGGAGTTGCGCGCGTAGCCGAAGCCGGTCGCTCCCAACACCGCTCCGGCCTGAACCAGGACGCGGTCGCCGAGTGTGGTTCCCGAATAGATGGTGACATTGGCGAGGATCTCGCAGTCGTCGCCAACCACGACGCCGTCGCCGAGAACTGCGTGCGGCCCGATGCTGCATCCCTGCCCCACTCGCACGTCTGCGCCCAGCACTGCCGTGGGATGAATGCGCGGCACGGAGTTGCGCGGAGCAGATTCTGTCGAGGCTTGTTCGCGAGACTTCAGAAAGCGCGCGGCAAGGGCGAAGGCGTAGCGCGGATCGGCCACGGCGAGCAGGCGCGGATCGTGCGGGTCGCTGGCTAGCGCAAACAGTGCCGGACGGGTGAGGACCGCGCCCGCGGCAGAGTTCAGCGCGGCGTCGAGCGAGGCAGCGTCGGTGGCGAAGACCAGCGTCACCGGCGTCGCGGCCTCAATGCTCGTAACGCGAAGAATCTCGCATGCGCCAGGCGATTCGAGCGGTGCGGGCGCGCCGACCAGTTCAGCGATCTCAGCGATGGTTGCCAACGGCTCTCCTGACCCTCCTCGAATGGCCACACCTAGAATGTCACATCTATCGCAGGAGCGGCTGAGTTTACTTCGCCGCAAGGTCCCCGTAGTGGACGAGTACGGGAGCATTGGAATGGCTAAGTGCTTTTGGCACTTCCGCGAGCAGAGATTCGCGCTCCACATCGCGGTGGGCGCGCAGGCGTGTGGTGACGCGGTCGAGGTCGCCATCGTTGTAGCCGGGATGGCAGCAGATCTCGTAGGTCCCTGTAGGCGGAAGGGCGCGCAGAATCTCGCCGAGAGTGAAAGAGGTAAGCTGGCCGGTGGCGGAGATCGCAACCGTCCCATCGGTTGTAAGAACGCGTCCGTCGCGTATCTGCGCGTGGGCCTCGAAGCGCGGGCGCAGAAGGCCGACGAGCCGAATGGCGATGCGGCGCGTGCGGTTGCCGTGGTTGAGCACGAGCGACCACTCCGGCTCGAACGGGTTGCGAATGGCGTGGATTCCGCAGCGTTCGGCAATCCGCAGCAGCGTCCGCCCGATGGAGGGAAAGAGATGCGTGTGCTTGTGCGTGTCGAGGTGAGTGGGATGGATTCCCGCGCGCTCGAGCCTCTCGATCTGCGCGAGCGCCTCGAGCGCCACTTCCTCCTCGTTGATCCGTCCCAGCAAAAGCGCCTGCACAAAATCGACCAGCGAAGGACGGAAGTTTTTGCCGTCGGCTCCGATCAGGCTGGGGATGGAGCCGGGCGGAGAGACTGGCGCGCCGTCGGTCAGCACGATGTGGCAGCCGACGCCAAGCGCGGGATGCATGCGCGCAATCTCGACGGCGTCGTCGAAGGCCGCCCCCCTCGCCATCAGCGTTGTGGACGTAATCACGCCGGCCGAGTGCAACTCCCCGATGGCGCGGTTGATGCCCTGGGTGAGACCGAAGTCGTCGGCGTTGAGGATGAGGCGGGCGGGCATGATTTACGCGCGGCTCTTCGGGATAGAGGTGGTGGCGTACAGAAACTTCTTTAGGTTGCAGCCTGCATCGTGCGCAGCCTTGCGGGCGGCGGCAACGGAGGTCTCAATCTCGGCAATGCCTGCGGGTTGAGCTGATTTCGGCTGCATGGTTGCCGCGTGGCCAATCTCGATGAGCGCGGGAAGCTGCAGCCAGGTGAGCAGCTCTTCAAACTGCTCCCGGTTGTAGAAGGTAATGCCGCCGGCCTGGTTGACGCCTGCCAGCCAGCGGACGTCAGGGTCGGCCCAGAGGCCTTCGCTGTAGATCGCGCCGGGTGCAATCGCAGCCTCAGACAGCAGCAGACGCACCTCAGCGGCGGCCTGCCAGGTGGCTTCTCCCTCCATGCCCATCGAACAGAAGAGGTCGGCAAGCATGGCGCGGAACAGGAGTCGGTCGAAGAGTTCGATTCGGTCGCCGTTCGGAATGCAGTACTCGGGCAGGCTGCGCAGAACGATCCAGGCAAGAATCGGCGCCCAGGTGCGTTCCAGCCGGGTGGCTGGAGCGGCGCCCGGCAGGACGGGCCGCGATTGCGCTGCCCAGTCGGTGGAGTAAGTCTGCGCGAGAGCCGGAAGTTGCGCTGCGCCGCACAACATTGCGCGAAGATCGGCGGCAAACGTATGTACCATCGCATTCGCAGCCTGGGCCTCAACCCCTGCTGGCGCGCCGGTTGAAGCAGGTGCATCGGTGCGAACGATGGGCGCGCGGTTCTCCTCGGGAACCTGTTCGAGTAGACGGTCGAAGAAGAACCGGCTCTTGTCGGCGATGGCGCGCAGGCGAGGATCGAGTTCGGACTTCGCGCGGCTGGGTACAGCCTTCTTGCGTGCGGCCCGCTTGGGGACAGTTCCCTGCTCTGCGTTCTGCTCCGCGATCTCGCCGGCAAGCTCTGCAAGCGCGCGGACGTTGGCGGGGCTGACGGCGGCGCGCAGGGCATCGTGCAGCGGACGCAGGCGCAGCTTCTCCATCTCTTCGTGGACGCTGCGCACGCCTGCGCCGTTGAGCGAGTCGCAGAGCCTGTCCCATGGCCACTCGGCGGTGGAATCGAGCGCGCGCCAGTCCAGCAGTACGACGCACTGGAAGCCGCGCAGATCGAAGCTGAGGCCTTGCCGCTGCAGGTCGGTGGCGCGACGCAGGTACTCCAGCCCGTTGCTGTCGCGGCAGGCCACTACCATCGACTCGCCGGTGGGCAAACCCAGTCCGTCGGAGAGGCTGCGCTGGCGCAGAGAGCCGCTGCCCTTGTCCATGAACGCCGCGGAGATGTGGATCGTCCCGCGCGTGCTGTCGTACTTGTTGTTGTAGAGAACAAGCGAGCGCTCGTCGCCGTAGCGGTTCGAGTAGGCGAAGACGTTCTCGTCGACTTTGCCATGACCATTCCAAAAATCGTACAGAGTGAAGTCGGAGCTGCCGGCGAAGATGTATCGCTTGGCCAGCAGCGGCGCGATCTCGCGCTGGTGGCGCGCCACCAATCCCTCATTGGGCCACTCATCCAGCCGCGCCTGCTTGAACTCCATGCCGTAGCGCTCGGTAAATCCCTCGATCTGACCATGCGCGAACATGGGCAGGCCAGGAAGCGTCGCAAGCAGTGTGCAGACGCCGAAGTACTTGTCACCGGTGCCAAACTGGTCGATGGCGGTGCGCTCGTCGGGATTGCTCATGAAGTTGACGTAGCGCTTCATAATGTCCGGGTCGAACTCGATGGTCTTCTTCAGGTACGAGCGGTACTTCGCGTTCTCCTCGTCGCGCAGCATGTTCATGAACGCCGAGTTGTAGACGCGATGCATTCCCAGGGTGCGCACGAAGTAGCCTTCGAGCAGCCAGAAGGCCTCGGCCAGCAGCAGCGTGCCGGGGACTTCAGAGGCGACGCGATCCACCACCTCGCGCCAGAACTCGTTGGGCATCAGCGCGTCGAACTCCTCCTGCGACATCGAGTTTTCCGCGCGCGATGGAATCGACCCGCCCGCGCCGGGAAGCGGAAACCACAGGCGCTGAACGTGGCGTTTGGCCAGCACCATCGCGGCGTCGAAGCGGATGATGGGAAACAGGCGCGCAACGTGCAGAATGGTCTGAATCACATGCTCACGCACCTCGGCCTTGGAGTAGTCGAGCTGCGCGGTATCGTTCCATGCGAACGCAGTGCCGTCGTTGCCGTGGTAGACGTAGCGCGTCTCACTATTCGAGTGGTGGCGCAGACGGAAGGCAACAGCGGCATCCGTCTGGTCGTAGTAGCGGTCGTCGATCTTGATCTCCACGCGGCTGTCGGTGGAGAGGTCCGGTCCGTTGAAGCTGTATGCCGGAAAAGGGCTCTCCCAGCGATGCAAAAACCAGTCGGGATGCTCAATCACCCACGGCGAGTCGATGCCCATGTGGTTGGGCACCATGTCGCTGGCCAACCGCAGCCCAAAGTGCGCCGCGCGGTGCTTCAGGTGGTTGTATGCCTCCCAGCCGCCCAGGTCCTCGGCGATGTCGTAGTTCTTCAGCGAGTAGGCGGAGGCAACCGCATCGCCGTGGCCGCGCAGCCGCTTGATGGTGCGCGATGCAATGCTGCGCTCCCACAGGCCAATCAGCCAAAGCCCAGTGACGCCGCGCGAGCCAAGCAGTTGCAGCTCCTCGTCCGGGATCTGGTCGAGGCGGTGGATGTGGCGCTGATATTTCTTGCTGAGCTGCTCCAGCCACACATACGTGCTCTTGGCCATCAGCACCACGTTCGGCATCCATGCCTGGTCGGCGCTGAAGTTTTCATACTCGTCAAGCGGCGCTTGGTAGTCGTGCGCGTAGCGGCGGCGGCGAAGTTCGTCGAAGCCGATGTACTCATCTCCTTCAAAGCCCATCGAACCCCACGTCGGCGCGCCGTGGCGGAAGTCGTCGGGGCCGGGCGGGTGGAAGCGCATCCAGATGGCAAGGTCCTCTTCGCGCAGTACATCGACGGCCAGCAGAATCCGCTTCAGCTCGTCGCCCAGGTACGGCGCCCAACGCTCGCGGATGTAGTCGAGCTGCCCGATCAGCGAGTCGGGCGAGGCCAGCATGGGAGCGCGCAGCGCGTCATACAGGCTGCCAATCTCCGGCGCCATCTTGGGCCGCGTGCTGAAGTAGCCGGGAAACGCCGCCGTCACATTCGCATAGACCGTCCGCTCCTTCAGTCCCTTGTCCTCGAAGAGCGCGTGAAACGGCTTAAACGCGGGGTTGCTGTTGGCAATCCACAACATCAGAAGCTCTTCCAGAGCGGCTTCGCGGTTGGGCCGTCCGTCGGTCGCCCCGCGCAACCACTGCTCGGCGGAGAGATCGCCGCGAAATACCGCGACGTTCGGAAACTGCTCGGTGAAGGCCAGCAGCAACGCATCCATCTTGCCCGTCTTCGTCTTGTCGACATCGACCTGCGCGGCAAACCAGCGCATCGCTTCCGAGAGCACCGCCGGGTCGATCTGCTTGCGGTAGCGCTCGACCAGCGCGTGGCTCAGTTCGTCGATCAGCCCCATGGCAAACAGCGCCCCGGCGTTGATCGTGTCGCCATCCGCTCCGCGCGCCCCGTCTTTGCGCGTCCGGTTGAGAGCCTCGGCCAGCCTGCGGCTCGCCCCTACATCCGCGAAAACAACGTTTCCGCTGTAAGTGAAGAGAAGATCGTCAACCTGGGTTGCTTCCCGAACTGCGCGGGAGATGTGAAATTCCATTTGTCAGATGCCTCAACTCGCTGCTACCAGTATCTCTTGAAAAACATCTCCGGTGTATTGGATGCATCAGGAACATCCAACTCGTCCCCGGTTGCGCTGAAAAGGATCTGCGTCGAGCCGTGCAGGGTCTCGCGTTTCGGCTGTTCGCAGTAACGCGTCAGCCCCCCGCCGCATTCAAGGATCGAAACGCGGCGGAGGGCTGAGTAGTACGACGCGGAGAGACCGCTGGACCCGGATTGCTATGCCGTCTTGCGCAGCGTGTAGCTGCTCAGGGTCTTGATGTAGTTGCCGCGTTCAAAGGGAGAGGCGTCCGGCACGGAACGGCGGCTGAGGCTGCCGCGCATCTGGCGGATGGATTCGTACTCATGCTCTTCCATCCAGCGCAGCAGATCGGACTGGATGGTTGCGAGATGCGAGACGCCATGGAGCAGCAGCGCCGATGCCAGCATGGCCACCTGTCCGCCGGCCATGATGGCCTTCAGAACGTCCTCGGCGCTGTGGACCCCGCCTGTAACGGCAATGTCCGCGCTCAGATCGCCGTAGAGAATCGCGGTCCAGTGCAGCCGCAGCAACAGCTCCTCTGGACGGCTGAGAGTGAGTGTGGGAGTGACGTTGAGGTTTTCAATGTCGAAGTCCGGCTGATAGAAGCGATTGAAGAGAACCAGCGCATTGGCGCCGATCTTATCAAACCTTGCAGCCAGGTTCGGGATGCTGGTGTACTGCGGCGACAGTTTCACCGCAATTGGGACCTTCGTGCTCGCCTTCACCTGACGAACCAGTTCGATGATTCCCTCTTCAAGCTGGTCGCTGGTAACGCGTGGGTCGGTGGGCAGCGAGTAGGTGTTCAGCTCCAGCGCGTCCGCACCAGCCTCTTCCATCTCTTTGGCGAAGCTCACCCAGCCCCCGGCCGTCGCGCCGTTCAGGCTGGCGAGAACGGGAATGCTGACAGCGCTCTTGGTGCGGCGGATGTGGTTGAGGTAGGTGTCGTGTCCCTGCCGGTAGCTTTCATAGGCCGGAAAGTAGCTGAGCGACTCGGCGAAGGATTCCGTGCCGCGCGAAAGATCGCGATCCAGCGCGTTGCTCTCCAGCGTGAGCTGCTCCTCGAAGATCGAGGGCAGAATGACAGCCGCTGCGCCAGCCTCCTCCAGCCGCTGGACCTTCTCCGGGGAGTCGGTCAGCGGCGAGGAGGAGACCACCAGTGGGCTTTTCAGCTTCAGGCCAAGATATTCAGTTGTAAGGTCGATCATTTACTGCCTCCTGCGGCTCCCAACGGCGCAACAGCCCCTTCTTTCTCCGGCGGGGCGATGTGCGGGCTCGCCGAGCGGCCCGGCATGGCGGCGCGGTCGGAGTAGATCCGCCACCACCGCTCAACGTCGTCCTGGGCCTCCTGTAGCAGCAGCTTCGCCACCTCGGGACGGCTGCGCGCAAGCATCGTGTAACGGGCCTCGTGGTAGGCGTACTCCTTCAGCGGGATGGAGGGCGCGCGAGAATCGAGCTGGAAGGGGTTCTTGCCCTCGGCGCGCAGCAGCGGATTGTAGCGCATCAACGGCCAGTAGCCGGAGAGCACCGCGCTCTTTTGCTGTTCCATGCCGTAGGTCAGGTCGTAGCCATGAGCGATGCAGTGGCTGTAGGCAAGGATGAGCGCAGGGCCGTCGTAGGCCTCCGCCTCCTGGAACGCCTTCACCACCTGCGAGTCGCTGCTTCCCATGGCGACGCGCGCCACATAGACCGATCCATAAGCCACGGCCTCCATTGCAATGTCCTTCTTGCTGTTGGGCTTGCCGCCCTCGGCAAACTTGGCCACTGCGCCGCGCGGGGTCGACTTGGACATCTGTCCGCCGGTGTTGGAGTAGGTCTCGGTATCCAGCACCAGCACCTTGACGTTCTTGCCCGAGCCGAGCACGTGGTCCAGGCCGCCGAAGCCGATGTCGTAGGCCCAGCCGTCTCCGCCCAGGATCCAAACGCTCTTGCGCACCAGCGAGTCGATGATGGCCAGAAGATTATGGGCATCGGACGAATTGAGAGAGGCAAGCTTGTGGCGCAAAGCAAGAACGCGCTCACGCTGCTGGTTGATCTCCGCCT
>Ga0187851_10004757_pt1 | contig 11015 bp, 8 predicted proteins | sample June2016WEW_6_10_FD_132997 | JGI IMG/M metagenome (GOLD analysis project Ga0187851, IMG submission 132997) | Peatland microbial communities from SPRUCE experiment site at the Marcell Experimental Forest, Minnesota, USA - June2016WEW_6_10 | ecosystem: Environmental > Terrestrial > Soil > Wetlands... | reverse complement strand
TGCGGCCGCGTTCTCGATTGGTACAAGAAGGAAACTGGAAAAGAATATTTCGGCGCGGAGGATCCCGGCGTGATTCACGTGACCGCGGTCTACAACTACTTCAAGAAATATGGCTACAAGACCGAAGTCATGGGCGCGAGCTTTTGGAATGTTGGCCAGGTGCGCGAGCTGGCTGGCAGCGATCTGCTGACGATCGCTCCGAAAGTGCTGGCTGAACTGGAAGCTGTCGAGGACGAACTGACGCCGAGGCTCAGCGTGGAAGCAGCGAAAGCGATGCCGATTGAGAAAATCGTCGTAGATAGCAAGGAGAGCTTCGAGCGCCACCTCGCCGCCAATCGCATGGCCACCGACAAATTGAAAGAAGGCATTGAAGGCTTTTCCGCCGCTCTAGTCGAACTGGAAACGCTGCTGGTCAAGCGTCTTGCCGAGCTAGAATCCCGCGCTGTGGCAACTGCATAATCACGGCGTGTGCTGGGCAATGTGCAACGCGCACGAATGCCCTTTGGGAATCATGTCTTGGCCGCGGATAAGGAGAGAAGGACCCGGATGGGCGTGGGAAATCTGATGATCGTGCAAGGCGGCGGACCCACGGCCGTCTTCAACGCCAGTTTGGCCAGCACAATTTCAGAGGGAGTGAGTCAGCCCGGGTTGGGCCGCGTGTTTGGCGCCCGCTACGGCATGCGAGGACTGGTGCAGGATGACATCGTCGAGCTTGACCAGATGACCGCCGGCGAGCTCGAACTGCTGCGCAATAGTCCGGGCGCGGCGCTGGGTTCCTCCCGCTACAAGCCGTCAGACGGCGATTACGAGCGCATGGTCGAGAACCTACGCCGGCGCGATATCCGATCCGTGATTTTCATGGGCGGCAACGGCACCATGAAGGGCGCCGCACTGGTGAGCAAGCACTGCCGCGATGCCGGATTCTCAGTGCAAGTGATCGGAGTGCCAAAAACCGTGGACAACGATATTGCCATGACCGACCGCTGCCCGGGCTTTGCAAGCGCGGCCCGGTATATGGCGCAGACGACGCGCGACCTGGGGATGGATATTCGCTCCTTGCCCCAGCCGGTGACGATTCTTGAAGTGATCGGGCGCAGCATTGGTTGGCTGGCGGCGGCAACGGCGCTGGCGAAGGACAGAGACGCCGATGCGCCGCACTTGATTTATCTCCCGGAGAAACCGTTCTATGCGGAGAAGTTTCTGGCGGATCTCGACCAAATTGTGACCAAATATGGCTGGGCGATTGTGGTGGCGACCGAAGGCATACGCAATCCCGACGGAAGCCTCGTGTACGAGCTGAAAGATGCCACGCATCTTGATCCGCTGGCGCGGCCCATGACGGGCGGGGTGGGACAGTTTATGGCGAATCTGGTGGGAGAGATGCTGAAGATACGCTGCCGCACGGAAAAGCCGGGACTGATTGCGCGAGCTGCCATGACGCAGGTATCAGCGCAGGACCAAAAAGACGCCGAGTTGGTTGGCCGCGCGGGAGTGCACGCGCTGGCCGCGGGGGAAACGGAGAAGATGGTGTCGCTGCTGCCTCTTAAGCATGCGAGCAAAAACGGATACGAGTTGGTTCCCTTGAGTGAGGTCGCGGACGCGGAACGGCCGCTTCCGGCGGAGTGGATTCTGGACGCAGCGATTCCCGTGGCCGACAAGTTTTTCGATTACGTAAAACCATTGGTGGGCAAACTGACGCCGTACTTTGTCCGCTATACGAATTGATGCGTTGTGTGGAAAGGATGAACATGCAAGAGTCTGTAACAGCAGCCGCGCAAAAACCGATTGGCGTGCTGATCCTCGGACGCAAGCGCCCGGGCTTCGACCAGGAATGGAACCAGATCATTTGCGGGCGCGCCCTGACCGCGCTTAAAGATATGAGCTACGCGACGGTTGGAGCCGAGACGCCGGTCATCGACGATGCCACGATCGAGGTGGCGCTCGACAAGATTCGTGCGGCCGGTTGCCAGGCGTTGGTGATGCTGCATCCTTCGATGGGGAATGGGCAATTGGCATTGACGGTGGCGCAGCAGTGGCCCGATCCCGTCGTGCTGTGGGCCACGCCGGAGCGGCCGGGCGATGGCAAGGTGAGCTCGTGCTCGCTGGTGGGGCAACATCTATGGGGATCGACACTGCGGCAGGCGGGTCACGCATTTGAACTGGTATACGGCGATCCCGATGACGCGACGTTGCGCGCGGATCTGGCGCGAGCGATCGCCATCGCGCGCACCGTGGGCGTGCTGCGCGGTGCAAAGGTCGGTGTGATCGGAACGCATGCTCCAGGATTTATCGATCTCGCGGCTGATCCGTTCCTGATTCAGAGAACTCTGGGCACGCAGATGCACCCGTTGAGCCTGCCGCAGTTTGTCGATCGCGTGCACGCGATCTCCGACGATGCCGCACGCAAAGATGTGGAGCGCGTTCTCGACCTGAAGCTGCCGATGCGCGATGTGACGAAGGAAGATTTGCCCATGAGTTCGCGTTGCTACCTGGCTATGCGGGAGCTGATGGAAGAGGAAAGGCTGGACGCGATTACGATTCAATGCTGGCCCGAACTGCCGAACATGATCGGGGAGTGGCCGTACCTGGCGGTTTCGCGGCTCGGCACCGAGAGGGTCGCGGTTTCGATTGAAGGCGATGTGGATGGGTCCATCGGCAGCCTGATGAGCCGCGAGTTGGGAGCAGGGACCGGGTACCTGAGCGATTGGCTCGAGCACGATCGTGACAGCATCTTCTTCTGGCATCCGGGCATGGCGCCGATGGATATGTGCAACCCGGTGGGCTGCGAAGGTGGGCCGACGCTGGCCAAGCACTTCAATATCGTGAAGCCGATGGTGGTGGACGGAAGCCTTCGCATCAACGAGGACGTGACGATTACGCGGCTATGGCGGTGCGACGGCCGCTACCATATGACGGCATTTGAAGGGCGCTCGGTGGCGCCGCGGCGCAAGGTGACCGGGAACATGGTGCTGGTCGAAGTCGCGGAAACAGCGTGCGGCGGTGACGTGCCGGCGCGTTTCGACCGTCTGGTGCACGCAGGTATGCCGCATCATGTGCTGCTTTCGTTTGGCAAGCAGCAAGAGACGTTCCGGAGACTTGCGAGAGCGCTGAACCTGGAGTGGTGGGACTAGGAAGCGGGCCAATAGACCGGTCTCTGTATTCGGTTACGATGGTTAATTGATGGCGACGAGGCAAAACGGATGAGCGGCGAAGAGCAAAAATCGTACAAGGTGTATCTCGGCGGGAAGTGGATTGAGACCGGTGAGAAGATCCAGGTCACGAACCCGGCGACGGGTGAGAAATTTGCCAGCGTTTCGGCGCTCGATCGGGATCAGGTGCATGCGGCGTTTGATGCTGCGCAGGCGGCATTCCCTGCGTGGCGCGGAATCACGGCCAAGGAGCGCGGCGCATTTCTGTTTCGCGTAGCCGACGAGGTGCATAAGCGCGCGGACGAGATTGCCCGCCTGATCACGCTTGAAAACGGTAAGCCGCTGGCGCAGAGCAAAGGCGAGATGGCGATGACTGAAGACCATCTGCGCTGGTTTGCCGAGGAAGGCCGGCGAGCGTACGGAAGGCTGATTCCGCACCAGGTACAAGGCAAGCGCAACATGGTGGTCAAGGTGCCGATTGGCGTAGTGGGCGCGATTGCCCCATGGAATTTTCCGCTGGTTCTAGGCATTCGCAAGGCCGCTCCGGCGATGGCCGCGGGTTGCCCCGTGGTGCTCAAGCCGTCTTCGCAGACGCCGCTCAGTTCAATCGCTTTCGCCGAGTGTGTTGAGTCGGCCGGAATTCCTGGCGGCGTTTTCCAGCTTGTGATCGGCAGCGCACGGATGATTGCCGAAGAGTTCCTGACCAATCCCATCTGCCGCAAGATCACATTCACGGGTTCGACTGAGGTAGGCAGGGAACTGATCAAGGGTGCGGCGCAATCGATCAAGCCGCTTTCGCTAGAGTTGGGTGGACTCGCTCCGCTGCTGGTCTTCGACGATTGCAACCTGGACCAGGCGGTGCAGGAGGCGCTGGTCGCGAAGTTCCGTAACACCGGGCAGTCGTGCATCGCGGCTAATCGCATTTATGTGCAGAGCTCGATTCATGATGAGTTCGTGAAGCGGTTTGTTGCCGGAGTGCAAAAGCTGAAGACCGGTCCCGGACTGGAGCCGGGCGTCGACATCGGACCGCTTATCAATCAGCAGGCGCTGGACGCGGCTTTGGCGCAGATTGAAGAAGCCGTGGGCCGCGGCGGAAAAGTGCTTTGCGGCGGCAAACGCATGGGATCGACGGGCTACTTTCTGGAGCCTACGGTCATCGATGGAGTCGGCGCGTCGTCGCTGTGCATGCACGAGGAGACGTTTGCGCCGATGGCGCCCATCACAACGTTTGAAACCGAAGATGAGGCTATCGAATTGGCGAACAGCAGCGAGTACGGGCTGAGCGCCTACGCGATGACGCGTGACATCGCGCGCATCTTCCGGCTGGCTGAACGGATCGAGGCGGGAACGCTGGGCATCAACGACGGCGCGCCGACCACGAGCAACGCCCCATTCGGCGGCGTGAAGCAAAGCGGATGGGGCCGCGAACTTGGCAGCGAAGGATTAGAAGCTTTTCTGGAGACGAAGCATGTCTCCTTTGGCGGAATGTGACATTTTCACGGAAGGAATAGATGAAGGAGCAACTACGATGATTCAATTTCTCGTTCACGATACAGCGGACACAGTTGGCGTGGCCGTCGTGGATATCGCGGCCGGAACACAATTGACTGGCCGGGATCTCTCAACCAACAAACCGCTGACGGCAAAGGCGGCGCAGGATATTCCGCTGGGCCACAAACTGGCGCTCAAGGATTTGGCCGTGGGCGATACGGTAATCAAGTATGGCTGCGAAATTGGAAAAATCGTGCAGCCGGTCAAGGCCGGGCAACACGTGCACGTGCAGAACCTGAAGACGAAGAGGTGGGCATAATGAAGGACCAGACAATTCATGCGTATCGGCGTGAAAACGGACGCGTGGGCGTTCGCAATCACGTGATTATCCTGGCCGTGGACGACATTTCGAATGCCGCGACAGAGGCCGTGGCCAACAACATCAAGGGAACACTGGGCCTGCCCCACGCCTATGGACGCCTGCAGTTCGGCGAGGATCTCGAGCTCTTCTTCCGCACCATGATCGGTACCGGCTCGAATCCCAATGTGGCCGCCGCGATCGTGATTGGTATCGAGCCGGGATGGACGCAGAAGATCGTGGACGGCATTGCGAAGACCGGGAAGCCGGTGGCCGGATTTTCGATCGAAGGTCAGGGCGACATCGCGTGCATTGCGCAGGCTTCAAGGAAGGCGAAGGAGTTTGTGCAGTGGGCGACGGAGCTGCAGCGGACGGAATGCAAGTTCAGCGAGCTCTACATTAGCGTGAAGTGCGGCGAGAGTGACACCACCACCGGACTTTCAAGCTGTCCCACAGTCGGCAACGTGATTGACAAGCACTGCGACCTCGGTGGCATGGCGTCTTTCGGAGAAACTACGGAACTGACCGGCGCCGAGCACATTGTGGCCTCCAAGGCCGCGAATGAAACGGTGCGCGCGCAGTTCCAGGCCATGTTCGACGACTACCAGAAGCTGGTCTTCGGCGAGAAGACCGACGATCTCTCCGAGTCGCAGCCGACGAAGGGCAACATTGCCGGTGGATTGACGACCATCGAAGAGAAGGCGCTGGGCAACGTGGAAAAGCTGGGCAAACATACGAAGTTTGTCGGCTGCCTGAAACCGGCAGAAGTGCCCACGGACAAGGGCTTGTGGTTCATGGACACATCGAGCGCCGCGGCAGAAGCCGTAACGCTTTGGGCGGCTTCGGGTGCTGTGGTGCATTTGTTCCCGACCGGACAGGGCAACGTGATCGGCAATCCCATTGAGCCGGTGATCAAGCTCTCAGGAAATCCGAAGACCGTGAAGTTGATGGCCGATCATATCGACGTGGATGTGTCGCCGGTTCTGCAGGGCGAGATGACGCTCGACCAGGCAGGCGATGCGCTGATCGAGATGATCGTGCGCACCGCAAACGGAAGGAACACTGCGGCGGAAGCGCTGGGCCATCGCGAGTTTGTGATGACCAAGCTCTATCGCAGCGCGTAGTTCGTCTGTAGTCGAACATTTGTGGTTTCCCAGGTCTCAAAAGCGAGACCTGGGGCACCCCAGGTTGGTTCGGGAACAAGCAATCAGAAATTGTTCGGTGCAATCATGAATCGTTATTCCAAAGAGGTACTCGTCAACGTCGTGACGCAACTGGCAGCCGGAATGGGTGTGCCTGTTGCCGATGCGGCGCTGTTTGCCGAGGTGCTGGTGGATGCCGACGTGAGCGGCGTGTCAACCCACGGCGTCTCACGGCTGAATATTTATCTCAAGCGCATCGAATTGGGGCTCATCGATCCCAAGGCCACGCTCAAAATCGACCGGCAGGCGGGGAGCGTCGTGGTGCTTGATGCCGGGAACGGGCTGGGACAGATCCAGGCGCGCAAGGCGCTCGATCTGCTGATGCCGATGGCCAGCCAGAACGGCGTGGCGACGGCGACCATCCGCAACTCGCAGCACTTTGGCGCGCTTTCCTGGTACTCGAACTTTGCGGCCAGCCAGGGCATGATTTTGCTGGCGATGACGAACTGCGAGCCGGCCATGTCGCCTGAAGGCGGATACGAAGCCTTCTTCGGCACCAATCCCATCGCCGCCTCATTTCCAACCGGCAAGGGGTTTTCCGTGAAAATCGATCTCGCGACTTCAGGAGTTGCGCGCGGCAACATCATTGCCGCGCAAAAAAAAGGTCAGTCGATTCCGCAGGGCTGGGCGCTCGATCCGGACGGGAATCCAACCACCGATGCCTCGCAGGCGCTTTTGGGTACCGTGCTCACCATGGCCGGGCACAAGGGATATGCGTTGGCGATGATGGTGGAACTTTTCAGCGGAGTGCTTTCGGGTGCTGCGATCGGGTCTGACGTGGGATCGATGTACAAGAACCTCGATCGCAAGCAGGATGTAGGCCACTTCTTCTGCCTGTTCGATGTGAAGGCGTTTCTCGATTACGACGAATACTTGCAGCGCATCGACGAGACCATCGATCGCATCAAGAGTTCGAAAAAACGTCCTGGGGTGGAAGAGATCCTTGTGCCCGGCGAGCGTTCCTCACGGAAGGCCGCAATCAATAACGCTCAGGGCATTCCCGTTTCGCCCGAAACAGTGGCGGAGATCGAGCAGTGGTGCTCCCGCTTGAACGTCGGATTCAATTGCCATGAGGTGGTAGGCCAGCCATGATCGATATTCTGATAACGGAAAATATCCAGGGCGCTGCCGTCGATGCGCTTGGTTCCCGATTTCGCGTTGCTTTCCAGCCGGATTTGTGGAAGGATCCGACACTGCTTGCCGAAAAGGTGAAGACCTGCCGTGCGCTCATTGTGCGTAACCAGACGCCAGTAACGGCGTCGCTCATCGACGCGGCGCAGGATCTGCTGGTGATCGGCAGGGCAGGTGTGGGTCTCGACAATGTTGACTACAAGCACGCCGAGAAGTCGGGCATTGTGGTTTCGTTTACGCCCGACCAGAATGCCATCAGCGTGGCCGAGATTGCGATCGGTTTGATGCTGTCGCTGGCGCGATTTATTCCCGCCGCCGACGCGGATACGAAAAAAGGCAACTGGAGCCGGCAGCGCTTTGTGGGCACGGAGCTCTACGGCAAAACGCTGGGCATCGTGGGCGCAGGGAAGATCGGATATCTGACGGCGCGGCGCGCGATGGCGTTCGGCATGAAGGTTCTCGCCTACGATCCATTTCTGAGCCGGGACAACATTCTGTTGAGCGAGGTGCAGGCCGAGCTGGTGGAGCTGGACGAGTTGCTGGCGCGCGCGGACGTGGTTTCATGCCATTTGCCCGCAACGGCGCAGACTGCAGGTGTGTTCAATCGCGAGCGGTTCATGAGCATGAAGCGGGGCGCGTTCTTTATCAACACGTCACGCGGCAAAGTGGTGGTGGAGCAGGACCTGGTGGAGGCGCTGAAGGCCGGGATTGTGGGCGGCGCGGCGCTGGACGTACGCAGCAAGGAGCCTCCGCAGATCGGCGAGCTCGAGTCCATGCAGAACGTGATTCTCTTGCCTCACATCGCGGCGTTTACGCACGAGGCGCAGGATCGGGTGACAGCGGCGGTGTGCGAGGATGCGGCGCGCGTGCTGGAAGGAAAGCCGGCGATCAATGCTGTAAAACGGACGATGCCGATGCCGCGCGTTATTTCCTGATCTGGATGGGTTTCTGACCGTCGGGCTTGGGAACAAAGATGTCCTGCCAGACGAGGCCGCACTCTTTCACCATCTGCATCGGATATTCGAGGCGGCCCAACTCCGCCTCGGCGTTATTGGTGCCGAAGGAGAATTTGCATCCGGCAGCCTTGGCCAGTTTGAGAAACGCAGGACTGGGAATCTTCCGGCGATTGTTGATTTCGATGGCTACATCATTGCGCAGGGCAGCGTCGATCACGCGGTGCATCCGCTCGAGCGTCCAGAGCGCATCATAATCCGCTGCAATCTGGTCGGGAATGTATGTCGCGTTGGCGTAGATGTCGATGGGTTCGCGCATCACGCCTTCAATGCGCTTAACCAACATCTCCATGAATGCCTGCTTGTCGGCGATGACGCCGATCTCCTCGGGAATCCAGATCCTCATGCGCTTGCCTTTGTCGTCGGTAAACGTCATTGCGTCCGTGAAGACGTAGTCGAAGCGGGCGACGGATTTGGGCGAGACGAGAGTGCGCCACTCGCGCCCCTCGGCTTGCATGGCTACGTAGCAGGGCTGGCCCTTTATGCTTTCGAGATAGTCGCGAATGCTGGCATCGTCGTGCACCGGGAAGTTCAGGCCACAATTGATGGCGATGCCGTAACCGATGCCCACGCGCCGCGAATTGGCGAGAGCCTGATCAAGCGTGAGGCCGCCTTTGAGATGCGTGTGGCAATCGACCACTGGAATGTTGGCCGCGCCGATGCGGATGATGTCGCGATAGACTTCGTCGACTTGCCGGCGCTCGTCAGAAAGTTGTGGGACGGCATCGGGCAGCGGGCGGACGCGGAGATTACGAAAGAATGTGGCGCCTTGCTGGCCGAGCGCTTGCAATGCGAACGTGCCGTGGCCGATGCGAGAGTCGAAGTCGGAGTTGGCCGAGAAGGCGTCGGCAGGCTCGATGTAGTCGACGAGAAGCATGCCGTTAATGCGAACCTGCACCTGCTTCTGGCGAACGAGAATGCTCAGCGTGAACCAATCGTTGTCCCGGATGAACTGCTTCCAGACATGGCGCACGCCCTGCAGCGAGCCGGTCTTTCTGCGCTGGATGAAGCCGTTCGGACCGCGCGCGTCATTGGCCAACAGAACCTGAAAACCTGGAGCGCGCGAGGTCGAGGACTGAGCTGTGGTGTGGAAACAAATGGCAGACTCGGCGCCCGGCTGCATCATGACTTCCGCGCTGAACTCGAAGTTCTTGAAGTCTGCCTGACCGGAAGGTCCGGCGTAGAAAAGACGTGCTTTCTGGCCGCAAACAGAGACTTGACCGTCAGCCACGTTGAAACTGGCCGTGTGTCCATGGGCGCGCCAACCGCGCAGCGATGTGCCGTCAAAGAGGGAGTTACCATCCGCGGATTGGCCGGAAAGAGTTTGGAGGGCGGCAGGCGCGGCGAAGAGGAGCGCCAGAGCATCGCGTCGCGTGAGAGTGGGCATGGAATCCTTTCGAGGCAGGACTATGCCGCGGCGGTCGCGGGCTGATCGAGCTGGCGATATTTGCGGCCGACGGCGAACAGAGCTATCGTGCCCGCCAGAGGCATGACCGCGACCAGCGCAAACACCGGTGTGTAGGAGAAGTGATCGATAAGAATACCCGTGAGCAAGGGAAACAACGCGCCGCTCAAGTCTCCGGCGATGCCCATCAGTCCTGCGGCGCGGCCCACCTGGTGCTCGGGAAAGAGATCGGTAACGGCCGCGAACATATGCGCGGAGAGAAAGTTGTCGGCGGCGATGGTGATCGAAAGGAGGGTCATGACCAGACCGATGCCGCGAAGAAAAGGCACGCCCAGGCTGAGCAGGCAGACGAGGGCGCTGCCAAACATCAGGGTCCGCCGCGTATTGCGCACCGAGAAGCCGCGGCGAATCATCGCGCCCGCCGCCCATCCTCCCGCGATGCCGCCGACGTCACCCATCAGAAACGGAATCCAGGCGACGATTCCAATCTGCACCATGGTCATGTGGCGCGCGCTGAAGAGATAAATGGGCGTCCAGTACCAGTAGAACTGCATAACAGGTCCGACGAAGAAGCGGCAGAGGATGACAGCCCATGTGGAAGAGTTGCCCAGGAGCTCGCGTGCAGAGATTGAAGGCTGGCCAGCCGGCGCCGTCGATTTCGGCTCTTTGCCGTACATGAACCACCAGGTCGGAATCCAAAGGAAGCCGGCAATCGACGGCACAAGAAACGCGACGCGAAAGCCGTAATGCTGGAGGAGATAGACCATGACCGGCACGGCAAGGGTTGCGCCGATGACACTGCCGCCGTTGAAGATGCCGATGGCGAGAGTTCGGTCTTTTTTCTCAAAGAGCCGCGTGATCGTCTTGACTCCGCCGGTGTAAACGCCACATTCACCAGTGCCTTTCCAGTATTGCGAGAGGCCCAGCGAAAGTCCGGAGCCTGCGAGCGCAAACGAGGCGGTCGCGGTGGACCACCAGGCGATAGCAGCCGTGAGCCCGAGACGCGCGCCCAGGCGATCCATAAGGTAGCCCATGGGGAATTCGCCCGTCATCATGCCGAAGCCGAGCGCGGAGACGATTCTTCCATAGGCGGTGTTGGTGAGATGAAAAACCGTGCGCAGCACCGGCGCCATGACCGACAGCGCCAGACGGGCGATGAACATGATTACGGTGAGAAAGAAAAGGAGGCAGAGGATGAGCCAAGCGCGCCCCCTGCTGGACCGCTCGAGTGCCCGCCCGCTCTCGGTAGGGACGATCTCTTCAGCG
>Ga0187851_10004753_pt1 | contig 11022 bp, 12 predicted proteins | sample June2016WEW_6_10_FD_132997 | JGI IMG/M metagenome (GOLD analysis project Ga0187851, IMG submission 132997) | Peatland microbial communities from SPRUCE experiment site at the Marcell Experimental Forest, Minnesota, USA - June2016WEW_6_10 | ecosystem: Environmental > Terrestrial > Soil >... | reverse complement strand
TACACATGCAACAGGATCTGTTGCCATTGTTCCCGTTGCAGGCGGTGCTCTTCCCGCGCACACCGCTGCCACTGCACATTTTCGAGGATCGCTACAAACAAATGATGCGCGAGGTCCTCGACAATCGGATGGAATTCGGCGTCGTGCAGGCGGGCGAAAAAGGCATTGTGAACATGGGATGCACGGCGGCCGTCGACAAAGTGCTGAACCAGTACCCGGACGGCCGTCTGGACCTGTTCACCGTGGGTCAGCGCAGGTTCGAGATCCTCTCTCTCAACGACGAAGGTCCATTCCTTCGCGGCGCCGTCGAGTACTTCGACGACGATGAGTTCCAGCCCGTGGATATGGGCGTCCGCCAGCAGGTGCTGGACCGTTATCGGGAGCTTTGCCAGCTATCCGAGCCGCCTTCGTTTCAGAACCCGGAATTCGCCGATCCTCAACTCAGCTTCCAACTCGCGCAGATAGTTCCCGATCTCGAGTTTCGCCAGACCCTCCTCGCCATGCGGTCCGAGGCTGCGCGCATGGAGAACATGGCCAAATTCCTTCGCGAATGGGTGCCGCGCCACCGTCGTGCGCTGCACGCGCGCAATGTCGCTCCGCTGAACGGACACGGCAAGCCCCCCGACGCATCGTGACCCGCCTCAACCTGCTGATCGACGCCGACGATACGCTGTGGGAAAACAATATCTATTTCGAGCGGGCCTTCGCCGAGTTTTACGATTTTCTCGGGCATTCCTCGCTGAATCCCACTCAAGTTCGGATGGTTCTCGATGAAATCGAGCTCGCCAACACACGCGTCCACGGATATGGCTCGCTTAACTTCGGCCGCAACCTCCGTGAATGCTACCAGCGGTTAGCCGAACGCCACGTTTGCGACGAAGACCTTCAAACGGTAACCGGTTTCGCCGAGCGCATTCTTGAATCGCCCATGGAGGTGATCGATGGCGTGGCTGCCACGCTTGAGTATCTGGCAAAGCGGCATGACCTGATCCTGTTCACGAAGGGCCATCCCGACGAGCAGAAGCTGAAACTCGACCGGTCAGGTCTGGGCCGTTGGTTCGGCCACGCGGCCATCGTGAAGGAGAAAGACGCTTCGTCCTACCAGAAGCTGGTGGCGGAGCGCGGGCTTGATCCGGCCCGCACCTGGATGATCGGCAACTCGCCGAAATCCGACATCAATCCCGCGCTCGAAACAGGCCTCAATGCCGTGCTCGTGCCGCACCCACATACCTGGCGGCTGGAGCATCAGGACGTCAACGCTCCCGCGCCAGGCCGGCAGCTTGTCACCGTAGAGAGGTTCACGGATCTTTCTGCGATTTTCTTAGCCAGCTCCGCGACTTTCTAAGTCAGCGGTAGATTTCTTCGTGTGGCATCACGTGCGCTTCCAGCACGTGTTCGAAGAGATGCCGGTAATGCTGCATCGCCAATCGCAGTTCTTCCGTGGTGGACTGCGTGGTGCCGCCTCGAACCGCAATCTCATGGGCGATTCGATAATGCTCAACCACGCGCGGATGTTCCACCGAAACGTCCGCGGCTCGTTGTTCGAAGCTGCCGATCGGATAACCTCTCGTCTTCAGCGCCCGGCTCACCAGTGCATCCGCCTCGGCCACTGCCGACTTGGGATTGTCGACAAAACGTTCCTGGACCCGGCGCCACTCGGCCGCGAAGTGTTCGCGCTCGTCTTCGCTCAATCGGCGAATGGGCAGCCGATTGACCCGCTTCTGCCGATCCTCAAGAATGTCTTCGGCCCTGCGCGCATTCCCGTTTTCGCGCACCAAGTGATCGTACTCAGGCCCGAACTTCCCGCGCAGCTCCTGAGTCCTCTTTTTCTGCATCAAGATCCAACCGGCGATCACGGCTACAACTACCACCGCAATCAAGACAATCAGCATCCCGGTACTCATCAGTCATGCCCCTCCGATATCGCTAGTGCAGGCTTAGTACCACCACGTACCCCAAGCAAAAACACCAGTATCGGACAGAAATTGCTTGAATACCGGTAAGAAATGCAATCTGAATTACATTGACAGGAAGGGGAGCCCTGCTCACGCTGTCACACGCGGTTACCCGCGGAATTGCCGACAAGTGGTCAGGTGGCTACTGGCAGCAGCTCATTGTCGCCAGGAGAGGCGTTCTCGCGGAAGCCGTCTGCTGTGGGCCGAAGTAATGCTGGTCCCCGAGGATCTTATAGACCTGGCCGGCGACGCCGGAGGCGATCGGGCCGTTGATATGCCCGCCGCCGGTCAGCAGGACCACCACCACCAGCCTGCGGTCTCCCACTACGTTAAAGGAGCCGAACCAGCCCAGGTGCGTGGGCGAACGCGTGTCCGAGCACGTTCCCGTCTTGCCATAAATCGATTGTGAAGGGTCGTAGTTGGCGCGGCGCGCGGTCCCGAATTCCACGGCGTCGTTCATGCCCGGGGTGATCTCCGGCAGATATTTCGCCACATCCAACTGACGCTTCACCTTTGGCTCGAAGCCGGCCACGTCCTGTTCGGATCGCGGGTATTGCAAATAGTAGAGTGTGCCGCCATTGGCGAACGACGACACCAGCGAAGCAAGCTGCAGAGGCGTGAGGTAAATCCCCGAACCGAAGCTGGTCATCATACCCATGCCTTCCTTCGGCTCTTCCGCCGGCAGCGTACCCGGCTCTTCACCCTCAATGTTCCAGCCAGCCTTCTCGCCGAGACCCATCAGGCGCGCATAATGCTCAACTTTCTCAAAACCCAGGCGGTCGCCGATAGTCGCGAAATAGTAGTTGTTGGAGTGGGCCAGGGCCATGCTGAGGTCGAAGCTGGTTCGGCGAGTCAACCTGATGCTGGTTTCCGGAGTGATCACGCCTTCACTGAGACCAGCCACCGCGGTCACCAGCTTGATGGTGGAACAAGGCTGGAAACCGCTCGCCAGGGCCAGTTTCTGGTTGACCATGCTCAGCACGCGGCCGTTCGATGGATCCACGACCACCACCGTCCCGTTATACGGACCAAGCGCCTGCACCGCAGCGCGGCGAACAATCAAGTCTTCCCCATCCACCGAATCGCCGATCGTGGAATCCGCAAATGTCGGTGAGGTGTACCCGCCGTCACTGTAACGATGTGCGCGAGGATGCAACCTGCGGGCGGGCGGCACGACGTAGTTAGCGTTGCGGTAACGGCTGGACCGGGCCACTGGCCGGTGCGCCGACACCTGCTGGGAGCGGACTCTCGACCGGGCCTTTTTCCTGCGAGTGGCGGCGGAAGCCGGCAGAGAAAACAGAAGCGACGCAATTACCAGCGTCAACACGGTCTTTAGAGAAACCTGGCGCATGCTGTCTTTACGTCCCTGACAGAAGTCTTCAGCAAACGGGAAGACACCGTAATATTGATTACGCTTGCCTTCTACTATGAGCTATCGGACGCTCTAAGGTCAACCTGCATACCGCACCGTGACAGGCGTACCGTTGCCCAACCCACTATCCATCGATCCAGCCGGGAAGACTCCCACCCGGCTACTACATCTGTTGCGCCCGGACTATTTTCTTCTCATTGGATCGCGGCTTTCTGTGAGCCGTCGATCAGATCACCATTTGTTTTCAATCGATTCGAAAGCCGAACCGAGGTAATCATTTCGACAGACGCTGTCCGAAGCCCGCTGGTGACAGGATTTTTCCTTGTGAACCATCGGCGACAAGCCTCGCGCGCCGCGAAACCCAAAACATTCCTTCTACCGTTTGTCAGTCGTTTATATCACAAGTCCGTGGCCGGACGCCAGCGATTTCTAATGGCCACTCAGTAAAGCCCCCGTGCTGGAGCCCAGGCATTTTCCCGGTTATCAGCTCACTTCTTCTGCAACTCGGCGAGCGCGGCAAGAACCTCTTCGCTGTGATGTGTGGGGTCCACGCCGGTCCACACCTTGGCGATCTTGCCCTCCGGATCGATCAGGAACGTGTTACGCAGGGCGTAGCCGGGAGGGGTGTGGTAGGAACCGTATTCATCCACCACCTTGTGATCGGGGTCGGACAGCAGATGGAACGTCAGGCTTTCCTTGGTGCAGAACTCCGTGTGGCTGGCCGTGGAATCGACGCTGACGCCCAGGATAACGGCGTTCGCGTCGGTGTACTTCGCCAGATCCCGCTGAAAGTTGTGGGCCTCGATGGTGCAGCCCCGCGTCATGTCCTTGGGGTAGAAGTACAGGACGATCCACTTGCCGGGAAAATCGGAAAGCTGAACGGTGTTGCCATCCTGTGCGGGAAGGCTGACCGGCGGCGCTGCCTGCCCGGCCTGCGGCACTTCGGCGGCAAACACGAATCCCGCGCTCAATAGGGCGCAAATTGCGGCAGAGGAAATGAATTTCATCACGGGGTTTCGCTCCGGATCTGACGTGAAGGATAACATGCGCGATCAGGCTACATTGGCGAGACGGTGTTATATGCTTGGCTGGTATGGGCGACCATGACCCCAACGGCTGATCGTGTCGTAGCACGTCCGGCAATTGTTGCCCTGGAAGGAGCCGACGGGTCCGGTAAATCCACGCAGGCACAGTTACTTCATGACTGGCTGCAGGCGGAAGGCGTCTCCCTCCGGCACATCAGCTTTCCGAGGGTCTCCGAACGCGGCTACGGAGAAGCCATCGCCATGTTTCTGCGGGGCGAGTTCGGATCTCTCAAGCAGGTTCACCCGTACCTCGTCGCGTCTCTATTCGCCGGCGACCGCGCTTCGGCCATAAGAGACGTTCAACAATGGCTCGGTGAGGGCGACCTCGTGCTGGTGGACCGCTATTTTTATTCCAACCTCGCGTATCAGGCCGCGAAAATCGAGGACCCTGAGGCGAAACGTGCATTCGCGTCGTGGCTGGAGACTGTCGAATTCGAGTGCAATCGCATCCCCAGGGCGGATCTCAATCTCTTTTTCGACGTGCCTATGAACTTCGTGCTCTCGAATGCGAGTCGCCGCGCGCTGGAGCAGCGCTCCTACCTGAACGGCCGCGACGACATCCACGAAGTAGCCGGGCACTTCCAGCAACAGGTGGTCGCGGAGTATCGCCATTTCGGCGCCTACGACCCCTCTTTCATCGCGCTGGATTGCGCGGACGAGCATGGCGCGATGCGAAGCGTCGACAGCATCCAGAAACAGCTTCGACAGGTGCTCGCGAACGCCGGAATCCTGCGGTTCGAAGGGGCGAGTGCGCGCACAGCGGAACGTTCTTGAGTAGCCGGCACAACGGAGCGAACCGCCTGCTTTACCCCAGTTACACTGTGGGCGGCTCCGACAAGTGCCCGCTAGCCTGCCCTAAGCCGACTTGACGACTGGAGCAAATGGCGGGGGTACCCAGGTTGCCCGCGTAGTCTCAAGGTTCAGCGTTTCGCCAATGAACTTTCCCTGGGGTCCGCCGTCGAAGTACATGTACGCGTGGCCAGTGGCACGGCAATCAACGATTCCTGCGTCCTGTGCTAAACGGACGGCGTAGACCGGTGCTCGCCAGTCTTCAGTGACGAACGTCTGGACGTAAGCAAGGCACTCGCCGGGCCGCGTTTCAGCACATAGAGCGTGAGCACGCCATCCATCCGGCCGGACACCCGGCGTCCACATTTCGCCCAAAAGGGGATTCTGACGTTCGCCGACGAACTCATTCGCTTTTTCAACGCCAGTACCATCCTGCGCAATGAAACCGCGGATTCCCGAGAATAGTTGCTCATGCCCGGAATATTCAGAAAACTGAGTCAGAAAGTAGTGAAACCCAATTTTGGCAACCGCGCGAAAGTAACGATCAGTCAAACCGACCCTTGCAACTTGTTCACCGTATCTGGTGCTGCCCACACTGCCTTCCCTGAACGTCACTTTAGGCCACGCTTCTTGTATCAGGTGTTCCACCCATTCCTTCTCGTCAGGTGCGTAGAAGATGCGAACGTCCCCGTACGGCGGCACAGCACCAAGTTGCTTATACGCCGCCAGCAACTCTTCGGGGCGGCTGCCCGCGATGATTGGGAGATGATAAGTAGTCCCCGCCTCTTCGACGAACACGATCTGCCTCATCTGGCGGAATGTCCTATTCTCGATTTCGAGCAGAATATCGATACCCAGAACGTCATCCTTCGCTTTGAGTTCAATACGCTGACCACCCGCGCTGCCACGCTCAAACACATTCACCGGTTCGTGTGTTGCCCGACCTTCGATGCCGTAGAACCGGCGAAGCAGGGCTTCAGGACCACACCGTGCGTATTGCTCGTCAAGAACGCCCAGGCGCTTGTTGTTGCAGGCCGTGCAGATGCGGCCTTCGAGATATGGAGCATCCCGAAATTCACCGAACGCTGCCGGAAGCGGGTGCTCAACAGAATTCCCCGACTCTGAACAGTAGAGACACTGCATACACCCATTTTCGCAAAGCCGCTTACCCTCGCAGTGCGCAGTCCCCCTTTCACTTTCTGCGCAGCAGTGGCTATTCTTAGAGCAGGGCTTCCCCGTATGGGCGAATCGCGTGGAGATTCAGCATGAAGCGCACGAAGCGAATAGGGTCCGTCAGCGAGTACATGGCCGTAGTGATGCGCGTTCGGCGGGACTGGAAGAAGAGAGCGGACCGGGGTTTCGACTGGCAGCCATGGTTCCGTGGTGAGTCAAACTGCGGAGCGCCCACGTCACTACAGCCTAGGCTTTACCGCAGCAAAGCCAAAATTAGCAGGCTGCTTTACGATGAACAGGAGATGCGTCTGGACTTCCGCAGATGCGGCCAGCAACTCAGTGCAGAAACGCAGCCAAAGGACAAGTGGGAATGGTATTTTGTAATGCAGCACTACGGCGCGCCCACGCGGTTGCTGGACTGGTCTGACGGCGCCCTTGTTGCGTTGTACTTTGCGGTGCGTAGAGGCGCCAACAGACGGAAAGACGCGGCGGTGTATATGCTGGACCCCTGGTGGCTTAACGAACAAGGGTTCAAAACTCTCCCAGTCAGAGGGAAGGATCGACCAAGCGGTGTGGCTCTTCCGGATTGGGATGAAGCAAAGGCATACCTACCAGAAGACGAGCTTGAAAGCACTCACTTGGGGCCGCGCATGCCCTTGGCAATTGACCCCCACCACGTATCGCGCCGTTTCGCGGCGCAGCGCAGCCGCTTCACTGTTTTCGGACGCGACATTAACGGCTTGAAGGACCTCGCTTCGGAGAAAGGTGCACGCATCGTGTGCATTCCGGTCAAAGCCGCGTCGTTTCACGATATCCTACGAGAGTTGAAAACCGGTGGCATCTCTGAATCAACCATCTTTCCTGACTTGGAGGGATTCGGGCGGGAGCTGAACCTTGCGTGGGAGTGGCGCAGGATGCGTTAAAGCTGAACGCTGACACGCAAGCTGTGGTATCAACATGCCAAATCAGTGTTCAATTTGCGGCAACAAAACGATTCCAACGGTCAGGCTTGTGGGACCGGCTTCTGGCAAACGCTATAAATACCGGTTTTGCGAGATCCACGGTGAGAATCTGGGGGCATGCAGACAGCCCCCACCGAGGGCGGATACGACGCCGCTCCCCAACGGCAGAACGCCCCGGCAGACTCGCATCGGCCCCTGAACGCACACCCGGAAAACGAGGACGAAGGCGACAAGGGAGGCGTCGTCCACAAAGATAGAGAGATTCCGGTTGGGTCACTACAGTTTCCACTACAGCGCACCGGTTCCGCGTCCAGTTTTCGTTGATACCAAGGCAGCTAAGACAAGGCTAGCCGGTGCTTCCGAACCCGCCGGCCTCGCGCCGGCTCCCTTCCAGCGTTTCCACCTCCCTGGGTTCGACGGCGCAATACTGTGCTATGACAAGCTGCGCAATGCGGTCGCCCGGCGCAATCTGCTGAGGCGCGTCGCTGAGGTTCACCAGAATCACTTTGATCTCGCCCCGATATCCGGGGTCGATTGTGCCCGGCGCATTCAGAATAGTGATGCCGCGCTTCGCGGCGAGGCCGCTGCGCGGCCGCACCTGCCCTTCGTAGCCGGGAGGAAGCTGGATCGCCCACCCCGTGGGGCACAGGATACGGCCCAGCGGAGGCAGCACGAGGGTCTCCTCGCCGCAATACGACAGGTCGAGCCCGGCATCCTCTTCGGGTCCGTGAGAATAGGCGGGCAGCGCGGCGCCAGCACGAAGCCGTTTAATCGGTAAATCAATTCGCATAGGAAGAATCGCCCGCCCGGTCACTCGGCGAAAGCCGCCGGGATCCGCCAGTTCACCTCATAGCCGAACCGCTCGCGCATTTTCCGGACGAACTCATCGCGCTCGCGGTTGGCGCGCAGGACATCTTTTCCAGGCTGCAGGGCCAGCCACCCGGCGCCCTCGGCGATTGCACTGGCGCCGTCGCGGTCGCCGGCCAGCAGTGCGCGCAGCACTTCCGTCTCCGTTGACGAGAGATGGACACTGTTGAAGTCGTAGTCGAGGAACGCCTGCCACACCAGCGGCACCCACACCCGCACAATTGCGTTGCCGATCAGTTGCGCGTACTGCCGAATCTCTTCCTGCGCGTGCTCCTCCATGCGCAGGCCCAGGAAATGGAGCAGGTTCCACAAGTCAATCTTCCAGTACGCCTCGGTATAGGTGGAGAGCGGCAGGTCCTTTCTGGCCTGCTCCCGGGCAATACCGGCGTCGATGCGCTCCTGATAAAGACGGCGTGCCTCAGCCTGAAAAGCCTCTTCGCGCTCGCTGAGCATGCGCCCAATCTCCGCGTCCGCGAAGCCCGCGGCTCCCTGCCGGTTGCGCGTGCTCTGGATTCGCCACTGGCCGGGCGCGGTGGTCTGAGTCCGGTCGATCGCCACCGAATAGCGCGTGCTGTATTCGTTTACGTTCGCGGTGCGATGCCGGATCCACTGCCTCCAGGTATCCATGGGCACGCGCACGTGCAGCTTGATCTCGCACATCTCAAATGGGGTGGTGTGCTTGTGTCGAAGCAGGTACCGGATCAGTCCACGGTCCTCGTGTACGGTGCGCGTTCCGCTGCCGTAGGAGATTCGGGCCGCCTGAACTATGGAAGCGTCTGCTCCGAGATAGTCGACGACTCGCACGAAACCATCGTCGAGGCATGGGAAGCGTTTGCCGAGGATCGCGTCAAGGCCGTCAACGTTGACGCGTACGGCTTTGTCTGAGGTCGGTTCGTCTTCATTCGGCATGGAGCTTTGGGAGGCCACTCTAGATGGTATCGCGCCCCTATCAGGCTGGCTTGCTCGGCCCGCCCTCAATGCGGCCGCGAAAATACTCCACGGTGTGCCGAAGTCCTTCTTCGAGCGTCACGCGGGGCTCCCAATTGAGCAGACGGCGGGCTTTGGTGATATCGGGCTGGCGCTGCCGGGGATCGTCTTCGGGCAAAGGAAGGAACTCAAGCGGCGCGTTCGATCCGGTGAGGACGCGAATGTGTTCGGCGAATTCAAGGATGGTCATCTCACGCGGATTGCCGAGATTCACCGGGTAGTGTTCAGTGGAGTGGAACAGCCGGGAAAGCCCCTCTACCAGATCGCTGACGTAGCAGAAGCTGCGTGTTTGTGCGCCGCTGCCAAAGACGGTGATCGGCTCGCCACGCAGGGCCTGATCCAGAAACGCCGGCACCACGCGGCCGTCATGCAGTTGCATGCGCGGTCCGTACGTATTAAAGATTCGTGCGATGTGCGTGTTCACGCCGTACACACGATGAAACGCCATCGTGACCGCTTCGGCATAGCGCTTGCTCTCGTCATAGCAGGAACGTGGACCCACCGGATTCACGTTGCCCCAGTAGGTCTCCACCTGCGGATGCACGGCCGGGTCGCCATAGCATTCCGACGTAGAGGCCAGCAGGAACGGAGCCTCGTGCCGGCGAGCCAGATCGAGCATGAGCTGCGTGCCCTGCGCCCCCGATTCCAGCGTTTCAATCGGATGCGCGAGATAGTCCTTCGGACTGGCGAGCGAAGCAAGATGCCAGACGCCATCGACGGCCCCGTCGATCTCGAACGGCTTGGTGACATCGCACTCGCGGAATTCGAAACACGGATGACTCTCCAGTTGGCACAGATTCCGCGTGGAGCCGGTAATGCAGTTGTCCAGGGCAAGAACGCTGTGCCCTTCGGCGATCAGACGGTCGCACAGATGCGAACCGATGAAGCCCGCGGCTCCCGAGACGACGTATCGCAATGCCCCTCCATGCCGGCCGCATGGCGGCGCAGGCGAAGAACCATTATCGGACAGGGCTCAGGAATCCGAAACCGCCGCGCCGGGCGTTCACGGGTGGAAGCTGAATGAAAGCCTCACCAGGACCTTGGCGGGTTTGCCGTCGGAACCGGGGAACGGTGAAAAAAACCATCTCTTTGCCGCGGCGACGGCAGACACGGCCAGCATGGCGTTGCCGCTCACCACATCCACCTTTTCTACTGTTCCGTCGGTGTCCACGTGGGCATCCACGAAGACCTTTCCTTCCAACTGGAACTGTTTGGCAAAAGCCGGGTAAGACGCTTCAGCGCGCCTAATGATCGCCTTGCGGGCGGCTTCATCGGAAACGTGAATGGGCTCTTCCGCCAGCAGCGGTGCGGCGCTCGCAAAGGTCAGGACCAGGCAGAACAAGGAAATCGGAAAGCCGGTTGCACGACGGGGGGAACGCGGCCGGGGCGAAACCGGTGGGAATCGCATCGGGCCTCCTGTCGCCCGTATCGCTGGTTTCGGTTCGGTTGTAGAGCAGACTTGCCGGCGATTCTATTACAATTCGGTTTCGGGCGCGCCGTCCGGCTCGCCTTCGAGGGCCTCCAGGCTGGCCTCGTCGGCAGCGTAGCGCTTCAGGACGCGAAGGGAGTTGCCGGCGGAAAATCCCGCATAGCGAAGCCGGCGCCAGGCTGACACCAGGTGCTTCTCTTCGGCCAGCATTGCGCCAAGATTGCGGCCACGAAACTTGCGTGCCAGAAAAGCCTCGATTAGCGCGACTTCGTCCTGGTCCTTGTAGGTGCGGTCGACTGCGGCCTCGGCCACTGCGGGAGCCACGCGGTGCTGGCGCAGATCGCGCAGAACGCGTGCCCGGCCCTGCCCCTCATTCTCCAGCCGCGCAGCGGCGAAGTTCTCG
>Ga0187851_10004752_pt1 | contig 11023 bp, 9 predicted proteins | sample June2016WEW_6_10_FD_132997 | JGI IMG/M metagenome (GOLD analysis project Ga0187851, IMG submission 132997) | Peatland microbial communities from SPRUCE experiment site at the Marcell Experimental Forest, Minnesota, USA - June2016WEW_6_10 | ecosystem: Environmental > Terrestrial > Soil > Wetlands... | reverse complement strand
CAACATGGGCATGGCAAGAAAAATCAAATGAAACTCAAAGAATTTGAATTATCAAAATAAACTAAATTGCTATCATGCTTCGCCCAGCATTTTTTTCAACTGTTCCACGGTATATTCTGGCGATGAACTATAGGACGGAAATTTTGCCTTCAACACTCTATAAACAGATTCATGATCGCCATTTTTAATTTCAGACAGAAAACTTTTCACTAGTTCAAGAGACTTATTCTCGCGAGTAATATTTTTTTGGGATTCATTCTGAATTGTTGGCGCAATATCATACGAATAATCTTTACCCCATACTTTATCAAGTACATATCTTAATCTCTTAAACGAGTGATTGGGTCCTGCTATTACTATAATCTTTGTCCAGTTATGGGGTATAAGTAATTTTATTTTGGTGAAATAGGCATTGCCAACAGTTTCTTTTGATTCCTCTTCGGTAAAAATACAATTAGCTTTGACGTTTTTATCTAGAGCATATGCCTTCATTGCTTTAGCTTCGGTAATAATTGGTATTTTGTCGGCTTTATAACTATATGCACCGGTCATTATGATTGAGTTAGCTATATTTGATCGGTATAGATCAATTGCCAGTTCAACCCTGTTTTTAAGTTCGTTAGAAAGTTCTCCGTTTTGATTGACGCCCCCGCCAAATACGACTATTGCATCATATTTTTTATTTGTAATCATGGATGCATAATATACAAAATTGCCCTAATTGTCATTTGATTGGTAATCGTAACATTGAAAGCCGAGAAATCAATCTATTTTTTGTGCGAAGTATTTGGCTATGTAAGCTGCTCCGGGCCGAGCTTGCCAGTCGCCACGTGATCCGCTGAATATATTTGTAAAACCGCCATAACCCGATCCGCCTGCTCCCACCCAATAATTTAAGCCGATAACTTGGCTATAAGGCGTTATAGCATTAATTTCCGCGTTTAATACTGCTGCTTGGACGGTATCGTCAACATCAACATTGTTGCTGTACCCGAATTCTCCTAATACAATCGGGACGCTCGGGTTATCTTGGATAATTGAATTCAATTCGGTTATTCGAGATGTTGCAGCAGTTGCTGGATCGGTTGTAGTCCCCTCTGGATAGGAATCATAAGTGATATAACCCAGAGTTTTAATTGTTGATGGATATAAAGATTTGGGATTTTGCGGCCACCAGCTGTTTGTTGAACGGATATTAGTGATTACGCCATAGATATTATGCTGCTGCAAAACCGTCTGAGCAGTCTGCGACACTTCAATCATAAATGCATTGTAGGCATCTGTACCGCTATTGGGCGCATTTTGCCAACTCCAGTTATTCCCATAGGTATCCTGCCAATAATTGCTGTCTTCAGGTTCGGAGCAAGGATCAAAGATATCACCTGTTTTAAATATTTGGTAATTACTGTTTAAAAAATCTGTGAGCTCTGATATATATTCGCTCGGGGTCATTTGAACCGTACAGCCATTATCTAACTCCCAACAACTAAAATGTGGCCGGAACCAAACTCGCTCTCCGGAGGCATGAATTGTATTTGCCCATAATGCCATATATGTCGGGTAATCATAAAACGCATCATCAGTAATATAATTGGCATTTTGGTTAATAATTAAACTAACTTCTTGTTGGATTTGCGATTCGGTCATTTGTTGAGATGTCGGGTAATCGGTATCCCTAGAATCTTTCATCGTATCAATCGAGCCAATAAATACCGGCGATTGTGCGGCAGTAGATGAGCTATTTGTTGATCCAGTGCTGTTAACAGAAGACGGCTTTAAAGATGTGTTCTTAGTGGCGGGTAGCTGGTTGGTGGCTGGCTTTGACTGATTTATCGAAATCGTTGGTGTATTTGCTTGAGAGTTAATTTTGGTTGTTCTAGGAGTGACTAACCAGGGAATTAGATGGGGCGAAGATTGACTAATATAGTTAGATGATTGATTTGAGATATTAAAAATATAATAGTGGGAAATAATTGCGGCGATTATAGTGAAACAAATAATGCCAATGGCAAATTCAAAAATGTAAGCTTTATGTTTTAATAGACTTGAGACAACTTTTTTGAGACTCAGTTTAGATGTCTGATTAACTTGAATGTTGTTGCTTGATTTATCTTTTAAAAATATCGGCATAACAATTATACTTTGCCGCTAATGCATATTACTCACTCAGCAAATTTTATATATATTTATAGAGTATGCAAGCATAAGCGTATTAAGTTGGGTTGGTAGTTATTCTCGGATAACAGCGGTTTAAATAAGTAGTTATTTTGATATACTGCTCTCATGTCAAAGATTATATTAGTAACAGGGCCATCTGGAGCTGGTAAAACTTCTGTATGCAATGTTTTGGCAAGCAATTTAAACGACATTTGGGCCCATATAAACCAAGACGATATCCGATATTTAATTAAATCTGGCTTTAGAACTTCAAGGAATGGAGTGGATGCTAAAACTCAAATTCAAATTGATGTAGGGTTTAAAATTTGTTGCGACATAATAAAGCGCTACGACGAAAATGGTATTAATTGTATTGCCGAAGTGTTCGCACCAGCAGTTTTATTAAATAACTGGACTAGAGCGCTAAATGATATTCTCGATTTAAACATCGTATTACTAAAACCAAATCTTATGGCGTGTCTTCAAAGGAACAGCTTCAAGTTAGATAATGCAATCTTAACTGATGAACAAGTTAGAAGAAACTATGAATTTTTCTTAGAAAGTTATGGGAACAAAAATGTTTTTGAGATAGACACTACGGACCTATCAATTGAAGACGTAATTAATTTAATAACTAAAAAATATAATATATGAACTACCCTATTAATCGGTACCTATAGTTACAACGTTGAGTCCTTATTGTCTCGGGCTAAGTTGTATCATGGGAGTTTAAAAGGATTAATATTATTAAACTCTCTAAAGAATTCTATTATAAGTAAAAGTGATCATATCCTAATGCACAAGAGATGCTAGTGAGATATTCCTATTTATATTTTAATTTTGGTTTGGGCAGAGGAACATTTTAAATACTAAGCATGAAAAGCAAATATGGCAAGAATTATTCCGTAACGTCCAATCATTGTTCGCCTATAAGCTTCTGCGATTTTTTGTGATTCACTCAAGAATTGCAACATTTCTTCATTTCTTGGAATTGTTGGTTGAGTGGCTCTTAACGATGAATCTTCCTCGGACAAGTTAATCGAGAGTGTATTTAAAGTTTCATTCATAAATATAATTATATAATATTTTGATACTATGACTTTTTTGACTGGCCACATTAAACGAATTAAGAACTATAATAAAATAACTTGGCCAAATGTTAATTTAAGCAACATCTGACAGTATATGAAAAGGTGTAAACTCTCGACTACTTTGCCAACCCTCAGTTAATTTAAATATAGGTATGGTGACCTTCAATGTGCGAGTATCGCCCACATTGACTAGCATCTCTAGAGTCTGTAAATTACCGCGCTCGTCGTAAACAGGTCTTCCCGAAACACAGTAAACTACACGCCTAATTTCTGGATGAAGCTCAACAATATCAGCATCAAACCGACCAACAAAAAAGTCAGGATAAATTAATGGTTCTCGACTTATGTTATCTATAGATAACATGCCATCTTTACCTCTAACTAACCTAGCGGAACCAATTGCATACTCAAATATGCCATTTTGATCTATCCTAATCCCATGAATTGGGAAAATAGCCTCAAAGTCGTTGAGCCAGACTGGAGGCATGGTAGTACCTGTCCTATAAGTGGCCCAGGGGATGTTGTTGGGTAACTCTATGTCATTTTGCTGAATGCTAATCTCATCATCGTTTAATTTAAAAATACGTAGGCGATGATCATTCTCGGTGCCCTCTGGCCTATACATATAAGTAGTCTCATCAATTACAGTAGTATTCTTGCCGACGGCGTTATCGTCCATCGAAGCGATCTGGTTGTTGCCCCTTGGATTAGTTACGATTTTGGGTCGTTGAAGTCCCTCAGCTATTTTTTTATGATTTGTGACTACAATGGCAGGGTGAGGGATATATTTTTCACCAGTTTTGACTACGGAGGTAAGGCCAATAATAAGTTTACCTTCTCGAAGTAGCACTCTAGGGTCTTCAAGAATGTCTTTTCCTTCTTCTGGTTCATAAACTGTTTCGGAGAATTTAACTTGACCACTAGGGGCTAATTCCCTATAAATTAAGGGTGTTACATCTGGTAGTCCATCTCCAGCTGTAATAATGGGGCCGCGGCCCAACAAGCAGACTACGCGTTCGCGTCTAATAGTTCCATCAGCATCCAAATCTTCGACATATTCCCAAGCGGCCACATTAAAGAGCCCATCCGCACCAGGCATCTCTTCGATTTGTACTTCGTCGTCATCGGCTTCTAATTTGATGTATAACTCCTTGCTATCAGTGGAAATCTGTTCATTAGATAATAATTGTGCCATATCTTTATTTTCCCTACGTATGTATAAGCATACACAGTATATCCATGATGTAAAGGAAAGCATAAAAATTAGTGATTATCTTTAATATTGTTTGACTAGATTATCCCCGGTGCTTTCAATGGATTCAATCAGTTATTTGTTAGCTTTGAAAAACTGATTCTAAATCTATTGTTGCCATACAGATTCTGGTATCCGCTGCGGCGTAATAAATCTTTAGTAAGCCATCTTCGGCAATCACTCCACAACAAAATACCGATTTGGGCAGAGTATTTTTCTGTGACATTTGGGCAATGTCAGAATCTGATAGCTTGCGCAACGTAGAGTAACCTCCTTGCACCAAATCGCTTAGGCCACTGGTTTCATATGATTCTCTAGGCTCTAGTAACGGTTTACTGCAACGCCAAATAACCTTCAAAGGATTGTCGATGCTAAGCAGTGCTGCACCCAGGCAATAGGTTCTGTTATCGCTGAATTGATCAATACCGTGATAAAGCACTAGCCATCCTTTTTCAGTTTTTATTGGTGACGGACCCATTTCCACAAAAGCTGCATCAAAAAAGCCTTCTCTGGCGCTGATGACAGGCATCGGGTTGAAGTGCCAGTCTAGGATATCATTAGTAGTTGCGGACCATATATGATCATCTCCGAAAAGTAAAAAGTATTGGCCATTTATCTTCTCTGGGAATATAGCAGCTGATTTAGACCAATCCGTCGGTAGATTTTCCCGTTGGGGGTGTTCTAACTTCGGGAACATCAGGTTATGTTTTTCCCAATCATACAGATTGCGGCTGGAGGCCATTGCTGACCTGGCAGTTGTGCCGTCATAAGCCGTATAAGTAAGCCAGTATTTTCCACTGAGATATGTTATCCGGGGATCCTCGCAGCCACATCGTTCCCAATCATGTTCGGGAGCAATAACTGGCTTTGGATTAATCTTGAACGAGAGACCATCACGGCTTTTAGCCAAGAATATGCGGGATATCCAGTCGTCACCGACACCTCTAACAAACATGAAGTATTCACCTTCATGTTTCGCGATTGTGCAGTTATAAACTTTTTTGCAATACAACCGATTATCGGGGTCGGGTGAAATTATCGGATTATGCGCATAGCGCTCAAGCATGTTACTAGTTTAAATCTTTTATACTGTATATTGATACTAGATTGTTGATTGGTTAGCCAACAAATGCCGGCTTAATAGCCAACAAATATTGCTTTCGGCACCACTATGATAATTAATGCCGTCTTGATTAATGCCATCGAAACACTTTAGCGACTTAGGTTCATACATCTTTTTTGATTTGATATTTTTACCTTCAAACCAATCCATCCACTGCTTGGCGGACTGATAGTAACTTGGTTTGTTGAAATACTGATAGGCTGCTAACCAAGCCCAAACCATGTAAGCCGCATCAATTGGTTGTTGGGAATAGGTTGGAACTATCAATTGATTTTTTGTAAGCCAACCTTGATTACCTATGGGTGATAATAGCCGATTACGGCTGCACATACTATTTATAAATTTTAAAATTTGCAGTCCAGTTTTGGCTGTGCCAGGATCTTTTGCAATAATTGCGTAGCGCAGAAGGGCATAAGCCATTATGCCGTTGCCATAAGTCATCTCGGGCTCCGGCCAGAACCAATCATCTTCCAAGCCATCGAATAAATTTACTAGCTTGCTGGCTAAAGTGAGGGCCAAGTCCAGGTCAAGATAAACAGTGCCGAGCAGGGCATAGGCTCTGCCACGAATATGAGAGAATTTATTTATTACTGGTTTGAGACTGCGGGCCAACTGATTAGCCTCAGCTTTATGAAAACCTAGCGAATAGGCATAACCTGCCGCCCACATTGCTTGTCCGGTGGCATCTTCGGACGCCGGGTATACGACAAAACCCTTCTCTTTAGTGGCAAAACCGTAAAATCCATTTAGGTGCCAAGAAGAGCGGATATATTTGAATAAAACTTCAGCTTGATCGAATTTATGTAGCGCCAGGCAAACCACTAAACCCCTGGCTGCATCATCAAGAGCAAATCCTTCATTTAGATATATTTCGTTGCCATCGCTGTGCTGCCAGATACCAAAATCGTCAATCAGACTATCAAAAAATGGCGTATCCATATTCCCTAACTAGTAAATTCATTTATAAGTTTGAGATAATTTTTACCGACAGTTGGCCAGGCCATAGTTTTACCGTATTTTCTAATATTAGCCTTTGTAAGAAGTCTGATCAGGGGCTTGTCGATTAAATGATTAATAGTTTTAGCAATAGCATCACTATCTTCAAATGGCACTAAAAAGCCCCTCTTTTTAGCTAATAATTCTTGGGCATAGCGATATGGAGTTGAAATTATTACTATATCGCTACCAATTGCATAAGCTAGTGTGCCTGAAGCTGATTGGTCTGGATCGCGGTAGGGCGTCAAATGCAATTTGGATATCGATATATATTCCATTAAATCTTTAGTCTCTAAAAACTCATTAATAAATGTAATCGATTTCTCAACTTTTAACTTTTTCGCTAATTCTATTAAGCTTTCACGGTATTCTTCACCATGAGCAGCTAATATTTGTGGATGAGTCTGCCCAATGACCAAAAGATGACAATTAGGGTGTTTATTAACTATTGCCGGCAGGGCTTTGATAACAAGATCAACGCCTTTATTGTCGCTTAAAAGCCCGTTCATGGTTAAGTAAAAGGCACGCTTATTTAGTTTTAATTTTTTTATAATTACTGATTTGGATATTTTGGTTTTAACGGGTACTCCATGATGAATTACGAAGATTTTTGATTCATCAACATTGTACTCGTCTATTAAAATACTTTTTGAATTTTGAGTCATTGTAATAACTGCTGCAGATTTATCAACGATTTGATTAATAACTTTACAGCGGCCAGGATCTGGACGAGGCACTAATGTGTGGAAAGTAGTTATTAATGGGCTCTTAAGATGATGTATCGTTTCAAGAATGTATTCACCGCTAGGGTAGTCTTTTATTGTTCCATCAACCTTAACATTTATCTTCTTGCCACCGAATAGACCAAACTCATGCTGTAGCAAGACTAAATCAACATTAGCATTATTTAATTTTTCAGCCGCCAGACGATATGATTGTTTATTAGTGGTTTTCATTATAGCCACTACCGATTCATTGTATCGATACGACTCATTTTTAGATTCAGCGGCGGCAATATAAATCTCAATTTTTGGTAGATTATCTTTTATGCCATTTAATAGGTCGCGACCAAACGTTGCTATCCCGCATTTTTTTGGAACAAAGGAGCCTATTAAACCCAAACGTAAATTATTAGACATTAAATATAATTTTCTTAAGCAATATGATTGCTACAAAATAATAAACTGGATCAATAACTGTAATAATCACACAACTTTATAGCACTTACATTATATCATAAGAGAGGATATAAAGGTTTTCGGAAATTTGAAACTTAGCTTTTTCATTTAATTAAAATATTATTTTGGCTGGGATAAAGGGATTCGAACATGGTAACTAATAAACCAGACATATAATAATTCAATGTAATAAGCAATGATATATTTTGCTTTATAGATTCTGCTCCTTTATAACAAGTCGACGGAAGAAAATGTGGCTTATAGCTTATTAAGTAGTGGTGTGTGATTTAGCTCTGATAGATCTGGTAGTTTCTGGAAGAATGATTCCTTTATAGTGAGTTTTAATTAAATATAAAATGATGCCAATAACAACAATCAGAGTTACTGCTAATACTGTTATTATCTCGGTAGCGTTACGCCTAATAAATGGGATTATGCCTTTTTGACTGACAACTAATTTTTTATTAGTGTTACTGCTTGTCAACGCCGTGAGGTAAGTGTCTTTAGAGAGAACATTTAATACTACATCGTTCCCTGCGCCCCCCTTATAAGTAATAGCGTACGGTACATCATTGCTTATGAATATGGTGCCTTCAGGTAAGTCGGCAAATGTGCCATTTATAGTACTCTTGCTCTCATTATTTATAATTGTAAAATTTTGCCCGGGTTTAGGCTGAAATCCATTGACAAGACTAACTACTAGATTACCCCCTAATGTAATCGGACCTTTCGCAATAACTTGGTCGTAGTCTTTACATGCCGTTGTCCCACCAAGCTGAACGTTATATGTGCCATCCATAGTTAAGTCGTTACTAGTTATACAACCAGGGCTGTGGCCAGGAGATAAACTAGCTCCTTTATCCACGATAAGGCTGTTAATTACTCCAAGGCCTTTAATCGTTGCGCCATTGCTTGCTATTGCTTCTGATAAATAGCCGTCGACATATAAGACCTGTTTAGTTGGAACTTCGTAGATTTGATTGATGGTAAGATTAGCAGGAACAGTGGCCGTTGTTGTGCCATCACTATCAGTTTGAACAATCATGCCATTTGAAGTTGTTGAGGTGGATGTAATAGTTGGGGCAGTTGTAGTCGAAGGATTATTCTGGCTTGAAGATGAACCGCTGGAGCTAGAACCAGACGAACCGGTGCTACTTGAGGTTGAGCTGCTGGAGCTAGAACCAGACGAACCGGTGCTACTTGAGGTTGAGCTGCTGGAGCTAGAACCAGACGAACCAGTGCTATTTGAATTTGAACTGCTGGAGCTAGAACCAGACGAACCAGTGCTGACGGAACTTGGAGGGGTAGATAAACCTAAATTTACTACACCAATTTTGCTGTAATTATTATTAACTGTATACCAGATGTTTTTATCTGGACCGGTAACAACCCCCCAAGCACCGCCGGTGCTTGAACTTGGTGTTACATACGTTTCTGTCGCGCCAGTTGTTGGATTTATCGTACCCAACCCAAGATATGCCAGGCTATACCACATGTTACCGTCCGGACCAGCAGTCACAAATGAAGCGATATAACTAGTTGATGAAGGGATATTGTAGTAAGTGATTGCTCCAGTTGATGGATTAATTTTGCCTATCTGGCTACTATTCCCCATCGTAAACCAAACGTTGCCATCCGGACCAGGGGCAGTATCTTCTGGCGCATACGTTACTGGATAGTTTGTGACAGCACCAGTGTTAATATTCATCTTGACGACCTGCTTGGCATTTTGTTCACAAAACCAAATATTTCCATCTGGTCCGACAGAAATACCCTCTGGGCCTCCGGTCACATTATATTCATTCAATAACGTGCCACTAGTGTTCATTACTCCTATTCCATTACTACCATATATAGTGAACCATAAATTGCCGTCTGGTCCTGCTGTGATACTATTGGGCTGCACAAAACTAGTTGGTAACGAATATACTGTCACCGCACCAGCTGGAGTGATTTTACTTATCTTATCTGAAAGTTCACCCGTAAACCAAAGGTTATTGTCAGAACCTTTAGTCATACCTGTTGGATCAGTATCGCCTTGCGGTAAATTGAACTCAGTAATTTGTCTGGTATTAGGGTTTATATATCCAATCTTATTGCTTTCCATTTCCGTGAACCAAACATTCCCATCTGGACCATCTACAATATAAGCGGGGTGTGCTGTACTTTGAGTCAAAGGATACTCCGTAATAGTTGGCGTACTCGCAAATACTACAATTGGTATAACAACAACTAGCGCGGCCAAAACTAAAAACGCCACATAAACTAGTGGGTGTTTCATTACTGGGTGCTTCAATATTCGTCGCATTTTATTTTAATTAATACGGTATTCATTTCTAAGCATAAACGTGTTTCGAGCTTTGTCAATTATAGTTTGTGCAAATCTATTGGAAAACATATTTATGCTAGTGTTCGTCAAATGCAAGTTCGTTAAAAGTGCTTGTGCTATATATGGGAAATATTGTTTGTTAAAAGTCGGGACCCAGTTATTATCAAAAAAATATATATTACGGTGAAAAAAATATTAATAAGCAACTTTGCAATATTTGGCTGGGCAAGTGGTACATATTCCAAACTTTTGATGAACTAGATAACGTAAAAGATAAAAAAGTTGAAATTCAAGAAATCCGTAAGCTTCTCAACAGAGACAACAATAATGGGGAGGATATGAAAAGTGTTTGTTACTATAATAATATGTCTATTCAGCTCCAGTTACCTGCGATTAATAATCGCATTAAAAAAATCAGCAAAATATACTATGGCGACCATAAACTCGATCCTATATACGGTGCCGGACAAGTAAGCCATCCAAAATTAGCACTGGTTTTTATTAACCCAACAAAACGTAATATTTCAACAAATAAAAATTGGGACGGATTAAAAGCTCCCTGGATTGGATGCGCTAATATATGGCAATTATTTGCTGATGCAAATTTAATTGATCCCGAAGTTAATAAAGCAATTCAACTTACTAAATCTAACTGGTCAAAAGGTTTCACGTTAGATGTCTATCGTCATGTAGCAAAAAAGGGTCTGTATATAACTAATATGGTTAAATGGGCAGGAATAGATGCTAGATTACCCGAAAGAGAGAAAATAAAGCTATACTCTCCAATCCTTATTGAAGAATTAAGCATTTTGAAAACTGAAAGAATCATAGCATTTGGGCAGTTAACATATGAAGGGATCAAACAAACACTGGGCATCAAAAATACTGAAACGTTTG
>Ga0187851_10004751_pt1 | contig 11025 bp, 5 predicted proteins | sample June2016WEW_6_10_FD_132997 | JGI IMG/M metagenome (GOLD analysis project Ga0187851, IMG submission 132997) | Peatland microbial communities from SPRUCE experiment site at the Marcell Experimental Forest, Minnesota, USA - June2016WEW_6_10 | ecosystem: Environmental > Terrestrial > Soil > Wetlands... | reverse complement strand
GGTGTGCAGGTCGCGGTGGAAGTCGGCCCAGCCCTCAGCCACCATGTTCGGGATGTGCAGGTAGCCCAGGTGTCCCTCACCGAGCTCGCGGACGCACCGCCGCCGGCCGGCCACCCAGTCCTGGTACCGCAGCCGCCGCTCATCCCGCAGCGGCACCACCACCACCGAGCGCAACCCGGTGGCGGCCGACTGCACCGTCAGCTCGACCGGCTTGCCGATCGTGCCGGCCAGCATCGGCCCGGGGCCATGCACCGGATCGACCGGCCGTCCGTCGACCGCGACCAGCTCGTCACCGGACCGCACCACCACGCCGGGCGCTTCGAACGGCGAGCGGGCCCGCGGGTCGGACGACTCCCCCGGCAGCACCCGGTCCACCACCCACCGGCCGGAACCGTCACGGGAGATATCCGCGCCGAGCTGGCCCACCGCCGCCGGGCCCGGCTCGCCCGGCCCGAAGTCCTCGCCGGTCTTGACGATATAGGCGTGCGAGGTGCCGAGCTCGGCGACCACCTCCCACAGCAGGTCGGTGAAGTCGTCCGCGCCGCGGACACGGTCAAGCAGCGGCCGGTAGGCCGTCAGCACACCGTCCCAGTCCACCCCGGACATGTCCGGGGTCCAGAAGTTCCTGCGCATCACCCGGCCGGCTTCGTCGTAGGCGTGCCGCCACAACGCGGCCGGGTCGGCGGTGAACCTGGCCCGGGTCAGGTCCACGGTGACCGTATCGGCCGATTCGTGGTCGTCCTTGCGATCGGACGGCAGCACCCGCAGGTCCTCGCCGTCCTTGACCACAAGCCGGGTCCCGTCGCCGCTGACGTCGAACCAGTCGAGCTCGGCGACCAGCTCGGTGACCTCGCGCTTGGCCAGGTCGTAGCGTTCCAGCGCGGGCTGCGGCGCGTCGTCGCCGGACGCGGCGCCCTCGCCAAGCGCGCCGGACACCGGCTCACGCAGCCAGGCCAGGCCGTCCTTGACCGCACGCAGGCCCGAGTACCTGGCCTCGGCGACCGGGACGCCGACCACCCGGCTGGGCAGGCCTTCGGAGTCTACTGAGACCACGGTCCGTTCGGGAGATTCGGTCTTATCGTCGTCATCGTCGGTGGTCCAGGGCCGGCCGCCTGGCAGCGGCCCGAACGGGGACGGGGTCTGCGCGGCCAGCGGCACCAGGTAGGGGCGGCTGCCGAACGGGAACGACAGGTCGAAGGTCTGGGCGTCAAACACCGGGTCGAAGCTGCGCCGGGAGATGAACGCGAGATACCGGCCGTCAGGCGTGAACACCGGATCGGTGTCGGTGAACCGGCCGTCGGTCACGTCGATGATCTCGAGGTCGGCGACCCGGGCGATGCGGATCCGGCGCAACGGATGCGGGCCAGGCTGAGACCAGGCCAGCCAGGCCGAGTCCGGTGCCCAGCTCAGCCCTTCCACCGGCCCGTTGTCCGCCGCGGTCAGCTCGCTGACCTGACCCGAGGCGACGTCCACGACCCGTAGCGCGCCGTCTTGCGCGGCCGCCGCGACCATCGTCCCGTCCGGGGCGGCCGCCAGCTCCGTCACGTAACCGAGCCGCCCGCCGGCCAGCGACGAGGCCTCCGGCGCGCCGGTGACGGACCCGATCTGCAGCGCGTCGTCGCCGGCGGCGTCGGTGACCCACACCGCGCGGCCGGGCTCGCCGAGTACCTGCGGCAGCCGGCCACGGACCTGCGGGTCGATGAGCAGCGCGCGGGCCGGGCCGTCCCGGTGCGTCAGCCAGTGCACCGTGCCCCGCACCTCGACCACGCTGGCCTGGCCGGTCCGGTCACAGCTCAAACTGCCCAGGTGGTCCCGGGCCGAGATGAGCCTCGGCGTCCTGGCGGCCGCCGGGGAACCGAGCGTCAGCTCCAGGCGGCGCGGCGCGGGGGCGTCGGGGCCGTCCAGGATCCAGATGTCGCCGGCCACGTGGTAGACAATCCGCTGCCCGTCGGTGGCCGGGTTCCTGGCGTACATGCCGTCGTGATCGGTGTGCCGGCTGATGCCGCTGCCGTCCAGCGCGCAGGAGTAGATGTTGCCCGTACCCTCGTGATCGGACAGGAAGAACAGCCGCCCGCCGATCAGCATCGGGCTGCTGAACTGGCCGTCGAGGTCGGCGAGCACCTGGGTGAACAGTGCCTCTTCGTTGTGGGGGTCCTGCTCGCTGGCGGTCCACAGCTTGCCGTGGGTGCCGCCGCGGTAGCGCTTCCAGTGCGCGGGTTCTGTGCTCATCCGCCCGGTGAGCAGGGCCGTGCCCGCCTCTTCCAGGGCCAGGTCGGCGACCGGGCCGAACGGCAGCCGCCGCGGTGGCGCGCCCTCGACCGGAATCGCGTACGCCCAGCTGAGATAGTTCTCGGGCTGGCCCGCCGCGCTGACCGCGAGAACCTCACCGTGCCGCGTCCAGCCGGTCACCCGGGTCTTGTTGTCGCTCCAGTAGGTGAGCCTGCGGGTGGCGCTGCCCTCGGGGTCGGTCAGGTACACCTCGGGATGGCCGTCTCGCGCGCCGGTCCAGGCGATGGCGGACCCGTCGCGAGAGAAACGCGGATAGCTCACCTGAGCGCTGTCAGCGGATAGCTTCCAGGCCCGGCCGCCGTCGGCCGAGGCGAGCCAGATGTCGTCTTCGGCCACAAAAACGACCTGATCACCGTGAATGTGCGGGTACCGCAAATATCCAGATGAAGTCACGCCGTTCATCCTACGGTCTAGAGCCAGCCCCGTTCGGAGGCAATCCGCCGTGCCTCGGCCCGGTGGCGGGCAGCGGTCTTCCGGCGGGCAGCGGCCGACGGCGTAGCCCTTGGGCGCCTGGGGTCAGCGGCCGACGGCGTAGCCCTGCATGCCCCGGGGGTTGGCGGCGGCGTACAGGACGCCGTGGCGGCGGGCGACCGCGCTGACCCGGCCCAGCGACCAGGCCGGCCGGACGTTGACCAGGTGACCGCGCCGCCGCAGGTCCTGGACGACGGCGGGGTCTACCCGCGACTCGACGTCGAGCACCCGCGGCTGAGCCTGGCGCGGGTAGAACGAGGACGGCATGTGCGCGGAGTGGAACGACGGGAAATCGATCGCCTGCTGCAGGTTCATCCCGAAGTGCAGGTGGTTCAGCAGGAACAGCAGCGACCACTGGTCCTGCTGATCGCCGCCCGGGGTGCCGAACGCCAGGTACGGCTCACAGTCACGCAGCGCGAGGCTCGGCGTGAGCGTGGTCCGCGGCCGCTTGCCCGGCGCGATGGTGGCGGGCAGCCCGGGCGTGAGGGTGAACATCTGCGCCCGGGTGCCGAGGCAGAAGCCGAGCCCGGGAATGACCGGGGAGGACTGCAGCCAGCCACCGCTCGGCGTGGCGGACACCATGTTGCCGAACCGGTCGGCGACGTCGAGGTGGCAGGTGTCGCCGGCCCGGTAGCTTGACGCGGCCGTCGAGCCCGGCCCGCTGGTGCGCATCGTCGGCTCGCCTGTGCCCGGGTCCAGCCGGGGCGCGGGGGGCCCGGTGTCCAGGCTGGGGGCTGCGCTCGCATCGTTGGAGGCCCCAGCGGCGAAGGCGCGGGTGATGAAGTCAGGTAGCCGCGGCGCCCTGCCGTCCGGAGCGCCGGGAACCAGCTCAGCCGACGCCTGCGGTCCCACCAGCGCACGCCTGGCGTCGGCGTAGCCGGCCGAGAGCAGCGCCTTGACCGGGACATCGGTGAAGTCAGGGTCGCCGTACCAGGCTTCCCGGTCGGCGAAGGCGAGCTTGCCGCACTCGGTCACGGTGTGCGCGAAGTCCGCGCTGCCCGGCCCCATGGCCGCCAGGTCGAAGCCGTCCAGGAGCGCGAGCTGCTGCAAGAACACAGGTCCCTGCCCCCACGGCTTGGTCTTGCATACGGTCAGGCCGGCCACGTCCAAGGTCAGCGGCTCCTCCAGCCGCGGGTGCCAGGACGCCATGTCGGCGTAGGACAACAGCCCGCGGTGCCGCTCGCCGGTGACGTCCATGACGTCGGCGGAGGCGACGTAAGCGGCGATCGTCTCGGCGACAAAGCCTTTGTAGTAGACCCGCCTAGCCGCCTCGATCTGCTCGTCACGGTCGGGGCTCGCTTTCTCGGCTTCGTCGAGAATGCGCTGGTAGGTGGCCGCCAGCGCGGGGTTGGCGAAGAGCGAGCCCGGGGCGGGCGGCTGACCGCCCGGCAGGTAGACCTCGGCCGAGCTCGGCCAGTGGTCGCGGAACAGCTCAGCCACGCTGGCGATGCCCCAGCTGATCGCGGGTAGCAGCGGGTAGCCGGCCGACGCGTACCCGATCGCGTACCCCAGCACGTCACGGAGCCTGAACGTGCCGTACTCCCGCAGCAGCATCATCCAGGCGCCGAACGCCCCGGGCACGCAGGCGGCGAGCAGCCCGCTGCCGGGCACCAGGTCCAGGCCGAGGTCGGCGAAGGCCTCGGGCGTGGCGGCGGCCGGCGCGGTGCCCTGGCCGCAGAGCACGAACGTCTCGCCGCGGCCAGCGTGGTAGGCGATGACGGGGACCTCACCGCCGAGACCGTTCAGGTGCGGTTCGACGACCTGTAGCACCAGGCCGGCGGCGACGGCCGCGTCGAAGGCGTTACCGCCGTGCTCGAGGGTGGCCAGGCCCGCCGCGGAGGCGAGCCAGTGCGTTGAGGCCACCATGCCGAATGTCCCCGACAGTTCTGGCCGGGTCGTGAACTCCGGAATTTCGCCCATGGCCCGATCTTCTCACTAGCGGCGTGACAGCCCGCCGACGGCCGGAACGGGCCGGCCCGGGGTCCGGGGGACCACGCCGCGGGGTCAGGTAACGTCTGGCTCATGGATCTTTCCCCGCGGGTGCGCGCGGTCTGCGATCTGGACGTGGCCGAGGCGCGTGAAGCCGGCGGCCGGCACGAATACGACGGCAGGCCGCAAGATCTGTCCCCGGCCGGCGTCCGTGCCGGGCTCGCCCGGATGGCGCAGGCCCGGGCGGCCGGCCCGCGAGCCTCGGACCCGCACGACGAGGCCCAGCTGGCGGCGGCGGAGGACCACAAGCGTGTCATCTTCGCCTCACTTGAGCTGCACCGCAGCAATCCGCTGCTGCACCTGTCCGAACTCGACCTGGCCTGCTACGACCGGGACTACGCGCCCGCGGCCGAGCGGGACGCCGCCCGGGCGGAGCATCTCGCCGCCTGGCCGCGGGTGGCCGACGCGGCCGTCGAGTCACTGGACCAGGTGAGCGCGCCCGTCGCGCAGGCGCTGCTGGAGGCCGTGCGGGGCCTGGCGGCCGGCCTGGCCGGTCCTGGCGGGGCTGGTCCTGGCGGGGGCGGTCCTGGCGGGGGCGGTCCTGGCGGGGCCGGTTCCTCCGATGCCGTCCGGGAGGCGGCGCTGGCCGCGCACGCCCGGCTGGTCACGCACGTGGAACAGGCGGCAGCGACCGGCCACCCCGATCCGGCACTGGGCGGACCGGGGCTCACCTCGTTGATGAGCAGCGCCGAGGCGATGCCGGTGGACCTGGGCCGGCTGGCCGAGCAGGCCGACGCGGAACGGGACCGGCTGCACGCCCTGCTGGCCGACGGATGCGCCCGGCTTCAGCCAGGCGCACGGGACCGGCCCCCGCTCGAGGTGGCCCGCGAGCTGGTCCGTGACCATCCGGACGGGGATGGCGTGATCGAGGCGGCCCGGCTGTGGACCGAACGCGCCATCGAGTTCACCCGCGACCACGACCTGGTTCCCTATCACGACGGCATCTGCCTGGTCGGCCCGGCGCCCGAATCCCGGCGGTGGGCGATGGCGATGATGTCCTGGGCGGCGGCCGGCGAACCGGAAGGGCCATCCTGGTACCACATCACGCCGCCGGAGAAGTCCTGGCCGCAGCGCGCGCAAGACGAGTGGCTCGAGGTGTTCAGCGCCACGACGCTGCCCGGCATCACGGTGCACGAGGTCGCGCCCGGGCACTTCTCCCACGGTCGCGCCATGCGGCGGCTGACGTCCGAGGTCCGGCGCAACCTGCGGTCCTACGCGTTCGTCGAAGGCTGGGCGCACTACGCCGAGGAACTGTGCGTCGAGGAAGGCTTCGGTGACGGCGATCCCCGGATCCCGATCGGGATCTGGCTGGAAGCGCTGGTCCGCGTGACCCGGCTGGCCTGCGCCATCGGCGTGCACACCGCCGCGATGTCGGTCCAGGACGCGGCGCGCAGATTCGAGGCGGACACCCACCTGTCCGGGCCGGCCGCGCTGTCCGAGGCCAGCCGCGCCACCTTCGACCCGACCTACGGCCGGTACACCTGGGGCAAGCTCGAACTGCTCAAGCTCCGCGAGCGGGCCAGGAAGGACTGGGGCGCGGGCTTCACGCTGCAGCGGTTCCATAAGGCCCTGCTTGACCTGGGCTCTCCCGCGCTCGGCCTGCTTGGCACCGCGGTCGACCGCGGCTGAGGATAGCCTGAGACCATGCGCAGACTGAGGTCGGTTCTAGGCGCCGCGAGCGCGGTTCTGCTGGCGGCGCTGGTGGTAAGCGGATGCGCGGCGGCCAACGCCGCGTCGTCGATCGCCGTCGCCAGCGCCTACGTGCCGCTGCCGACGACACCGGGCACCACCGTGGCGTACCTGGACATCCGGAACAACGGCAAGGCCGACCGGCTGATCTCGGTGCAGACCAGCGTGGGCGGCACGGTCCAGCTGCGGGCGCCGGTCAGCCCGCATGCCGCCGTGCTGGCCATGCGCACCGTGCCTGCCATCGCCATCCCGGCCGACTCGATGACGCTGCTCAACCCGGACACCGATCACCTGCTGATCAAGGGCGCGGGCCCGATGCACGACGGCAAGGACATCATGCTGCGGCTCACCTTCGCCAACGCCGGCACGGTCACGGTCATCGCCATGGTCACCAACCCGCAGTCCGGCGGCAGCAGCTACTTCCTCAACTGACGGCCCCGGCGGGTCAGCGTCAGCCTGGCCCGGGTGTCGTCATCACGCGGCGTGTACACCTGGATGCGTGCCTCCGGCAGATCAGGGACGTCGAGCTCGCTGACGGCCAGCCTGAGCGGGCCGGCTTGCGGGTGCAGGTAGGTGAGCACCCGCGGCTCCGGATCGGCCACCTCGTGCCGCGCCCACAGTTCGGTGAACTCCCGACTCAAGCTGGCGAGCCGGCGGATGTCCTCCTCCCAGTCCTGGTCGCCAAGGTGCCTGCTGTAAGCCGACCGCAGCCGCGCCACCAGGTAACGGACCTGCGTGTCGTATTCACAGAACCTGACGCGGGCAGCCGGCTCGGTGATGCAGCACCACAGCGTGTTCTTGTGGATGCACGGCATCGAGTGCCATTCCCAGAACAGCTCCTCGTGCGCGTCGTTCGACAGCAAGATGTCGAACCGGCTGTTGACCAGGGTCGCCGGAAGCGGTTCGAGGGAATGAACGATCTCGCGGATGGTGTCGGGCACCTGTGTGCGCACGCACTCGGTGCGCAGCGGCGTCGCCTCGGCCAGCCGGTACAGGTGCTCCCGCTCGGCCTGGTCGAGCCGCAGGGTGCGGGCCACCGCATCAAGGACCTGCATGCTGGCGTTGATCTGGCGGCCCTGCTCCAGCCAGGTGTACCAGGTGACACCCACCCCGGCCAGCAGCGCGACCTCCTCGCGGCGAAGCCCGGGCGTGCGCCGCCGCGAGCCTCGCGGCATACCGAAATCACCGGGGCCGAGCCGGGCCCGGCGTGCCTTCAGGAACTCACCAAGCTCAGCTCGCCGCCGTTCCCCGGCCCGCCGCTCCCCGCCCCGCCGCTCCCCGCCCCGCCGCTCCCCGCCCCGCCGCTCCCCGGCCCGTCGTGGTGCTCCGTCCGGAGTTCGTTCCGTCGTTTCGTATGTGACCAAGGCTTTTCCCATCACCCAATCGTCCCGGTCACAACTTATCGGTACCGACTGACATTACCGAGACTCCGGCCGGGTACAGAGGCGTGAGACACGAATGTCAGGTCTGGACGTGCCCCCAAAAAGCTTCGCCAGGCCGGACTCCAGCTCAGCTTTGTACACGTCCCTGATCTCTTCCCGGCTCATGCCAGCCGCCCGGCTCGCGCCATGCATCCTCGGGGACCGCCGAAGTCACGATGCGGCTCCGATCAGAGCGGTTGGCGCAAGCCGCCGCTCCCGCCGCTCCCGCCGCTGGCGTCCGGCTCCCAATAAGGAGGGTTTCCGGCGTGGGGCGAGCGGCGGACAGCCTCGCACCATTTGCGTGATTTGCCGCAATTGCTCCCCAGTCATGCCGCGGCCCGACGTGCTCCGGGCCTGCGCCAGGGCCCGGCGCCCATGAGAACTCCCCCGCAGAGCACGGCGCGGGGCGGGGAGCATCACATTTAGCGGCCCGACGCGCCGCGAAGTAACGGTCGCTCAGCGCCGTCCGGGGATCGGCCTCAGCCAGGCACACCGGATCCGCCCGCCGCACGGGCCGCGCCGCCCGCCCGGCAGGGGTGGCAGCTGCCGCCGAGGCGTTTCGCAAGGTCGGCCAGCGGCCGGTGGAAAGGCGATCGGCAGCGAGATAATCGGCAATAACGCGGCTCACGTCCGCGTCGAGACGCGCCGGCAGGAGGCAGGGGGCTTCGTGGTAGCTGACGCTGGGCCTGGCTTTGGACCGCCCGGCGACCGGTCCGTAGCCTGCGCAGGTGACGCGCACCTGGACTGCGGGCATGCACGTGCCGCGATCCGCACTCCCGTATCTCCGGGCACGCGGCCAAGAGGTCCCGCCCGAGCCGTCCCTCGAACCAGAAATAGACCTCCTGAATGGCCATCCACTTCGGGGACTCAGGAAGTTCTGGAAAGCAGGCCCAGGCTCCTTCTTCTCCGGCCTTTAAGCAAGTGCTTTTACCCTTGGTTCACGTCAGGACACCTGCGGCTAGGCGGTCCAGGCGACCGGCAGCCGCTTGACCCCGCGCTGGAAGTTCGACCGCAGGAAGGACGGCTGACCGGCGTACGTCAGCGACGAGGTGCGGGCCAGCACCTCGTCGAATAGCGCGCGCATCTGCATCCGGGCCAGGTGAGCTCCCAGGCAGAAGTGCGGCCCGTGGCCGAACACCAGGTGCGGGTTGGGGTGACGGTGCAGGTCGAAGCGGTCTGGATCAATGAAGACGGCGTCGTCGCGGTTAGCCGAGGTGAAGGAGACCACAACCTTGTCCCCGGCGGCGATACGCTGGCCGCCGAGCTCGCACCCGGCGGTGGCGGTCCGGCGGAACGTCATGACCGGTGTCCACCAGCGCAGCATCTCGTCGGCCGCGGTCGGCATCAGGGCCGGGTGGGCGCGCAGTTCGGCCTGGGCAGCTGGATGATCGAGCAACGCGATGCAGCCACCTGGCAGGCCATTGCGCAACGTCTCGTTACCGGCCACCGCGAACAGCCAGAACATGTTCTCGAACTCAGCCACCGACACCTGGTCGCCCTCATCAGCCTGGCTGAGCAGGATCGACATCACGTCGCCGGCGGGACGGCGGCGTTTTTCCTCCGCGAGCAGGTGCGCGTAGGCGTACAGGTCGGGCATGCCCGCACGGGTGCGCGGGTCAGGCATCCGGCCGTCACGGTCCGGCACCGGCCTGGCGGCCAGCGCCTCGGCGGCCATCGGCGTGCCCTCGGCCGGGTCGAACTCAGCTGAGGCGGAATAGTCGGGATCCTGGTAGCCGATGACCCGGTTGGACCAGTCGAACAGCAGCCAGCGGTCCTGCTCGGGCACCCCGAGCACGTCGGCCAGGGTCAGCAGCGGCAGCTCCGCGGCCACATCCTTGGCGAAGTCACATTCACCCCGCGAGCCGATCAGGACGCGATCGCAGATGCCCCGGGCATGATCGCGGATGCGCTGCTCGAGTTGGGCGACCGCCCGCGGCGTGAAGGACCGGCTGAGCAGCCGGCGCAGCCTGGAGTGCTCCGGCGGGTCCATGTTGAGCATCATCCGCCGCACGTAACCAAGCGCCTGCGGCGTGGCCGGGTCCCGGATCTGGGTGGCCCCCAGGGCGGACGAGAACAGCCGCGGCCTGGTCAGCACCGATTCCACGTCCACGTGCCTGAGCACGAGCCAGAACCCGGGACCGGCCGGCCAGCCCAGAACGGGAATCTCGGGCACCCACACGACCGGGGTGTCCCGGCGCAGCGCCGCCAGGGCGTCGAAGGGCACCCCGTCAACGTAGGTAGCAGGGTCAAAGATGACCTCGGTAACCGGACGACCGGGGACCAGGGAGTGGCTCGCCGCGCTCATTCTCGCCCCAGGAACTCCTTGATACAGGCCGCGACCGGCGTCTCGACCATCGGGTCGCGCCCCGCGCTGGCCAGGACCGCCGAACGCGGCGGAGGAGTGGTCAAGGAATGCGCCATCTCGGCCTTCCGGTGTGAGCGCCCGTGCTACCCATCGCCGACTCTAGCCAGCCGGGACGCATCTTGCACCTGGGCGGCCGGTAAGCGGGCCGCGTAGGGCGAGCGCGGCCAGGATCGTGACCGCACCCGCGATCGCCATCGCGGGCCCCGGGGCCCCGACAGCCAGCGCCAGACCGCCCGCAACCGACGGGGTCAGTCCCTGGCCGCCCATCGCCCCGGTCGAATTGAGGCCGAAGGCCTGCGCTCGCCTGCCTTCCGGCAGGCTGTCGAGAAAGGCCCGCTGGATGCCGAGCTGGTAGGCGAAGCCGGAACCGCACGTCAGCAGGAGCACGCCGACGAGCAGCAGCGGGAGGCGGAACGTCAGCGCGAGCAGGGGGACACCCATCCCGGCGGCGAGCGGAAAAGCCAGCCGCCTGCGCGCGCCGGGCCGGACGAACCGGCCGACCAGGACCTCACCGAGCAGCATCCCGGCCGGCATCGCGGCGAGGAGCGGGCCTGCCGCGCTGGCAGGCCGGCCGAGCGACCCGGCGTAAGGGACGATCAGCGACTCCGCGCCGGTAACACACCACGCGGGCAGCCATTGCGCCAGCAGCAGGCCTCGCACCTGACGGTCCGCGAAAAGCTCGATGTTGCCGGCTACGGTCGCGCCGAGAATCCCGCGGCCCCGGGCCGCCCGGGGCTGACCCGGCGGGGACCGCAGGCCGAGCCGAGGCCGCAGGCCGAGCCGAGGCCGCAGGCCGAGCCG
>Ga0187851_10004750_pt1 | contig 11025 bp, 12 predicted proteins | sample June2016WEW_6_10_FD_132997 | JGI IMG/M metagenome (GOLD analysis project Ga0187851, IMG submission 132997) | Peatland microbial communities from SPRUCE experiment site at the Marcell Experimental Forest, Minnesota, USA - June2016WEW_6_10 | ecosystem: Environmental > Terrestrial > Soil >... | reverse complement strand
TTCTACTCCCTGACCCAAGTCAAGTTTTTTCTTGTGTGTGATCAGCTGCGGGAGCTTCACTGAGAACTGGAAATCTTTAGGTGTGTTCTTCGCCCACCCAAACACAATTCCTCTTTTCGGATTCGCATAGAATGTTGAATCAATCTCTGCCGTACCAAAGATTTGCGAATAGTAGGATAGTTTAGGCGTCTTTGAGCTAGGATAGAAAATCTTCTCCCATTCCTTGTAGGACCAGCCTGACGTCCCCACCATGAGAGACATTGGTTCTATACTCGCTTCCTTTGTTCATAAATGCGATCTAGCATTTTCTGTTGCGCCAGTATAATGCTCAGATGGAGCGCCTCGGTCGGATTCATCCCTTCGCAAGAATATCCTTCTATGGCATCAGCAAATTCCCAAGTGGAAACTAACGCCCGCTTGAAAACATCCCGGTCTTCCTTTCGTAACGACGACCAAAATGGGCGCCAAGATTCGAGCTCCTCTTTCAGTTTTGGATACTGTTTCCATCCCCCCGACTTGGCGATGAGCGAAGCAACGAGCTCTGAGTATTCGTCAGGCATCTAGAGAAGAACCTCCGCGAACTGCATTTCATCCGATTTCATCAACAGCGCTGTCTTTTCAGAGAATTTTATCGCGACCTTTGATCGTGAGACAAATTGTTTCGACCAATCTTTCGCGGAAGCCACGACAAATTCAACCTCGGTTTTCTTGTCGTTTGCAATAGAACATAGCTCAAAAGACATCAGGGTTTGTAATCTTTCGATTTCTTCTTTCGAGTTGTCCTGCTCGTTGAAAAGATGGTCGACTCCTGAAACAAATACGGAATTCGCTTTGCTATCCCTAATCAGTTGAGGAAGCTGTTTTGCGATTATGTCACAGAGCTGGTAACATGTGAAAGCTCGGATTATAAATATCGAGTCGAGAATTTTCTCGACACGGCTCGAGTTCTTTTTCTTTGTGCGAGATAGTTTTGCTATCAGGTATGGGTCGGCAGAATTTGAAGCGTCCACAAAAATCGCATTTGTGTCGAATGCCCTGACCGAGTTTGTACAAAGAACATTTATCATTCTTTCAGTCCCTATTCCATAGAGAAATGAAAGTGCGCGGCGCGGCAATCCTCTCTGGAGTAGCTCGCTGTCAATCCCATTCCCAAATGTGAGACCTCGAAGCTGAGAAGCTTTTTTCACTGTGATTGGAAGTGGCTGAAAGGGCAAAATTACTTTTCCGTGGGCTGGATGGTGAGACGCGAATTTAAAAGTTACTGTAATATTACAGTAACTCGTATATATCTTGGCCTGTGATACATCCCAAGACACCTCTTGGGGAGAACAGTTCCCTCGTTCCGGATGGTCATCGATTCGGAAGCGAGAGACATATCGACTTTCTACGGCAGAAAGTTGGAGAATAAAAAAGATAGAATGCGACTGAATCAGATACTGAGCCTTTCCAAGCGAAATTCTCATTCTTGCTCTGAAGCGGTCAGATTGTTTCCCGTCGAATCAATTCTCATGTCGATATTATTGGAGCGGCAAAAGATCATTGAAAAATTGATCAATGACTGATCCTGTTGAGATTTTCGGAAAACGTATATTCGCTTCAAGGACTAGACTAAATGAGATCTAAAAGAAACAATTGCGCATTGACTCTACTTCTATCGGATTCAGACACACTGCAGCTTGCCTCGATGAAAGAAACCGTCAATTGCATTGAACGTTGACTTAACCAATTCGACTTCTCATGAAAAGCAAAAGAACAAAAGGGCAAGACAGAAAACAATAATTCACCGAACATACTAGAGCGAGCAATTCGTCCATGACTGAGCAAAAGAAGCCCCGAAAGCGAAAGGTCAGCCAGTCTGAGTCAGGCGAGGCTCCGCTTGAGAGCAAGGAGTCGAAGGGGATAAACATGGATGCTATCAGTCAGGAGCTGGCAAAGCTCGATACGAGAAGACAGGATCTTGCGAAAAAGCTCGACGACGCGCAAAAGTCTTCAGATTACGAAACTTTCCAGAAAATAGGAAATAGTTACCTGGGCACAATTTTGGAGAGCATCAATCTCTACATCGATTTGATCAAGGAAATTAGCTCGGACCCAGTAGCGGGCGAACTAAAAACAGAGTTTGCTGATATTGTGAAGAAAGGAAGTAACACGAAGGGACTCGAAGGGCAGTCAGAGTGGATCTCGAACGACGTCTCGCCGCTTTATGAAAAGGTCAGGCAAATTTGCGCGTGCGTCTACGCCGCTGTGGCCAAAATAGATCAGGAAGCTAACAGGATATCCTAGTGCCGGATGCCGGCTTCGCGTAGCATTTCTCTTCCACGAACCTCGGAGTCGTGCAAATGGTTTGGACATCTCACTATCGATTCACCATAGACTTCAGCCCAGAGCCATCCCTTTGCAAAAAGGGCTTGCGTAGTGCTCTTCGCAGAAATGCCGCAAATGTCGCAGTGTAGTTCAAGGAATTCGTCAGAGTTCATTTTCGTCTCTCGGAATTATATTTGGATAGAAAAGTCTTGTCGAAGAATTTCTTTTCGAAAGATCAGCTTGGATATGATGCATTGACGTTGAATTCGATTGAAGATCCAAACGGTGTAACTATCTGGATCGCATATTCTTGTCCGCCGATGATGTTCTGTGGCGCGAACGGCGCACTTGGACTGTTCAATGTGTTTATGATACCAAGGTAGAGTAGCACGACGACTTGGTTTGGTTTGATTGTCAGACCGACCTGGCTTGACGGGATTGGCGCACCGTTCGGGCTTGGCTGGATAACTGATCCATTGGTCAAAATCAAGAATGTCGCAATAGTAGTCTGAGAAGAAGAGCTGCTCGCTGGTTGTGGAGCGGCTGGAGAGGCCGATTTCCCGCTCGAATTCCCGCTGATCGTGCTCACTACAGTGATGGTGGTGACCGTGGTAATCGTCGAGACAATCGTTGAAGTACTAAGAGTAGCACTGTTTTGATTCTCCATTCCAGTTGTGAGTATGCTCAGCCCTGAAATGGTCACGGGTACACTACCGTTGTTATTCAGGATGACCAAAAGCGTAGTGGGATATATTTCCGCGGGGACTTCTTCAACTAGATTATCGCCGATGGGCGTCGCTCCCTTCCACCAAGATTGCGAAGTGATGTTCTGAATCCTGGATCCAGCAACCGCAAGTGATCCGTTCCAAGACAGTGATGGAATAGATAGTCCCTGAGTAGCGGCAATGATTTCAAAACTTGGAGTGCCTCCGTTGCTCAATGCGAGAACAGTTGGTGTAACGTCAATAACAAACCCGGCAGAAGCATTCGGCTTTACAAGAGATCCTCCGTTGGACAACGGCACTATGATTTGATTCAACGGAACTGACGCTGTGTAGTTAATCCCCCCGAAGGTCACGGTTGCATTTGTAATATCAAACCGCGCTTGGTCGAATATTCCGCTGGACACCTCCGCGCTACCCAGAGTCAGGCCGATGTTCAAGACAGAAAAAAGATCTACCATCCCAGCTTTCGCTACGGTGAACCAAACTGAGTTGCTGTTTTGAGTCGTCGTGTGAGCCTCTATGTCAGAATAGTCAATGTAAATGTGGGTCGTTCCTGCAGGAGCATTAGGTGGATCTGGCGGATCTGTAATTTGAGCTGCGAGAATGCCTGTCGGAATTGAAGCGCTTACCGAGGTCACCGTGGTGACTGTCGTACTACTCGTAACGGTAGAAGACTGGGGGCCAGTGATGTAGTGATTCTGCTCAAGAGCTGTAACCCCTGCTATGATGCTCGCTGCAATCAAAATGCCCACTAGTATCATCAACATGAGCTTCGTAGCTCCGTTCATAGGAAATTAAATTCGGCTCACCGCTTATTGAGCTTTAGGTATAGTTCTTCGCCAAGAGACGCATAACCCTGATGCAGGAAGGACGTAATAGATCAGGCCTACCAAAGATATTATCTACGCGTCTGAGAATTAATTGTGTCTCGCAGATTTCATTTGTGGAATTGCATTACGTTTAAGTCGAAGACTTGGAAGTAAGAAATCGATGACAGTCGGATCAGACGGAGCGGACCTGAAGGGAAATACTCTAAGGGTCTACACCTATCTGTTCAAAGTGCAGAAATCCGGCGTCAGAGAAGCACAGAGATCTCTAGGTTTCAAAAGCGCATCACTGGCTCAATACCATTTGGACAAATTGGTGACATTGGGGCTCGCGACAAAGGACGAAACTGGAAATTATTTTCTTGCGAAGGAAATTAAGATTGAAGCCTTGGAGCAATTTCTGAAGATCGGGACCTATCTGATTCCAAGGTTTGTCCTTTACTCAGTGATGCTGACCTTTCTATTCATTTACTTCATTTTTGCTGTTGGCGGCGTAATCTCAAGCGTTAGCATCTGGGCGTACATTTTCGCTCTGGCTGGCATGTCAATAACTTGGTATGAGACCATAAGAGCGTGGCGCAGGAGTCCGTAGCGTCTCAACCTTTGTCAACGAATGGTTAAAAACCTCGGTTATCCTAGGTTATTCGCCCACTGGAGATGTCTTATTGTCAACTGCAGCAGAAAAACGAGAAAAGAAGAGAATTGAAAACGCGGATAAAGTCCAAAAGGCGCTCATGACCCTATCGCAGGTTGTAGAGAGCAACATTACGCCAAGGAATATTCGAAAGATAGTCAAAGACGCAATTAACATGCTTAACGATACGAAGATCTCGATTGGAGTGCGTGCAGCAAATTCCATTTCCATTCTCGAAGAAGTCAGCCAGGATCCTAACATGCCTTCTTTTAGCAGAGTAACGATCTGGTCAGCTGTTTCGACGTTGGAATCAGTTAGGGAATCCTAGTTTCCTGACTTTAGCTCTTTCTGCAATTCGCGGACAGCATCCTTGACTTCATCGACTGAAGCTTGGTCTTCTAGAGTCGACACGTCTCCAACATTTTGCATTCCGTTTGCCACTGCCTTTACCACTCGGCGCATTATTTTTCCTGATCTTGTTTTTGGAAGAGATTTCACGAAATGGATCTCTTCCGGCGTCGCTAGTGGTCCAATTACCTTTCTCACATGCTCACGCAATTCTCTCAATAATTCAGTGGAGGGTTTGTGCCCAGCTCTCAGTATCACGAACGCGGCAATTCTTTCTCCTTTGACTTCATCAATTTTTCCTACCACTGCCGATTCTGCAACTGCACGATGCGAAACTAGGGCATCTTCGATTTCTTTTGTGCCAAGCCGGTGACCTGAGACCTTCAAGACTTCGTCAGCTCTTCCGAGCAACCAGAAGTAACCCTCTTTATCCCTGACGCAGTAGTCGCCAGCGTAGTAGTAACCCGGGAACTTTTTCCAGTATACCTCCTTGTATCTTTCTTCGTCGTGATACAAAGATTGCAACATTCCAGGCCACGGCCTTCTTATTACGATGTAGCCCTTCTCGTCTGGTTTCGCTGGTTTTCCTTCGGCGTTCAATACTTCCGCATCAATTCCAGGGAGAGGTAAAGTAGCTGATCCTGGTTTCAGTGGAACTAGTCCCAATCTTGGACTGGCAGAGATCATAATCCCACCCGTTTCAGTCTGCCACCAGGTGTCCACAATTGGACATCGCCCGCCTCCAATTTTGTTGAAATACCACAACCACACATGTGGGTTGATCGCTTCGCCCACGGACCCTAGAACGCGTAGAGATCGAAGATTATGTTTCAATGGCAGCTCGTCACCATATCTCATTAGTCCTCTAAGGGCAGTCGGTGAAGTGTAGAAAATGTTCACTCCGTACCTTTCAATCATTTCCAAAAATCGGTCATTATGTGGATAATCTGGGGCACCTTCGTACAGAAGTGAAGTCAGACCAAGAGATAGAGGCCCAAAGACAATATAGCTGTGTCCCGTGACCCAGCCAATATCCGCCGCACACCAATAGACATCACTTGGTTTCGGATCAAACACCCATTGAGTTGTGGCATTAACGTAGGTTAGATATCCACCGGTCCCATGCATGATTGCCTTTGGTTTTCCGGTCGTGCCTGAACTATAGAGAAGATAAAGCGGATGGTTTGACTCAAGTGCTTCAGGCTTAACGGTCTCGCTCTTTGCACTTGCTATCAAGTCAGACCACCAAAGATCGCGCCCCTGTTTCATTGCAACATCTTCACAAGTCCTCTTGTAGACAATAACATGTTTGACTTGGGGAGAGGTTGTTAGTGCTTCATCAGAGATCTCCTTTAGTGGAATGACTTTTCCACGCCGGTACCCGCCGTCTGCAGTAATCAACAGGGTAGATCCGGAATCTTTCATCCTATCCGAGAGAGACTGGCTAGAGAATCCCGAAAATACCACTGTGAATGCGGCACCCAGTCTTGTGCAGGCGAGCATCGCCACTGGGAGTTCTGGAATCATCGGGAGGTATATCGTTACGCGTTTTTCCTTCGTAATTCCCAATTCTTTTAGAACGCTTGCGAACTTGTTAACCTCAAAATAGAGTTCCTGGTACGAGATTGCTTTCTTTTCACCACGCTCTCCCTCCCAGTAGTAAGCGACCTTGTTTCTATTTTCTGAGTTAACGTGTCGATCAAGACAATTGTATGAAACGTTAAGTTTTCCACCGACAAACCATTTTGCAAATGGTAGATTCCATTCGAGGACCCTATCCCAGGTCTTGAACCACGAAATATTTTCGGATGCTGTCTTAGCCCAGAACTCTTCGATATTCTCCAAGGATTCTTTATGCAGATCAAAATATCTGTTGACCGGAAGTATTCTAGAGGATGTTGGAAGCGTCTTCTCTTCCGGAGTACTCATTTGCTATCACGGAATGATAAGAAATAGAACTATGGGAGCAAATCCGCTTGCAAAGTCTTCATCGGAAGACTAGCGTCAGTAGCTGAGAATACTAGGATTGCTGTTTCTTGGAGAGTTTCCAAGCGAGCTCGGTTGCAATCTCAGACTTTGTCTTTCCCCTGATGTCAATTCCTTCCTTTTCAGCCGCAGCGTATAGAGGATCGTCTGCGGAAATAGTCTGCGATACTGGAGGTGGAGCTTGCATTGGTGGCGGTGATTGAGTGGACTGTGTCCCGCCTTGCGATGCGGACGAGAACTCCCTTCTTGCCTGACCAATTGCCTTTGCGAATTGTGGAATTCTACTCGCACCAAACAAAAACAATACCACAACGAGTATCAGAATCCATACTATTGGATCGTCAAATGCCATATTATTATTCCCGATTAGAGTGGTACTAAACTCCGACTATTAAAGGGCTTTTTCCCTTCCAAGAGGCTTGTGAGTCAAACCCACCTCGCATTAGTTCGATGACTTTCTTGGCCCGCTCATATCGAGAACCTGATGAATTTGAGAAAACCAAGAACCTTAGCTAGTTGCTTTGTTTTCTCACATTCCCCCACCTAATCGGCGTGGTTTGAGAAGATTTCGTTGCTTGCGTTTATCTTAACAATTTTAACGATGAAGATTAGTTCGCCTTGAATGCCCGATCAAGAATCCCGCAACCAAGCCTACCACGGCCCCACCCAAATGGGCGAGGACATCAACGCTACCAGAAATGCTGCTCAAGACGAAAATGATTACGAACCATAACAACAGGTTAGTGTTGATTCTCCGGCTTATGGCGTAGTCGCATGATACCGCACCAGCGATTAGCCCAAACAATCCTCCTGAAGCGCCAAAACTCAAAACGTTGGGCCCACCGAGAAGGCTGAGTAGATTTCCCGCCAACCCTGTGAGTACAAAAACCACATAGTATTGTCTTGAAGAATATGTTCCCGCAAGGATTCGATCTACAAAGATCACGAATATCGCGTTGAAGAAGACATCTTCCAGTCCAAGGTAGCCGGGATAGACAACTATCATCGAAGTTAGGAGCGGAGGCACCCATCCTTGGAACACAAAGTAATTGAACTGGGTGAAATATTCTGCAAGGTTGTACCCATTGAGCGGAATTAGCGATAAAACGAAGCCGATGGGAAGCCCCGCGACAATCAGTATCGCAAGGTTTCTTCCCTGTTTGGAAATGTTGAAAGAAAATCCGCCGCTGTTAGAAGGCCTTCCGCTGCTGGTGTAATATCCGCTCGAAGTCGAGTAGTATGGCATCGATGTCGATGGGATGTTTCTTCGAAGTGGACTGCTCTTGCATAGATGGTTCTCCGGCAACCTGTGTTCAGAACAAAAGTCGTGTTCGCAATACCTGCACTGAAAATAGTACGCGTTCTCACCAGAGAAAGGTCTTGCACAGAAGAAACATTTCTTTTCTTGGTTTTGCATAGATGAAGAATCTGCAATGGTGGGGCGAAGATTCTCGCCGCATGTGCTGCAAAAAGTGGCGTCAGGTGGGACGACGGCGCCACACTGGGGGCAAGAACCCAAAACCAAAACTTCCTTAGTTATTGATTGAACTAGACCTATTCATTAAAAAAACGCATCGGCGATCGCGAGTCAAACTTCTCGCCATCTCGCTTGAGTGGTTGCGATAAACAAAAGGACAACAGTAACTCCAAACAACACCACCCAGTCAAGCGCGACCATTGAGGCTGATAAGCGGATATAACCAGCGGCATTCTGTGCAAGCTCGGCTGCATACGTTGTTGGAGAGAGATATGCCAGGTACCTGAACGGAAGTGGGATGTAGGTTATTGGGTAATAGACTGGCGGTATTGTCGAAAAGAGTGTTGAGATGAGTCTTGAAAACGCGTAACTCTGGACAATGTCGCTCGAAAAAGTTGCAAATGTGTATCCCACCGCAATCGAGGTAAGAAACATCATTAAGAGTACGGCAATGAGCTGCAAGAGCCCAAAGGCATTCAGATGAACGATATAGACTCCCAGGATTCCCAACACCGCAAGAGCCGGGATGGCGTACACAATCTCCGAAGCTGCCATACCTAGCATGTAGTATGGCCACTTTGTCGGAGAACTGACAACCATATCCTGAAGCTTGAAGTCATTCTTCAAGTGCGACATATCTCCCTGAAGCGACATTCCTGCAGAGAACATGCTCATGACAAGTCCGCCCTCTACAGCTTCGCCGAGCAGAGCCCCACGGCTGACGAAAGTAATCAGTATTAGAAATGAGAGTGGCGAGAGAACGGTGTTGACTAGGACAACAGGGTAGTTTCGCATTTCATAGATGGAATTGACCAGAATTCCAGCTAGAATCTGACTAAACCCGCTCCTATTCTTCCGCTGCGGCCTCGAGTTCTCTCTGATTTCCAACCTGCGTCGCCCCTCCTTCACGGTTGACAAGATAAAAGAAAATGTCATCGAGTGCCACCGGAGTGATGGCGAACCTTGTCCCTGCCTTGGACAGCTCTCTTGAAATGTCAAAAGCCTCGTCCTCCGATGTAAGAATCCTGTAACCGTCCTTTCCCTTGATGATCTCTCCCTTCTTCACTTCTGGAATAGTGGTCGTTGATGGTATCTTCAAGCTGTAACTGTAGCTCATACGTTGCCTTAGCTCGTCCATGGTTCCGACTGCAATCATCTTACCCCTTTCCAGGATTCCTATTCGGTCAGCCAACTCTTCAGCTTCCTCCAAGTAGTGAGTAGTAAGAAATGTAAAACGCTCCTTCCCGATCTCTTTCAGAAAATCCCAGAACTCTCTTCTTGATATTGGATCTAGGCCCGTTGTGGGCTCGTCAAGGAATATGATTTCTGCTTCCGAAGCGAGAACTGTTGCAACCAAAAGTTTCCTTTTCATTCCACCCGACAGCGTACGAGTTAGCGAATCGGCGTATTTACTCAATCCAACTCTTTCGAGTGTGTCTAGGGCTCTCTGCTTTGCCTCGCCGTAACTGAACCCTCTCCAGAGAAGATACGAGAGGACCGTCTGAGTTGGCGTCATCCAAGGCACTGGTCGCGCCTCTTGTGGAACGATCGCAATTCTTTCCCTCAAACTAACCGCGTCGCTCATCACGTTCAGGCCCCTTATTGAGGCTCTTCCGGATGTTGGCACTAATTCCGTTGATAGAACACGAACGAGCGTTGTCTTTCCAGACCCGTTGCGGCCTATGAGCACGAATATGCCGCTTGCAGGAACGGAGAAACTAAGAGAGTCTAGTGCTTTGTTTTTGCGCTTGCCACTGTAGACTTTGGTTAATTCGGCACAGGAAATAGTATTATCCGAATCAACAACTTCGCTCTGCAAAAATTCAATTCTCCTGATTCTACTAGTGGCACATTCTTCCCTTAGATAATCTCTGCGGCTCATTGACTCGCGAGAAATCCAGATAAACTGCTGTGAAAAGTGGAATATGAGTATTGTATGGACCATGTGAGACTTGGCCGGACCGGTCTTTCCGTCCCGAGGATTTCCCTTGGGACTAACAACTTCGGTGGAGGTATACTGAGCGAAGAAATAGCTAACAAGATAATGACGCATGCTCTTGAACTCGGTATCGACATGTTTGACACCGCAGACACATACACTGACGGCGATTCGGAGAGAATGATTGGGGAATTCATAAAGGATCGCCGTGAGGAGGTGATTATTGCGACGAAGGTCGGCAGAGAAGGAGATTTGGATCGTAAAGCTCCACCGAACAAGTCGAGCGTATCGAGAAAGAATATCCTTTACCGCCTTGAGCAAAGTCTGAAGAATTTGCAAACGTCCTACGTGGATCTTTTCTATGTCCACAAGTATGATTCGCAGATTCCACTGGAGGAAACGATGACAACCCTAGATTCACTTGTAAAGCAAGGAAAGATAAGATATATTGCCTGTTCGAATTACACAAAGGATCAAATTGTAGAATCCCGGCGAGTCGCCGACAGATTGAGTCTTGAGAATTTTATTGCTGTTCAAAATAAATACAATATTTTTGATCGTGAAATGGAGAACGATGTGATCCCTTACTGCTTGGAGAACGGCGTGGGAACGTTGGCTTACAATCCACTTTACGGAGGATTTCTTGCTGGAAGGTACGAACATGGCAAACCACCACCCGTCGGTTCACGTGCAACTTACAGACCTCCTGCTTGGTTCAGCAGGATTAACAATGAAACAAACTTCAAAAGACTGGACAAGATCAAAGAATTGGCTACCAAATCAGG
>Ga0187851_10004749_pt1 | contig 11026 bp, 11 predicted proteins | sample June2016WEW_6_10_FD_132997 | JGI IMG/M metagenome (GOLD analysis project Ga0187851, IMG submission 132997) | Peatland microbial communities from SPRUCE experiment site at the Marcell Experimental Forest, Minnesota, USA - June2016WEW_6_10 | ecosystem: Environmental > Terrestrial > Soil >... | reverse complement strand
GTGATCCTGCCGGAGGAGTTGCAGAAGTTTCTGGATCGAAAATACGGGATTGTGGCGCCGGGGAGGATGGTTTCGCCGGTGGAAGAGAGCGAGGAGCGAGAATAGGTGCAGGATTCCAGCTCGCCAACTCCCGCCTCACGCCTTCTTTCCCCAGAAGATTTGGCGTAAGGGCGGGGTATCGCAGGATTCTGGAGCCAAAACAAAGGAAAGCATAAAGAACAGTTCACAGGGTGGGATGAATTTGGAGCAAATGGAACCGGCATGTGCCGGAGGAAGGCAACTTCTCGCCAAATCGGCCATCAAACTGGTACGTTGATTCAGAGGGATCTTGTTTTTTGACGATGGCCTTAAACCCTTATTTTTCTCTGGCAGTTCTGTTTGCGGCGGCGCTGGGATTTGGGCTAGCTCCGCTGGGGCTGGCGTGGCTGTGGGCAAAGGTCTTTTCGCCCCCCAAACCGAATGCCGTCAAGAACGCCATCTACGAGTGCGGCCTGGAGTCCAGGGGCGATGCCTGGATGCAGTTCCACTCGGCCTATTACTTGTATGCCATCATCTTTTTGATCTTCGACGTGGAGGCGGTCTTTCTGCTGCCCTTTGCCGTAGCCTTCAGCGGGCTGGGGATGGCGGCCTGCGGGGCGATGCTGGTCTTTGTGCTGCTGCTCGTCGAGGGGCTGGCCTGGGCCTGGGCCAAGGGCGTTCTCACCTGGGGGTAAGAACAGGGATTAGTCGTCAGTGGTAGCTGCTGATGGCTGGAGCTTAGGGTACTTCTGATTTAGTGCGGTACTGTATCAGGGCACGACTTCAGTCGTGCCGCAAGTACAGCAAAATCAACGCGGGCTTTAGCCCCTGCGCGAATCTTCTGCGTGCAACTAAACTTGATCAGAGGCTCCTTAGCACTGAGAACTGAAGGCTGGAGCGTAGCGAGCAATGAATGAAGGACTGAAGATCGAACTGGGCAAGCAGGGTGTCTTCGTGACGACCATCCAGGATCTCTACAACTGGGGGCGGCGAAGCTCGATCTGGCCGATGCAGTTTGGACTTGCCTGCTGCGCCATCGAGATGATCGCGACGACCATGGCGCGCTACGATCTGGCCCGCTTCGGGGCCGAGGTCTTCCGCCCGTCGCCCCGCCAGGCCGACCTGATGATTATCTCCGGCACGGTGACGAAAAAAATGGCGCCCCAGGTGGTGCGGCTTTATAACCAGATGGCCGAACCCAAATACGTCATTGCCATGGGCGCCTGCGCCATCTCCGGAGGGCCGTTCAAGCAGGGCTACAACGTGCTCAAGGGCATCGACCGCTATATTCCGGTGGACGTGCACATCCCCGGCTGCCCGCCGCGGCCCGAGGCACTGATCCAGGCTTTCATGACGCTGCAAAAGAAGATCGACGGCCAGCATTTGACCGGGGAGGACCGATCGCGCTTTCTGGACGCAAGAGCGCAGAGCGAGTTTCCCGTCCCTCTCTTTGGCGAGCACGATCTCGAGCCGCCGTCGAATCCCGGCGTCTGGCCCGTACCGGTGGTAATTAAGTGACAGGGACTAAAGGACTAGGGATTGAGGGACTGGGACGAACAAACTGGAGCACATTTCTTCAATCCGCTTTGTATCAGGGCACGACTTTAGACGTGCCGAAAAAAGGCAGGAATAGCAAGGGGTTTTAACCCCTGAGGGATCGCAACACAGATACGCTAGCCATTTTTGAAACACGCTTTAGGAGCTTCGAAGGAATAAGGATTGAAAACCGTCGAAGAAATCAAATCGGCAATCGAGGCGGCTCTTCCGAGCGCGGGGGTGGAGATTGTCCCGAACCCCAGCCCCTCCGCCCAGCACTCGCTTCGCCTCAAGCAGGAGTCCGCGCTCGCGGTCGCGAAGTTCCTGCGCGACGATGCGGAGTTGGCGCTGGATTATCTATCCAATGTCACGGGCGTGGATTGGCCGGATTCTCTTGAGGCTGTCTATCACCTCTATTCAGTGGCCAAGAAACACGGGCCGGTGATTCTGCGGATGCGGACGGTCGACCGGACCGACCAGGTGGAGCTCCCTTCGCTGACGCCCGTCTGGCGTTCGGCGGAGTTTCAGGAGCGGGAGATCTTCGACCTTTACGGAATTGTCTTCACAGGCCACCCGGACCTGCGCCGGCTGCTGATGTGGGATGAATTCAAGGACCACCCCATGCGGCGGGATTACCGCGAGCCGGACGACTTCGAGTACGAGCCTACGGCGCACGACGAGGTGCTCAAGCGCGCTCGGGAGCATCAGGCCGCAATGGCCGGCGAGAAGGAAGCGGGGGCCGGCGCATGAGCGTGACGGAAGAGCTGCTGAATCAGAGGCCGGAAGGCTGGAACCGTCCCGCGCCGCAGGTGCCAGACGACGAAGGGGAGCTGCTGGAAATCGCCATGGGGCCGCACCATCCCTCGACCCACGGCGTCTTCCGCATGGATGTGGCGCTGGACGGCGAGCGCGTCGTCCGCCTGAAGGCGGTCTTCGGCTACCTGCATCGCAACCACGAGAAGATCGCCGAGGGCGTCAGCTATCTGGCCTCGATGCCCTACACCGACCGGCTGGATTACATCTGCCCGATTACCAATAACTGGGCCTACGCGCTGGCGGTCGAAAAGCTCGCCGGGCAGGAGGTTCCCGAGCGTGCCGAGTATCTGCGGGTGATTCTCGGCGAGTTGACGCGCTTTCAGAATCACGCCTCCTCGATTGGATTTTTAATTCAGGAGATGGGCGCCAGCGGAACGCCGCTGATGTATGCCTTCAAAGCGCGCGAGAAGGTTCTGGATCTCTTCGAGGAGCTGACCGGCGCGCGCATGATGGTCAACTACATGCGCTTCGGCGGCTGCCGTGTGGATGCCTCGCCGGCCTGGCTGGAGAGGACGCGCAAGGTGGTCGCGGGCCTGCCGGGATTTGTGGATGAGTTTGAGCGGCTGCTGGCGACGAATGAGATTCTGATGGCGCGCACGCAAGGAGTAGGTATTCTCAAGCCGGAGTTGGCCATCAATGCCGGAGTCACGGGGCCGATGCTTCGCGCCTCGGGCGTGAACTACGACATCCGCAAGGTGGACGGCTACGGAATCTACAACCGCTTCAACTTCCGCGTACCGCTGGGCGATCATGGAGATGTCTACGACCGCTTCATGATCCGGCTGCTGGAGATGCGGGAGTCGATCGGTATCCTGAATCAGGCGCTCAAAGAGATTCCTATTGGCCCGGTGATGGACCCCAAGGCGAAGCTGCGCGGCTTCCGGCCCAAGGCGGGCGAGGCCTACGGGCGAATCGAGGCGCCCAAGGGCGAGTTAGGATTTTATCTGATTTCGGACGGCGGGCCGAATCCGTATCGCTACCGCGTACGGCCGCCGAGTTTGATTAACCTGACGGTGCTGGAAGATATGTGCCTGGGTCACGACGTGGCGGACGTGGTGTTGATCTTCGGCAGCGTGGATATTGTGTTGGGAGAAGTGGACAGGTAGGGACTAGAGATTGGCAGGAGGCGTAATTGCTGGGTGAGGGCATACTCAAGGGGATGGCGGAGACGGCGAAGAATTTCTTCGGAAGCTACTTCTCCGCCGAGCGGCTGACGACGGTCGAGTATCCGGAAGAGCGGATCGCTCCCTTTGAGGCGGCGCGCGTCTTTCCCTTTCTGGTTTACGACGGCGCGGATTGGGAGGCAGGACTGCGCTGCGTTGCCTGCCAGATCTGCGAAAAAGAGTGCCCGCCCAAATGCATTTATATTGAGAAGTCCAAGGACAAGAAGCCGGACGCCGTAGGCAAACCGCAGTTTTATCCCGCCCGCTTCGACATTGATATTTCGGTCTGCATGAGTTGCCAGATCTGCGTCGAGGTCTGCCCCTTTGAAGCCATCAAGATGGACACGGAATTTGAGCTGAGCACTACGGACCGTTTCGGCGGGCTGCTGCTGGACCGCAAGCAACTGGCGAAACCAGACGAGTATTATCAGAAAATTCATCCCACCGAAGCGCACGAAGTGGACGCGAAGCTGGCCGTGGAAAAAGCTAAGGCCGACGCCAAGGCGAAGAGCGCAATTGCTGCGTCGGCAGCCAAGGCCGCGGTCATTGCCGGAGAGGGAGCGTAGACGATGATCAATACACTGGACCAGATCTTCGTTCTGCTCCAGCACTGGCTGGTGGGCTTTCTGCCTGCGAGCTTACAACCCGCGGCCGGGGTGCTGCTCGGCGTGGCTGCCATCATCTGTCTTTTTCCCGCGCTCTTTGCTCTGACTACGGTTTTTGAACGCAAGGGTTTGGGGCGCATTCAGAATCGCATCGGACCGAACCGCGTCGGACCTTTCGGATTGTTCCAGCCTATCGCCGACGGAATCAAGTCGCTCACCAAGGAAGATATTGTTCCCCTGAGCGCCGATGCGGCGGTGCATTTTCTGGCGCCGGTTGTTTTGGTCGTGGCCGTCTTCATGGGCTTTGCCGTACTTCCCATGGGGCGCAAGATGGTTCTGGTGGACATGGACGCGGGGCTGCTGTTTTACTTCGCGATGAGTGCTTCCACGGAGTTATCGGTCTTTATGGCTGGGTGGTCGAGCCGCAATAAGTACTCCCTGCTGGGCGCCATGCGCGCCGTGGCCCAGATGATTAGTTACGAGGTGCCGCTGCTGCTGTCCAGCGTGACCGTGGTGATGATCGCCGGGTCGCTCTCGCTCTCGAAGATTGTCGAGGCGCAGAGCGGCTACACATGGGGTCTCCCGCACTGGTACATCTTTACGCCCTGGGGATTTGCCGGCTTTGTTATGTATGCAATCGCCACCACAGCGGAGACCAATCGTTCTCCCTTCGACCTGCCGGAAGGCGAATCGGAGTTAGTGGCCGGTTATCACACCGAGTACTCCGGCTTCAAATTCGCGCTCTTTTTTCTGGGCGAATACCTGGCCATGTTTTCCATCTCCGGCCTGGGGACGACGCTCTTTCTGGGCGGATGGTCGGCGCCGTTTTCATTCCTCGCATGGGTTCCGTCCTGGATCTGGTTCTTCTTGAAATTAATGCTGTCGATCTTCGTCTTCATCTGGATGCGGGGAACGCTGCCGCGACTGAGACAGGATCAACTCATGAACTTTGCCTGGAAGTTTGTTTTGCCCATCTGCCTGTTGAATCTGCTGGTCGCCGCGCTGTGGCGCTTCCTGGGCGCTGGATGGCCGCGGTGGGTGGTTTGTTCGGCGATCCTCATGGCGGCCTACGTGGGTTTGGGCCTTTTGGAGATGCACAGAGGAAAGATCGGGCCGAGGAGTTATCGCTATGCGGAGTGAGTTATTCCGGTTAGGGTTCGCAGTCTCCCACCCTTGCGCCAGAAAGCAAGCGCAAGGATGGGGCACGGAGTTGTTCCCCTCGGTCCAGGAAAGGACGGCCTGCCGATGAGCTTTGTCTTCTACATTCTCGCGACGCTCACCATTTCGGGCGGCTTGGCTGCTGTTCTGCTAAAGAATACCGTGCATTGCGCCCTTGCCCTCACGGTAGCCTTTGCCGGGTTGGCGCTGCTGTTTCTCGAACTGGACGCGCAGTTTGCCGGCTTCGCGCAGATTCTGATCTACATCGGCGCGGTCGCCATCCTCGTGGTCTTTGCGATTCTGCTCACCAAAGGTTCGGAGACTCCCAAAGACGGAGTCTTCAGCCATACCTGGCTGGCGGGTCTTGCAATTGCGGCGGCGGTCTTTGCGGTGCTTGGCTGGGCGGTAGTCCGGAGCGCGCCAATGTTGCCCGGCGCCGCGCCCGCGCCTGCCGTCACGGTGCAACAAATTGGCGACGCGCTGATGGGCCGTTACGTTCTGCCTCTGGAGATCGTAGGTGTCCTGCTAACTGCTGCGATGATCGGCGCGGTGATCGTGGCTCTGCATGAGAAAGAGGCGCAAAAATGACACCGCTTGCGGGTTATCTTCTGGTTGCCGCGTTTTTGTTCGCGATTGGCCTGGCCGGGGCGCTGACGCGGCGCAACGCGATTCTTGTTTTGATCGGCATCGAACTGATGCTGAACGCGGCGAATCTGAATCTGATCGCTTTCTGGCGTTACGGGCCGCATCCGGAGGCGCTCACGGGCATGATGTTTGCCATCTTTTCGATTGCCGTGGCGGCGGCCGAGGCGGCGGTCGGGCTGGGATTAGTGATTCAGATTCATCGCCATGCGCATACCACGGACCTGGACCAGATGAACAGGATGAAGGGGTAAGAGGCTGATGCAAGAGCAGTTGTACCAGTTCAATCTAGCATCGATGAGCTTTCCGCCTCCCACGTTGATCGTGAGGGAGCTCTGGCTTATTCCTGCTGCTCCCATCGTGACGTCTGGTGCCATCGCGCTACTTAAACAGCCGCGTCGCAAACTCTCAGCCGGATTGGCCATTGGCTCTCTGAGCTTTTCGCTGTTTCTGTCCCTGCTTGCGTTTGCGCGTGTGGTGGCTACCCGCGCACTGATGCTGCACTTTTCTTTCCATTCGCTCGAACATGAGACTGTCAACTTAGCTTGGATTCAAGTCGGCAATTCCAGCGTGGACCTAGGTTGGGTGCTAGATCCGCTCTCGGCCGTGATGCTGGTGATGGTCTCGTTTGTCGGGCTGTTGATCTTCATTTACTCCACCGGCTACATGAAAGACGATGAGAACTATACGCGCTTCTTCTGCTTCCTATCGCTCTTTGCCGGAGCGATGCTGGGCGTAGTGATTGCCAATAGCCTGCTGCTGCTCTTCATGTGCTGGGAGTTAGTTGGACTTACCTCTTACTTATTGATCGGATTCTGGTATCAGAAGCCTTCGGCGGCTGCCGCTGCGAAGAAAGCCTTTCTTACTACGCGCGTCGGCGATAGCTTCTTTCTTCTTGGGATTGTCTGGCTATTTTCACAGACTGGCACGCTGCTTTTTTATAACAACGGCGCGGGTTCCATCGAGTCTGGAGCGCTGGCCGGGTTGCTGGCGCAACCTGCCGCACTAGGGCTGACCGCGGCGGGCGCGATTGGCCTCTTAATTTTTGCCGGAGCGGCAGGCAAAAGCGGGCAGTTTCCACTGCACGTCTGGCTGCCGGACGCGATGGAAGGCCCGACGCCGGTCTCGGCGCTGATTCACGCGGCGACGATGGTGGCAGCGGGCGTCTATCTGATTGCGCGGGTTTACCCGCTGATGCAGGCCGGGATGCAACCTGGCGGAACAACTACAGCGCTTACAGTAGTCACATGGGTGGGCGCTTTCACGGCGGTCTTCGCCGCGCTGATCGCCGTGGCACAGAACGACATCAAGCGCATCTTGGCCTATTCGACCGTCTCGCAACTAGGCTACATGATGGCCGGCCTGGGCATGGGCGGCGTTGCCGTGGGTATGTTTCATTTAATAACGCACGGCTTCTTCAAGGCGCTGCTCTTCCTCGGCGCGGGTTCGGTGATTCACGGCTGCCACGAGGAGCAGGATATTCGCAAGATGGGCGGGTTGAAGTCCGACATGCCGCTAACCTTCCTGGCTTATGGAATAGGCATGTTGGCGCTCTGCGGTTTTCCGCTGCTCTTCTCAGGCTTCTGGAGCAAAGACGGCATTCTGGAAGCGGCGCTGCATTGGAGCGTAGCGAAGACGCCTTTCTACATGCTGGTTTTTGGCGCGCTGCTGACGGCCTTTTACATGACACGGCAGGTGGCTTACGTCTTTTTCGGCCATTGGCGGGGTGGCAGACCCGCGCATGAGAGCTCTCCTGTAATGACCGTACCGCTCATGATTCTGGCCTTCTTCGCCATAGCGCTGGGAGCGATTGGAACGCCGGCGTGGCCATGGTTCCGGGCGTTTCTCGATGGCCGTCGGGCGGGCCTCAACCTTTACAGTTTTATCGAGCCAAGCTTCTTGACGCTAATGTGCGTCTCCGCCCTCGTCGTCTTTCTGGGCCTTGGGCTGGCCTGGCGGCTCTACGGCGACAAATCGCCAAGGCCGGAGGAACAGGATGCGCTGGAGCGGGCCATTCCGCCCGTGTGGGCGGCGCTGCGCGACAAGCTTTATGTGGATGAGTTCTATGGAGCCACAGTGATCGCATTCTACGGATGGTGGGCGCGCGTTTCGGATTGGCTGGACCGTCGTGTATGGAGCGGCGCGGTGGCCGGGCTTGCCGGCCTCATCGGCCTGTGGGCACAGTTGAACCGCTTCCTCGATGACAATGTAGTGAACCGCGGTTTTGACAAAACCTGCGAAGAAATAAATGTGGGCGGCGGCCTGCTCTCGCAGTTACAAACGGGCCGCGTGCAGACTTACATGCGATTGCTGGCACTGGGGGTGTTGGCGCTGGTGGCGATTCTGATTTGGAGCAGCCGGGCATGAGCGGATTCCCGATATTAACGCTGTTGACCATGCTGCCGCTGGCTGGGGCTGCCATTGCGCTATTCTCCGGCAAGCACGCGCGCAGCGTGGCTCTGCTCACAACACTTGCGAGCCTGGCGCTGGCGCTGGTGGTGTGGACTGAGTGGAGCCGGTTGCCCGTTATCGGCGGCTACGGATTGATCGAGCAGCACGCCTGGGCGCCGTCGCTGGGCATCGAGTATCACCTGGGCGTGGATGGGTTGAGCGCGCTGATGCTGGTGCTCTCAGCCATCGTCACGCTGATGTCAGTCGATGCCGCGCATCGCGTGCATCACCAGCCGGGGCTTTATTTCGCGCTGGTGCTCATTCTGGAAGCCGGCCTCTTCGGTTCCTTTACGGCGCTGAATTTCTTCCACTGGTTTCTCTTTTGGGAGTTGAGCCTGATTCCCGCTTTCTTTCTTATCAAGCTGTGGGGCGGAGCGAGGCGCGGTCCGGCGGCGACGCAGTTCTTTATTTACACCATGACTGGCTCCGCGGCTTTGCTGATAGCTTTTTTGGCCGTCTTTGTTTCCACGGGCAGCATGGATTTTCCCCACCTCACGCTGCTTGCCTTGACCGGCGAGCTGGAGCAGATGGTGACGGCGCATCTTGGGCCGGTGATGCTCTGGCTGGCCGTCGGAGTGCTGGCCGGCTTCGCGGTGAAGGTGCCGATGATTCCCTTCCACACCTGGCTGCCCGCGGCCTATGCCGAGGCTCCTTCGCCGGTAACGATGTTACTAACTGGAGCTATGTCGAAGATGGGTCTCTACGGCCTGCTGCGAATTGCGCTGCCACTTTTTGGTGCTCAGATTGCGCAGATGCGCACACTGCTGCTGGTGTTAGCCGTAGCTACGGTCGTCATGGGCGCCTGGGCCGCCGCGGCGCAGAAGGACCTGAAGCGCGTCTTCGCTTACTCCTCGGTAAATCACCTGGGCTACTGCCTGCTGGGGATCTTCGCGCTTGCTGTGCCGGCAGCCGGCTCGGCCACGCTCGCCAATCAGGCTTTCGCGCTCAATGGCGTGATCCTGCAGATCTTCAACCACGGCATCACTGCGGCTGCGCTCTTCTGGTTTGTGGCCATGATCCAGGAGCGCACCGGCGGCCATCGCGGCATCGATCAATTCGGCGGCCTGCGCAAGCCAGCGCCGGTGCTGGCCGGGCTTATGGGGATTGCGCTCTTCTCTTCGCTGGGCCTGCCGGGGCTAAACGGCTTTCCCGGCGAGTTTCTTATCTTTCGCGGCGTCTTTCCGCTGGCCTGGGTCGCGGCCACGGTTTCCGTTCTCGGTCTGCTGGTCACCGCGGCCGTGCTTCTGACCGTGATTCAGAAGGTCTTTTGGGGTCCCGTGGCGGAGCATTGCGCTAACTTTCCTGACCTGCACCATGGCGAACGGCTGGCGCTGGCCCCGGTGATCGGCTTGATCTTTCTCTTAGGATTACTACCGCAACTGATCGTGGACAGCGTGAATCCCACGGTCATGAACCTGCTGGCTCACTGGAGATTTTGATGTTGGCATGGACGATCTATCTCTCGTTTGCCGGAGCGCTGGCGTTAGCGCTGGCGGCGAAGGAGAAGCCTGCGCTGGCGCGGCGACTGGCGCTGGCCGTGGCCGTGGCCGGGCTGGCTCTGGCCGTGGCGGGTTTTGTGGCTGGAATCGGGCAGGGACGCATCACGATTGTTGACCTACCCTGGGTGCCGTCGATGGGGATTCATTTCCTGCTGGCCGCCGACGGCATCAGCCGCGTGCTGGTGCTGTTGACTGGCTTGGCCGCTGTGGCGGGAGTGTTGTTCAGTTGGAATATCGAACTCCGCACCAACGAGTTTTTCGCTTTTTATCTCGCGCTCATCGGCGGCGTCTACGGAGTTTTTCTCAGCTTTGACTTGTTTCTGCTGTTTGTCTTCTACGAGATCGCCATCGTTCCCAAGTATTTTCTGATCGCCATCTGGGGTTCCACGCGGCGCGAGTACGGAGCGATGAAGCTGGCGATCTATTCCTTCGCCGGTTCCGCGATGGTGCTCATCGGCCTGCTGGCGGCCTACACGACGGCGGGTAGCCAGTCCACCAGACTGATTGAACTGGCGCACGCGGGCCTTCCGGTGAGCTTTCAGATGTGGTGTTTTCCGCTGGTCTTTACGGGCTTTGCGATTCTGGCGGGCATGTGGCCCTTCCACACCTGGGCGCCCACCGGCCATGTTGCCGCTCCGACCGCGGCTTCCATGCTGCTGGCAGGCGTGGTGATGAAGCTGGGCGCTTACGGCTGCCTTCGCGTCGCTATCACGCTGTTTTCGCGCGGCCTTGACCCCTGGGGAATCTCTTTTGCCGGCATCGGCTCCTGGCGCGACGTATTCGCCTTGCTTGCGGTGATCGGCATCGTCTATGGCGCGCTGGCGGCGCTGGCGCAAACCGACTTCAAATTCGTGATCGGCTACTCCAGCGTCAGCCACATGGGCTTCGTGCTGCTTGGACTGATGACCCTGAATCAGATGGGCGTCACCGGCGCGGTCTTGCAGATGTTCTCGCACGGCATCATCGCCGGGCTGCTCTTCGCCATCGTGGGCCGCATCGTCTACGAGCGTACGCACACGCGACAGCTTGCCGAATTGGAGACCATGCATCTGGCGAAGCGGCTGCCCTTTGCCGCGTGGGCGTTTGTGATTGCGGGCATGGCTTCAATGGGATTGCCGGGCTTCTCCGGGTTCGTAGC
>Ga0187851_10004747_pt1 | contig 11027 bp, 4 predicted proteins | sample June2016WEW_6_10_FD_132997 | JGI IMG/M metagenome (GOLD analysis project Ga0187851, IMG submission 132997) | Peatland microbial communities from SPRUCE experiment site at the Marcell Experimental Forest, Minnesota, USA - June2016WEW_6_10 | ecosystem: Environmental > Terrestrial > Soil > Wetlands... | reverse complement strand
GGGTTTTACGGGCCAGTCGCGGATTTCGTAGCCGGCTAAGTGCACGACGCCGGAGCGCGCGACGGCCAACTGGCGCAGCGACTGCAGGCCGTAGAACGCGCCGCGGTCATCACTGCCCGCGACCACGACGATGTTGGGACCGGTGCGCAGGATGTACCCTTCGGACCCAGGATTGCGGGCATCCACTTTCAACGCATGGCCGGCGCAATACTCGGCCACCAAGGGGCTGGAGAAGGCTCCCATGACGATCAACTTGCGGGCGGGCGCGAGATGCGCCAGACGCTCGATTTTCAGGTGCAGATCGAAACGGTCGCCCAGTTCTTCGGTCAGCATCCGTGCCAGGAACAGGTCCTCGTGGGAGGGCGAGGCCGGGATGGCGATGACGCTGGTCTGGTCCAAAACGAAATCGCCGGCCGCGGGTGACGATTCGCGCGGCGCCGGGAAGATCGGCCCCGCCGCGGCGGCCGATGCCGGGGCGGCCAAGCCGGCCACGGCGATGACGATGCCGAGCCAGAGCACTGTCGAACGTTGCTTCACACCCACTCCTTTTTCCAATCGCGATTTGCATGGCCCCACTCACACCTGAGGCAGCATGCGCGTCTCATATCTTCGGTCGCGTTGTGGGAGCGTGTCAATGGAGCGTTGGATGTAGAATCGACGTAAGCCAGGTTGGCAAAGCTCAGATTCTGGTTGAGTATAGAAACGAAATGCATGACGGATTGTCATTGGTGTTGTTCCCGGCAAGTAAGACCGTGTTCATTGAGTTTCAGTGGTCGGCTGGTGTAGCGGGTGTACAATGGCCGGAATCCGCTCAGCAACAATGAAAGCCAGGATATGACGCGGGAGGTCAGTCAGATGATCCGATTCTTTTTACTGCCCATGTTGGTGACGGGTGTTTGGGCAGCCGATTCGCTGACCTCGGGCGATGCTTACGCCCGCTTTGACCCGGCGACCACGACGTGGACTTGCGGCACGAAACTGATTGAGCAACGGCTGGAACTGGCGAATGGCCAGTATCGTCTTGCGGCGCTGCGCAACCGCGCTACGGGCACCGAGTTCACGGCCCGCGCCGATTCCGATGAGTTCCGGTTCGTGTTCGCTGGAACGGAACGCACGGGGCTCAGCGGCGACTACAAGCTGAGGGATTTTCAGATCTCGCGCAGGGCTGTACCCAAGGCATCTCCAGACATCGAGCCCGGAGTCACGCTGGTGGTGACACTGGAACATCCACAGTTTCTGATCCGCCTACACTACGACATTTATGCCTCCACCCCGCGCACGCCGATGGGCATGATCCGGAAGTGGTACGAGGTGACCAACCGCACGGCGCAGACGCAGCCGCTTACCGAGATCAGCATGAATCATCTGCGCATCCGTAACGATTTCACCAGGCGCCTGACGCTGCATTGGTGGCGCGGCGGAGGAGCGCAGCAGGGCACAAACGAGATGCACGCCGAACCGCTGGCCGGGCAGCGTAGCCGTTCGTTCGATTCCATGAGCGGCGCGCCGGGCTACCGCGTGGACGACGTCTATAGCGGCAGTGCCACGTATCATCCCTATTTCGTGGTCGACGATCCTGCGGGTGGAGAAGGGATCTTCCTCGGTTTTAATTACCTGGGCCCGTGGCTGACCAAGGTCTGGAATGCCGGCGACTATCACGGCCGTGGCGGCTTTCTGGTCAGCTCCCAGGTGCAGTTGCACACCGAACCGCTGGCGCCGGGCGCGAGCTTCGAGGCACCCAACAGCTTTATCGGTCTGTACCAGGGCGATCTCGACACGGCCGGAGAGCAGCTACAGGACTGGCAGGCGACGTACAAGTGGGACATGACCCGCGAGCGGTATCTTTGGGCGACGACGATTTACAACGGCTACTGGGACGACCCGCGGCACAAACAGCGCATCGACCTGCATACGAAAGAAATGTGGCGGATCGCCGACTTGTGCCTGCGTACCGGCGCGGATATTGCCCACGAGGACGATTTCTGGTTTGACGAACGCGGCCGCGGCGTGTGGGAAGGGATCGACTGGGCGGAGCTGGTGCGGTATCTGCAACAGTCGGGAATCCATTTCCGCCTGTGGATGCCACCGCAGCACTTCGCCCCGGGCACTCCGCCGGACACGCATCCGGAGTGGGCGCTGGTTCCCAAAGCGCCGGACGGCATCACGGGCTGGTACGGCCTGGGATTCTGCGTGGCGGCGAAAGGCGCGCATGATTACATGCGCGAGTTCATGACCGCGCGCGAGAAGCGCTACGGGGATTACTACTACCGGCTGGATGGATGGGTGCAGGCACCGTGCTATGCGACCAATCACGACCATCCGCCCGGACAGCCGCACGTCCAGCAATACCGGCACTTCCTGCAAATGCTGCGTGAAGTGAAGGAGGCCAACCCAGGGATGGGCTTACAGGGCTGTAACTCGGGCGGCGAATGGTGTGACTGGGACAAGCTGGAGCTGCTCGAGAATAATCAATTCTCCGACGGCGGCGGCCCCGACGATCTCTATTACTTGACCTATTTCTGGCCGGTCGCTAAGGAGTTAGAGTGGGGCGCCGGTTCCAACCGGCTGGATGGAGACGATCTCGAGCAACTGCGGCAGGACGTCGTGTTCCATCGCTACCTGCGGCAGGAGCGCGTACTCGACCGCTACATGCGCGTGTATCATCCCAAAGCCGAGGGCGCGCCTGATTCCCATACCTATCTGCAAATTGCGAATGCGGAAAACACCAAGGCGGCGATCATTCAGGACACGCTGCCGGGAGGTGAGGTGCTGGTGTATCCAAAGCGGCTTGTGCCGGAGGCGTCTTATGGCGTGGCCTTCCGCTTCGCCCCGGACCAGCGCAAGGCATCGGGTGCCGAACTGATGCAGAAGGGCATTCGCTTCCTGCCGGAGAACAAGCACGAGGTCATTCTGCTGAATCTGGACAGCGCACCCGGACGTGGCACCGATCACACGCCGCCCACCGTTCCCGGCAAGGCATGGCTGAAACGTGAAACCTGGGGCGGGCGCGCGGGCGTGGCACTGCGATGGACCCCCAGCCGCGACAACGTGATCGTAGCCGGGTACGAGGTGATTCGGGATGGCAGACTCCTGGACCACGTCGGCATCGGCACGTTTTACTTCGACGTCAGCTCGGGCGCGGGACTCGACCGGAGGTATGAAGTGGTGGCCATCGACGGCGACGGAAACCGGTCGGGCAGCGCCGTGGCAGTCCAGTAGCTGTTGTCCTGCAGCTCGCATGATGAGCAACAGTTCGTGGTGCATTTTCCTGCTCACGGTGAGCGCGATATCGGCGCAGATTTCTCTGGGCTAGTTCTGCACCCAGCGGCCGATGCAAAGACGAACGGTGTGGCCGCAGAAAAGCCGCCACCCTCGCAGTTGGCGGCGTGATCTTCAAGCGTAACGGCGCCACGAACGCAGCAGATTCAGGCAGGTAGTCGCCTGAAGGCACGTCCCGCGGGAATCGAGGGTGAATGCTCGCCTGCTCCCGATCGACTGGCACGTCAGATGGGGTTTCCGTCAGTGCCAGATCACACTGAACGCTGTCATCGGCCCAACGACTTAGCTTCGGCGGCCTCTACACTAGCGCAGAATCACCACCACTCCGCCGACCGCCGGTTCGCTCCCACATAAATAGGCGTGGTCCAGCCCATCTGTGTGTCACCGCGGGTTCTACTCGGCACTCCGAGCTCATGCTCAGCTGAACGAGAACTGAGCCCAGAGCGCCGGAACGTGACCGGCCTATCGCCACTGAGGGCTGGCCTAATCTGTCTGAGCCATCGCCACACGTACCCTTAACCGGCCGTCCCGGCTGCGGGGGAAAGCCCATTTGCAGCAGGAATGGGGAGCCCGGGGACTACGGCAAGACCCGCACTTCCAGGTGCAGCTTCTGCACCCTTCCTGGGCACTTTCCCGCCCTGTCACGCCGTCAGAACGGCCCAGGCGCATTTGGTCCGTCTCGTGCTCTAAGACGCAGAGCGGTTTTGACATCATGGGCAATTTGCACGCCGAACAAATCGATACTCTGGCAGCTTTGGCTCCCACCGCGCTACCCATGATCCGCCTTCAGGTTTAAGATGTAAGGCATCGCTCTACTGCGCGCCAGGAACCAAATGCCCGATAGCCCAACGACGCCGGCCGAACCGCCTCCCGAGACTCATACGCCGGCAGCAACTCCATCCACACCCGCACCTGTCACCTCGGCCCCGGCGGATAGTGTTCCACCTGCGAGGGCCAAGCCTCCCCGCCGACGCTGGCTGTGGATGTCGCTAGCCATTCTGCTCATTCTTGCCCTAGGCGCTTGTTTCCTGTGGTGGAGAGTTGCCGCCGCGAAATCCGCCGCCGCAGCGAAGGCCGCCGCGAAAGGTCCGCCTCCCATACCGGTCGTAGCGACCACGTCCCACAAGGGGGACATCGCCGTCTATTATTCGGGGCTGGGCGCCGTTACGCCCCTCGCCACGGTCACGGTCAGAACCCGGGTCGACGGTCAATTAATGAGCGTTCGCTATCGCGAGGGCGACACGATTCACGAGGGCGATCTGTTAGCGGAAATCGACGATGGACCCTATCTGGCGGCATTGACCCAGGCCGAAGGGCAACTCATCAGGGACCAGGCCGCACTGGAGAATGCTCGGATCGACCTGGTGCGCTATCAACAGTTGGTTCCTCAGAAAGCCATCCCTGAGCAGCAACTTGCCACCCAGCAGGCTACGGTGCACCAGGACGAGGGAGTAGTGAAACTCGATCAGGGCCAAATCCAAGGTGCCAAAGTCAATCTGGCCTACTGCAGAATCTCTGCTCCTGTCACTGGACGCGTTGGATTGCGGCTGGTTGACCCCGGCAATATCGTTCAAGCTTCCGACACTAACGGATTAGTGGTCATCACACAGATGGATCCAATCAGCGCGATCTTCACGATCTCCGAAGATCAACTTCAAGTCGTGCTTAAGAAGATGGCCGGCGGGCAGAAGCTTGCAGTGGATGCCTACGACCGCGACGCCAAGACCAAGCTTGCACAAGGGTCTTTGACCACGCTGGATAATCAGATCGATCCGACCACCGGCACGCTTAAGCTGAGAGCGACATTCCAAAACGCGAAAGGTACACTGTTTCCAAATCAGTTCGTAAATGCGCGCATGCTGGTCCAGGAAAAGCGCGGAGTCACCCTGGTGTCAACGGCCGCTGTCCAACGCAACTCTCAAGCGACCTATGTATACGTCGTGAAAACGGATTCAACGGTGACCGTGCGTCCAATCATCATCGGTACTACGGAAGGTGATGACTCTGAAGTCACTTCGGGGCTGGTGCCGGGAGAGGTCATTGTTATGACCGGCGTCGACAAACTGCAGGAAGGGACCAAGGTCAAGGCTCAAATCCCCGCCGCGAAGGTTCCGGCCAAACCGCCCGCAAGCCCCGCGGTTGGCCCCACGGTCAGTCCCGCGGCGACCCCCTCAGCCAAGAAGACCGGCCAGGCCTGAGAGGGATCTCAGATGAAGCCACCTCCGAACCTTCTGCTCACGACGCTCCTTACCTTGCTGTTGGCTTCAGCCGGATGCATCGTCGGGCCGCATTACAAACGGCCTTCGGCCGCCGCGCCGCCGGCGTTCAAAGAACAGCCACCCGTGAATTTCAAGGAAGCTGAAGCGGCCGGATGGAAGCAATCGCAGCCCGGCGACGCCTATTCGAAAGGCCGCTGGTGGGAACTGTATAACGATTCAGCCCTGAACGCGCTCGAGGAGCAGGTAAGCGTTTCAAACCAGAATGTACTGCAAGCCGAGGCACAGTACCGGCAAGCCAAAGCTGCGGTTATCGTGGCCCGCGCCGCGTTGTTCCCGATAGTGACTGCGACTCCGTCGATCACCACCGGGCGCGGGACCGCCGCCGGAACCAGTTCCGGCGCATCGGGCCGCCAAACAAGTTTCAATCTGCCGTTCAATGTTTCCTGGGAGCCGGATCTATGGGGAAACATCCGTCGTGGTGTTACGGCCAGCACGGAGAATGCTCAGTCTCTGGCAGCCTACGTGGCGAATGCCCGGTTGCTTTATCAGGCCGAACTCGCGCAAGACTACTTCGGCCTTCACGGCAACGACGGAGAAGCTGAGTTACTCACAAGCACCGAGACATCATATAAAGAGTACCTGAAGCTGACACAGGACCGCTTCTCCGCCGGAGTAGCGTCGGACCTCGATGTTGCCCAGGCAGAGTCCCAACTGTACCAGGTGCAGTCGCAATTGATAGACCTTGGGGTCCAGCGCGCGGCGTTTGAACACGCCATCGCTATCCTGATCGGCAAACCACCCGCGGAACTCACAATTCCACCTGTTCCATTGACCACTTCTCCGCCGCCCCTGCCGCTGGGCCTTCCGTCGGAACTGTTGGAACGCAGGCCGGACATAGCCGGCGCGGAGCGGCAGGTGGCCGCGGCCAATGAACAGATTGGAATCGCCATAGCAGCCTTCTATCCAACCCTGAGTTTGACCGGAAGCGCCGGGTTGGAAAGTTCCAGCTTGGCAAAATGGTTTACTTGGCCCAGTCGCTTTTGGTCAGTTGGACCGCAACTGGCGGAAACTCTCTTCGATGCAGGCCGCCGCCGCGGTGTCGTCGCGGAACAGCAGGCCGCCTATGATGCCACCGTGGCCGCGTATCGGGAGACCGTGCTGACGGCGATGCAGCAGGTGGAAGACAACCTGGCCGCTTTACGCATTCTGGCGGAGGAGGCGGACAAAGTGCAGCAAACCGTTCAAGCCGCCAACCGTGCTCTCGAAGTTTCTTCCGCGCAGTACCGGGCCGGTACGGCCGGTTATCTTACGGTCATCACCTCACAGGCAACGCTGCTCAGCGCCGAAGTGACAGCGGTAACTCTGTTGACCCGCCGCCTGGCAGCCAGCGTCCTGCTGATCGAAGGTCTGGGCGGAGGATGGAATGCATCCCAATTGCCCACAACACAAAACATCCCAACCCCGCGACCATCGCCGGATTTCTCCGGTGAGGGCAGCCAGGCCCGACAAGGGAGTTAGATGAACCCTTCGCGGATCTTCATTCTCCGGCCGGTGGCCACCACGATGCTGATGGTGGGCATCCTGTTGGCGGGTGCTGTGGGATACACCCAGCTGCCGGTTTCGGCGTTGCCGGAAGTCGATTATCCTATCATTCAAGTAACTACCTTCTATCCCGGCGCCAGCCCGGACGTTATGGCATCTTCGGTAACCGCGCCGCTCGAACGTCAGTTCGGGCAGGTACCCGGACTCCAGCAGATGACTTCCACGAGTTCCGACGGCAGCTCCGTGATCACCCTGCAATTCAACCTTAGTCTGAGTATCGATGTGGCCGAACAGGAAGTGCAGCAATCCATCAATGCCTCGGGTACATACCTTCCAGCTGATCTTCCGGCCCCTCCCATCTACAGTAAGACCAATCCAGCCGACACCCCTATTCTGACGCTCGCTCTAACTTCGACAGACCTTCCGCTGTCGAAGGTCGAGGATCTTGCCGACACCAGGCTGGTGCCTAAGATGTCGCAGTTGCCGGGAGTCGGTCTGGTCAGCATAAGCGGAGGACAAAAGCCTGCTGTCCGGATTCAGGCCAATCCCACGGCAATGGCCGCCTACGGTTTGAATCTCGAGGATCTGCGCACCGCCATCATCGCCGCAAACGTGAATCAGGCTAAAGGAAACTTCGACGGAGCGCATCAGGCTTACCAGATTGGAGCAAACGACCAGTTGCTCTCCAGCAGCGATTACGCTCCGCTGATCATCGCCTACAAGAACGGTGCCCCCATCAAACTGACTGATGTTGCCGCCATCCTCGACGACGTCGAGGACGTTCGGCAGGCCGCCTGGATGAACCAGACGCCTGCGGTCATCTTGAACATTCAACGCCAACCCGGCGCGAATATCATCTCGGTAGTCGATCGAATTAAACAACTGTTGCCTCAGCTGACATCCTCCCTGCCCTCATCCATCCACGTCGGCATTCTGACAGACAGGACCACCACCATTCGGGCCTCCGTAAGCGACGTTCGTTTCGAGCTGATGCTCACGGTGGCTCTAGTAGTGATGGTCATGTTCCTTTTCTTGCGCAACATTGCCGCGACCATCATTCCCGGTGTCGCCGTTCCGCTGTCGCTCGTCGCCACATTTGGAGTGATGTATCTGCTCGGCTATAGCTTGAACAACCTGACTTTGATGGCCTTGACGATTTCGACCGGCTTCGTGGTAGACGACGCAATCGTCATGATCGAAAACATCACCCGCTACATCGAAGCAGGCGATGCTCCACTGGAAGCCGCACTGAAAGGCTCCGCGCAAATTGGCTTTACAATCGTCTCTTTGACCGTCTCTTTGATTGCCGTCCTCATCCCTTTGCTATTCATGAGCGATATCGTAGGCCGTCTATTTCGTGAATTTGCCGTCACGCTCAGCGTGACCATCCTGGCTTCGGCTGTGGTTTCGCTCACCCTGACTCCAATGATGTGTTCCAAACTATTGAAGCACACGCCCGAGGCGAGCCAAGGTCGCTTTTACCGCGCCTCGGAGCGTGCATTCAATGCGGTCATCGCCTTTTATGGCAGAACGTTAAAATGGGTGCTTGGCTGGCAACTCGCAACGCTGTTGGTCGCAGCCGCAACTCTCGGTTTGACTATCTTCCTGTTCTTCGTTATTCCTAAAGGATTCTTCCCTATTCAAGATACGGGGGTCATCCAAGGGGTCTCCGAAGCAGCCCAGTTTGTGTCGTTTCCGGAAATGGCCAGTCAGCAGCAGCAATTGAGCAAAATTATTCTACAGGACCCTGCTGTTGATAATTTGTCTTCTTTCATCGGAATTGACGGGACCAACACAACCTTGAATAGCGGACGCATACTTATCAACTTGAAACCGCTCGCCTCGCGCAATATCAGCGCGAGCGATGTCATTCGCCGCTTGCAGCCGGAACTGGCGCAGGTTCCCGGCATCACGCTGTACATGCAGCCGGTACAGGATCTCTCAGTCGAAGACCGGGTGAGCCGCACGCAATTCCAGTACACGCTGGAAGATCCCAATGTAGACGAGTTGAATACGTTCGCGCCGCAGATGCTCGCCAAGCTGCAGAAGCTGCCGCAATTGAGCGACGTGGCAAGCGATCAACAGACGCTGGGCCTTCAGGCCAAACTGATGTTCGATCGCAACACCGCCTCCCGCCTGGGTATCACAACAGCGGCGATCGACCAGACATTATATGATGCCTACGGACAGCGGGAAGTATCGACCATGTTTACGCAGTTGAACCAATATCACGTCGTGCTGGAAGTGAAGTCTGGGTTTGACAAGAGCCCTTCCAACCTCAGTGATTTGTTTATCAAGACTAGCACAGTTGGTTCCGGCACTCCTTCGACTCAATCCTCTTCGGCGTTTCCAAATGGCGGCCAGGTCCCGCTGAACACGTTCTCACACATGGTGACGACCACCGTTCCCATTACGGTGAACCACCAGGGTCAATTCCCCGTGGTCACGCTCTCTTTCAATTTATCTCCCAACGCATCCTTGGGCGACGCCGTCACGGCCGTAGACAAAGTGAAGGAGGAAATGGGGATTCCTCCAAGTCTGCAGGCGGCCTATCAGGGCACGGCCCAGGCCTTTCAGGCATCGCTGGCCAACGAGCCTGTTCTGATTGCCGCGGCGCTGATAACGGTCTATCTCGTCCTGGGCGTTCTTTATGAAAGCTATATTCATCCTTTGACAATCTTGTCTGCGCTTCCTTCGGCTGGTGTCGGCGCTTTGCTCGCCCTCATCCTCTTCCGCAACGATTTCAGTGTTATCGCTTTGATCGGAATCGTTTTGCTCATCGGGATTGTGAAAAAGAACGCCATTATGATGATTGACTTCGCCCTTGCGGCGGAGCGCAAGGAAGGCATGAAACCGGAGGATGCCATTTTCCAGGCATGCCTTCTGCGTTTCCGTCCGATCATGATGACAACCATGGCGGCGCTGCTCGGTGCGGTACCGTTGGCCCTCGGTTCCGGCAGCGGCTCGGAGTTGCGCCGGCCTTTGGGTATTACGATTATCGGCGGATTGCTCATCAGCCAACTGTTGACGCTTTACACGACGCCCGTTATCTACATTTGGTTCGATCGGCTGGCAGCGCGCATCTCGCGGCGCCCCGAGGGCGGGAAGATTCCTTCCAGCGCCGAGCCTGCAACAACAGGGTAACGCGATGAATATTTCGGAGCCCTTCATCCGGAAGCCCGTCGCCACGACACTCCTTGTGGTCGCCATTACACTGGCCGGTGCCGCGGCTTATCGCCTGCTCCCGGTGTCGCCCCTACCTCAGGTGGAGTTTCCCACCGTCTCCGTGAGCACCAGTTTGCCTGGGGCTAGCCCCGCTACGATGGCTTCATCCGTGGCGACACCGCTCGAGCGTCAGTTCGGACGGATTGCGGCTGTCACCGAGATGACATCGTCGAGTTCCCTCGGATCTACCAGCATCACGTTGCAATTCGCTCTGGATCGGGACATCAACGCGGCCGCGCGCGACGTGCAAGCCGCGATCGACGCCGCCCGCGGCTATCTGCCGACCAACCTTCCCAACAATCCTTCGTACCGTGAAGTGAACCCAGCCGACTCTCCCATCTTCATGCTGGCCCTCACTTCGGCCGTTCTCACTAGGGGCCAGATGTACGACGCCGCTTCGACCATCATGGCGCAGAAACTGGCTCAGGTTACCGGCGTAGGTCAGGTAACCGTGGGAGGCAGCTCACTACCGGCTGTTCGGATCGAATTGAATCCTACGGCTCTCAATAAGTACGGCATAGGCTTGGAGCAGGTCCGGACCGCGTTGAGCGGCGCGAATGCCAATATTCCCAAGGGACACTTTTCGGACGGCCTTCGCATGTGGGAAGTAGGCGCCAACGATCAAATCTTTAAGGCCAGCGACTATGAACCGTTGGTCGTTGCTTACCGCAACGGATCGGCCGTACGAATTTACGATATCGGACTGGCGCAGGATTCCGTGGAAGATCTTCGCAACTCAGGCTATGCCAACGGCAAGCCTTC
>Ga0187851_10004745_pt1 | contig 11029 bp, 6 predicted proteins | sample June2016WEW_6_10_FD_132997 | JGI IMG/M metagenome (GOLD analysis project Ga0187851, IMG submission 132997) | Peatland microbial communities from SPRUCE experiment site at the Marcell Experimental Forest, Minnesota, USA - June2016WEW_6_10 | ecosystem: Environmental > Terrestrial > Soil > Wetlands... | reverse complement strand
GGCACAGTAGCGGTCGGATGCCTTAGTTGCTCCTTACCCGCGCATGATTTGCTCCCCAATACCCGTGTGTGGGTCCCAGGCACTCACTGAGAAATGCCCGGCCGGACAGGCCTGCGGCGCCGGCCGCTTCCGTCGGCGCCTTCGCTCCGTGGTTCGTCACTTATCGCGGTCCAACAGCCAGTCCATCGCCTCGTTGACGCCGTCGACCAGTTCGTCCAGGATGGACCCCTCGCGAGCCAGCCGCAGTCCCGCGGCCTTGTCCTTCGAGCGCTCCCGTGCTTCCTGCTCGGCAGCGGCCTTCGCGGCGAGTGCCTCCTGCAGCTGCGCATCGAGCTCTAGCATCGCGGAGCGTGCCTCTTCGGCGTCCGCTTCGGCCTGCTGGAGGCGCTGCTCGTCAGTACGGCGACGTCGGCGCGGATGCCACAGCGCATCCTCAGGGCCTGGATCCTCCGACTCGGCCGTCCCGCCGCCCTGCGTGGCGAGTTCCTGGCGGCACCGGAACGAGGTCAGCGCTGTATGCGGCTGTCCGCTCACGGGGTCGGGAAGGCCGCAGTACTTCGCTCCCGCCCCCTCCTCCGCCGGCCGCGGCTCGTTCTTGCAGCCCGGATACCTGCAGGTGGCGGCTCCCGGTGTGGTTCTGGTCATCGGCGGACTCCGTTCCGTTATGACCCCTAGCTACGCTCATAATCGTTCATGTCATATCTCATGAAAATTATGAACAAAAGTGGAAAGCATCTCTCCGGCCACCGCCCGGCTGGGCGCGCTAAACACGGTGGTGAACCGGATAGGGAACAAGGAGCTTTGCGTACGCCGACAGCCATAGTGTCTCGTCAGGCGGCATTGCTCACCTCGGCGATGAGCCTGCCCTGCCTCCTGCGCGGTGCTCGCTGCGCCGGCCACTTCTGCTGTCCGGCTACACCAGTCCGGTCGGACAACTACGGCCAGGAGCGGCGCTCGCGCTGCTCCTGGCCGTTAGGCTGCCGGGCAGAAGAGCGCCGGATGCCGGAAGGGCGAGCATGCGGAGATGTTCTGCCTGGGTTTGCGGTGGCCGGCGTTGCGTGAAGGTTGCTTCTACTTGCACGGACAGCGAGACCCGCGCAGCACGTCAAGTCATTTCACAAGAATCGCACCTGATCGTGGATGCTTCACACGCGGAACATCGGCATCGGCGGACGACCTACTATTCTTTAAGACGATCGCGAGAGTGTCTCTTCCGCCCTCCCATCACTGCGAATAGCAATATCGTGCAGGGATCCATCCCGGTCGACGCAACCGGAGCTGTTGCCCCTTGCGGCAGTGTCGTCGGTTGCCCCGCCGAGCCTAGAAGCATAAAAGGCAAAATTCTACGGAGTTCGCCGCCCTCGAATGATTCGCTGTCATCGTCCAGCATGCTTACCGCAAGCAATGTTGCGACGGTCTGGTCCATCCTCTTGATCTCCTATCTGTTGAGCCCGGTTCCCATTGAAAAGCCGAATTATGATCCGAATGCCTCCTCCGCCTGCCGCCATCCGGGTATTCCATTGGGAGTAGCAGCGGATACAGCTGGATGCGTGACGAGCATTCCCATGCGGCCGAGCGCCGGTTCTATCCACGCCCGGAATTCATGGGCGGAGGCGGCAGACGGGACACTTCCCGGCTTGCCGCGTCCGTGACAGGCCAGGCAGGACGCGTCTTCGCCGCAGCAAGCCGAGCAGGCCCCGAGCATCTGGGTTACGTGGCAGAGGGTCGCCCGTACGGCGTTCAGCTGCTCGTTCTCGAACCTGGTTAGGACAACATAAGGAGGACTGCCGTCCGACGGCTGTTGTCCCTTCGCCTCCCCCAGTTCATCGGTTCCGGGGGGTACCGCGTCGTTTCCCGCGTTCATAAAGTTCATCATGATCGCGAGTAGCGGATCCGATTGTCCCGGCACCTCCTCGCGTTCCCCTGCCCCACGGGATACCGTGTCGTTCCGCGCGCGCATGAAGTTCACCACGGTGGCGAATAGAGGATCTGGGTTCTGCTCTAAAAGCATGCTCCAGATCACGCTTTCAATGTCTCCGCGCTGGAGTGCCTCATATACGTGCCTGTCAATGCCGAGGCTGTCGTACATCGTCAGCGGATCTTCTTTCACATTTCACCTCGAAGGGCCGTTATCGGATGCGAGGCTGACGGTTTAGCCCGTTGTGGCGGGCGACAAGCCCACGTCACCCGGTAGGCCATGATGAGTAGGCAAGCTCCGCGGCCAGCACGAGACGATAGCCCTCGGGTCCCGTACCGCCGCGGGCAATGGCGGTCCTGCGGAGATCCCTGTAACGGGAACGTTCCGCACGCTGGCTCAAGGGGTCCGCAGTCGGCTCGAACGGCCGCTCCGATATCGATCATCAGGCGTGCTTCGGCGGGCAGACTGGCTTTGCGTCCATAGCGTCCAGCTTTCATCGCGTGCGTCACTGGGGCGTCGCAACTGCGTGTCCCGCTCCGCCGCAATCTCGACGCTGCGCACGCCATCACGTGCTACGGGCCCCCATCGGGTTCGTCCGCACGTCTGCTGGCGAGCCCGACGGGGCCAGCACGGCGACCGCGATCCATGCCTGGGCTAAGCGCATCCTCGCCTTGAACCGGCCGCCGCGACGGATCTCCGGCCCTGCTCTGGCCGACGCAGCGCTGACTCGCCCGGCACCGGGTCGGCGAGGTGGTGGTAGAACGCCAGGTCGTCACCGAGGAGATCTTCCGCCTCGCGGATGGGCCGGGGGTTCCAGTGCGGGCCCCGGACGGACTTGGGGGCGGTGTTCTGGCGGTGGATGATCCCGACGATGCAGGCGGCTGCTCGGACGTCGGTGACGCGGCGGATGGCGGGGCTGAAAACAAAGCGGGTGTCTTCGCCCATCGCCACCTCCGGGAACGGGGAGCGGGTCCACAGCTCCTTGGCGAAGCACAGGCTGGGTCCGGCGGCCCACGGACGGAGCCCATCGGGCCAGGTGAACCGGCACGCGGCGGGGCGGCCGGGGTCGTAGTACAGCAGGCTGGCCGTCCCGCAGATGTCGGCGTCACTCTCGGTCAGAGCGGCTACCTGCACGCTCACCCGCTGCGGGGATGCCCAGTCATCGTCGTCCCAGTGCACGATGACCGGCCCGCGGGCCAGGTCGCAGGCCAGGTTACGCTTCGCCCCCAGGACCGTCCGGGACTCGAGCCGGTGATAGACGATGCGGGGGTCGGCCGGTAGGAGATCGCTGACGGGCTCCGGCCCGTCGTCGACGATGATCAGCTCCTTGGCCGGGTAGTCCTGCCGCAGGAAGTAGCGAACCGCCTGGGGCACGAACGCGCGCCGGTCGAAGGTCGGCATGACGCAGCTGGCGAGCGGGGCGGCGCCGCGCTGCGGGGCGTTCCCGGAGCGGGCGGCGTAGAAGGCGCGCGCGTCCGGCGGGAGGTCCGGCTCGGGTGCTGGTTCCCAGCCGGCGGCGTCCCCCGTCACGCCGCAGGCGAACTGCCAGGCGTTGGCGCCGTGCCGGAGGTAAACGAAGATGCCTTCGGCCTCGACGGGCTGGAGCCGGGCGCCCCTGCGCACGGCCCGGTCGAGGAAGACGGCGTCCTCGGCCAGTGAACGGTCGGGGAAGTGCGCCTTGTCCTCCCAGACCCGGCGCCGGTAGACGAGGGTCCCCCCATGCACGTCGCGCACGAAGAGCCGGCGGTGCAGGTCGGGCCGGCAACGCCAGAATCGCCAGGCCGCCAGGTCGAACATGAGGCTGCCGCGCAGCGCGGTGATATCGGCCTCACCCGCCCGGATGGCCGCCACCTGGCGGGTGAGCCGTTCGGGTCCGTACCAGTCGTCATCGTCCCAGTGGGCCACGATGTCGCCGCGGGCCAGCCGGCACGCTTCGTTGCGCATCGCCCCGATGCTCCGCCGGGCCAGTCCGGTGGCGACGTAGCGGATGCGGGGATCATCGGGCAGCCGCCCCGCCAGTGCGGGGGTGCCATCCTCCAGCACGACCAGTTCCTTGTTCGGATAATCCTGGGCCAGAAAGTAGCGCACCGCCTGCAGCGCGAAGTCCGGCCGCTCCCGGGTCGGCATGATCGCGGTGACCAGCGGGAGCGAGGGCTTGGCGGCGGGCGGCCGGGGGAGCGGTCTCGGCTGCGCAGCAGCCTCGGCCGGCGGGGGCGCCGAGGCTGGCGCGGATGCGCCGAGCGGCCGGCGCAGGGTGATGAGTGGAGCTGGCGCGAAATGCTCGCAAGCCTCACCGCGGCAGTGTTCCTCGTAGTCCGCTCGCAGCCGATTCAGCCGCAGGCCGCAGAAACGGTCCTGGTAGAGGCGGCGGGCACGTTCCATCTGGCCGGTTTCGGTGGCGCGGCGGCGTTCGGTGGGTGGGTGGCGGTAGGCGTAGGCGGCGCTCACCCACACCCCCGGCAGGCCGGCCCGGGCTGCGCGGATGTTGTAGTCCATCTCCCAGCAGGGCCCGATGCCGTACTCCTCATCGGCCCCGCCGATCGCCTCGATGACCGGGCGCCCGACGGCCAGGCAGAAATCCGCCAGGCTGTGCAGCGGCGCCAGCGAGCGCACCGCCGGACCGAAGCGCCGGCGGGCCAGCGCGGCCGTCCGGACCGCGTCCGGTGCGCGCGCGAGGCTGAACACGCCCTGCTCGTTCCACGAGCGGTTGGTGGAGGGGCCGGCCAGCCCCCGCCCCGGCTGGGCGAGCGCCTCGATGAGCAGCCGCAGACATCGGGGTCCGAGCACTGTGCCGCTCTCGACCAGGATCACCACCGCCGCGTCGGTGCGCGAAGCCAGCCGGTTGAAACACGCGGGCGGTCCCAGCGGCTCGGCAGTGCCCCACTGCGGGAGGCTAGTCAGCGTGGGCTCGGTCGCGAGCGCCGCCGACAGCGCGCCGTCTGGGCCGTCGGGCAGCAGCACGAGCCCGGCGCCGCCCCCGCCACCGGCCTGCACCGACCGCACCGTCTCAACCAGGCGCACCGGCTCCGCGTGAGCGTGTACCCCCACCACGACACTTGGGCGCATGAGCTGACGTTAACCCCACCCAGGCCACGCGTCCGTCACTAGATCGTCACCGCCACCATGGCATCCGCGGGACGGCGTGGTGACGATGTCGGCGGATGATGTTGGATATCCGGGACCGATGGCCAGACACAATTGACGGGTTAGCTGGCCTATGCGCAATTCCCTCGACACCCGCGATCCGAGCATCTCCTGGGCGGGACATGGCCTCTTCCGACCGCTTGCCGAAGGGCGACCGTACAGACGGGCGAGCGCCTGAATCGGTGGCCGGAGGGCCATGAGCGGCCGATCGCAATCAGCGGGTCCGGCCGCCCATATCTGGGTGGTGGCGGCTTCGGTCTGTCGAAACTCGGGCGCTCATCAGGGCATCGGGCAGGGGCTGTTCTTGCCTGGAGGACATGTCTGCCCCGAGCCGATGAGTGCCAGCATGCGCATCACGTCGCTGAAAAGTATTCCCTTGAAGCATTTCCATGCCTCGCCCGTATGGAGATCGAAGCCCGTGACGTGGCGGTCAAAGCCCGGGACCTGAAGGTCCACGGCAGGCGTGGTTTCCTTGATCTGCTGGTCCATGGCGTCGAGCCCCTCCCGGAGCCCGTGTCCGGGTCCCGGGTCGAACGCCGCGCGTATGAGCGCCTGGATGTTGGGCGGGAGAGCGGTGATGCTGGACACTTGCCACACGTACGACGGATTGCTCGAAGACGCAGGATTCTCGGCCGGCAGTAGATCCAGCGCCCGGAAGCGGGACTCGTCGAGCAGTGGCGTCAGGGGGTCGCCGGCCTGTCCTGCCCGCTCAGCTTGCTGGCCTTCGTCGAAGCCCAAGCGGATCGCGGTTTCGGCGAATTGAGCGGTCTGCGTCGCGGCGGCGTCCGGCGTGCTCGGGAAAAGGAACTTATCGCCGACCGCCCGCCAGCGAATGGGTCCGGTCCCCCCTGGACCCTGACGGCTGACGACGTCGAGGCCCGCGCTGTCGGCATCGTGAAGGACAATAGAGATCAGATTGCCAATCGAGACCAACGTGAGTTGTTCTCCGCCCTGGGCGCGAATCTTGTCGGCAATCTGCCCGGTGAGGAAATCGACCGTGACAAGCCACCCGGCGGTGTCACGATCGTTGATATACGAAGCCATGTAACAAGCGATCGCGGTTACGAAGTCCTCCCGGAAATTGGGATACAGACTTTCCCAATACTGCTGTATCGCGCCACGCGGGGTGCGGATGTGCCCAGCGGAGAACGCGTCCGTGAGGAAGTGCGCGGCCAACGCCTCCTGGGCCTGCCAGTTTGACCTTCTCACCACGAGCGGGTCCAGGCCCTGGAACCACGCCGTGCGGAGAGCCTCGCGATGGCGGGCGATATATTGCTCCCGGTTGGAGTTGCCCGAAGAACTCCCGACCGAGAAGTGCGTCTCGTTGTGGGCGAGGAGCCGATTGTAGCGATCGTCGACCTCCTGTTTCGCCATCGGATTCGAGGGTTGGCGCCGCGCCGGGTTAACCTTCCACAGGGCGTAACTGATCTGCGCCTGACCGTCTGGTGAGGCAGCCAGCAACTCGATCTCGCTCACCGACGAAAAATAGTCACCCAGTGCGATCATCTCGCCATATGAAATCGACCCGAACTGCGTCACCAGTACGCTCTGGCCGGATTCGGCCTCGTTGCCAAGTCGGACGTGCTCAGCAGACGTGAACGGTTGTATGCGGAGGACCTCGTCATCGCTGTGGTCGGGGCAAGTGCAGGCGCCTGGCGAACCACAGTCGCATGTGGGCTGAGCAGTCAAACCGGCGTCGCTCGGGCCAGGCGTGTCGGCAGAGGCCGGGCCCGCACCAGCAGTCAAACTGGCGTCGCTAGGGCCAGGCGTGTCGGTGTCGGTAGAGGCCGGGCCCGCATCGGTGGCGCTCGCGGCCGATGGGGATGGAGGCACGGCGACTGTGGCAGGCGCCCCTGGGCCAGGGCCTCCAGGCTCGCACGGCGCAAAATATTCCGGCCCATCGTCGTAGCACGTCCCTTCCGGAGCGCTGAGATCCAGTCCGCCTTTGCGCACCGCTGCATCGCACGCCACAAAGCAGTCCATGCCTTGGGATCCGAATCCCCGGCCGATAGTCTGGTTGTTAGTGTCCTGGTCGTAACTGTCGTGCGGGCCGCCGCCAATGTATTCTCGGTAGAATTCCCGGCTCTTACCCGCAATAGCTGTGGCAGTACGTCCGCACTTCTTCGTTCCCGCACAACCGATCCAGCAGTGGCCGAATGCGTCCCACACTCGGTTGTGAATGGGCTTGCCCATGTCTCGGTGATATGCGGGAAGGAATCTCTGGAAGGTCTCGTCCTCCATGGGCTTCTGCAGGGGGCTCAGGCAGTGCAAGGCCCACAGGAGATAGGCGCCGCCCGCAACCAGCCCCGCGCCTCCCCCGACGACCAACCACGGTACTCGCTGGAGGTTCGCAGAGCCGGCGTCTAGCGAAGCCGCCGTCTTAACCATCCGTCTGGGTTGTGGACCGAAGTCACCGGGAGGCCCCGCTACCTGGGGGGCGAGACGGTCGGCCTCCCGCTCGAAACGGTCCGACGGATGGCTGACCCACAGGCCACCACCAATGGCGGTCCCGTCAACAGACACTTGCCGCTGTTGGATTACGTGCGTCAGCTCATGCGCCAGGATCAACCTGCCTGCATCACTGCCCGGCGCATAGTGCCCGTCCGAGAAGACGATATGATCTCCGACGGTGTAGGCCTGTGCCCCCACTGCATACGCTGAGTCGTTCGCTTTGGATCCGCTGTGGATTCGAACCGCACCAAAATCGTGCCCGAAGCGAGCCTCCATCAAGGCTTGGGTTGGTTTATCCAGACCGCTCCCGGGTGAGGCGAGTGCTTCCTTGACTAGCGATGAGGCTATGGCTCCTGCCTCTGCCGGGGAGCTTTCCACCGCCTGGAGGTTGTGGGCTTCACGAGAGGACCAAAGCTTCTGGAGAGGGGGGACGTCACAGCCCTCGGCAGGACACGGGTGGCCGCCGCATCGTTGGACCGTGAGCGATGCAGCGCTGGGGGTGCCAGATCTGCCAGCGGCCCAGCCGGGTACTTTTTGGAGAGACTGCGGCAGATGTAGAGAACCTTGCGGGACATTGTGAAACTGGTTCTTGGAACTGGGCAGCGCTTCATGAGTGCCCCGCCCGAGTTGTGCCTCTGCCGGCGGGCCCTGGCGAAGTCGATCCGCCGTCATGTTCCCCATGCGCAGCTTCGCCGAATCCGAGCCTGATGCAGCATTGCTGACTCCGCTCCTGTTCCCACCCCTCCTGGGCCCTCATGGCGAGCCCTTCCGACGTGGTACGTATCTGCTGTTGTATCGCATCGCCTTTCATGCCCGCGGGTCTCTCATGCCTATCAGCGCGGCGTCACCACGCCATCACCGCCGGGGCGGCAGGCAGCGATCGTAGGCGCGCCCGGCAGCCCGGCACGTCTGCCAACCAATGGCCGACCTCGTGCATGACGGCAACCCGATTGGGGTGCTCGCTCACCGTAGCCAGCCTTTACCCGGCAGGCTCCAGATTGTGTTCATCGATGGGTCGCGAGCGGGAACGTAGCTCCCATTCGGCGGTATTCCCGCTGGATCGCCGAGACGAGGTCCTCGTCGGTGACGGGCCGGTCGCCTTCCAGCGCAAGGAGGCAGGCGTGCAGGGAGGCGTTGCGGATGCGGCCGCCGGTCAGCGTGCACCGGCGGGCGACCTCTTCGAGTAGCTGGGGGGACACGGCGTGGTCGGGCGGCAGGTGGACCGCCCATATCTGGTGGCGGGCGTCGGCGTCAGGGGGGAGGAGATCCACCGTGACGTCGATCCGGCGCTGGAAAGCCGCATCGATCCGGTTCGAGGCATTGGAGGTGATGATGACGATGCCCTCGAAGGTCTCCAGTCGTTGCAGCAGGAAGTTGGTTTCCAGGTTGGCGTAGCGGTCATTGGCGTTCCCGACCTCGGTGCGCCCGGTCATCAGGGCGTCGCCCTCGTCGAGGAGCAGGACCACGTCGAGCTCTTCGGCCCGGCCCAGCACCTGGTCGAGGTTCCGTTCGGTCTCGCCGATGTACTTGCTCACGACGGCGGCCAGGTCGATGCGGTAGACGTCCAGGCCCAGCTGGGCGCCGACGTAGCGGGCGGCCAGCGTCTTTCCGGTGCCGCTGGGCCCGCTGAACAGCGCCCGCACGCCGCGGTTCATCGTGCTCGAGATGGCCGCACCGGTCCGGCCCGGCAGGCGTTCGCGGTGCCGGCACAACGACAGCAGGGTCGCTAGCTCCGCGGCGGCGACCGGTCCCAGGACCGGCGGGGCGACATCGTCGAGCGGGCGGAGATGGGTCGCCAGGGTCTCGAGAACCTGGCGGCTGAGGGTCCCGGTGGCCGCCCGCACGTCGGACGGCACCACCTGGCTCCGCCCCTGGCTGGCCGCCACCGCCTGAGCTAGGGGGGCGGCCCGCCGGATGTTGCCCGGCGTGAGCAGGAAACGCTCGACGACCTCTTCCAGATCGGCCGGGCTGGCCCGCAGGCCGCCGTCGAGCCACAGACGATGGCGGTCGGCGGCGTCGCCGCTGTGGAGGACGAGCGAGAGGGCGCCATCGAGGGCTGGCCCGGTCAATCCTCCGTGGCGTCCGGCGACCACCCCGAGCGGGACCGGCCCGTTCGCGTCGCTCTTTCCGAACAGCGGGAGGGCTGGGATCCGGCAGGTCTCGCCGGGGGCGGGCGTGGCCACGGTCACCGCCATGGCGCCGCCCAGTGCCGCTAGTGGCCCGAGCAGCCGCCAGCCCTCGTCGTCGACCGAGCCCTCGTGCACCAGCACATCACGTCCTAGCCGGCCGGCGATGGACCCGAGCAGCGTCAGGCGGCCGCTCGACTCGGGGCCGCGCACAACCAGGGTGGAGACGGCGCCCGAGGCGAGGAGCCCGCTGATGCGCGGAAGGCTCGCCCGCAGTTCGGGCGGGACCACCACCTCGTCCAGCGGCGGGAACGAGTCGGCCGGCCGGAGCTTGAGGGACGGGGGAAGAGAAGGGGCAGCGATGGTGCCCCCGCGCAGCAGGTCCCAGATGGCCACCGGCAGCCGGGCAACCCACTCGGACCGGGGATCGGCCGGATTGTCGACCACGACCAGTCCCGCCTGGGCCAGCCGCTGGCACCGCGCCATCACCTCGCCGGTTGTCGTAGAACCGCCTGCCAGGAGCCATCCCAGCAGCCCGAAGCAGGGCCGGCGAGAGGCCAGCGGCTCCTGAAGCGTGGCGAAGAGGGAACCGAAGCGGATGTCCTCCTCGATAAGCCCGGCGGCCATGAGCACCAGCGCGTCGTAGGGCTCAAGCCGCGCCAGCGGGAGGTGCTCGGCCGTAACCGCCTCCAGCTCGTCGATCTCGTGGTCCCAGTCCACGTGGGAGAGCGCCCGGTACTCGGCGAGCCAGGGTGCCGGCTCCTCCTGCTCAGAGAGACGGCCGAGGAGCCGAGCGGCCACGGCGTGGCGGTACAGCTCGGCGTGGCGGGCCGCTGGGCTCACTTCGGCGACTTGGGTCACGGGGCCCCCAGGAAATGGAAGAGCACGATCCGGCCGAGCATGGGCACCCAGCCCGGGTCACGGTCCAGGCCGGCCAGCCGTACGGCCAGATCCACGTCCTGGAGGCTGAGCGCCACGTCGACGTGGGTGGCGGTCACCCGGACCCGGCCCGGCGTGGTCAGCGACGAGACGGCGATCCCCCGCGAGCGGAGCAGCCAGCCCACGAACGCCCCGACGGCGTCCCCGAAACGCTGCCCGGGGGTGGCGGCAGCGCTGGTCGCCGGGGCGCCCGGGATGATTTCGGCGTCCCCGAGCAGCGCAGCCTCGGCCGCGCGCGCCTCATCGAGGCGGCCCGGAGGGCAGGGTACATCGGCGGCGACGAAGCCCGCTTCCGGATGCCGGACCACCAGCCGCTCACCGCTCCGATGGGCGGCGTAGGGGAGCTGGGGTGGGGGCCACCGCCGCAGCCACGACTGGGGCAGGCGGAGGGGGCCGGCGGCACCGAACTCGACGGCGGGCGGGGTTCCTGGGCGGCGGCCGTCGAGCTCGG
>Ga0187851_10004743_pt1 | contig 11030 bp, 7 predicted proteins | sample June2016WEW_6_10_FD_132997 | JGI IMG/M metagenome (GOLD analysis project Ga0187851, IMG submission 132997) | Peatland microbial communities from SPRUCE experiment site at the Marcell Experimental Forest, Minnesota, USA - June2016WEW_6_10 | ecosystem: Environmental > Terrestrial > Soil > Wetlands... | reverse complement strand
TGGCTTCGAGGAACGCCACCTGCTTTGCCAGCTTGTCTTTGGCCACCCAGTAATCGTCGTCGTCGAGAATCGCGACGTACTCGCCGCGTGCGTGCGCGAGTCCGTAATTGCAGGCGTTGGCGATGTTGCCGCCGCGGTCACGATGGAAATAGCGAATGCGCGGATCGCGCTCCACCCATTTCGCCATGTCCGCAATCGTCTGCCGATTCGGCCCGTCATGGACCACGATCAGCTCCCAATCCTCCAGCGTTTGATCGATCACGCTCTGGATCGCGCGCCCCAGAAACTGCGGCCGGTTGCAGGTCAGCATCAGCACCGTGACCCGAGGCGAGCCTGCGGCGTTCTTCTTATTCCCGTTGAAACCGCTCATGCTTCAAACAACCACGGGCTTTCCCGCAGGAAATCGACAGTCCGAACAATGGCCTGCTGAATAGTTAAAGTGGGACACCACTCAAGGGAACGTATCTTTCTGCAATCAAGCAGGATAAATGGATTGTCGCCGATCCACCCGCGTTCCCCACCCGAGTATTCCAGCCTCGGCTCCAGGCCCAAATGCCGGCAAATCCAGCCGATCGAGTCGTTCACTTCGCAGCATTCATCGGTCCCCAGGTTGAAGATGTTTACCTTCTCCTGTGCCCGCTCGGTCGCGGTGACGATCGCATCGATGCAATCGCCCACGTACAGATACGATTTTCGCTGATGGCCGTTGCCCAGCACGTTCAGCACATCGGGATGCTGTCGCAACTGCCGGTAGAAGTCAATCACGTGGCCGTGCGAATATCGCGGGCCAAGCAGCGAGACAAACCGAAAAATCCACGCGTGCATGCCGAAGCCCTCGCAGTACGCTTCGATCAACCCTTCTGCAGCCAGTTTCGACGCCCCGTAGAGCGAGGTCTGCACCGGGAACGGGCATTCCTCGGGAGTGGGGAAAACGTTGGGCTCGCCATAAACGGAACCAGTGGATGAGAAAGCGATGCGGCGCACGTTGTTGGCGCGCATGGCCTCCAGAACATTCCACGTTCCGATTGTGTTCTGCTCCAGGTCCCTCCGTGGATGCTGGGTGCCGAAGCGCACGTCGGCGTTGGCGGCCAGGTGATAGACAAACTCCGCGCCCTTCATGGCGGCCGTCAGCGCGTCGAGATCCAACAGATCCGCGCGATGCAGCCGAAACCGGGGATGCTCCATGGCGCACGCGAGAAACTCGGCGCGGCCGGTGGAGAAATTATCAAACCCAATGACGTCCTGCCCAAGGGCCAGCAGCCGGTCAGCAAGATGGCTGCCGACGAATCCGGCGGCCCCGGTGATGAAAGCGGTCATGATAGATCGGTCGCGTGAATGAGGTAGCAGAAACCTCGAGTTCTCACTTTGCCGTCTTCTCCTCGTGATACTCCATCTCCGTGTTGATAGCCCAGATATTCGCTTTGGTAGTGACGCCGTTGACGATGTTTTCGACTGCGGTCATTGCCGTCAGCATGGAGTGGTCCTGGTTGTTGTACTTGTGCATGCCGTTGCGGCCCACAAGGAACAGATTTTCGATCCGGTCGGTGTAGTTTCGGATGGTGTCAAAGCGATCGTAGGTGCCAAAGTAGGCTGGGTAGGTCTTGGGAACATGGACGACGTGCGAGTCCTCCACATCTTCAGCCCTGAGGATGCCGATCTTAGCGACTTCCGCAATGGCGAACCTCGCCATCTCAGCATCGGAAAGCTTCCACAAAGGGTCGGTGTCGTTGCAGAAGTATTCGAGGCCAATCCAGACCTTGTCCGGGCTCTTCACCAACCACGGGCTCCAATTGTTGAAAATCTGCAGACGACCGACCACTACATCAGGCTCTTGAATATAGATCCAGTTGTCCTTGAGCGGAGAGCCGTCCTTCTCAGTTACAGCCAGTCTGCTCGCGAGCAGGCCGACGGTGATGAAGTCGCGGTACATAAGGCCTTCGCTCACCTCGGTGACCTCATCGGGCACCGGCACGTCAATGGCGCGAATCAGATCGCGGACAGGCATGGTTGAGAAGAAGTAATCTCCGGCATAACTGACGCGTTCTCCTGCCTCATTAAAGCCTTCGATAGAAGCTATCTTGCCGGCATCCAGATGGATGCGGTCGATCTTGATGCCGAAATGGATTTCGCCGCCACCGTTGAGAACCAGGCCGGCCACGTGTTCCCAAAGCTGGCCTGGGCCGAATTTGGGGTAGAGAAACTTCTCGATGAGCGACGTCTCCGTCTTCTTCTGAGCAATGTCGCCGGACTCTTTGGGGCCAAAGGTCTTCTTGAGAAAATGCGTCACTACGCCCTTCAGCGAGAGCCCCTTAATGCGTTGGGCGCCCCATTCAGCGCTGATCTCGCGGCACGGGACGCCCCAGACCTTTTCGGTGTACGACTTGAAAAAAATCAGGTAAAGTTGTTTGCCGAAACGATTGATCAGGAAATCTTCAAGCGAGCGTTCTTTGCGTTGAGGAAGCAATGCCGAGCGCATATAGCTGATACCGCAACGGATGGTCCGGACCAGGCCCATATTCCTGAGCGTTGCCGAGGTCAAACTAATCGGATAGTCGAAGAATCGGCGCAGGAAGTAGATGCGGCTCTTTCGTTGCCGAACAAGCATGACCCGATCCTCCGTTCGAGGATCGGAGGCCACGGCAGATGCGGGGGACACTGCGCTGTTGACCCTTACAGCGCAGTTCACTATCTCCCCCTGTGCCGGTTTCCATGGGAACCAGGTCGAGCCACCATCGCATGACGCGCTCCGACTTCGAAAAGAAGCGATGACCGCCAATATCCATGCGGTTTCCCTTGTAACGGACGGTTCGCGAGATGCCTCCGATTTCATGGCTTGCCTCAACCAGAATCGGCTTGACGCCTGAATGGCGCTGAAGTTCCAGTGCGGCAGTTAGTCCGGCTGGACCAGCTCCGATAATGATCGCTGTTCCTTGTTTCATGTGCGGCGCTTAGCTTGTATGCTCCTACTTCTTCACGGCAATAAAACGCGACAGTCTTTCCTGCAGATGTGCATGTATCTGGTCCAGGTTGGGTGCTGTCCCTGCCGTGGGAAATGCCCGATAAACTTCAAGGCGCTCCATTCCGGCATCGGTTTGGGTGGTTTTCGTGAAGATGCAGCGATAGAAGTCAGGTGATTTGTTTACCAGGGTCGTCAGCAGGGTATGGTGCGGAACAGGACCGCGATTGGCGGCGTCGTGCAAAACCAGAAAACCGGGTTGTAACGTGGCGAGCTCCCGGGCCACCATCTCGACGGTTGGCGTGCGCAGTTGGTACGTGCCGCCCGCCACCCAACTCTCGTCGGCCAGAAACTCACTGGCCCGGATGACGTAGGGGGCCGGTCGCGGATGGGCCTCGGCGACGCTGGCTACCAACAGCCCTTCGCCAAAGTAGTTGGAGGAAACCAGGACGACACTCCCGGGGCCGGGAATCTCTTGCTTCAAGAGCCTGGCGACATCGCGGAATCCACGGTCATAGCGCGTGATTTCGTGAAAATTGCAGGCGGCGGCGCCAACCAGCAGCAAAGCCGTCAGCGCCCCTGCGGCGCCCGGTGAAATGGCGGGCCGCCAGCGGACGATCAGAGCAAACGTTCCGTTCGCCGCGATGATCAGGCACGCCGGCAGCAAATAGTAAAGCTTACGGTCCTCCATTCCGGCGGGGATCACGACCTGAAAAACGAGTGCCGCCAGGAGAAAAGAGATGGCCGCGGTAAGGAGCGGATTCTGGCGCCGCCGCAGGGTTACCAGACAAGCAACTAATCCAAAACCCGTTAGTACGAGCAGCGGTATGCCCAGGTCCCTGGCGAGGGCAACCCATATTCCCGGGCCGGTCGACATCGCGTAACCTACCGTCGGCACAGTTCCGCCCTCCCAGCCGAGGGTTGCAATTGATCTCGTCCAAATGTAGAAAGGCGCGCACAGCAACAAAACCATACCTGGAGCGACCCAGAAATCCCACCGGCGAACGAGTTTCCAATCACGAGCGAGCAGCAGGGCAAGTGGAGGAACCGCCGCGAGAGCCAGGGCATCGCCTTTCACCAGGATGGCTGCGCTCGCCAGCAGACCGAAGAGCGCATTTCGCCCGGCGGATGGCGCAGACTGATAGCGCGCCCAGGCCATCACGGCCGCCAGACACATAATACTGAGCAGGATCTCCGTCATTACCATGCTCATCTGCTCCATGGTGATTGGCAGCAGTAACAGGCTGCTCCCCGCCGCTATGGCTGCCCACCAGTTGGTCTGCGTCCACACCGCCAATGTCAGGATCGTACAGAGGGTTGCCGCTTGCAGGGCCATCATGACCATTACCGACGTCCGCGAAGCCGAAAACACAAACATCCAGGCGGCCTCCAGGAAGCTGAACAGCGGTGGCCAGTGTCCGAACGTCACCTTGGGGTAATGCGAGTAGTAGTCAATGGCGTAGGCGAATGGGCTCAGAGCAGTATTGCTGCCAACGTAATCGCGGATCAACAGGCCGTTGAGATAGTGCGACGGCTCGTCGAAGTAGCCGGCATAATCGGCCCGAAACGCCTGACAGCGATACTGCAGGCACAACGCGACGACACCATACAGAAGAGTAACGGCGAGTAGAATGGCCCAGGATCCTGAACGAGAAGAAGTGACACGGAGACGAGGAGTAATCATGTGTAGCTGTTTCCCTGAGCGCTCGGACTCTGCTCAGCCCGAATTCCCTTTTGGACGGACCCAGGGGCTGTCTTTAACCTACAGCACGGACTCAGGCGCCATAACCATTGCGCCTGGCACGAAGAAGACGACTGCAACCGCGAGCCCGCGCAGCGCTTCGAAGGCGGGAATGAGGCCCGGACGATCCGGCAGCTCAAATGTCGTGTGCACCCATCAGAGTATATGTTCGCCCCACGTCGCTTTCACAGGGTTCGCTGAAACGCCACCACCGGGTGCCCGCAGGGACATTGTTGGCGCGCATGGCCTCCAGCACATTCCACGCGCCGATGGTGTTCTGTTCCAGAATCTTTGTGCGGATGCGGGGTGCCAAAGCGCACGTCGGTATTGGATAACGACGCCGCCAGCAGCCAGGCTTGTGGCCAGTGCCGGCCCCCATACCGGCCTGCGGCCGCGTAACCCAGGGCCACTACTGGCAGAAAGAATATAATGTATGGAAACGAGTTGAACAACATCAGAAGACACTTCCGCCGGCCACCGGAACCTCAATACCGTTAATGTAGGCGGCGCCGTCGGAAAGCAGAAACTCAATGGCTCGCGCGACCTCCTCCGGCTTTGCATTGCGCTTTCGGGGCGAAGCGGCGGCGCTCATGTTCCTGGCCACCTCAGGAATGTCGTCCAGGAACCTGGTATCCACCATGCTGGGGCTGACCGCGTTGATGCTGATGCCAGTCTCACCGTACTCGCTCGCCAGCGCTCGCATCAACCCCAGCTGCGCCTGCTTAACGATTCCGTACGCCGACATGAATTTGGGCGGAATCGCGCGGGTAGTGCTCGACAGAACAAAGACAAGGCGTGCGGCAGCCATTTTCGCCATCGCCGGCAAGAAGTTCTGCAAAAGAATCACCGCGGAGCGCACCTGGATGTTCAGGTCTACTTCAAAGCGGTCCCACTGTATCTTGGTGAATCGCTCGTATTGGAGTTTCAATGCCGGAAGATGAACCATTCGATTGGGAATTCCAAACTCGCCGCTGATTCTCGCAGCCAGTTCTCTGACGTCGGACTCGGAGCTGAGATCCGCACTGAGCGGAATCAGTGAAGGGAAATCAAGTTCAGCACGCAGTTGCTCCAGGCGAACGGCGCTCGAATAGTAGTGAGCGAGGATTCCGGGTTGGTCTCCGGACGCAATCAGGCGTCGAATCAGCGCCAGACCGATATCGGAAGAGGCGCCGGTGATCAGCACCAGGTCACGATCCATGCACGCCTACCTGAATCCTGGCTCTGGAAATAAGCGCGCCCCTTTGGTTCACGATCTTTGCTTTCACTTCGAGGCGGTGGTAGGCATCGTTCAGGAAGCTGACGGCGCCCGAAACCGATAGCGTGTCCCCAATGAACGCGGGAGATTGGAATTCCACGGCGATTCCATGTAGCAGAGCCCGTTTGCCGGGCAGATACACTCCCACCAGCCGCGAGTAGAAGGAGGCCGTCATCATCCCGAAGGCAACGCGGCCCGGATAGCCGGCCTCCCTTGCGAAGTCTTCATCCGCGTGAAGGGGGTTTACATCTCCCGACAAGTCAGCAAAAGAAGCCATCATTCCGGCAGTGATCAGGACGTCAAACTGGGCGCTCGTGCCGATAAGCAGGTCCTCCCACCGGTAATCACTGATGACCATACGCTTTGGTCTGAATGAGGGCGGCCATTTCGCCGACGTTCCTGAGATCCTGCAATTCGCCGAGGGCGAATTTTATGTGATACCGCTTCTCGATGGCAACCACCAGATTGATATGCGCCAGCGAGTCCCATCCTTCTACGTTGGAGGCATTGCTGTCGGGATTGAGCTGAAGGTCCGGCTGGTCAAGAATGTCGGCGAATATGGGGGTCAGGTCTTGAATGATAGAGGCGCTATTCATGCACTAGAGTCCGTGTCTGGATGTATTTGTTTTGAGGTGAATACTGAGAAACCGCCAGGCTCCACACCGACTGGCTTTCATCCTCAGCCGCTGTCTCGAGCGTAAATCCCAGCTTGCCGTAATGACTTTGAACCATGGCGTTCCTGGCCGTCCGGCTGTAATATCCGACGATCCGTTCCACTCCTCGGGATCTCGCCCGCTCCACCAGGGCATCCGTCATAGCCAGCTCCATGTCTCGCTTCAAAACGCGGCAGCTCATGATCCACAGATCGATGTGTAAGCTGGTCCGTTCGCGGCGCCCGATAATCACCGAAATCAGCCCGTTATCGCCAAAGGTGTCCGCCAGCCGGCCGTACAGCGCGATGTAATCCGGGTCTCTTGCAATCGCCTCGATCTCAGCCAAAGTGTATCGGCGCGTGGTCAGATTGAACTGGTTGGTCTTATTGATGAGCTGGGTAATCCGATCGAGATAGACAGGCGCAAAAGAGTCGATCTCGGCGGTCATCTGCAGCGACTCGAGGTACTCACCGTAGTTGGCGAACTTCGACGCCAACGCGGCGCGGGTAGCGTTAACACCGTAATCCTCTGCGCGCGTCAGATCCTCTTTCGACAAAGTGACCGTCTCGAAGCAGCGGCTGGATTGAAGGATCGCGGGGAAGAGGGCGACATCACTACCCACCTCCGGCACGGTAACCATAGGTAACTGCGCCGCGACGATGGCCCGTTCGGCAGGGTTATCATCGACAAAAACGAAGCTGTCGAGGCCCAGATTCAACTCCGCCGCGATGGTCTTGATGTTCTCGTGCTTGGGCTCCCAGTTCGCCTTGAAAGCTGCGAAGTGTTCCAGCTTGAGGATAGAATCGGGATGTTGGAAACCGGACTTAGCCGTTTCGAGGTCGTTTTTTGAGCAGACCGCCAGAAGAATGCCGCGCTCGCGCAACGCCAGACAGTATCTTTGAAAGGCCGTATGCGCCTCGGCAATGCCTGTCTCCTTGCCGATCTGGATCCTCTCCATACCGTCGTCGCCGATTACCCCACCCCACAGGGTATTGTCCAAATCGAGTACAAGGCACTTTTTGGCCCTGCCCAGCATGGCTCCGATCATCGCCGCCAGCGACCTGGCAATCAGCAGGCTGGCTTCCGGGGTGGTAAGCATTTTGTAGCTGTACCAGCGCCCCCAATCGTGCCATTGCGTGTGGCCGATGCCGGCTGCCAGGGCGTTCAGATCCTGGATCAGCAACTTCCGATTCGCCTGGGCGGCCCTGGCGAACTGCAGGTTCAGCTCGTAGACGAATCGCGTCTGGCCACCGAAGGAAACCGAGTCCAGCGAGCCCAGCACCGGCAGCGGCGGATGCTCGAAATTGTTCTGAATGATCTGGCAGCCTACCGCTTCCTGAAGAGACTGCCAGATGCGGCGGAAGCGCTCCACTTCAGCCTGAAGCCGCTCCTGAAAGTTGGTCTCGGTGCATGCCGGGGACGGGAATTGCTCGATGTTTATCCAATGTGTGTGAACATAGACAATGTCAGCCTGAAAATCCCTGATCTTCTCCGGTTCCAGGACGGCATCTTCATAGTATTTGTTGTATTCCGACTGATAGAACACTGGCTGGAAACCCTCCGCCATGAGCAACAGCTCGAGCAGGTTCACGACCTCGTTGGTAGTAACGCCGCCGAGCACCGCAATCCGAACCGGCACCTTGGCCTGCGGCGTCAACTCGCGCCGTATTTGCTTATACTTCTGCAGGAGATGTTCAACCGAGAAGTTCTGAACAAGCATCGTAAGATCCGTACTATCATAGACCAACCCAGCTTATGTGCGACGGCACATAGGGCCGCTGCCAGCGCCGTTTTTCGACCGAAAGACCCAAAAGATCCACTTGTGCACGTTCAGGGTTCCCGTGTCTTGCTGCGGGCCCTAATTTGAAAGGCGTTGTCGCGAGTGGGACGTGAACTGTTGTGACCCGCGCGCCGACAGGTGTCGTAGACACGGCGAACAGAGCGCTTTTGGAACTTTTCAGCTCACCGTCTGAGGCGCCACGACGGAAGCGCGACGCGGAACGTATGATCTTGATTTGACACTATTGTCCAATTACACAGCCTAACCCGAGCACGGCGTTCGCAACCCTTTGGACATCAATAACCGTACAGGTTCCGGATCCATCCAATTCATATTGTGGCAGGCACGGAATAAGACCGAGGACCGCATTGACAGATATTTGAACATCCTGAACGTTCACGACGCCGTTTCCGTTCAGGTCGCAGCTTAGAATCGGGTTCCCCGGCGCTGCGCCCGTCTGCGTGACGGCGATGCTTCCGCTGGATGATTCAAAATAAAGCGTGTCATCGCCGGAATTGACAGTCTGATTCGAGAGAATGCTCGCACTATTCAACGAGACGCTGTACGTTCCAGGGGAAAGTCCGGTGACGAGGTACTGACCGGTGCCAGAGTGAGTCGTTGTCACATGCAGCGCCGTGTTGCCGACGCTTCCGCCTGTCGCAAAGGCTGCGACCTTGGGATAGGTGCTGTCTGCGATCTGAATCACGCGGAAGTTCCCGGATTCCGCGGGCGTCAGTTGCGTAATCGCGGGCATCGTGCCGTTCGTCCCGTTGATCGGCTGGAACACCCCCGCCCATTCTCCGCTGGTTGCGCCGCTGTTGCACGTCGTCCCGTTTTGCGACGGGCACATGTACGCGCGAAACGTGGCACCATTGCCGCCGGTGTACGTCCCGTTGGCATTGTCAACAACCAGCGCTGAAGTGTTGCTCCCTCCCGTGGCGAGGAACTGGCTGTTCAGCAGTGCCCCCTTGGCCGCCTGAAGGTTGCTGACCGAATACTCGGCCCCGCTGTAAGAGATCGCCGTACCAGGAGCAATACCGTTCAGAAAATAGTTGAAATAGGCTTTTGGCGGGACAGCGATCGCCGCCGAGAGCGCCACGTCATCCCATGTGACAATGTAGTCCTGCCCACCGCCTTTTTTGAAGTGGACGATCTGCCGCTGTACACGAGTGGCATTCGATGCGGCACTGTAAATACCGTTCCCGCCGTTCCACAGATCTATCATCTCGTAAGCGTATCGATTGGATGAATCTCCGGTCGGATCGGTTCCCGACCAGCGGGTTATCGGGGCATATCCGGCATAATATCCATTTGCGTTGCCGCTGGACGGCTTATTGTATGCCTGATTCAGGTCGATCATGTTGTCGCGAGTGGCTGCGGATTCTCCGGGACTCTCCCAGGCATCGTCGGCGCTGCCGTTATCACCCGCCAACAGATAGGTGGCACTTCTGAGGATATGAAACGCCCCCTGCTGGATATTAGTGGTGTGGTCCTGCGCGTCCATATCCCAGCCCGCTTTTACTGTAAGCTGTGTGGCATCGGTTGTCCAGTCGCTGAGACTCACCATATCGCTCCAATACTGATTGGGAGTGCATGGGTAGGTGCTGTTTTGAACGCCACCCCCAGCCACATTTGGCGCTACGCTAGCCAGTCCGGTGAAGGTGGCTGCGCACTGCGTATAGGTCATGTCGTTGTCTTTGAAGACGTACTGCGTGCCGGGCTGCGTTGCCGCTCCGTTATAGTTGTAGTCCAAATAGAAATTCCAGGCAAGGCCACCGTTATATTCGCTCCACCCGCTGGAACTATAGTCCGAACGTAATGATCGCAGATACCAGTTGAATGCCTGACATTCAGGAGTCGGCGTCCCGGTCGGCCCGCTGGCCAGATAGCACCCGGTAAAACCAGCACGTAGGTTATGTGGGGAACGTGCTCCTATTGTTCCGCTGCTGTCTCCCCACGCAATGCTTTGGTTGCCCTGAGTAGGATCAGTGGTAATAGCCCCTGCCTGATGTCCCATATACATCAATGGAACATATCGGGAAAGATAATAGCCAGAAGTCAAATCGACAGCGCTCCCCGTTCCGCCGGAAATCGAGTTCCTTACGGCCTGAGCGATCAGCGGAACCGTAATTCCCCATGTTCCGACGCCGTATTGTGCGCCGCCCTCGTTGAATCCGTCCCAGCCCTGTTTGACGTGTGGGTACATCCAGTTGTAGTACCAGTTGTAAGCGTTCGTCAATAGTGTTCCGGCGCGGGTATCGTCATCAGCCAGCGCCAAGCCCATCTGGATGCAAAACGACATGGACATCGAAGTGATATTCGCATCGGGACCCTGCGTGCTGAAGGAATTACACCCACTGGTCGGGTAATCGGAGTTGCATGCGGCAACCTGACCGGGAGTAATAGCCGCGAAAGAGCCGTGATGGTTCATGAGCCATTTCAGGCCGCAGTTGCCGGGTGCCCAGGCCGGAACATAACTCCACGTAGAGTGAAATTGCACACTCACAGCCGAACCGTTTGCTGTTGAATTCGCCGACAAAACCACGCTCGTACCGGATATTGAAATTACCGTCGTTCCTGCCGGGATGCCGGTCCCCACTGCATACATTCCGGGAAGGATCACATTTTGGCCCCAGACGCCAGTG
>Ga0187851_10004739_pt1 | contig 11031 bp, 9 predicted proteins | sample June2016WEW_6_10_FD_132997 | JGI IMG/M metagenome (GOLD analysis project Ga0187851, IMG submission 132997) | Peatland microbial communities from SPRUCE experiment site at the Marcell Experimental Forest, Minnesota, USA - June2016WEW_6_10 | ecosystem: Environmental > Terrestrial > Soil > Wetlands... | reverse complement strand
GCAGTTGTGATCTTCCAGTTCCATCAGCAGCCCGCTGACCATCTGACCGCAGCACTGCCGGGTCTCCCGCCGGGGAAAGCACCCGGCCACCCGCCCCAGCAGATACGCCAGCAGCGCAGACCGGGCATCATCCGCTACCGTGGCAGCGACTGCCGCGTCTTGATCGTGCCGCACAACCCGTCATGATCGCGGCAGCCGCACCCTTACGCGGCCATCCGCCTGAACTACGGCAACGACCCCACCGTCACGAACTACAGCTGCCGTATCTGAGGAGGCAAGCCCACCCTCAAAGCTGGTGATCCGCCGATATTTGTACAGGTCAGCCCCTGATCAACTTCTGCTGGCCCAAACGGCGCCGCTTTGTAGGAGGATCAACCGCGCTCCCACCTACAGCCCGGGCCAAGAAGGGGTCTGACACCTGGCGATTGAAATCAGAGTGGCGATGCCCTCGTGTTGCAGATCCTGCTCGCTCTGGCCAGACTTTTCTGGCGTGTTTCCCGTTTCGGGACTCGAGCGGTAGCCTATTTCGCCCCCACTTCCCTCATGTCTAGTGCGGGGCGCAGCGGCGAAGGCGCTGTTGGTGTGCCAAGGCTGATCTTGCTTTGTCGCGTCGCTTCCGACATGCCCGAGAGGCTTCCCGTACGGCTGAAGACTCTCTGCGAAATCGCCGGTGTGTGCAGCAAGCGAGGCAGCCTGCCTGTGCCGACCACGCCCCATCGCCGCACGGATAACTGGAGGGGTGGTCACCAGTCCCTCGATCAGGTATGCGCCAAGCAGGGCGAAGGATAGTCCTTTCAGTCCGCCTTCCGCCCCACCTACGGCCGAAGCAGTCACTTCCATGACGGCGGCGGCAGACATGACTGCGGCCGCACGTGGTATACGGCCAGCGGCGCGACAGACTGCTACGTACTGCATCTTCGGGATAGTCGGGAGGTAGCCGATGACCAGCAGCAGAAGTGGCAATGTGGCGGCCCGGGCGTAGCTAGGACCGAACATGCTTAGCGCGAAGTGAGCCCCGATGCCAAGCACGGCCATGCCTGGCAGCCCAATCAGGATCGATAGCCGGAGCGTGAAGCGCAGCTTCCGCGCGATTACCTGAGGATCAGCTGCTGCTACCGCGAAGAGAACCGTCGACAGGTGAATAGGTGCGACCTTCAGAAAACCACTCAGTGTCCAGGCCGCGTAAAAGGCAGCGTTAGCCGAAGGTGATACGACCACCGTTACTAGCACAGGTATCAACGTCATGGGCACGGTGATGGCAAGATTCAACCAGTTGTGGGCGAGCGCGGTCCTCCCAAGACGGCGAAGGACGTCCCAGTCGGGCCGAGGAAGTACATGAATGCCAGCGACCCGGAGCCGAATGGCCACGAGCACTAGTGACAGCGCGATACTGGTCACCCAAGAGGCTGTAATGCCAACACCGAATCGGTCATGCAGGACAATAGCAGTCACGGGCACGGCCAACAGTTTGGCAGCGCTAAAGATGACGTTGCGTGTCAGCTGCAAGCCGCCGCGCATCAGGCCAATGGTCGACTGGTCAAACACCAGGCTAATACCAGTCAGTACAACCCCGGCCACGAACAACGCTCCCTGGCCCAGCGTGCCGCTGACGTGTCCAAAGCGTACGTTGAAGTGAGGACCCAAGACGGCAAACGCCAGCCCGAGCACCAGCGATCCAAGGCCACAAGTCAGAAGCGCAGCCATGACCAGGCCTGCGCGGGCGCTGCGTCGCGGTAGCTCACCGATGAGCAAAGTGCCCATTCCGAGCATCCCCACCGTACCCAGCAGAGTCATAGCTGATATGGCAGCTGCGCCATACCCCACCGCCTCTTGACTAAACAACCTGGCGGCGGCCGCCCAGTAGACGAAACCGAGCAGGGATGTCACACCAGTCGTGGCGGCAAGAGTGGTTGCGTTGCTCAGCAGGTCCCGATGCCGCTGCCAAGCCGCGAACATCGCCACCCTGGGCGACCGGGGCGGTGTGAGCCGCCGCCGAGGACCGGTTGCCTGACGGGTATCAGAGGGGGCTATTGGAGCTTCGGTCACGGTAACTGCATCCCGTGGCCGTACAGGGCGACGTGCCGGTAAGGCTTGCTCACTTCCGGCAGCCGAAACAAGTTGACCGAGATGGTGTAACGGTCGGAAAAACTTGACGTTCGGTGCCACGTGTGGCCATTGGCAAGGCTGAGATCCCAGACAGCCGTTTTATGGCTATTCCGCTCAAGAACTACGCGGTACCGTATCGTTTCGCCCTCGTGGTTATCGACGCTGAGATTCACGGTTGGGGCATTTTTGTCCGGGCGGACCAGCGACAGTTGGGTATAGCCCGGGTAGTGCTGTAGTGCGACGCCCACTCGGGCCACCACCACACCGCAGACGGCGATTACTGCGGCGACACCGAACGCCAGCACATGCCGATATGGCGTACGTCGGCGTTCGTCCTGTTGGCCACGTGATACTGCCGCGTTCGCATGCCGTCGGGCGAAGAGGACTATGTCGCAGACCAGGGTCGTTCCGGCCATCAGGCCAAGCCAGGAGGCGCGATGCAGAGGCACTCCGGCAGCCTCCAGAAGCAGGCCACCTAGGATGGGGACACAAAAGACAAGTCCGGCGGCCACCGCCACGCGTTCTAGCCCGACAATGTGTGGTCCGAACAGGAGACGCCCCAACAGATAACCGGGCGCACCGAATAGGATGATGCCGATCACGGTCATCACCGCGACAGGAGCATGGAAAGCTGCCGCGGCGCAAGCGAGGACTGCTGCCACCGCCGTGATCACAATTTCTGCCCGGCTGCGACTCACGTTATGATCCAGGTAGCTCGTAGATGACGATGTTCCCGGAATCGTAGATACGGTCAAGCCCGGGTACGGTATTGAACTTGTCTAGGTCGCCAGCCGACAGCGGACGCTTGTATCTGCCAGCGTCGGGGTCGTCAGGAAAGTACTGACCAGCAGCTGGTAGCGACTCGCTGAGCCGCCGGTCCACCCAGATATAGCTCAGCCCTTGAGTTTGAGCTTTCAAGGCTTCTGAAGGCGTGTAGATAGATGAAGTGTACAAGTAGGCGACGTCACGAATCGGGTTTTCGTCGCCATAGCTGCCAAGGACGGGGTAGCTCCCAAGATCAGTAGCGAACCCCTTGCCTGGCCCCAACGTCGTCAGTGCCCACGTGGCGCCAGCGATCACCTCGGGTTCGACCGACCGCTCCGACCCGGCGACCTGGTAAGCCCCCGGAAGGCGCTCCCAATAGGGCGGCCACCCGTTGATCAGTCCGTTGAATAGGAGCAGCAGTACTACTACCAGTACTGCGCCGGCTACTGGTCGCGCTTTCCAGCGTACCGCCTTGGTGGCAAGGTACGCCAAAGCTAGAGCGAGGATGTAAGCCATCGGCACGTATATGAACGTCGCCGCCCGTCCCGACAGCTCGATTCCGTCCGCCACCGTAAGACGAATAACAACAACGGCGTACCAACTCGCCGATGCGATCGCCATGGCGAGGATCCAGGCCTGGCGACGATAACGTCGCCAGACTCGCCACCAGCCAACAGGTAGCAGCGCCGATACAATCAGTACAGCCATAGAGGCTAGTAGCCGGTTACTCATGGGCCCCGCCGATATCGGCGGCGAACTGGTATGCTGGCCAGCCGCTAGAGCTTGGAAACTCTGCAGTGCCTGGCCGGTGACTGGCTGCAGGTAAGCGTATGTCTGTGGAGCGGCGAACACGAGCCAACTAGCAGCCGCCACCGCCGAAAGCAAAGCCAGGATGGCCGTCCAGGCCGCCGCCTGCCTGTTACCACTGAGCAGGGTTGCAAGGGTAATGATGAACAAGGTCACCACCAGAACATAACTGGTGATGTGATGTGTCACTACCGTCGTTGCAATTGTTAGTATCGCGAAGATAAGCCAGCTAGCGCGCTCCTGGCCAGTCCGTCGCGATGCCAAGCGCCAGGCAGCCAGCAAAGTGAGGCCGAGGAACGGCAAAGCGAGGGTCTGGTAGGTAAACATCGAATCGAAAGACTCAAAAAGCGCGTTGCTGCTATAGCAAAGCACTGCGATGCCAGCAATTCGATACGATCCGCCAACTTCGCGGAAAAGCACATACAGCACAACGACGAACAGTAGATGCGCCACTCCCGCAATGATCAACCCGGACGCGAAGACGGTAAGCCCGGTGATGGAGGAAAGAGCCGCAGTAACCTCTTCCAGCCCCGGGAAGTGTGGGCTGATTGGTAGCAGGTAGTTGACGTTTGAGAGCTTGCCGGTCTGGAGGACGTTGACTGTACCGCGCCAGTGCCTGAGTTCATCCGCATAGGTGAAGGCTGCAGGACTGTAACATACGCTGACCAGGTACTCCGCGATCGTCAGGATCACGACAATAGTCACGGTCTCGCTAGCTAGAAGGAAGCGCCGACTGAGCATGGGGATCGCTGTCGGGAGCAAGATGAGGCCTTGCCCGGCCCAGTACGCGCGGTCCGCCCACACTGAGCCGGAGTGGCCGAGCCGCGCGTACGTATATGCGAGGGCCACAACCAGAACGCCAGTCGCAGCGATCACGGCCACGAGGCTCACTGGAATATAAGAACGCGCTGACGCATGCCGCCCCAGCACCCTTTGCCGACTACCTGACGGCACGTCGGCGACCGTCACAGGGGTCACTTTTTCCTGCACGGCACCGCTCATGACTCAGCCGATTGGGGACAAGAGACCCACACGGCTATCGCAGCCGATCGGTCCGCCAGGCTTGACGCGGAACAGGGCACCAATGCGGCCAGTCGCGGTGCCGGCATAGACAGGCAACTGCACAGCGCGACCAATTTGTGAATAAGCACCGCCATGAACTCGGCGACCCCCCAAGCATACGAACAGTCCGGTGCTACGGGCGACTCGCGATGCGCAGTTACCGTAGCAGGGGCGGTTAGCGGAACCCTCGACTGGGATCGGAAGCTTCTCCACTCCAAGGACTCGGAACAGCGAGCCTCGCAGCGCGACTGGGGCGCTGTTAACCTGAGGCCCCCTGCGAGCTAAGTACAAGGTGCCGACGGCCACCTCTGTAACCTCATCGGTCATGTTACTGAGCCGTCGCGCGGCAACTCCTTACCCTCCGGCGCGCTGCGACCTCCCAGCCGACAGCAATCTCACCAACGTACCGCGTTCGGACATAAGGTGCGGGGGAAACCATGATAGAGCGGACCGTCAGATCCAAGGTTCTGACCGGGCAACTGCTAGCAGCCTTGCGGCCCACCGCCGGGCTGGCCACCATGAGATGCGGCTGGGACTGGGCTCATCCCCGTAGTCGATGCCCCGCCAAGTCCGGCGACACGGGATTGCCTACGTACGCTCCTCGCATAGACGACGGGGCCCATGAGCATCCACCGTCGCCGCCGCACCTTGAGCCCCGGTGGAAGGTCGAGCGGGGGGGTGGTAGCCGCAGTCTTGGCGCCGCGGAGATAGCCGACGGCCGAGGGAACGACCCCCAACAGCGAAGGTAGCACGTTAGGTCGGTGTCTAACCAAGGCCGAGTAATAGGCGGTCAGGCCGACTCCGTAGCCCTGCAACTGACGGCCGAGACTCTCCAGATCCTGGCGGTGGTGGTGTCGTGTCAACGCCATCGGCTCGTAGGCGATGCGGTATCCGGCCAGCAGCACCAAGGTCAAGGCGAGGGTGTCCTCGCCTGAGAGGGTAGGCGTACCCGTTCCGAGGGCGACGTCGAAACCTCCGATGCACGCAATCACTTCCCGGCGGAAGGCCATGTTGGCGCCGACACCGAACGGCGGGAGCGGGTACAGCGGGCTCTGCGGACCATGACGGGAGAAGATGGCTGATGAGAAGCCACGGCCCTTCCAGTACCCGCCCAACTGTTCGAACAACTCTTGCGCCCGAGTGTCGAGCCGTGCGGGAAGCACCATGCCTGTGACGCAGCCGATGTCATCGCTATGCGCGAAACCCCCCGCGATCCCGGCCAGCCAGTGACTATCTGGCTCCTCGTCGTCGTCTAGCCAGGCGATGATTTCGCCAGATGAGGCTGCTATCCCAGCGTTGCGCGCCCACGACAGCCCGGCCCGAGGTTCCGCGACATAGCGCAAGGGCAAGCCGCCTCGGCCGGCGGTGACGAGAGTCCGGACAGCATCGGAAACCGGGGCGTTGTCGACCACGACGACCTCGAACCGCGGGTAAACTTGCCTGCTGAGACAGTCAAGGCAGGCCTGCAGGAGGACCGGACGGTCCCGGGTACAAATAATGACGCTGATGAAAGGAGCTGCGGCCAGCGTTGCCTGGCGCCTCATCAGGAACGGCCACCTAGCTGGATCGGCTTTAAGCCCCTCACCGCCGAGTCCGCTTGGTCTAGGAAGTCCTGCTGCGGCGAAGCGTTTCCCGACTGGCTCGCAGAATTCTGGCCAGATCAGCGCGCCGAGCTGGTCCGGGGTCAGGTCCCGCTGATCCAAGGAGACGATGCACACGCCGACCGGTTCGGTATGCAGGCGTCCGAGTATCCATACCCGCTTGTGCCGTCCGTCATAGGTCACTGTTGGAAGAGGCTCGGTGAGTTCAAGATCCATCATGTGCGCCGGAGAAAAATCTTCCAGAGCGCTTGCCACACTCACGTAGCGAGCCCCCTATTGTCAGTGGTAACCAAGGTGCGGTTTTCAATCTCCAGCCGGAAGTGCGCGTATGCTTCACGCCCGGCGTTCCGCAGTCGTGCAGCCGTGCCGCGCGCAGCGACCCGCGCCTGAGTAGGCAGATGCCACGCCTGAAAGATTGCTCCTCCCAGGCGATCGGCGCAGTCCGACTCGTCGAGCGGGACAACAAAGCATGCGTGTGGGAACAGTGACTGGAGACCTCCGAATTTACCCTGGTAGTACGATGATTTTGTCAGGCAAACTGTGGGCACGCCTAGCGCGAGTCCGAACACCGCAGTGTGGTAACTGCCGGTAACAATAGCGCGGCATCCTGCAGTTGCCGAAACCAACTCCTCAGGAGACGCGATGTCGTCCAGAATGATATCGGGACGGTTACGCGCACTGCGGAAAAGTGCACGAAGGGCAGCAACATCGGCGTCTACTGCGTATCGGGATACAGGCAGGCCTACAATCGGTGCCTGCAGTGTACCGGCTGCCTCCAGCACCAGGTCACCAATGGCCGTTGCGAGAGATGAGTCAACACCCGCATAGCCCGAAACTCGGACATTGAAGCCCAGGGCGTTGCCTACGCTTACACTTCTGTCATCGATCAGCTCAAGAGCGTCATCCCCCGTCAAGGCAATGACACCGGGTCGCACCCCAAGGTCAAGCGCCAAGCCCCGGCCTATATGGTCTTCCCGCAAAGCAAGGATTCTCAGGCTGGGCAGGACAGTAGCAGCTTGCGCGCGCAACGCTTTCTGCCTCATCGGCCCGATGCCCTGTCCGAACATAGCGGTTGGCTTGCCTAGCCGCTGCGCCAGGGACAGCAAGCTCAAAACGCCTGCAGCATGCCACCACCAAGTGTCAGTCACATAACCCCCGCCACTGGCCACGACGACATCGGCTGCGTGAACCGCTTGGATAGCGGTACGCGGCCGGTCTCGGGCACTCCTGCGGTGCAGACGACCAGAGAAGTAAGGTCCCGCCATTTTCCACGCTTGCTCGGACGCCAGCCGGGGCTTCCGAGGCAAGTACCCGACCAACGATTGGTCGGCAAAGGTTCGCCCAATAGCAGTTGCATCGGGGCAATAGGACTCGAGTTGGCCAGGCGCATGAGAGATGACCATGATCTCGGCATCCGGCCACTGATGCTTCAACCGTATAATACACGACTGGAGCATCGCAACGTCGCCTATGTTCAGTAGCTCGTATCCGGACTGGTCAACCAGAATTCTCACTACCAACGTCCCCTTTGCGCGGCCATTCTACTCAGACTCCAATTCCAGACCTTTAAACTACCACCTTCAAGGTCAGCAACAATTTGGCTTCTCGCCTTCTCCTGCCCACAACGACGTGCTATAGCTTTCGTCCTCGCCGGCTTTCGTTCTCATGCTCAGGGAGCGGGAGCGTATCACCTGCAAGCAGCCCGCACAGGCGGATCCAGTAAAATACGGAGCTATACGACCATACTGTCGGCCGTGGCCCAGCCAAAGTCACGCGGGCTGCGCGTCCTTCGGGTGTTTGCTGGCACGCCCGTTGAGAAGTACTTCCACCGTCGCCGGGTCCCCCTCGAGCCGTGTGGACAGGTGGTGTCCTCGCCCGAAAGTACTGACGCGATGTGCCCACAGTCAGCTCTGCGGTTAGCGAGCAAGGCATCCCGGCCGGTCTGCCTACTCAACGGAGGTCGCTGTGCGATCGTCACCTCGTGTCCACCCCACCGGCCCGGCTGGGTTCGCACCTGTCTTGATGTGATGAAGGAGCGGGGCCTCCCGCTCCCTGGCGGATGCCGGAAGTTGCAACGCATCCGTCTTCCACCTGGCAAGGGAGGCCCCAGAGGCCCCAATGGGAGACAGCGTATGCCGGCCGGCAGGTCGTGGGCATCGATCTGCACCGCCGGCGGACGGTACCGGCGGAGACCTTCACCCCGGCCATCTGGGACATCAGCTCCGCGGCCCGCTGCACCGGAACGTGATGGCCGCAGGCCAGGTTCGCGGCCGCGCGGATGCCTCCGGCCCGAAGCTCGCCCGTGCCCGGACGAACGCGGGCAGCCCGCCCTCGCTGACCGCATCGCACCAGGGGCACTGCTTCGCCTGCGCCACGTGCCCGGTGACCTCCGGCGGCGGCGCCGGCCGGATATCGCGGACCTAGTGACGGCGCTGCGCGATAACCGGGACGCCCGCCAGGTCCGTGCCGCACTCCCGGCACGGCGTGTCGCCTGCCAGCAGCATGGGACCACCCTGAGGGTTTTTCTGCCACGAGCATGGGACCACCCGGTTGCCAGTTATGGGACCACCCGGCGTGTCGTGCCGGGGGACTTGATCACTGGACGCTACGGATGCCTTCAAGTCGATCGACTTGGGGGTTCGGGAGATGGCGTTCCGGGAGGTTGCGGTGACTGAGATCCGTGAGGTGCTGAGAGCCTGGCTTTCGGGTGCAGGCTTGCGCAAGGTCGCTGAGCAGGCCGGGGTGGATCGCAAGACCGCCCGCCGGTATGTGCTGGCGGCGGCAGAGGCGGGGCTGGCCCGCGACGGCGGGACAGGCCAGCTCACTGATGAGCTGGTCGGGCAGGTCGCCGAGGCGGTCCGGCCGGTGCGCCCGGGAGGGCATGGGCGGGCGTGGGATCAGCTGGAGGCCTGCCAGGAGATGATCGCCGGGCAGGTGAAGGCCGGCCTGTCGGTGGTCAAGATCGGGGTCCTGCTGGAACGCCGCGGCATCACGGTGCCGTACCGGACGCTGCACCGGTTCTGCGTGGAGCGGTGCGGGTTCGGGAAGACCGCGGCGACGGTGCGGGTCGCTGACGGGGAACCTGGCGCCGAGTGCCAGATCGACTTCGGGTACCTGGGCATGCTGGCTGACCCGGTGACGGGACGGCAGCGGAAGGTGCACGCGCTGATCTTCACCGCGTGCTATTCGCGGCACATGTTCGTCTGGCTGAGCTTCACCCAGACTCTCGCCGCGTTCGTCACCGGGTGCGAGGCGGCGTGGGTGTTCTTCGGCGGCGTGTTCAAGGTCCTGGTCCCCGACAACGCTTCGGCGATCGTGGCGGACGCCGATGCGGTGAACCCGCGGTTCACCGCGGGCTGGCTGGACTACGCGCAGCATTGCGGGTTCGCTACCGACGCCGCGCGGGTCCGCTCGCCGAAGGACAAGCCGCGGGTGGAACGGGCGGTGCAGTACGTGCGCGGGAACTTCTTCGCCGGCGAGGCCTTCACCGGCCTGTCCGATGCGCAGGCCCGTGCGGAGGCGTGGTGCCGGGACACCGCCGGGATGCGGATCCACGGCACCATCGCCGCCCGGCCGGCGGAGGTGTTCGCTGCTCATGAGGCTGGCGTGCTGCTGCCGCTGTCCTTCCCCTATGACGTGCCGGTGTTCACCCGGGTCAAGGTGCACCGGGACTTCCACGTGGAGGTCGGCCGCGCGTTGTACTCAGCACCGAAGGAATACCTCGGCTGCCGCCTGGACGCCCGCGCCGACTCCGCGCTGGTCAAGCTGTTTCACCGCGGCCAGCTGGTCAAGGCCCACCCCCGCCAGCAGCCAGGCCGCCGGGTCACCGACCCGGCGGACCTGCCCGCGGAGAAGACTGCCTACGCGATGCGGGATGTCGCCTCGCTGGCCGCCGCGGCCCGCCGGCACGGGGATGCCATCGGCGTCTATGCGGACCGGCTACTGGGCACCGACCTGCCGTGGACGAAGATGCGGCAGGTCTACCGGCTGCTCGGCCTGGTCCGCCGCTACGGGCCCGGCCCGGTGGACACCGCCTGCCAGCGCGCGCTCGATCTCGACGTCATCAACGTCACCAAGATCGCCTCGATGCTGGAGAAAGCCACCGAGAACACTCCGGTCCCGCCGCGCCCGGCCGCCGCGGTGACCGCCCGGTTCGCCCGCGACCCGGCCGAGTACCGGCCCGTGCAGCTCACGCTCATCCCGGGCGGCCAGGAGGTGACCCGGTGACCGCGGCCTTGCGGGATGCGGTCAGCCCGGACCTGCGCACCACCTTGCGGGCGCTCAAGCTCGGGCAGATGCTCGACACCCTGCCTGAGCGGCTCACCCTGGCCCGGCAGCAGAAAATGGCGCACGCCGACTTCCTCGAGCTCATCCTCGCCGACGAGGTCACCCGCCGTGAGGCCAAGTCCGCCGGGCTGCGGGCCCGCGCCGCCGGGCTGGATGCGGGCATGCGGCTGGACGCCTGGGACGAGAGCGCGGCGGTCCGCTACGACCGGCAGCTGTGGAACGAGCTGGTCAGCCTGCGGTTCCTCGACGGCCCGCACGGCGCCCTCATCCTGGGGCCGGCCAGTCATGGTTAACACTGCGCCTTTCTTTCATCGGGGTGTGTCGAACAGTCCATCTGCTGGGTGTTCGACCTGGATACGGAGGCCTTGACGCTGTCCGCGGTTGACGAGCACAGCGTTCAGTT
>Ga0187851_10004737_pt1 | contig 11033 bp, 8 predicted proteins | sample June2016WEW_6_10_FD_132997 | JGI IMG/M metagenome (GOLD analysis project Ga0187851, IMG submission 132997) | Peatland microbial communities from SPRUCE experiment site at the Marcell Experimental Forest, Minnesota, USA - June2016WEW_6_10 | ecosystem: Environmental > Terrestrial > Soil > Wetlands... | reverse complement strand
TCGCGCGCCGGCTGCTGCTGGCCTTAAATGAAATGATGCGTTCCAATACGCCCTGGCGGACTCAAGAGAACGCGATTTTCACTTGATTTTTCACACAGTCGCTCACGGTCGCGGCTCAGAAACATGCTGCAAACACAGAGGCAAGTGTGAGAGCTGTGCGCGCCTGCAAGCGTTCCTGGGCCTTTTTCAGCAGGCTGCTAAGAGGCCTTCATCGTGACGGGATCCCAATGGCAGATGCGGCCCTCGAAATAGCTGGTGTTGCAGAGCAGGGCCGGCCCGGTGGCGCGGAAGCCGAATTCGGCGTCTTCGAAAAACGGCTTGCGCGAGCGCACCGCGTCGAAGAAGTTGTGTACGTGGATCTGGTGCGCGTCGCGGGGCGAAGTAAACTTCTGCTGCGACGGGCCGCCCAGGCCGGCGGAGGTCACCGGCTGCAGCGGGTACTTCTCGCGGTACGCGCGCATGTATTCTTCCTGGGTCTTTTTGGAAAATGTGTCGGCGGTCTGGCCCGGCTCTTTCTCGCGCGGCACGCGATTCAGCGTGACGCTGGTGACGTCGGTCGTGATCGTGCCCTCGCTGCCGATGAAGCGGTAGCCGAAATCCTCGTCGGCTTTCGAGCTCTTGAAATTCACTCGCAGCATGAACTGAAACCGGGGATGATGTTCAGATTTGTCGTAGTCGATGATGCCGATCTGCGTGTCGGGCACGTCGCGGCCGTCGATCCAATACCGCAAGCCGCCAGTGGAAAAAATCTGCCGCGGTCCGAGCGCGCCGGTGGCCGTGTGCAGGCCCGTGAACAGATGCACGTACAAATCGCCCGCGACGGCCGTGCCGTAGTCGCGGTAATTGCGCCAGCGGAACAGGCGGATGGGCTCGAAGGGGCGCTTGGGCGCGGTGCCGAGGAAGCGGTCCCAGTCGATGTTTTGCGGGCTGGCGTCAGGCGGGATCGAATACTGCCACGCGCCCAGGGCGGTGTTGCGGTCGAGCCACGCCTCGACGCTATTCAGCTCGCCGATGGCGCCCGCGGCGAGCAACTGGCGGATCTTCTGGAAAGCGTGCGCGGAGGCGTATTGGCTGCCCATCTGGAAGATGCGGCCGCTCTTTTTCCAGGCGTCGATGACGCGCTGGCCGTCCTCGATTTTCTGCACCATCGGCTTCTCGCAATAAACGTCCTTGCCCGCGGCCAGGGCGTCAATGGAGATGCGGGCGTGCCAATGGTCGGGCGTGGCGATCATGACGGCGTCGATGTCGCGGCGCGCGATCAGCTCGCGGTAATCGCGCGTGGTGGCGATGCCCGGATATTGCTCCTTCATCCGGTCGAGCCGGGAGTCGTAGATGTCGGCCGCGGCCACGATCTCGACGCCCGGCACGATCGAGGCGTCGTGCGCGTCGCCCTGGCCCATGCCGCCGGGTCCAATCACCGCGATTCGGATTTTGTCATTAGCCATCATGATGGTGATTCCTCCCGCTTACGCCTCAACAACCCGCATCGTCACTGGGTCCCAATGCTTGATGCGGCCCTCGTAGTAGCTCATGTTGGCCAGCAGCGCCGGACCGGCGGCGCGCAAGCCGAACTCCGCGTCCTCGATCACCGGCTGGCGCGAGCGGACCGCGTTGAAGAAATTCGTGTGGTGCGCGAAGTCGTCAGAATAACGGCGGGGCGGGACGAAGTTCACTTCGTCCACGGGCACGAGGGACTCGGCGGTGACCGGTTTTTCGGGATACTTGCGGCGGTATGCGGCGATGATTTTCTCCGCGGTGGCGCGGGAGAATCCGCCCGCCGTCATGCCCGGCTCTTCTTCTTTTGGCGGACGGCTTAAGCTGACGCCGTTGCCGATGGTCATGACGGCGTCGCTGCCGGTGAATTTGAAAGCGCCGGTCTCGCCGCCGCCGCAGACGAAGTTCACTCGCAGGGCCAGGTTGAATGCCGGATGCTGGTCCGTGCGCGGGTAATCGTAGAGGCCGAGCATGATGTCGGGCGCGTCGCGGTCGCCCTTCCAGAAGTACGTGCCGCCGGAGGCGAAGGCGCGCACGGGGCCCAGCGAACTGGTGACGAAATGGATGCCAGTGAACAGGTGCACGAACAGGTCGCCGGCCACGCCGGTGCCGTAATCGCTCCAATTTCTCCACTGGAACAGCCGCTGCGCGTCGAATGGCCGCTTGGGCGCGCTGCCGAGAAAGCGGTCCCAGTCGATGGTCTGCGGACTCGCGTCGGGCGGGATCGAGTAGCGCCACGCGCCGATGGCGGAGTTGCGGTCGATCCACGCCTCCACCATATTCAGCGTGCCGATGGCGCCGGAGCGGAACAACTCCTGCGCCTTTTGATAGACCACGGAGCTGACTCTCTGGCTGCCCACCTGGAGGATGCGGCCATTCTTTTTCGAGGCCTCGATGAGACGGTGGCCGTCCTGCCACTGCTTCACCATGGGCTTTTGAACGTAAACGTCCTTGCCGGCCTCCATCGCCTCGACGGCGATCTGCGCGTGCCAGTGGTCGGGCGTGGCGATGATCACGGCGTCGATGTCCTTGCGGGCGAGGACTTCGCGATGGTCGCGCGTAGTGAAGATGTCCTGGCCCCAGTGCTCCCTGGCGCGAGTGAGGCGGCCATCGTAAACGTCGCACACGGCCACCAGTTTGGTGCCCGGCACGCTGATCGCGGTCCCGGTGTCGCCTTGGCCCATGATGCCGCAGCCGATGGTGGCGAATTGAATGCGATCGTTGGGACTGGAGGCGGCCTGTTGCGCGAGAGCGGCCGGGAGCGCGAGGCCGGCCGCGCCGCTGGCTTGCAGAAAGTGTCGGCGGGTGGATGCCATGGCAATTATTCTATTGCGTATCGGCGCTGCCGTTGCGGGGCCGGCCGGATGTGGACGCGGCGAGCCGATTATTTGGCGGGCGGGAGAGGAGATGCGTTGAGCGGTGCGCAGCGCGCCTCCGCCCTGTGAAAACGCTCGCTAGGACTTATCTGAAGACGCAGGGGGCGCAGATTTGCCGCCTGCGGAAGTGCTGCCTTCGGAACTACTGCCCGCGGACGTTTTGGCGGGCGACTCCTTCGCGTTGGAAGACGATTTGGAAGACTTTTCCTTCGCGGACTCTTTGCCTTCGCCGGTCTGGGACGGGCCCTTCGAATCATCCTTACCGGCGTGCGATCCGCCGTTGGATCGGCCCTTCTTGGCGTAGTCGGTCTCGTACCAGCCGCTGCCTTTGAATTGGAATGTTGGCGCCGTCATCTGGCGATCGACTGCGCCGCCACATCCGGCGTGCACCTTCAGCGTAGCGTCTGAGAACTTCTGCAAAACTTCAAAGACTGCATCGCACTTCCGGCACTTGTATTCATAAAGAGGCATTTCGATCGTTTCCAGCTTCGCTCTTCCACTCCATTATGAGCCATTGCGATAGACCGCATGGGCAACGCTGGCAGCAGGTGCGACTCTCGCCGCCGGGCCGCATGCCGCGGCCGCGATGGCCGCGCGCCTCTCGACCGGCGGGGGTGATTCGCGCCCTAAGGAAGTTTTTTCTTCCCCGGGTCGGCTTGTTCTTTCACTGATTCCGGCGTAGGGGCAACTGGCACCGGCGCGGTCACTGGTTGCGCCCCGCTCCGGGCCGCGGTCACCGGAGCGACGCCGTTTAGCACATCGAGCGCCTTCTTCAACACCGGGTCCTCGCCCGGTTTCCTGGCCGGCGGCGCAGCTTGCTGGTCCGGCTCGACGTCTTCCTCTTCGAGCGGCTGGCCCTCAATGTCGTTCACCAGGAATTCGGGCACCACCGGAGTTTCCTGGAACGCCTTGCCCAACGGTGAGTAATACTTCGCGACGGCCAGCAGCACGGCTCCGCCGTCTTCGGTGCGGATGACTTTGCGCACGGCCGCGTCGCCGAAAGTGCGCTCTCCGACCACCTCCGCGCGCTTGTTGTCCTCCAGCGCCGCCGCGGCGATCTCGGCCGCACCCAGCGTGCCGCGATTGGTCAGGACCACCATCGGGCCGCTGAAGATCACCTTCGCCGGATCGGCCTCAAAACTTTGCTTGGGCATCGTCTGGCCCTGCAGCGTGGCGATGGTCCCTTTGCCGAGGAACAGGTTCGCCAGCGCGATCCCCTCTTCGTCCGCGCTCACTGCGTCGTGACGCAGGTCGAGAATCAGTCGCTTGGCCCCGCGCTTTTCAATCTCCTTGACCGCCGCCGCTACTTGGGCCGCCTTGCCCGCGCTCAGGTCGTACACCTGCACCAGTCCCGTCTGGTTGTCCGCCATGCGCACCACGATTGGCGGCGACTTGATCTCGGCGCGCGTCAGCTTGATCGTGACCGGATCGGGCTTGCGCAGTCGCAGAACCGTCAGATCGACCGTCGTTCCGGGGTCGCCCTCGAGCAGCAGGTCGGCAAACGCCAGCGGCATATCGCGCGTCTGAATCCCGTTGATCGATTCGACGATGTCGCCGGTCGAGATGCCGGCCTTGTCGGCGGGCGAGCCGAGAATCGCGTCCACGACGTTGATTTCGTAGCCGTACTTGCGGCTCAACACCAGTCCCACTGCCGCTCTTTTCAGCTCCTTGGCCTTGGTGTACTGCTTGTACTGGTCGGCGTTCAGATAGCTGGCGAAGGGATCGATGGAAATCAGCAGTCCGTTAATTGCCCCCAGAGTGACGTTCTTCATGTCGGGCTCTTCCACATAGTCCGACTTGATCTTGGCAAACACCTCGGCGTAAACGCTCAGGTGCCGGTATGGCGCCGCCGGATCCTCAGATACAGGCTGGCTTTGGCCGACCAGCGAGCCGGCCAGAATCAACGCCACCAGGATGCTGGAGACGCCCACAACAACGTACTTGAATGCTCGGTTCATAAGTTCACGACTGTGCTAAATTCTCCCAGTTTTCCCAGTGGAGCCGGGACCGCTCCTAACCCACTACTATATCAGGCGCCGGCCGCCGCGCTCCCGGGCCCGGCAGTGTCCCGTATGCAGCGTCCCAGCGCAGTCGGACCCGAAAAATGTCGATGCGGGTCGCATAGGATCCGCTACCCGAAATGGCACGCATTGTAGAGCCGCCTCGCGCGTGCCGTCACAAGCCATTAGACGCGCCGCGTCGAAAAGGGTTCTGAAAACCTGCGTCACCATGGCGCCGCGGCACTCGGGCCGGCTCAGTTCCGCGACGACCTGCGCCACGCTCCAGCCGGCTGCGAAATGCATCGATGGGTCTCCACCAGCGAACATAATCCGCGAGATCCGGCGAGAGAATAGCAATATCTTAATGCTTTTAAGATTTCGAATTACCTGATGTCGCAGTACTAGTCTGCGGCAGAACTACTAGTACTTAAGTTCGTTATATTTTAGTACGAAAAAGCAAGAAGTCTCTTCCGATTCCAACTGTCTTGGAGTACAATTGTATTGCTTGGAGCCTCAGAGTGAGCAGACCACGTGTGGTAACTCATGGCACTGCTGGCTCCATCGCTGCGGCGATTCGGACTAGCGATTTTGGCCGCTCCGGACGCATTGAAAGCAATTGCACGGAGCGATCGGGTCCCTCGATGAGCTGGAGGGAAGGAGGCGAGCAGTGACTTATCTGACGAAGTTTCTGCGTGACGAACAGGCGCAGGACATGATTGAGTACACGCTCTTGTTGGCCTTCGTTGCGCTGGCTGCCGGGGCCGCTTGGGTTGGTATAGGTCCGGCTACCTCGACCATCGTGTCCATCCGCAATAAAGACCTGATCAGCGCCAACGGCATCGCGCAGTAATTATCGCTGCTGTTCCAGCCCCGGCAACTGTTTCGATTTCCTTTCCGCCTGCGCTACCCGCCTCCCGTTTTGTTCCAACGCGTTGTTTCCGGCACGTCTCCGCGCGCCACGCAATCCCATCGGGGTTTGGATATGCTTGTTGAACGCCGGCGCTAGCCAGCCTCGACCAACCGGATGGATGAACCACGATGCAACCCCGCCAGACCAGTGCCTTCCCCGTTTTCCTCGCCTTCCTCGCCATGGGCTTCGCCGACGCGGCCGGTCCCCTCGTCAGCCAAGCTAAGGAGTACTTTCACGTCTCCAACTTTGCCGCGCAGTTCGTGACATTCTCGGGCTTGTTGATGTTCGGTATTCTGTCCGTGCCGGCGAGCGTCTTCCAGGACCGCAAAGGCAAGAAAACCGCCCTCCTGTTGGGCCTCGCTATCATGTTTGCCGGAATCGCGAGCCCGGCCATTCGCTTTCTGCCGGCGCTGAATTATACCTTTCCGCTCTTTCTTCTAACCATGCTCCTGCTGGGTGCGGGCGCAACCATCCTGCAGGTCGCCGGCAACCCGATTATGCGCGACGTTTCGGCCGCCGGGAAATACTCGCGCAATCTTTCGCTGGGACAATTCGTGAAAGCCATCGGCTCGCTCTCGGGAACGCTGATTCCCGTCGTGGCCGTGCGCTATTTCGGCGCCGATCGCGAAGCGATTTTTGCCATTTTCCCGATCTACAGCCTGGTGCTGCTGATCGCGCTCCTCGCCTGCCTTTCGCTGCGCGTGAATGAACAGCGTGCGCCGGAGCACACCTCCGCCACGTTCGGATCGTCGCTCGCCATGCTCGGCAACGGTTACGTCGCCATGATGATCCTGGCGCTGTTCCTCTATGTCGGCGCGGAGGTATCGGTCAGCTCGGGCATTCCGCTTTATTTGAAGGAGCGCTTTCAGGTGGACCTGACCAGCATGGGACTCCTGGGCACGATGTTCTTCTTCTTGTGGCTGACCATCGGCCGCTTTCTGGGAGGCGTAATCCTTACCTGGATGAAACCGCGGACCTTCTTCTTGATCACGTGCCTGCTCTCGCTGGTCGGGCTGCTCGCCATCTTCCTGCCCAGCCGCGCGGCTGCCTGGAGCGGCTTCTGCCTGATCGGCCTCGGCTTCGCCAACATCTTCCCGCTGATCTTCTCCATCGTGATCGACAAAATGCCCGAGCACTCCAATGCGCTCTCCGGTCTGATGGTGATGGCGATCGTCGGCGGCGCCGTCGTTCCGCTGGCGCGCGGGCTGGCGGCCGATTCGTTTTCCCAGCAAGTCTCGTTCATCGTGCCGCTGCTGTGCCTGGTCTACATCGCCTGGACGGCTCTCATGAACCTGCGCGCGGCGCACGCCTGAGCGGCGGAGGAGTTCGTCCCATGCCCATGAATTCCGATACCGACGAGCGCATCGTGATGACGCTCGATGCCGGCGGCACCAACCTCAAGTTCTCCGCCATCCGCGGCAACCAGTTGCTCGCCGGCCCCATCAGCCGCCCCACCGAAGCGCACGATCTCGATCGCTGTCTCTCGAATATCGTCGCCGGCTTCGACCACATCCGCGCCTCGCTCCCCGCCGCGCCCGTCGCCATCAGCTTCGCCTTTCCCGGCCCGGCCGATTATCCCCACGGCATTGTCACCAACGAGAACAACTTGCCGGCCTTTCGTGACAGCGTCGCCCTCGGGCCCATGCTCGCCGACCGCTTCGGCATTCCCACGTTTCTCAACAACGACGGCGATCTGTTCGTCTACGGCGAGGCCATCGCCGGCTTCCTGCCGTACGTCAACGGCCTGCTCGAGCAAGCCGGCAGCCCCAAGCGTTACCGCAATCTGTTCGGCATCACGCTGGGAACCGGTCTCGGAGGCGGCATCGTCGTCGACGGCGAGCTGCTGATCGGAGATAACTCCGCCGCGGGCGAGGTTTGGCTGCTGCGCGATAAGCTCGATCCGCGCATGAATGCCGAGGAAGGCGCATCCATTCGCGCCGTCCGGCGAGTCTACGCGCGCGCCGCCGGCATTGCTTTCGAAGAGGCGCCCGAGCCCAAGGACATTTTTGAAATCGGTCTCGGCCGCGCCGCTGGCGACGCGGCGGCGGCCCGCGAGGCGTTCCGCCAGATGGGCGAAGTGGCCGGCGATGCCGTGGCCCAGGCGCTGACGCTCGTCGACGGCCTCGTCGTCGTCGGCGGAGGCATCTCCGCCGCGCATCCGCTGTTCCTGCCCGCTCTGGTCGATGCGATGAATAGCGTCTTCGAGCGCGCGGGCCAACCCATGCGGCGGCTCATCCCGCGCGTCTTCAATATTGAAAATGCCGAACAGCGCGAGACGTTCCTGCGCGGCCAGGCGCGGGAAATCACCGTCCCCGGTTCGTTGCGCAAGCTCGTCTACGACCCGCTGCAGCGCACCGCGGTCGGGATTTCACGGCTGGGCACCAGCGAAGCCGTAGCCGTCGGCGCCTACGCCTACGCGCTGCACCGGCTGGGCTGAGCTCCGCCCCCGCGTATGGCGCAGGCGCGCAATTGGTACGATGCGCGTTAGCATGCGCTGGCTACTTCCTGCACTTCTGCTCCCCTTCATGGTCCCGTATGCCTCGGCTCAAGTGAAGCCGGCGCCGTCCGACTGGACCATCTACATCACCAACGACTCCTGCTCGGATTACACCTGGGGTTTCAACGAGGAGCCGACGCGCCGCGCCGACGCCGACGTCGTGCGCGCGCATCTGGACGAGATGAACCGTACCGACTCCCTGGCGCCGGCCGACCGCGATCGCTACAACCTGTCGATCAGCCAGGAAGCGCTGATGTTCCTGCACTATGACCCCGAGCGCAAGGCCGAGTTCCTGCGCCGCGTCCGCGAGGGCCGCATCTACATCGGGCCGTTCCTGAACAACAACCTGTGGGCCTTTCAGGGCACCGAGAGCCTGATCCGCTCGATGTACCCCGCGCGCCGGCTGGAGCGCGAAACCGGCGTGCCGATGAAGATTGGCGTGCACATCGAGGAGCCGGCCCTGCCCTGGGGCGCGGCCTCGATTCTGGCCTCCAGCGGCATTGAATCGCTGCTCGTGCATTTCCTGGACTATGACTCGCACTTCTCCGCGCTGACCAATCCGCCCGTGTTCGCTTGGGCTGGCGCGGATGGACAATCGATCCGCGTGTGGATGGACGACTGGCCGGCCGAGAAAGCCAACTATGTGCAAGGCGCTTATCTTCTCAATAAGCCCGAGCGGATTGAAAAGGAATGGCTGCCCCACTATGCGCAATTGGGAGCAAACTATCCAGCGCATATTATCCTCGCCGCGGGAACGCACGGCGATAACGGTCCTAAGAAATGGGAACTGGCCCGCGGCTTCGCCGATTCGATCATCCACTACAACGCCCAGCCCGGTCCGCACGCGCATCTGGTCAACGCCACTCTGCCGCAGGTCTTTGCGGCGCTCGATCAGGCCATCGAGCCGGGCTGGAAGCCGCCCCTGCTGCGCGGCGATTTCGGGCACGTGTGGGACGTCTGGCCGCTCACGCTCGCCAAATACGCCGCGGCGGCGCGCGCTGGCGGACGCGCTTTTCTCGCGGCCGAGAGCCTGATCGCGGCCGCTTCGCAGCTCGATCCGGGTCTCATTGAGCGCACCCGCGCCGCGCGCGACCGCGCCGAGTGGGACTGGACCATGCTCGCCGACCATGCCTGGAACGGCGCAGACGACGCTAATCGCCGCGAAAACGCCCGCTTGCGCCGCGAGTGGAGCGCCGATCTCACCACGCTTGACGCCGATCTCGAAACCCACGCCTGGAAGGCTCTGAACCTCTCGGCCAATCCGCATAGCCTAACGCTCTTCAACAGCCTCGGCGCGCCCCGCCGCGGTCTGGTGCGCGCGGATGTGCCAGCGGACGTCGATGCCGCCTTCGACGGCGCGCGCGCCCTGCCCGCGCAGGTCGTAGCGGAGGACGGCCATCGCCGCCTGTATTTCGTGGCGCCGCAAATCGCCGGTTTCGGCTTCGCTGCCGTGCGGCTCGGGCGGACCCCGTCAAACGCTCAGCCGCAACCTCTCAGGGCCTCCGCCTGGGAGTTGGAAAGCGCTCGTTACCGTTTGATGATCGATTCAAAGACCGGTGGCGTGGCGAGCCTCTTCGACAAGACCTTGAATCGCGAGCTGGTCGCACCAGGCTCGCGAACACTTGGCCAGACCGTCTTCTTCAATGGCCGCGAGCAATCCGCCACCGATGTGCATTCCGAAGTCGATGAGCTTGGTCTCGTGCTGGCGCGCGTCAAAGTCACGTCCTCTATCGACGATATCCGCCTCACGACGTTCGTCACGCTCTACGCGGACCTCGACCGCATCGACTTTGACTTCCGCATCCACAAGCCCGTGACCACCGTCGAGCAGCGCCTCACCCACGTCTTCCCGGTTCTCACCCCAGGTGCGGTCGAGCGCATCGAAACCACCGGCGCGGTGTTGCGGCCATTGCTCTCGCCCGCCGGCGACCTTCTCCCCGGCGCCGATCCGAACCGCTTCGCCGTACAGGGTTTCATCGACGCTTCCCTGCCGCAAGGCCCCGGCGTGACCATCGCTCCGCGCGAGGCCTTCGCTCTGCGGCGCGACCTCGATGGCCTCTCATTCGAGGCCCTAGGCAACGATCAGAACTACAAAGAGTCGCAACATGACCAAAACGGAGAAACCGATTTCCGTTTTAGCTACTCCCTGCGCAGTCACGCCGCGGCGTTTGACCAGGCCGACGCCGTCGCCTGGAGCCGCGCCGCCGCCACGCCGCTGCTCGCCACCGCGGGCCGGCTGCCCAGCGTGCCCATCCCGGGCGTGGAGATCGATCCGCGCCGCGCCTTCGTCACGGCTTGGAAGCCTGCCGATGGCGACGGCCTGATTCTGCGCCTATGGGAAACCTCCGCCCAGTCCGCGCCGCTCGTCGTGCGCCTTCACGGATTCAAATCCGCCGTCGCGACCGACCTGCTGGAGCGCGATCTGCATGCGCTTCCAGTGACGACAGGGCAGGTCAGCGTCGATCTCCGCGCCCACGGGTTCGCCGCCATCCGCCTATTGCGCTGACTCGCCTCGCGCGGCCTACCTCGCGACCTCGCGCAGGACCTCTCCGAACGCCCCGCTCGGCGTCTCCACATCGAACAGCGACGAGAGCGTCGGCGCGATGTCATTCGGCGCGATGCGCCGCCGATAAACGCCCGGCAGCACGCCCGCGCCATAGAAAATCACCGGCACGTGCGAGTCGTAACTGTAGGGCGTGCTGTGCGACGTCCCCGAGGTTCCGCCGAACAGGTAGTACGGCTCCTGCACCACCGTG
>Ga0187851_10004736_pt1 | contig 11034 bp, 12 predicted proteins | sample June2016WEW_6_10_FD_132997 | JGI IMG/M metagenome (GOLD analysis project Ga0187851, IMG submission 132997) | Peatland microbial communities from SPRUCE experiment site at the Marcell Experimental Forest, Minnesota, USA - June2016WEW_6_10 | ecosystem: Environmental > Terrestrial > Soil >... | reverse complement strand
TCTACTCGCGGCTGCAAATTCCGGAGCATTGCATCATCCTCTGCCCGAACCACACCGGCAAGGGCGTTCCTCTCTCGATCATGACCACAACCGCTTGGCAGACGCCGCTCGGCGAAGTCGCCGTCAGCGAGAAGTTGGGCTCTGACCTCCTGCAAAGCTTCCCGACGCTTCAGGAAGACAGCGCAGCTCATCGCTCTGAACATGCTATCGAAGTGCAGTTGCCCTTCCTGCAGGCGCAGCAAAATCAACTGCACATCGTTCCCATCGCCGTCGGTATCAGCGACTTCGGCGTTCTTCGCGGGTTAGGCGAGGCCCTCGCCAAGGGGATCGGCGCGAGCGATCAGAACGTCCTCATCATCGCCTCCAGCGACATGAACCACTACGAGTCCGACGCGCTGACTCGCGTGAAGGACCACAAGGCAATCGAGCGTGTGCTCGCGATGGACGCGCGCGGCTTGTGGGAAGTCGTGATGGCGGAACACATCAGCATGTGCGGTTTTGGACCGACGGTCGTCATGCTGACCGCGGCCAAGATTCTCGGAGCGACGGGCGCAACGCTCGTTCGCTATGCGACTTCCGGCGACGTCTCAGGCGATCGCGACAGAGTTGTCGGCTACGCGGGCATTGTCGTTGTGTGAAGATGGAATCAGCGACTGCCCTCAGCGTCAAGCAGGCGCTGGGCGCGGGCGCGGGCCACGTTGACCACCGATTGGTCGGCAACGACCTGTTGCAGGATCGGTTGGATCGCTGATACTTCGACCAGCATCCGGGTCTGCGCCATCTCCTGCATGCGCTTGAGTTCCGCATCGAGCGCGAGTTTCTGGTAGCGCCGGTCGTAGTCGATGCGATGTCCGAATTCGAGCGTCGCGGATAGATTCTGAAACAGGCTGGTGAGTTCCTGCGCGGCCGTGTTCGACGAAAAATTGTAGGTGGCCTGCCCCGTTCGGCTCGCATCTCTATAGGTGAGCGTCTTCTTGCCGGTGAACGCCTGTCCCTTGTGGTGAGAATCCAGATCTTTCTGAAAGTATCCCGCCTTATCCGCTAACGCAAATACCTTCTGCCGCATTTCGGAAGAGAGCGGGAAATCCAGATCGAAGCTGTCCGTTTCGTCGCTGTCCGCCGAGATGCGCCCGGTGGACTGGTAGTGGGCAAGGCCATCGGAGAAGACCCGAATCGAATAATGCTCCGGCTGCGATGCCGGGAAATCCAGCGTGAAAGTCACCAGGGCCGCGCTCGCTTCCCCAGAAGCGGTGGGCGGCTGCGGCCACGCCAGGGAAGGAAGAATGAGCAGAACAAACAGATAGATTCGATGCGGCATGGGCCGCTGTAATCATTGGGGATACGATTGCCAGTGTCAAGGGGGCTAGCAGCTTGAGCTCCCAGGCCATAACCCGAGAGCTCAGCGCAATGCGCGACGAACCCAGATCGAAGTTCCGGCTATTTGCACGTTGCCGTGTATCCAATTGACTCCGAGGAATTCAGAAAGATCTGTCCCGAGATGACGTCGTTGTTGTTGATGCCGCCCGCAACCGTGTAAAACGACCCGGGGTAAACGATGCTCTTGAACGCTTCGTTCTCGTAGATAAACCCCCACGACTTGTCCGCCGAAATGCGGTTGCCCACGATCAGCCCGGAATTGTTGATGCCCGTGAGAATCGTGCCGAACCGCGATTTCGGGAAATTGATGGTCGTGAATTTTCCGTTCTCCCACAGGAAGCCGTTGTTCACCCACCCGCTGGCGGAAGATCCGACGACGGCATTCTTATCATTCACTGCCATCGGGTAGGTCACCTGGCCGTCGGGATACGCGATGCTGGTGTACTGCCCGTTGGAATACAGAAAACCTTTGACCGATCCGCCTCCTCCGTAGCTGCCCGCCAGCGCGCCGACGTGATTGACTCCGAAGAGCCAGGTATTGGCTGCCTTCGGATAGTTAACCGGCGCGAAGGTGCCGTTCGTGAGCGTGAAGCCGTGCATTTTCGTACTGCTGTCCTGGTAAGAACCTGCGTTGGTGCCAGTCGAGTTGTCTCCATACAAGCCGGTCATGGTCGATTTTGGCGCCGAGTACACGGTGATGACTCCGCTGGGCGAGCGCACGAAGCCCACCAGAGCTTGCGTAGCGATGTCTTGCAGTTGACCCACCACGGTGCCGTCGTCGCCAATGCCTTGCACGGCGTTTATCGTGTATTTCGAAGGTGCGGTGAAAGTATCGAAGGTGCAGGAAGCTTGTTCGGCATGCAAAGCGGATGAGACGGAAACGAGCAGGATGATGGCGAGAAAATGGCGGGGGCCCATGAATTCTCCTGATTGAATTTTGTTTGAAACGCCCGTTTTAGCGGACGGCTCATTCAAGAATACTGTGGGAATCGGGAATTATACGTGACCTGTGTACTAACGAGTGTTCAGATCGAAAACAGTTATCGGGCACGGCCGATAGTAACGGGGAGCCGAATTGCCGCCTTTGAAAGCGGCCTGTGAAGTGCTGTCCTCGCGAATTTTTGAAATGGCTATCGAGTGGAACCAGGCTTTAGTCCGCAACGCGGCCCGCAACTCGCGGCTCGCGACCTGACTGCCGGTCGAGAGTAGCCGCGGTGTGCAGGTGGCAGATTGCGATGGCGAGCGCGTCCGCGGCATCTGCTGGCTGAGGAATCTCGTCGAGGCACAGAAGCCGCGCGACCATCTGCTGCACCTGGTGTTTCTCCGCCTTGCCGTAGCCGACGACGGCGGACTTGATCGAGAGCGGCGAATATTCGGCAACCTCGAGACCGGCGGATGCCGCGGTCAGCATGGCGACTCCGCGAACCTGCCCGAGCTTTAATGCGGACTTTACATTGAGCGCGTAGAAGACGTCTTCAATCGCAACCCGGTCGGGACGGTGATCGGCGATGAGTTGCTCCAGCCCGCGAGCGATGATCGAGAGTCGCATCGGCATCGGATCGCGCGGAGAAACCTTGATGGCTCCGCAAATGACGCAGACCAGTCGGTCGCTGCCGCGGTGCGCAGGGTTGCGGTGAGCATTGCCGTTGCGTTGCGAACTGGGCACTGCATCGCAGAGAAGGTCCACGATGCCATAACCTGTGTACTCCGTGCCGCAATCAATGCCGAGGACGCGCATGCTTGTTGGCAAGTGTAACCTGCGGCATGTATCTTTGCGGATCGTATTTCATCGAAGAACCGTGGAGGTGAATCCGATGGCCCGAATTGAGGGAGCCGACCCGCGAAAACAAGGCTGGCTTGCGGGCTTGTTTACCGGCATCGTCTACAGCGTGACGAAACGCAAGGTGGGACGCGTGATCGAACCCACAAAGATCACCGCCCACCACTCCAGAATTCTTTGGGGCTACGGGCAAATGGAGCAGGCGCTCGGCGCAAGTTCCCTGGTCGATAGCGCGCTGAAGCATCTCGCGGAAATTCGCGTCGCCACGCTCGTGGGCTGCCCTTTTTGAATCGACATCGGCTCTGCGGTCGGCAGAGCGGCGGGCGTGGCGCGGGAGAAGATCGAAGCCCTCGCGGACTACCGGACAAGTGAGCTTTTCTCCGTGACAGAAAAGCAAATTCTGGAATTTGCGGACCACATGACGCAGACGCCCGCGGAAATTCCGCATGCGCTGTTTGAAAATCTCCGTCAACAATTCAACGCGGCGCAACTGGTGGAACTGACGGCGACCATCGCGTGGGAGAACTACCGGGCCCGCTTCAATCATGCATTCGGCGCGGAGTCGGAAAATTTTTCTGCGGGTAGCGTGTGTGCCGTCCCCTCGAGGCTGCCGCGTGAGCGCTCGGCGCCGTGACCGGCGTCCAACCTGTAACGCCTGCATCCCGTTACGTCGACGGAAATGCGCGCGGTCGAAGTCATCGTGCACCCGTAGTAAAAGCGACCGTGATACCCTGATATTTCAACCCATTTCCCACGGCCAGACCGGTGGAGTCAACCCGCCCGTGGCGCAAACTTATACGGCAGGAGCAGGCAATGAAGATCGGGGTATTGACGGGCGGTGGCGATTGTCCCGGCCTGAATGCGGTGATACGAGCGGTGGTGCGGAAGGGCACGTTCCACTATGGCGACGAGTTTGTCGGCTTCATGGAAGGCTGGCGCGGCTTGCTGGAAGACAAGACGATGGAACTCTGTCTCTCGACCGTGGGTGGAATTCTGCCCCGCGGCGGGACGATCCTGCGCACCTCGCGCACCAACCCGGCCAAGCACGAGGGAGGGCTGGAGCGCTGCATAGAAAACCTGAAGCTGCATGGCTGCGATGCCCTGATTGCCATCGGCGGCGATGACACGCTCTCGGTGGCGGAGAAGCTCTTCAAGATGGGCGTGAAGGTGGTCGGCGTTCCCAAGACCATCGACAACGATCTGGCAGGGACCGATTTCACCTTCGGCTTCGACACCGCTGTGAACGTGGCCACCAACGCAATCGACCGCGTCCACACTACGGCGGAAGCGCACAACCGCGTGATCGTGGTCGAGGTCATGGGGCGCGACTCGGGATGGATCGCGGCGTACAGCGGGATTGGCGGCGGCGCCGACGTGATCCTCGTTCCCGAGGTGCCATTCGACATCGAACAGGTCGCGGAACTGATTCGCCAGCGCCACTCGCGCGGCCGGTACTTCAGCATCGTTGTCGCGGCCGAAGGGGCCAAGTTTGCCGGAGGCGTCGAAATGCACGACGGCGCGCCGGTTCTGCAGGACGTAGGACGCGACGAATTCGGCCATCTGCGACTCGGCGGCATCGGCTCGGTATTGGCGCGCGAGATCGAGAAGCGCACCGGATTCGAGACGCGTTCGGTGGTTCTTGGCCACATCCAGCGGGGCGGTTCGCCCAGCGCCTTCGATCGCGTGCTGGCTACGCGCTACGGACTGGGCGCGATCGACATGGTGCATCGCGGCGAATTCGGACACATGGCGGCCCTGCGCGGCAACAAGATTATCTCGATTCCGATCAGCGAGGCGATCGCCTCCAATCGCAAGTTGGACCAGGAGATTCTGGACTGCGCCACTGGCATTCTTGACGTGCTGGAGGAGAAGGCGGAGAAGTAGGGAGCTTCTGGCGGCGAGCCGCTAGCTTCTGGCTCCCCGCTTCTCGCAGCGGGTTGCGTCTCGGGTCGCGAGACTCGGGTTGCGAGCCTTCCGGGCTACCATCGTCTTCTCCTGCTCCCTCTTTCGGCGCGCCAGGATAATGTCGACCGTCGAGTCATCCTGAGCGAAGCGGGGAAAGCGAAGCGCAGCCCCGCGCAGTCGAAGGGTCCCTGCCGCCAACCCGCATCTTCCCGCCAAAACAGAAAATATCCTCCTAAGTCTCTGATTCCAAAAGACCGCACCTCGCGGCTTCCCGATACTAACTAGCAAACACCAGACTCGGCCCGACCCGCCCCGTGATACTCGTCACAAACGCCCGTGACATATATCACGGCCCGAGGTTCGTACCTGCCCTAATCTTCCTCCCAGGGTGAGGTCATCCATGAAGGTTCTAGAGCCAACCAAAGAAGACAACAAACACATGAACAGCGCACCCTCCCAGCAGCCGCAGCCTTCCGCCAAGGGCGAATTCAAGCCCCGCCTGATTTTCTGGGAAGTCACCAAGGGATGCAATCTCCGCTGCGTTCATTGCCGCGCCACCGCGACCGAACTCAGCTCTCCTACCGATCTGCCCACCGCCAAAGCGCTCGACATCATCGATCAGATCGCCGCCCATTCCAATCCCATTCTCGTGCTCAGCGGAGGCGAGCCGCTTTACCGCTCCGACATTTTCCAGTTGGCAAAGTATGCCAATGACAAAGGGCTGCGCGTCGCGCTCGCCACCAACGGAACGCTCGTCACCAAGGAAGTCGCCCGCATGATCGTCGACTCCGGCGTGAAGCGCGTCTCCATCAGCCTCGACGGAGCCGATGCCCTCACGCACGACAGCTTCCGCGGAATTCCTGGAGCTTTCGAAGCCGCCCTGCATGGCTTCCGCAACCTGAAAGATTTAGGCATGTCGGTGCAGATCAACATGACCATCGCCCGTCACAACGCCGAACAGTTGCCGCGCGTCCTCGATATGTGCAAGACCATCGGAGCCGACGCTCTGCACACCTTCCTGCTCGTCCCCGTTGGATGCGGCGTCGATATCGCCACCGATCAGATGGTTCCGCCCGAAGAATACGAGCAGATGCTGAACTGGTTCTACGATCAGTCGCTCGAAGGCGGAATCGAACTCAAGGCGACCTGCGCTCCCCACTATTTCCGCGTGGTGCGCCAGCGACGCGTAGCCGATCGCCACGCAGCCGAAGCGGCCGCCAAAGCCGCGCCTGCAGCCTCAACCCCTCCCGATGCCATCGGCCCCGCGGACACGCTCATGCCCGGAGGCACCGGAATCCTGCTCAAGCCGCAAGCCGCCCCGCGCGGCAATCACACCGGCCATCCGGCGGGACATCCCGGCGGGAACCCGAACGACATGAACGCGATGACCAAAGGCTGCCTCGCCGGAACCGGCGTTTGCTTCCTCTCGCACGAGGGAGAAGTTTTCCCTTGCGGATATCTGCCCGCCATCGCCGGCGATCTCCGCAAGGAGAAGTTCGCCGACATCTGGGCCAGCGCCAAGGTCTTCAACGAACTGCGCGACACCAATAACCTGACCGGAAAGTGCGGCTGCTGCGAGTTCCGCAACGTCTGCATGGGATGCCGCGCCCGCGCCTATGCTGCCACCGGAGACTACTTGGCCGAAGAACCCTTCTGCGTCTACGAGCCCAAGTCTCCGCAGCTCCGGCCCCAGGTTACCAAGATCAACAACTGATTTCCCTCCTCCTGGAAGCTGGGGAAGAGCAAGGTGAGAGCTCTTCCCTTTTTTATTGGTTGATGGATAGTATGAACATCACGATCAACAGCCAAGCAGCCAGCCCAGCGGAACCAGCAAGGCGCGAAACAAGAGCGTGAGAGACAAGCATCGATGCTCGTGACTCGTAGCTCGATACTCGTGGCTCGAGACCCGAGACTCGGAACCCGATACCTTAGACTCGGAAGAGTCGAGGATTCCAGAAAGGAGCGGTTATGTTCTCCCATGGATTTGTGAAACACCTCTTAGTGAAGCGTGTCCCGGTATCTCGAAAGCAACTTTCTATTCTGGTCCTAGTGTTCGGATTCGTATTGAGTGTGCGCTGCGGATTCGGGCAGCAGGCTCCTGCTAACCCTTTGGTGGTGCCCTATGGAACGCCGGTAAGCGTTGAGGTGGCGAAGAAAGCGGCGGCGGCGGCTTTAGAGGAGGCGCGGAAGAATGGTCTGCTGATGGCGGTGGCGGTGGTCGATCCGCATGGCGACCTGGTGTATTACGAGAAGATGGACAACGCGCAACTGGGAAGCGCGAAGGTGTCGGTAAACAAGGCACGGTCGGCGGCGCTGTTCAAGCGTCCGACAAAAGTATTTCAGGATGCGCTGGCGAGCGGGGGCGCGGGGCTGCGCGTGCTGGGGCTGGAAGGAGCGGTGCCGGTCGAGGGCGGATTGCCTTTGATGGTGGGCGGCAAGATCATTGGGGCAATCGGGCTCTCCGGAGATACAAGCGAGCACGACGGGCAGTGCGCCCGGGCGGGCGCGGAGGCCGTGCAGTGAGACGGCGGCGTTCATGCCTTCCTGCCTGATTGTTGGATTTGGGAACCCGCTGCGTTCGGATGACGGCGTCGGGTTGAAGGCGGCGGCGGCGATTGAGCGTGAGCTGGCTTCGTCTTCGACTTCCGCGTCGTCGCCGTCGTCGCGGCCATTATTGTCTTCGTTGGACGTGGTGGTGCTGGCGGGGCAGCAGCTTACTCCGGAGATGAGCGAAGCGGTGGGTTGCGCCGAGCGGGTGCTATTTCTGGATGCGTCTCATGCGGGGGCTGCGGGAGAGATCCGCCTTTTGCGAATCAGGCGCGACCCTGCGTTCGATCCGGGGAGTTTGTCGCACGACCTGGAGCCTTCATCCCTGCTGGAACTGGCGGCACGCTATTTTCAGGCCGAGCCGAAGGCTTGGCTGCTGACTCTTACGGGCGAAAACTTCGAATTGGGGGAGCGGTTCTCTCCGGCGGTCGAGGGCGCGTGGAACGCCTATCTGGAGCGCATCCGGAGCTGGATTTCTGGTTTGTAATCTGCGCTTTGCGGGGCTAACACTTTGGTGGTTCCGATTAGCACCCGAGGGCCATACTCAGGCGGATGGACTAGTCTTACATTGCGGTTGAGCAGTTCTGGGGGAGGGCTGCCCGGGCGTCAGGATTCCAAAAGAATCTGGCGCCCGTTTTATTTTTGGCGCGTGTCCGCTTTTGTGATGGCGCACGCGACGAGGTCATCGGCAGCAGCGCAAGCCGCCAGCCACGGAACGAATCCCGTCGAAAACTCTAAGGAGCCCGAAAATGGAGAAGTCACAGGTGTCGATGAAGGCTGTCGCAAGGGGATGCACGTTCGCCCTCACGCTTGCCATGTTCCTGAACAGCGGTTTTCCAGCCCGCGCCCAGGGGGCCCCGAAAACCCTCCTCAAGCATGTGCTCAACGGCACGTACTATGACGCCAGCCCAGCCTATCCTTTTGCGCAGGCCTCCTGTAGTACAAGCGACTGCCAGGCAACGGCGAACATGTACACGGAAAGCATTTCCTGTCCGGGAGCTACCGGTGTGAAGTGTACTTACGAGGTCGACGTCGTGGCGCAGACCGGATTACAGAGCGGGGAAGGCCAATATCAATTCCTGATCGACGGCGTGGCCCCTAACAGTGGGTACGGAACGGATCCGAATGGCTTTTGGAATTGGGGTATCGGCCAAAACGGCGGGGGATGGGCAGGTTCGGCCGCTTATGCAGTCACTTCGCAGGTGACGAATGCCAGCGCAAACCAGTCGCACTCGATCGTGGTGAACCTGGGATGCTCCGCTGCGGGACTGCCTAATCCTGGGTGCTTTGTAAACTCAGGCCCGGCCAACTTGACGGTGAGGGTGCTCAAACCGTAAGTGTATTTCGATCCGCTCAATTGGTGGAGATGGTGAAGTTTACGGTGATGCGGGCCTGGGTTTCGACGGGCTGGCCGTTTTGCAGGTAGGGCTTGAAGTGCCACTGCTTCACGGCTTCGCGGGCGGCGGCGGCGAGGATATCGGGGCCGCTCAAAATCTCCAATTCCTGGATGGTGCCATCGCGGGCGATGAGCACGCGCAAACTGACCGCTCCTTGGACCTTCATCTGGCGGGCCAGCAGCGGGTAGTCGGGAGGGACGCTGAGGCTGACGCTCTGGGCGGTTTGCGGAGAGAGTTCGACGCGTCCGGGTCCGCTGGCGGCGGGAACGGCGGAACGGGCGGTGGTGGTTCCGGTGGCGATGCTGGGGCCGGCTCCGGGATCGACACGAATGGCAGTGCTCCCGGCGCCAACGTTAATGCGATGGTTGCCGGAAACGACTTCGACCTCGAGGGGCGGCAGGACGGCGCGCTGGGTCGTCGCGGACATGGGCTGATCCGGGATGGGCGCGGGGGCTATCGACTTGGCGACCTTCTTTTCAGAAGGCGCCGGAGCCGGAGTGGGAGTCTCCTGGGGCATCACGCTTTTCCACATGCGGACGGCGGCTACGGCTGTTTCTCCGTTGGAGGGAAACCAGAAATCCCAATCCTTAAGGATGACGGCTGCGAGCGCGGCCAGGAGAATACCGAGGGCAATCAACATGCGCTTGCGCTGGACGGCGGCATCGGGCGGGACGGGCAATCCAAAGGGCTGGTCGAGGTGAGCGTGTTCGAGGTGGCTCTCGGACTGGCTCTCGTCATGAAGCGTGGGCATGAAGGGTCCTTGGAAATGGCTTCCCGCCGGGGGAACGACTGCGCCTAGTATGCCCTGAAAGCGGCGTAAATTCCAGCAGAACAGCAGGTTCGCGGGGGCACGACCGGGCCATATCCGCCCTGTGACAGCTATCACACCCACATGTGCCACGAGTCACCGCCGCAAGTTAATAGGGGACGCACACTGAATGCGTGATACCCGTCACACCGGTGACCGTCAGGCAACCATGGCGGGGAACCCGGAGGGAGTCACAAGGGGGGCGCCACATGCTGTCACCATACGGTCTGGACATAATCGAAAGCTGCCTTACTTGCAAGATGCGCGCCGACCGCATCTTCTGCGACCTGCCCACCGCCGCGCTGCAATCCTTTGAGAGCATCAAGTACGCGACCGCCTACCCGAAGGGAGCCGTGCTGTTTGTGGAAGGCCAGGCCCCGCGCGGGATTTTTGTTTTGTGCAAGGGCCGGGTGAAGCTGTCGATCTGCGCAAGCGATGGCAAGACGCTCATCCTGAAGATTGCGGAGCCGGGCGAAGTGCTGGGACTGAGCGCGGCCGTTTCGGGGAAGGCTTACGAATTGACGGCGGAGACGATCGATCCGTGCCAGGTGAATTTTGTGAAGCGGGAAGATTTTCTGCGCTTCCTCAAAGAGCACAGCGAAGCGTGCTTCAAGGTGGCGGAGCAGCTCAGCGAAAAGTACAACGTGGCGTGCCATGAAGTGCGCTCGCTTGGATTGTCGCATTCGGCGGCGGAGAAACTGGCGAAGCTACTGATCGAGTGGAGTTCGAAGAATGGCGAGGCACAAAAGCAGGAACCCCGGCTGAAGCTGGCTTTGACGCACGAAGAGATTGCCCAGATGATCGGGACCTCGCGCGAGACGGTGACGCGGCTGTTTGCCGATCTGAAGAAGCGGCAGATCCTGCAGACCAAGGGATCGACGCTGGTAATTCGCAACAAGGCGGCTTTGCGGTCGCTGGCTACAACCGGATAGTTGGGCTCTCGGCTTTTGGCTCTAGCTCCCGGCTTTCATTTTCCTGCTTGAATCGGGACGATGGGTTTGGCCTGGGGCTTTTGCGTTCTACCTTTCGAAACAAACCCATTCCCGCCGGAAACGAACCCATTTCCCTGTGCGAAGGGTCACTATTTTGGGTGACTCGAATCACTGTTTATTCGCCTCCCCACGCGTATCAAGGCTACAGGGGAGAAATATATGTCGCAGAGCTGTCTCGATTGCGGGCAGCGCTCGGATCGTGTTTTCTGCGATCTGGCGCCCGAAGCT
>Ga0187851_10004732_pt1 | contig 11041 bp, 6 predicted proteins | sample June2016WEW_6_10_FD_132997 | JGI IMG/M metagenome (GOLD analysis project Ga0187851, IMG submission 132997) | Peatland microbial communities from SPRUCE experiment site at the Marcell Experimental Forest, Minnesota, USA - June2016WEW_6_10 | ecosystem: Environmental > Terrestrial > Soil > Wetlands... | reverse complement strand
TCGGGGCGGTTCCTGGACCGCTTCGGCTTTCGGCATACCAGCCTGTTTTATACCGCGATGATGATTGCTGGAATCCTGCTCACGCTGGTCAGATCGCTGCCGGTGGTGATTGCCGGCCTCGCTATTTTTTCTTCAGGGGTGTTTATTGCGCAAGCGGCTGCCACGGTGCAGACGGGAGCCATTGCGGGACGAGCTCGATCCTCAGCTGCCGGGCTTTACGTGACCTTTTATTATCTGGGAGGCAGCGCGGGGGCGACGTTGACGGATTGGTTCTGGCGGTGGAAGGGCTGGCCGGGGTGCGTGGCGCTCTTCGGTGCGGTTGCGGTATTGAGTCTGGCTCTGGCGTGGACGAGCAGCCGTCCTCTCGAGGAACGGGATTCGGGGGAAATTGAACTGCTCGGGAATTGAGGGAATCGCAAGCTCGCTTTTTCCACGTTCCACTGTAAGCAATTCGCAACCGGCCAGAGCTTCAGATCGGGGAGTTCAAGGGGGGACGCCTGGCTTTCATCGGGAATCGCCCTAGATGAGATCCCGTAGAGTTACACGCCCTGGCGCTGTAGGCGCAATCCCCGCCCAAGGTGTCCGCATCACAGGTGTGCGCAATCGCCGACGGAGAACCTGCCTCGGCCTTGCGCACCATCTTTCTGATCATGGAGCGATCAATCATGGAAAGATCTTTGAATGCAATGCACATTTGGGTTTCGGTCTTGCTCACGGTGCTGGCCGTTTCCGGCGCATGGGGGCAAGACGTAAAAACCGACTATGACCACCACGCCAATTTCTCGCAGTATCACACCTACTACTGGGAGAAGGTTAAGACCACCGATCCTCTATGGCAGAGCCGCATTCAGGACGCCGTCGATCACGAATTACAGGGGAAGGGCTGGCAGAGGGTCGAAAACGGGGGTGATGTCGCTGTGACCGCAGTGGGCAGCGCCCGGAACCAGCAGGAATATCAGACGTTTTACGACGGGCTGGGAGGCTGGCGTTGGGGCGGCTTTGGCGAGACCACAACCCAGGTGGAAAACTATCGCGTGGGCTCGCTGGTGCTCGACTTTTACGATGGGCATAACAAACAGCTGATCTGGCGGGGCGTGGCGAATGACACGCTGTCCGACAAGCCGGATAAAAATGAGAAGAAGCTGGACAAGGCAGTCAACAAGATGCTGGATCATTTCCCGCCGAAATAAAAGGGTCCCAAGTTTCGATGCCGGTGCGGAGGTAAGCCCGTGCCGGCATCGTTGTATGCATCCTACCCAGTCACTGATTACCCGTCACTCATATCCAAACAATAGAACGGCGCCCATGGAATTGCTTCTATTCCGCAGCTATCGGCATCTGTAAAATGTGTGGTGGGCGAGAGATGCCGCCCTAAGGTCCTTGGGAGATAGATTTATGTCTACGACGGCGACACAAATTCCGCTGCAGGATCTGCGGCTGTTCCGGCAAGCCTGCTACATCGATGGAGCGTGGGTTGCGGGAAGCGGCGCGAACGCGATCAAAGTTGACGATCCGGCCACCGGCGAAATCATCGGGACCGTCCCCAATATGGGTGCAACGCAGACGCGGCAGGCGATTGAGGCCGCGGCACGGGCATTTCCCGCCTGGCGCAGCCGGACCGCGAAGGAACGCGCCATTGTGCTGCGGCGGTGGTTTGATTTGATGATCGCCAACCAGGACGATCTTGCCAATCTGATGACGCTCGAGCAGGGCAAGCCGCTGACCGAGTCCCGCGGCGAAGTGATCTATGCCGCTTCGTTTCTGGAGTGGTTCGGCGAAGAGGCCAAGCGCGTCTATGGCGATACGATTCCGGGGCACCAGGCGGACAAGAGAATTGTGGTCATCAAGGATCCGGTCGGCGTCGTCGCGTGTATTACGCCGTGGAATTTTCCGCTGGCGATGATCACCCGGAAGGCTGGCCCGGCGCTGGCGGCGGGGTGCACCGTTGTGCTGAAGCCGGCATCGCAGACTCCGTTCTCTGCGCTCGCGCTGGCCGAACTTGCCGAGCGCGCCGGGGTGCCGAAGGGCGTCTTCAACGTGATCACGGGCAAGGCGAGCGAAGTGGGCGGGGAACTCGCTTCCAATCCGACCGTCAGAAAACTTTCTTTCACCGGATCGACCGAGATCGGAAAGCTTCTGATGGCGCAGTGTGCCGGGACGGTGAAAAAGCTCTCGCTCGAACTCGGAGGCAACGCTCCTTTTATCGTGTTCGACGATGCCGATCTGGATGCGGCGGTCGAGGGCGGGATCGCGTCCAAGTACAGGAACAGCGGCCAGACTTGTGTGTGCACGAACCGCTTCCTGGTGCAGGATGGGGTGTACGACGCCTTTGCCGCGAAGCTGGCAACGGCCGTGAAGGCGCTCAAACCGGCTCGCGGGTTCGAGCCGGGCGCAACACAGGGACCGCTGATCGATCAGAATGCGGTCGAAAAAGTAGAGGACCACATCCGGGATGCCACGTCAAAAGGCGCTAAGGTGCTCGTGGGCGGACATCGTCATGCGCTGGGCGGGCGCTTTTTCGAACCGACCATCCTGACCGGCGTGACGCCCGCGATGGCGGTGGCGAAAGAAGAGACGTTCGGGCCGCTGGCGCCGCTTTTCCGATTCAAGACGGAATCGGATGCAATCGCCCTCGCCAACGATACCCAGTTCGGCCTGGCCGCTTATTTCTATGGTCGCGATATCGCGCGGGTGTGGCGGGTTGCGGAAGCGCTCGAGTATGGGATCGTGGGCATCAATACAGGGATCATCTCCACCGAGGTGGCGCCGTTTGGGGGAGTGAAAGAATCAGGCGTGGGCCGCGAAGGTTCGAAGTACGGAATCGAGGAATATCTGGAGATCAAGTATCTGTGCTTTGGGGGTATCCGCTGACGCGGCAGCGCCGACCAAGCGCTAAAAATGTCCAGCCGCGGGCAGGTATCTGAATTTGGATCCACTTACTTCGATGGTGCGCTTTCCCCCATATTTCGGGTTAGCCCAAAAGGCTAACTACCTACTTTTCTGTTGACAAGGCTTGATCGCTTCGACGATGATCTGCGCCTGTGGGCGCGGCATTCCACTCGATAACCGACCAACTTTCGGACTAACCCATTGAGCCCTTATTGACTTATCTTGAGTTGATAGTCAGGTGTCGAGGCCGACGCCGGAGGCCATTGGGAACGGGAGCGAGACGCGCTGGACCCGCAACGAAAACAAAACAGAGAGGGAATATGAAAATCGCCGCAAGCCGCTTTGCTGTCATCGCCATGATGTTCGCTGTCGTCACGCTGCTGGTCACCGGGCTCGCCAGCGCCGAAGGAGTGCCGCCGCAATGTCCCAGCACGATCACATCGTGCGGTTGCACCATTGGGGCACACGGCAACTACGAACTGGGAAATAACCTGTATGCGTACCAGGGACTGACGCTAAAGAACAGTTGTATCGACATCGACCAGTTACACGTCAATCTTAATCTGAACGGCTACGACATTTTCGGGCCGGGAAACACCGAAGACTGCCAGGATACGCAGAAACCATTCCACCGGCAGGCGCTCGGGCCTCTATCAAAATCCAATTTTGGAGTGGGTATCCATGTGATGCCGGGGGCGGAGAATGTCGAGATCACCTCAGGTTTGGGGGATGACGGAGGGGACTTTATTTGCGGATGGAATTACGGCCTGGAAAGCGAGGGCACGAATGTAAGCGTCTCCAGTATCTTCGCCGGGGATAACAATGTGGGCTTCCTTTTTAATAATGCCACCGACAACGCCTGCGTTTTTTGTGATGGTGGATACAACGTCACCGGCCTTCAGATCTCCGGCGGGTCGGGAAACACCTTGAACAATACCGACAATGGCTATAACAGCCAATATGGGTTTTGGATTGACGGGAGCAAGCACAACCAGCTCACGGAAAATAACGCGTTCAACAATGGCATCGCCGGGTACTACATGGGGTGCTCGTCCATCGGGAATGTAAAACCCTTAATCCCGTGCACGGAGAGCACAAATACCGGAAACAGTCTGATTTTCAATGGCGCCTATGATAATGGCCGTTATGGGATCGCCGTCGAAAGGCAGAGTTTCTGGAACAGCTTCAGCCAAAACGCAACCGACATGGACGGCACCAAAGACATCATCGATGGCGATGGCAATTGCGTTTACAACAGCTACCAGGGCGACGAGTATGGAACCAAGTCACCGAGCTGTATTGAGTAAGCCTTAAGGACGAATGATCAGGGGACACAACCGAGGTATGGACAACGCCAGTCTCGGGGCGCATCATTCCCCGCAATGGGCGCGGCATTTCACGGAGCGCAAAAACTTTCGACGTAACCCTGCACGTTTCACAGCCAGTGGCACGGAGAACTCTTCCGTCGTGCTCGGAGGAAAAATGTTCTTGAATGTTCTTGAATGAGAGGGAATATGAAGATCACTCCAAGTCGTATTGCTGTCATCGCCATGATGTTCGCTGTTTTCACGCTGCTGGCCACCGGGCTCGCCAGCGCCGAAGGAGTTCCGCCGCAATGTCCGAGCACGATTACGGCGTGCGGGTGCACCATTGGGGCGCACGGCAACTACATACTGGGCAGTAACCTGTATGCGTACCAGGGACTGACACTAACCAACAGTTGCATCGATATCGACCAGTTACACGTCAATCTGAACCTGAACGGCTACGACATTTTCGGGCCGGGGAACACCGGAGACTGCCAGGATACGGAGCAACCATTCCACCGGCAGGCGCTCGGGCCTTTGTCGCCATCGAATTTAGGAGTGGGTATCCATGTGATGCCGGGCGCGGAGAATGTCGAGATCACCGGTGGTTTGGGGGATGAGGGAGGGAACTACATTTGCGGATGGAATTACGGACTGGAGAGCGAGGGCACGAATGTAAGTGTCGGAAGTATCTTCGCCGGAGACGACAATGTGGGCTTCCTTTTTAATAATGCCACCGACAACACCTGCAATTTTTGTGACGCCGAATTCGATATCACCGGCCTTCAGATCTCCGGAGGCTCAGGGAATGCCGTGACCGCTAGCGCCAGTGGCATTAACACCCAATACGGGTTTTGGATTGACGGGAGCAAGCACAACCAGTTCACGAGTAATTACTCGTTCGTCAATGGCATCGCCGGGTACTACGTGGGGTGCTCATCCACCGGGAATGTAAAACCCTTAATCCCATGCACGGAGGGGACAAATACCGGCAACAGCCTGATTTTCAATGACTCTAATCAGAATGGCCGTTATGGGATCGCCGTCGAAAGGCAGAGTTTCTGGAACAGCTTCAGCCAAAACGCAACCGAAATGGACGGCACTAAGGACATCATCGACGGCGATGGCAATTGCGTTTACAACAGCTACCAGGGTGACGATTATGGAACCAAGTCACCGAGCTGTATCCAGTAGGCACTTCCCGCCGGAGTTTTGAGCGGCAATTGCTTAGCCATAGGGACCGTGCGCCGGGAAGCGCTGGCGAAATCCCGGCGCACGGCCAGTGCTGGGGCGAGGGCTCCCCGCCCGCGATGGCATAGATAAAAGTATTTCCCTTCACCAGATCTTGCCAGAACGAACTTTCCGTCGGCAGAGAGCCAGCCATCACGGGCGCCCTCGGGAGTCACTGGCCGCGCTGCAGCGCCGGTTCCCTGCTGTCCGACATCCTGCCCTAGAAGCGCGTGCCGCCGTCTTGCCGGCCCGATATCATAGAGCGTGCAAATATTCAGGATGATTCAGGCTGGAAACAGCCTTGGCCTCGCGCCCGAAACGCTGCCGCCGAGTGGCATCGTCGGAGAGGCGAGAAGGAAGAATCTTGATGGCAACGGTACGCTCGAGGCGCTGTATCGCGCACTCATAAACCTCGCCCATCCCGCGCGGAGCCCCCCGCAGCGCGACAATGTGTAAAATTAGTGGGACCAGATGGGCCCGTAGCTCAAGCGGATAGAGCATCGGATTTCTAATCCGAGGGTTGGGGGTTCGATTCCCTCCGGGCCTACCACCATCAAATTCCTCCCGCATCCGATTGCGGGCCCGCACGATTTCCGGTTCGGCCCACCCTTCAAGCGCTGAGAGTTGCGTCGCCGAGCTCTCGTCTTCAGTAGCGCCGGTCCGGCCTGGGCGCGACGATTACACGCCGTGCCCCTTAAGTTCATCGGTTCGTCGATGTCACTCCGGTAACTAAGCCGCGGTCACGTTCTTATTTACATCTGTAGTGACAGTAACGATGCTTACTTGTGGAAATAGTCCCGTAATGGGAATCAGTTCCAAAATGACATAACTCACGGCAACTCCTACTTATAAGTGCAGTGACAGATACTCTTAACTTGAAAATATTTGCATACGTTCGCTCAGACAACGCGTGGCCTTCTACCGCGTCGCAGTAAGTATCCAGATGTAAACATACATACGTCGGCGGCGCGTCGCGCACTCTGGCACACTGCCTGCACTGTTGCAGGCAACCACTCGTTCACAGGTTGCGCTTGAGTGAAGGTGACACAGGTTCAATGGTCGGCAACGTCTACAGTTACCAGAAGGAAACAAATTATGAATAAGTTCCAGATTGGAATCGCGTTTCTGTTTCTCGTCGTCCTCTCCGCCTGCGGTGGAGGCAGCAATTCCAGCACGACCACCAAACCGCCGGTCACGCCGGTTCTGCAGTCCATTCAGATTACTCCGGGAGCAGCCTCGATTGCCGCCGGGCTCTCGCAGCAATTCACCGCCACCGGGAACTACAGCGACAACACGAGCAGGAACCTGACGAGTTCCGCCACGTGGAGTTCTTCAAATACCGCCTCGGCAACTATTTCGAATGCCGGAGTCGCTAATGGCAAGGCGCAAGGCTCGGCGAGCATCTCGGCGGCAGTTTCCGGCGTGAGCGGCAGCACAACGCTCACGGTGACGGCTCCGGCGCTGGTATCGCTGGCGGTCTCGCCCGCCAATCCATCGATCGCGTTGGGGACGACCGTGCAATTCGCGGCGACCGGCACGTTCACCGATGGCAGCACGCAGAACCTGACCTCCGTGGTGCAATGGACTTCGGCGAATTCTTCATTAGCGAATATTAATGTGAATGGAGCGCAAGGGTTGGCGATGGGAACGGCTATGGGTAGCACTTCAATCAGCGCGACCTCCGGTAGTGTCTCTGCCAGCGCCGCCCTGACGGTCACCAGCCCAACCCTGACCTCGATCTCGATCACACCTTCGGCTGCATCCATTGCCCAAGGCACGACCTTACAGTTTTCGGCGATCGGCACGTTCACGGACGGCAGCACACAGAACCTTACCTCATCGGTGCAGTGGGCATCGGCGAATTCCTCGGTGGCCGGTATCAGCCTGAACGCGGTGGGCGGGCTCGCTAAGGCAAACGCGCCGGGCAGCTCTAATATTACAGCCGCGTCCGGCAGTTTTTCCGCGAGCGCGGTATTAACCGTGACGAACGCCAGTTTAACTTCCATCGCGGTTACTCCCCAGGCGGGATCGTTTCCGCTGGGCACCCTGCAGCAATTCACGGCCACGGGGTCATTCTCCGATGGGACCACCCAGGACATTACAGCCACTGCGGCCTGGAGCTCATCGAACACGGGTATTGCTTCGATCACCGTCAGCGGCCTGTTGACGGCGCGAAACGTTGGAACGGTCACGATCACGGCCGCCTCGGGCGCCGTCAACGGCGTTGCTTCGGCCAGCGTCAACGCCGCCAACCTGGCGTCGATCGCGATCGCGCCCGGCAACCTCACCCTGGCAGCCACTACCAGCCAGCAAATGGCCGCGATCGGAACGTTCAATGACGGAAGCACTCGCGACCTGACCTCGCAGGTGACGTGGACTACCTCCAACGCTCCGGCCGCGAAAATCAGCAGCAATGGGCTGGTCCGGGCGCTAAGTCCCGGAACCGCGTCCGTCGGTGCGAGCCTCGCATCGGTGAGCGCTTCCATGACGGTCGACGTGACCAACGCGCAGATCGTTTCGATCTCGATCACGCCGGCAGGGAGCACGATTGCGGCGGGCACCAGGTTGTCGCTCACCGCGACCGGATCCTTCAGCGATTCCAGCACCCAGGTGATTAATCGTGACGTGACTTGGGCATCGGATAACACGGGCGTCGCCACGGTTGGCCCTACTGGCTTGCTTACCGGAATTGCCGCGGGAACCGCGAACATCGGGACCAGCCTCGGCGGAGTTACTGCAACGGTGCCCATTACTGTAAGTGGAATCAGTCTCGTGTCAATCCAACTTACTCCGGCTACCGCGACTCTCGCTCCAGCATCGGTGCTGAGTTATATGGCAAAGGGTACATTCAGCGACGGGACCACGCAGAACATTACGAATGCCGTAACGTGGACGTCCTCGATTCCCGCCGTTGCCACGATCAACGGCGGACTGGCCACAGGTCAATCGGGCGGCGCCGCCGTCATCACGGCGCAGCAGGGCTCAGTGAGCGGCTCTGCCAACCTGGTTGTTGATTCCTCCCCTCTGATTTCAATCCAGGTCACGCCAGCGAATGGCACCGTTGCGCAGCAGACCGCCGCTCAATTAACCGCCATCGGTACGTTCGCCGACGGCAGCAGCCAGGACCTGACGAACTCTGTGTCATGGACGTCGTCCCCGGCGGCGGTTGCAACCGTGAGCGATGCGGTAGGGACGAAGGGCTTGGCGGCCGGACTTTCCCCCGGAACGGCCACAATCACCGCTCTTTTCGCGGGGCAGGTAGGGACGGCATCGTTGTCGGTGACTGACGCCACCCTGACTTCACTCACGATTGCGCCGGACGCAGCCAGTATTCCCAAGGGCGGCTATCAGCAATTTACCGCCACCGGCGATTTCAGCGATGGTACCACTCAAAACCTGGCTGCACAGGTCGCGTGGGAATCTTCCAACGTGAATGTGGCCACCATAACCGCGAGCGGACTCGTGAACACCGCCGCCGCGGGAACCACTACCATCACAGCCAGCATCAATGGAGTAAGTACGAGCACCGTGCTTACCGTCTACTGACAGGCTGGACAGGACGACAAAAGCGCCGATCGGCGCAAGCCATCCTTGGCTTGCACCGTCGGCGCTTTCTCACAACTTGGGTCGTCGATTCCCGCTTCCCGAGCGGGTTTCTACGGCTGAACTTTGGCCGCAGTCTTAGCCCGTGTCGCCTCTGAAGGTATCGTGCAGGATGCGATCGTATTCGCAGTCGCAAATGGCACAGTATAGAAAGTACCCGAGGGAGTGCCGTTCCCGGTTGTACCCGAGTCGATCAGGTAACCGGCACATGCGCTCTCCAGGACGACGTTGCCCGTAACGGTGTTGTTGTTACCGGTGCTTCCACAAGACGAATCCAGATGCACTGCGGATTCCCCGGTGTTGAAGACCGTGTTACCGGTAACAGTGTTACCGTTCGTGCACACATCGATGGCATCTCCCGTCGAGTTACCAAAGATCTTATTGGCGCTGACGGTCACGCCATCCCCGTAAGTGCCGGGAGCCGCGTCGGTGTACAAACCGATAGCATCCTGGCTGTTCCCGACGATATTGCCGGACACGACGATTCCGCCATTTTCTTTCGCGTCGTAGAGCAGGATATCGCTCGAGGTTGCGATGGTCGGGTCTCCGTAGATGTTATCGATCACCGTGTTGTTCTTGATCGTTCCCGTGGCTCCGTTGAAGGCGATCTCGATACCATTCTGCGCCGCGAGGCCGCTTGCAACCACGCCGTTGCCCTGAACATAGTTGCCGGTCGCAATCAGGCTGGCGCCCGCGTAACGCGCTACGATTCCATTCTTGTTGTAGTTGTGAACCGAACTATTCTCAACCGTCAAAGTGGCGCTGTTGGAACTAGTCGTTTCCACCATGATGCCCTGTCCGGATTGGCAGCCAGTGGGAACTTCATCGGGCACCTCGTTGCGCGCGGCAACGTGATCCACCGTTCCCGACGCATCCTGATAGAGGATTCCACGAACGTCGGGCCCGCAACTGATGCCGTTGCCCGTGCCGTCCACGGTCAGATTGCTGATCGAAACCGGGCTTGCGCCCTGGACGAGTATCTGGGCCGCAACTGCGCCGCGGGCATCCGTGGTGTTCTGAGCCAAGCCCGCTGCCGGAGGATAAACTACCACGGCATCGTCGCTTCCGTAGGCAATCCCTTCGAGAGTTAGTTTCTTCGTGATCGAGATTTGCTCGTAATAGTTACCGGGGCAAATTTTGATCGTGCTTCCCGCGGGAACGGCGTTGATCGCCAGTTGTATGCCTGAGAAAGTGACATACGCCGTTGGACACGGGCCCACAGCCACCGTGGATGCCTGCGCCGTTTGTACCGCGAAACAGGCTGCTGACGCCAGCATGGTTAACAGAGTCCTGCGCACTACCGTTCTTGCAAACATATTTCCTCCCACAAAGTGTTGGACATTTTGGATGTTCGGTTGAACCGGGAAAAAGGGGAGTGTTTGAATCTAGACGGAGGAAAACCGTTCTGTATTTCGAATCTCTAGTGGATCAAATCACGCCGGGAAGGTAGTGGTCCGGCTATAGGGGATGAACCGCTGTCCGATCCATCTAGCTCGTCACCCACAAAGTGTGGCTCGTGTGTGATAGTAAGTCAAGGCGAAAACTCGGTGATTACAATTTATTACATTGCTTTTCGTATGAAGTATTTTGCTGTTGGCACAGTCATGCGCAACTGCTTGTTTTGCCGCGACTTGTCTCTGTGGCACTTTCGTGTAGTATCCACGACGAAAGATAGCGGCTTCGCAGTCATGTTGGGGGAGCTTACGGCTACTTGGAAGCGCGACGAAAGCACCTCGTAACTCCTTCACGTTTTCTTTCCGGGTTTCATCATCTCCCACTCTCTGTCGGTCAGCTGGCGTCCCATGGAAGTGAATTCGCCCGCGCCCTGCAACCACTCGCCGCCGTCCATGGTGACGACCTCGCCATTGATGTAGCTCGCGGCATCGCTCACGAGGAACGCGGCGAGATTCGCGAATTCCTCAGTCGTGCCAAAGCGCCCCAGAGGATTGCGCTGCTTGGCCGCATCTTCCAGGTCCGGGCGCGGCAAAAGACGCGAGAACGCTCCCTGGGTC